>Ga0209168_10001248_pt1 | contig 20603 bp, 22 predicted proteins | sample Coa_R1_FD_187156 | JGI IMG/M metagenome (GOLD analysis project Ga0209168, IMG submission 187156) | Surface soil microbial communities from Centralia Pennsylvania, which are recovering from an underground coalmine fire - Coalmine... | ecosystem: Environmental > Terrestrial > Soil > Unclassified ...
AGTCAGACCGGCTACTGTGTGGTGGGCGGGCAGAAAGTCCCTCTTTCCCGGCCGCGCGTGCGGGATGTGCGGCAGAAAGAGGTGCCGCTGGGCAGCTATGAGATGCTGCAGCGAGCCTCTCTGATGACGTTGACTCCGCATTAAATCGGCCAGTCGAAGACTGGGGCAAATTGCTCGGCGACGTCGCCGCGGTTGGTTCGATGCTCGACCTCTTGCTCCATAACGGCCACGTGCTCAAATGCGGTGCCCCTGAAGCTAACGTGCCAAAGCGATGACGCGATGAATCTCGTAGGAATTCCTATTAGGCTGGGCAGGGTACATGATTGGCTGAGTGCTGCCCCTTTGGCCGGTTTTTGGATGACCACTGAGGTCTCGGAAGCCGGACGGCTTCGGCTCTCTCCCCGGCGTAGGCGGATGGCTGTAAGTGAATGTTCGTTGGCCTTTACGGCTCCTCTAAAGAGCGGAACACTGAAACCAGGGAGATCCTGCTTGAGGAAATCGGGCCGCCACGCCTTCCTTGCCGCGCTTTTTTTGTTATCCGCGAAGCTTACGTTTCTGAGTGCACAATCCGGCGAAGAGCCACCACGTGAACATGCAGGGAAGATCGTCACGAAAATATTGCGCGCGGACTATGAAGGCAATCGTGCGGCGTTGGACGAACTCTACGCGGAACTGCTTCCGTTCGTCGATAATCCTCAAGTCCGCGCCAGGATACGATACTGGCGGGGCTTTGCAAAATGGCGCCGCGCCATAAACGGAGCAAATGAATCGCCCAAGCCTGCTGATCTTGTTCGGGATCTTGCAGATGGAGAAGCGGAGTTTTCAACCGCGGTGCAATTGGATCCCAGCTTCGAAGATGGGAAGATTGGGGCGGCTTCCTGCGCCATATTGCGAATCTACTTTGAGGGGACGTTTTCCAGAGTCAAGGACTATGCAAGCCTGGGCGCGATTATGGCGCCATCGGGACGGTTGTTGAAGGAGGCCCGAGAGATGGAGCCTGACAATCCGCGGCTTCTTTGGGTGGTCGGCCAGAATCAATGGAATGTTGCCGCGACCTCCGAAGCCCAGTCCGATGTAATGAAGACATATGAGCGGGGACTGAAATCTGTGCGTGCTGGCCATGGGACCGTGGCCGATCCTCTGGAACCTTCTTGGGGAGAGCCGGAATTGCTTATGAACATGGCGTGGTCTTATCTTCACCAGAAGGACCCCAATCCCGATGCGGCCGAGCAGTATGCCAGATCCGCCCTCAAATTGGTTCCCTACTGGCACTACGTTCGAGACATCCTGCTGACTCAGATTCTCGATGCCAAGCAAAAGGGGCACTGAGCTATGCCCGAGATAGTTACAAAGACGTTCATCTGTAACCAAACGGCGCCTGCGCAGTACAGAGATAAGCGGATATCTCCGCCGGGACGACGCTATGTACCTTTTTCAGAATCTTCGGCAAATACTGCGGCGCATGCGCAACGCGCCGGGATTCTCCTTCGCGGTGGTCGTAACGCTGGGCTTGACGGTCGGTTTGAGCACCACGGTCTTCAGCGTCCTTGACGCTGTCTTTATCCGGCCGCTACCGTATCGCAACCCTGACCGTATCTTCGCGCTCCGCACTATTTCACCTCAGGGCTTCGACCAGCCGGCCTCGTATCCTGAGTTCGTCGACTGGCGGCGCGCAACGCGTTCGTTCTCCGCGTTAGCGGCATACAACAGTTTTGGAACGCTCAACGCGGAGCTGCCGACAGGCGCGGCCTCCGTTCACACGGTAGCGACCAGCGAGAATTTCTTCGAAGTGTTTGGCGTCAGCCCCGCGCTAGGCCGCACCTTTGCCTCCGGCGAGGAACAGCCCCGGCCGGCAGAACGTAGCGGTCCTTAGCGACGAGATCTGGCGCAGTCTCTTCGATAGCCGGCGCGAAGTCCTCGGCTCGACGATCAAGCTCGATGGCCGTCTCTATTCCATTGTTGGCGTGATGCCGCCGGGCTTTCGCTTTCCATTGGGCGGACAGAGGGCATTTATATCCCATTGCACCCAATTGACCGCCTGCGCACGAGTCGCGGGAATCACTGGCTTCAAACCGTTGCCCGGATTGCGCCAGGAGCGTCGCCGCAAACCGCGGCGCAGGAATTCAATGGCGTGCTTGCCAGCTTGGGGGAGCAGTATCCCACGACCAAGGGGCGCCACGCCCGATTGATCGATCTTGCAACTTTTACGGTAGGTAATTCCCAAGCTCCGTTGCACCTGCTGCTTTATGCCGTGCTCGCCCTGATGGGCATCGGGTGCGTGAATCTGGCTGGTTTACTGCTCGCCCGCGGCGTGCGGCTGGAACGGGAAGTTGCCGTGCGTGCAGCGCTCGGAGCCGGGCGTTGGCGGCTGGTGCAGCAACTGCTTGCCGAGAATCTTCTCTACGCGGTTGCTGGGGGAGCGCTCGGCGTGGCGTTGACGTGTGCACTGCTGCGCGCCACACGCCTGTTGATCACCGCCTCGTTGGCGCGCGGGGCCGAGGCTCAACTCAACGAAACGGTTCTCATGGCGTCTCTCGCGGTTTCCGTTGTGATCAGTCTCCTGGCCGGATTGTGGCCAGCCGTTCGTCTTTCGGGCAGGGGTTTCACCACTCTGCGCTCCGGCGGGCCGCGGCGGGATGGACCGCAGTCAGCATCGCCTGCGCGCCACGTTCGTTTCGGTGCAGGTAGCGCTCGCTCTCGTGCTGCTGGTAACGTCGGGGCTCGTTTTCCGCGCGCTCGCGCGCCTGCAGCAGGCCGATTTCGGCTTCGACTCATCGCAGATTCTGACGGCTGAAATCGGACTATCACCCGCAACTTATGACCGGCGCGACGCCATCACGGATTTCTATGCCCCGCTGCTGGAACGTGTGCGTGCGATTCCCGGGGTCGTGGACGCGGGACTGATCCAACTCCTGCCCATCCAGAACTGGGGCTGGAATAGCGACGTGCAGATCGTCGGCAACCCCCGCGCCACCAAACCAGGAGCGTGTCGCTGAATTCCGCATGGTCACGCCCGGCTATTACCGCGTCTTTGGCGTGCAATTGGTGCGCGGACGGCTCGTCGATGACAAGATCGACACCCCAACCTCGGCCCAGGTAGTGGTGGTGAACGAGCGGTTCGTCGAGCGCTTCATTCCTAAAAGAACGGACCACATCGGCCAGGCCCTTGCCGGCAAAGATAAGGTGACGATCGTCGGAGTGGTACGCAATGTCCGCCAGAACATCTACGACCGCTCGCTGGCGGAAATGGATTTTCCGATTTCACAAATCGCTGTTGAGCTTCGCGCGAACTATCTGGAGAGCATGCACCTGGTAGTGCGCACCGCCGTGGCGCCCAAGAGCATTACGCAGGACCTCCGCCGGATTTTCGGCGATCTCGATAAGACACTTCCATTCCGCACGCCTGAGACGATGGACGCTGTTTTCGCCGGGGCCCTCAATGTGGAGCGGCTGGAAAACTGGCTCTTCGGCAGCTTTGCCAGTTTGGCATTGGTGTTGGCGCTCGTCGGGTTGTATGGTCTGATCAGCCACGAAGTGGAATTGAGCTGCCGCGATCTCGGAATCCGGCTCGCGGTTGGTGCGCCGCGATCCAGCATCTTCGCCCTGATATACCAGCGGGTCGCCGTTATGCTGGCGATCGGCCTGATTGCCGGCATGGCGGCGACGTGGGCTATTCGAGGCGTGCTCGCTAGCGTGGTCTCCCTAAAACTGGACCGGGACAGCGCGGCCCTGCTGGGGATCACGGGCATTTTTCTCGGCATCGCCCTGTTGGCCGCTCTAATTCCTGCGCGCCGTGCTGCCACGGTCGATCCGATGACCAGTCTGCGCTTGGAGTAATCAGGGTCAATCGCTTTTCGGGCGACATTCCGTTCCGCCAGCTTGAGTGCTACTGGGCTCGTGTCGCTATAAAGTCAGTCTCGACTCCGACAAGTCGTGCCGCATAACTTGAAGTTTGATCAGGCTCATGAAAAACGGCCACAACTAACCGGAGAGTTATGAAAGCGTCTACCGGTAATGTCAATCAGACTTCGGGTATGCGCGCTGTTGATCTTAACCTATGATGTCGCTGCGCAGCCGTTTGATTTCCACAACGGCTTCTGGACGAACTCCATTATTTTCTGTTGCAGCATGATATCGAAACCGCCGAAGGAGACTCGCTCGCAGTGGCCGAGAAGGCAACCTGGGTGCGGGCAGTTCAGTTCTATCAACTGCGATTCGGAAAGAAGAACAGATTGAGAAGGATCTCGAAGCGATCAAGAACACCATCGAAGACCATAACGGCGAGGCCCCGCTCGCGGGCGCGGCGCTGGATGCTGAACTTCGGTCGGTGATTGAAGGCGCCGCACCCGTTTATCGCGCGCATTGGTGGCACGAGCATAGCAAGATCAATGCGGCTTGGATCGCCGACGAGACCCCGCTTGTCGAGAAATATGGACCTATGATCATTCCGCGCCTCGCGGCGGCCTATGCGACTCCGTGGCCGGAAGGGCCGATACGCGTCGATGTCGTGTGGTACGGAAAACAAGAGACAGCGTACACGACACTGTCCCCCACGCGGACAACCGTAGCTACTGGCGATCTGCGCAACTCCGGCCTCGACGGCTTGGAGATTCTCTTCCACGAAGCATCGCACGGTATGGCGTCCAAACTCCAAAAGACAATTTCCGAAGACGTCCGCAGAAAGGGCAAACAGTTGCCGCGGGGGGACCTTTGGCATGCGATGTTTGTTCTACACCACCGGTGAAATTGTCACAGAAGCAGTCGCGAAGGACGCTCCGGGACACACTCCTTACGCCACCTCATAGGGACTTGGGAGCGCTCTTGGCGTGGCTATACACAGGTTTTCGACAAAGAGTGGAAGCCTTGGATGAATGGCACGCAGGCATTTGACGAGGCCGTGCAAGGAGTTGTTAACGCTGTGCTTGCAACGTCGAGATGAAGAGGGTGCCAGGTCGAGAGAGCCCGAGATGTGCTGGTCGCCGCTCTCAGCGTTCGCTAAGTATTCCGCAGCGCGACGAGAGGGTCCTGCCGGCTCGCGCGGCGTGACGGAATATAGCAGGCCACAAATGCCACCAGGCCAAATACGATACAGCCTGTCGCCAGGGTGCCGAAATCGCGGGGGCGCGTTCCGTACAAGAGCGAGGAGAGCATCTGCCCTGTTGACATCGCCAGGACGAGCCCAATTGCCAGTCCGGCCGCCACCAGCGCCATTCCGTGCCCAATGATCAGACGACAGACCGTCCAGCGCCGCGCGCCCAAGGCCATGCGAATCGCGATCTCGGCCGAGCGCTGAGTCACGCTGTAGGCCATGACGCCGTAGATCCCCACAGTTGCAAGGAACAAGGCGATACCCGCGAAGGCCGCCGCCAACCACGCAACCAGCTTCGGCTGCGCAATCGAACTGGCGACATAATCGTCCATACTTCGGATCTGAGCAAGCGGTATGTCGGGATTCAGTTGGGAAACGACACTGCGAACGGCCGAAACGACCCCTGCCGAAGCTTGGCGCGAGCGCACGACCAGGGTCATTGAAGGCCAGGGATTCTGTGTGTATGGGACGTACATCTCTTCTGCATTGGGCCGGTTCACAGCGTTGTATTTGGTGTCTGCCACTACGCCGATGATTTCCATCGACGACCCATCCCGCGAATTCGTTATATGCCGACCCAAAGGATTGATGCCTGCGAAAAACCGGTTCGCAATGGTTCCATTGATGATCACAACCGGCATCGAATCGGCGCGATCGCGATCATCGAAGATGCGGCCTCGCAGAAGCGTAGTACGCATGGTTCGAAAGAAGCCGGGGCTCACTTGCCGCCATGCCGTGATCGGATCCTTTGCAAAGCCCTGACAAACCGTTCCCTCGGGGCAGATATGAACAAACCGCGCGCCGCCGGACAAAGGAAGATGGCTGACTATGGCGACTGAATCGGCCCCCGGGATGGCGGCCGCTTTTTCGATCAGCGCACGAGAGAATTCGCGGCGCTGGTCCGGCCGCGGGTATAGCGAGGCGGGCAGATTCAGAAAAAACGTCGAGACACCGCCGGGAGTAAACCCGAGATCGACATGCAGCAGATTGTTCAGGCTTTTGACCAGCAGACCTGCTCCGGTCATCAGCATCATTGTTAGGGCGACCTCGAGCACGACCATCGCTTCACGGACGCGGCGCCGTCCGCCGATCATGTTACGGCCGCCTTGTCTCAACTTTTCGCTCAGGCCGCTCTTCGAAGCCGTCCATGCCGGAATCAGCCCAAAGATGACTCCCGTCACGAAACAAACGGCGACCGACAGCAGCATCACAGCACTGTCTGCCGTGACGACGTCGGATCCCGGTAGCGTTCCCGGGTGCACCAGGTTCAGCAGCGGGCGCAGCAGCAGCACTCCCGCGCCCACGCCAATCACGCCGCCAAGGAACGAAAGCACGAGGCTTTCGGTAAGGAGCTGGCGAATGAGACGCCCTTGACCGGCCCCAAGAGAGCGCCGAATAGACAATTCATGCTCGCGGTGGGTGGCGCGCGCCGTCAGCATGCTCGCAACATTGGTACAGGCGATCAGAAGAAGAAAGCCCACAGCGCCGAGCAGCGCCAGCAGCGAAGCGCGCACGCCCGAGATCAGTGACCCCTCGAGTGTTTCAACGCTCAGGTTGTAGGCGGAGTCAGGAAAATTGGGAAAGTCGCGCCGATAGCGGGCGCAGATGGTGTCTATTTCCTTCTGGATTCGGGAGAGCGGCTGGCCAGCCACACGGTCGCCGATCAGCAGAAGATACGCCACGCCAGCTCTGATTCGTTCGGGCGGGTAATTGGGGTTCTCGAAAACACGGGGCTCCCAGATTTGAGGCTCCGGAACGAGGAAGGGAAACCGAAAATCCGGTGGCAGAACTCCGATGACAGTCGCGTTCCGGCCGTCGATCGGGATGGATTTTCCAATCGCATCGGCGTCGCCATTCAGATGACTGCGCCAGAACGAATCGGTAACAATTGCTACATCCTGTCCACCCGGTTGGTCTTCCTGTTTCAGAAATCCCCGCCCAAGCGAAGGCGTGACGCTGAGGATCGGGAAAAAATCGAAAGACGCGCGGGCAGCGGGCACCTGCTCCGGGTTGCCGCGCGTGGTGAGATTGACTGGAGAAAAGTAGTAGGCCGCTGTTCGCTTCAGCGTGGAGCTCTGTTCCTGGATGGCGCTGAATTTCGTAAATGAAACGATGGTGACGCCAGAGGTCGGCCAGTTCGTTGAAAGGGCAACGAGCTCATGCGAGCGTGGATAGGGCAGCGGATGGAGCAGCAGCGTATTCACAATCGAAAAGATAATCGTGTTGGCGCCGATCCCCATGGCCAGCGTCAGGATTGCCGTCGCAGTGAACACCTTGCTTCGTGAGAATCCTCGAAGGGCGTAGCGAATATCCTGGGTGGCCTGTTCGAACCAAACGAAGGAACGCTCCTCGCGATGGGATTCCTTGACGAATCCAACATTTCCGTATTCGCGCCTGGCTGCAAGTTCCGCCGCATGCTCGGGCATTCCGTCACGCTCGAATTGCTCTTTGATCAACGCCACGTGCGACTCGATCTCGCGTTCGAGTTCGATTTCGGCGTTGGATGGACGGAGAAGGTTGCGAAACTTGGCCAGCAGCCGGTTCCACCCAAGCATCCTGGTTAGCCCTCCTCCGCTGAAAGCAGCTTATCCATCACATCCACAAGCTGCCGCCAGTTCTGCGTTTCGCGGTTGAGCGCAGCTTGGCCCGAGCGGGTAATTGAATAATACTTAGCTTCGCGGCCGCTTGCAGTGGTGTCCCACTTGGCGGCAATCCATTTCTCCTGCTCAAGGCGGACGAGTGCCGGGTAAAGGGTTCCCTGATTGAGCCGGTAACGGTTGGCCGAGATCTGAAGCAGCCGCCTTGCGATGCCGTAGGCGTGTTGCGGCCCCATCGTGGCGAGCGTTTGCAAGATGATCAGATCGACAGCTCCCTGCAAGCCTTTCATGCTGAATCCCTCGGTGGTGGTCTTCTTCACTAGATATCGAGTGAAGCTTCAGTATGAGGTCTTCCTTCGACGCTGTCAAGAGCTGAGCCCCACGCCTACGCAGTATCGCCGAGTGTCTGGGTAGCGTTACTCGTCAAACGGCGCTGCCGTGATGGCATCGCAAATGTTCGAAACTTGGTAACTGGGATTTGTCCGCTCCGCGGTATCGCGCATAAAAGAATTTTTCGCGGCGCCCGGATATTTTGACGCGATGGCGGAGCAGTCCTCCACGAACCGGCGTTTGAAAGCCAGACGTGGAAAAGCCTGCAATACCGCGCGGACATCGTCGGGTGCGAGTGACGAGATGCCACCACCAACGACATCAGCGCCCGCGCCCGACCCAACGAGGGAGATTTCCGGTGGCTTGAAATTGGAGATGGCGAGCGGATGCATAGCTATTCCATCCCAGACGGTTTGCGATTTTTCGGCCGGGAGCCCTGCGGAATCCAGGAGCTTTCGCGCTGCCTGCGCACCTTGGATCTCAAAGGGCAACGGTCCAGCATACTTCGTGGTTAGTCCCAGATCGTGCAGCGCGCAGGCCAGGAAGAAAATCTCGCCGTCGAAAGTGACCCGTTTCTGCCGCCCGATTAGTGCGCCGAAGAAAAAGGTTCGCATCGCGTGATTGACCAAGTACGGGGCAGAGCAGTCACGCAACTCCTCCAGCGCCATCTTGGTGTATTTGCTATCGACGATGCGAATGCCTGCGACTTCACTCGGCACGGCGGCCTGCCCTGCCTGCGAGGTCTTCGGCTGCTCACGCGTTTGCGCAACGCAGAGCGAGGCGGTTTGAACGGCGAGGAACGTGCGACGGGTCGATTCTTTCACGCTGTACGAAGCTCCTACTTAAAAGTTGTACGTCTCTTAGAGACGTAAAGGACAAGAAGACGTCACATGCTGCCGTTGAGCGGCACACATATTCATTGCGCGGGTGCTGACGGGATATCGTTATAGATCGATCGGGCGATTCGCCACTCCCCATTCGGCTGCTTCCGCAGAATCCGCATAACCTTGTAACTCGATGCCTCTACATGCCCGGTCTTCACTACTCGCATCGCGCCATGGATAGTTCCCCATTCGAGAGCCTCATCTCCAAAGATCTTCAGTTCTTCGAAGTCTTCGTGGTAGGCCACCACTTCATATCGGAGAAGGGTCTCACGTACCTTGGCCATGTTTCGAGCGATCGCGCTTCGCCCCCTGACGAAGCCGCTGGCAGGCGGCATGACGACAGCATCATCGGTGAAAAGACTTTTCAGCGTTTCGAAATCCGCAGCCTTGCTGGCGGCGACGTCACGGGCGTGCAGCTCCTGGATCTGAGCGAGGTCGTGAGCATGCCGGATTTTCGCCACCCAAAGACCACCTGCGAGAGCGGCGGCTGCGACTCCCGCTAGAGTCGCCGCGATCATAACGAACCTTGCCATTGCTTTTCCTTTGGACGAACCCGCTGCTCCCGATTGCGTTTTCACATCGCACACAACCCGGTTTTCACAGCCTAAGGCACAGTCCGCATGTGGAAAAGGCCAGAATTGCGCCGCTTTCGGCCAGAAAGAGGCCTGCGGGATGGGTTTTACGGTAAATCTAGACCTATGCGCATCGTCTTGGCCGCTGTGATCTTGATCCATGTCGTTAAAACTCAAACACTCGACGCGAACCTCGGTTCGAATCGAACGGCAGTTCGCCTTCCTCCGAGGTTGGCTCGCGTATTGACGGATTATGAAGCGGCGTGGCGAGGGCGGAATGCCAGCGCGCTGTGCCTCCTGTTTGAAGAGGATGGCTTCGTCCTGGCCCCCGGTTCACGCATCGTCCGAGGCCGGGCTGCGATTACGAGCTTCTATAAGGGACAGGGCGGTGCGCTATTTCTTTGGCCGGTCGCCTACAAAACCAGCGGGAACCTGGGTTATATCATCGGCGAGTACGCTCATCAGGCGGAAGGTCCCGCTGACGGCAAGTTTACGCTCACCCTTCACCGCCACGGCGATCAATGGCTCATCGTCTCGGATATGGACAACGGCAATCGGTCTCCGCGGGCGGGCGACTGAACACGCGCCAGAAAAGAGCCACCGTCGGCCAGAAATCGCAACGGGGATGCTGCTAGAGGTAACCTGTTCGGTTCGATCGCGTCTTTCAGAACCGACTCTCGTTCCCGGTCGCGAACAATATGACACTAATGCTGACACTCGCCCTCTTTTTCGCGCAAATGACGCCCTCCCATTCGCCCAGCGAGACTTACTACGTCGTTTTCCTTCGGCCAGATCCCGCCCGGAAGCCGATTTCAAAAGAAGAGGGTGAGCGAATCCAGAAAAACCATATGGCCAACATCATGAGCATGGCGGATCATGGCATCCTGGTAGCAGCCGGGCCTTTCGAAGACAAGCCGACCACGATTACCGGGGTGTTCATATTCCGCGTCTCCTCGCTCCAGGACGCTCAACAGATCGCATCGGCAGATCCCACCGTGCAGGCTCATCGCAACATCGTTGAAGTCCACGCTTGGCGTGGCCCCAAAGGCATTGGAGAGGAGTACGTACGCTTGCACAAAGAGAAACCCGAAACCCCGGAGGGAATGGGAATACAGCCCTTGTTCCTCATCTATCACGGGCCGGGATGGAGCCCATCGGCTCAGACAGACGGTCACGCACGCTATCTCGCGCAATTGCGAGCCGAAGGTAAAGTAGCCATGTTTGGCCCCACGGAGGGCCGCGACGAGTTGGTGGGAATTATCGTTTTCAACCGGGTTCCAGATGAGGAAGCGCAGCGTCTGATCTCTGCGGATGCGGCGATCGCAGCAAATCAACTGCGCGCAGAGTTCCATCATTGGTGGTGCGCCGAGCACGTTTTGCCGAATTGATGGCCACCGGTTACAATTGCGGGAAGTTCACAGTACTCGCATGACTGCTGTCGTCACTGGCGCCGGACGAGGTATAGGGCGAGCGATTGCGGTCCGGCTCTCTCACGATGGCTGGGACGTCGCGCTTACAGCCCGATCAGTTGGTGAACTCACCGAGACGGCAGCGCTTTGCCGCGGTCGAACCGCAATCGTTGCCGGCGACATCGCCGCTCCTGAATTTGTCAAGATTCTGGCACAGAAGGTCGAGACGGCGTTGAACCCAATCGACCTCCTCGTCAACAATGCGGGGGCGCCTGGGCCGCTCGGTCCATTTTGGGAGAACGATCCCGCGGAGTGGTGGCGATGCCTTGAGGTAAACCTGCGCGGTCCGATGCTGTGCTGCCGCGAGTTCCTGATCGGAATGATGGCCCGCAGGACCGGGCGAATCATCAATGTCGTGAGCGGCGCCGCCAGTCAGCCCTTTGCGGATATGTCCGCATACGTCGCCAGCAAGACCGCGTTGATGCGATTGACCGAACAACTCGCGCTCGAACTCGGGCCGTACGGTATCAAGGCGTTTTCGATTCGCCCCGGTTTCGTGCGCACCCGAATGGTCGAGGAAGCCCGCGGCCGCCTTTCGCTCATACAGAGAATGTTGGACGAGCACATGGAGAACGGGCCCGAGGCCCCTGCGGACTTAGTCGCCATACTCGCTTCCGGACGGGCTGACGCGCTCAATGGCCGTCTCTGCTCGGTAGAGGAAGACATAGAGGCAATCATTCGACGCGCCAATGCGCGATGAAAGCACCCGGAGAATGCAGGAATGTTCGAAAATCGTTGGGAGAAACCAATGAGCTTCCTCTGGCAAGATCTGAAATACGCCGCGCGCTCGCTCCGTCAAAGCCCGTCCTTCACGGTCGCCGCGCTAATTACACTCATTCTTGGAATCGGCCTCAATGCCGCGATGTTTAGCGTAGCCCATGCGGTGCTTTGGCGGACGCTCCCTTATCCCGACCCCAGCCGACTGGTAATGGTTGGGGAAGTAGACCAGCACGACCCCAGCGCCTACTGGGGCGCTACCTATCCCACCTTGCAGGATTGGCGTGCGCATTCTGTATCGTTCGAGCATCTGGCCGGAATGATGGATACCGAGCACATCCTGCGCGAAGGCGCTGAACCCGTGCGCGTTTCAGGTGCGGCCGTTTCCGCCAGCTTTTTCGATGTCATGGGCGTGACTCCTTCGGTGGGCCGCGTTTTCTCTGAAACCGATGATCGCCGAGGTGCTCCCGGGGTCATCGTGATCAGCCATCGACTCTGGATGGGCCGATTTTCCGCCGACTCCAACGTCGTCGGCCGGCAGATTCGCTTTGGGAAGGCCATGTACACCGTGATCGGCGTCATGCCGCAGGGGTTCGAATTCCACGACGCCGAGTATTGGATTCCGCTCGAACAGGAGATTGATCCCGGCTTCGTCAACCGGCGGAACGTCTGGGTGCTGGGCGCCATCGGCCGCCTTCGGTCGGGAAGTTCGCTAACCAGCGCTCAAGCCGACATCGAAACGATCAACGCAGGCGTTCGCCGCACTTACCCCGAAGCGCGGCGCGAACTGGTGGTGCGGGTCGCTCCGTTGCAATACGAATTGAGCCGCGATCTTCGCCCGGCCGTACTGGTGTTGCTCGGCGCGGTTGGTTTCGTGTTGCTGATTGTGTGCGCCAATATGGCCGCGCTCATGATTGTGCGAGGAAGCGCCCGCTCGAGAGAAATGGCAATCCGCTCTGCTCTGGGCGTAAGTTGGAGCCGGTTGGTTCGGCTTCCGCTCGCGGAGACTGCCTTGCTCGGTGCAGCCGGCGGGCTCATGGGCGTCGGATTCGCTCTCGCGGCCATTCGCGCTCTCGCCCTGCTCACCAAGGATGCGCGGCTTCTCGACATTCCCATGGACGGTTCCGTCCTGGGTTTCGCACTAGCAGTCACTATTTCCACTACGATCGTTTTCGGAATTGCTCCCGCCATGCGGACCGCTCGGGTTAATGCCGGGGAGGCGCTGAAGAGCGGCGGGCATGCCGGCATCGCACCGGGGCGCATGCGGGCGCAGCGGTTGCTGGTGGTTGGCGAGGTCGCTCTCTGCGTGATCCTGCTCACCGGCGCCGGGCTTCTTTGGAAGAGCTTTCAGCGTGTCTTCGATGTTCACCCTGGATTTCTCGCCGACCACCTGATCGTCATGCATGTCGGCCTGCCGCAGGCTTACGATTCGAATTCGGCTGTTGATCGGTTTTATCGCACCGTGAGTGAGCGGCTATCCGCGCTGCCAGGGGTCAGTGGCGTGACCATTGCGAGCCGCCTGCCCATCAGCGGAGGCGAGGGTTTCGGCGACATCGCCATCGAAGGGAGACCCTCCAACGGGCCTCTCGGCGTCAGCACCTTTCGCAATGTCATGCCAAACTATTTCGCAATGATGGGTATTCCCCTGATCCGTGGCCGCGCTTTCGCGGACCGCGACGAGGGTTCGGCGGGCCGCATCACCATAATTAACGAAGGCTTCGCCCGCCATTTTTGGGGAAATGACGATCCCGTCGGCAAGCGCGTCCGGATCGGACCCGCTGGCGCGCCATGGATGATGATTGTCGGCGTGGTTGGAGACGTGCACCAAGTCGGCCTCGATACTCCCTCTCCTTTCTCGACCTATGAGCCGATAACCCTCAGTCCAAGAACGAGATTTGAGGTCGCTTTGCGCAGCATAGGTGATCCGGCAAGCGTCATGGCCTCTGTACGCAGCCAACTGCGCTCCGTCGAACCCGCTTTGCTCGTTGAGCAGATGCAAACGATGTCGGAGCGTCTTGACGTCTCAGTCTCGCCGCGCCGCCTCAATCTGGTCCTGTTCGAGCTGTTCGCCGCACTGGCGCTGTTGCTCGCCGGCACGGGACTCTATGGCGTCGTGTCTTACACCACTGTTCAGCGGACGCGCGAGTTTGGCATTCGCATGGCCCTGGGAGCGCGTAGCGGCGACATCACGCGGCTCGTGCTTCGGCAGGGGCTGCAACTTGCTGTCGCCGGCATCGCCATTGGCCTTCTCGCCGCGATCAATCTTGCTCGCCTGATGAAGGGTCTTCTCTTTGGCGTGCAGACGAATGATCCCGAAACGTTTGTCGCTGTCGCCGTTCTGCTGACTGGCGCTGCGATTGCCGCATGCTGGATCCCGGCATCGCGCGCAAAGCGAGTGGCGCCGATCCGTACCCTGCGCGAAGACTAGAAGCCTCGCTCGGTGCGTGTTGGGTTGCGCTCCATCCGTGGGAGGCGCGATGCTGTGATCTAGCCGATGTCCTTTCCCGACACGCGACATTCTGCGATTGACGGCGTTCGCTCCGGCGATGATGCGATGCGGCGGCATTCCCTCGATACGATCGCGAATGCATACTGGGAGCCCGTCCGTGCCTATCTCCAAGTGCGTTGGCGAGAGACGGCCGATACTGCCGCCGAGCTGACGCAGGCATTCTTCACAAAGATCATTCAGACTTCGGTAATCGCGTCGTACGAGCCGGCGAGAGGTTTGTTTCGAACCTATCTTCGCGCCTGCCTGGACAATTTCGTTCTGACTGCGCGTAAACAGAGCCAGCGCGGAGGAGCCGTGCCACTCGATTTCGACGTTCCGGGCACCGCGGAGCCGCCGGATGAAGTGTTCCACCGGGAATGGGTCCGTCGTTTGTTCTGGCTTGCTGTCGAAGATTTGCGTGCGAGCCGCGACGAGATGAGGTTCCGGATTTTCGAGCGATATGACCTCGTTGACTCCACTCCGCGGCCCACATACGTGCAACTGGCGCAGGAGTATGGGGTGACGCCGGAGACGATTACAAATTACTTAGCTGCGATGCGGCGCGATTTCCGCAAAGCCGTCCTTAACCGCTTGCGTGAGCTGACCGCGACCGACCGTGAGTTTCGGTCCGAGGCCCGTACGATTCTCGGAATTGAGGTTTAGGTGCTCCCTGACCCGGTAATCAACCACCTTAGGCATGTAATCAACGCACCGGATCTGTCCAACACTCGATACGAAGTGCTGGAGGAGATCGGCCGGGGCGGTATGGGCGTCGTGTACATGGCGCACGATCCGGAACTCGGACGGAAGGTTGCCGTGAAGGTCTTAAATAGCGCCGAAGAAGCGCGGATCCTCGCTTTCCTGGAACATCCCGGCATCGTACCCGTTCACGATTCCGGCATGCTGCCGGACGGCCGATTGTACTATGTAATGAAGTTCGTGGAAGGAGTGCGACTGGACGCCTACAGGGCAACGGCATCGTTGTTGGAGGATCGGCTCCGCACTTTTGTGCGCATCTGTGAGCCGCTCGCATTCGCGCATTCGCGTGGCGTGATCCACCGCGACCTCAAGCCGCAAAACGTCATGATCGGACCGTTCGGTGAAGTGCTTGTGCTCGACTGGGGGGTGGCTAGACACCTCGGCGCGTCAACCGTAACGGCCGCCGGGACGCAAGGCTACATGGCCCCTGAACAACGCGAGGGCATTACGGACATCCGAACCGACGTGTTTTCCCTCGGGAAAGTCCTGGAATTTCTGCTCGACCCAAGGAGCGCGAAGCCGGTGCGCGCCATTGCCACGAAAGCGTGCCAGCACGATCCCCAGGCGCGATATGCCTCAGTTGCAGAACTCGCCGCTGACGTGACGCGGTACCTCGATGGCCAGCGTGTTCTCGCGCATCGTGAATCGGTCTTCGAGCTGGTGCGCCGTTGGCTCGCCGGCAACAAGACTTTGACGCTCCTGATCCTGACGTACCTGCTGGTGCGCGCCGCAATATTTCTCTTCATGCGGCATTAAAGGATCCGGCGTTTTTGGTGTATAGGAGGGTAAGGAGGCATGAGAAGAAGTGAACAAACCGATCTTCGGTCTCTTGCTCGGTGGTGCTCTTGGAGTGCTGGATGGCCTCACGGCCTGGTTTACCCCGGACGTTCGAGCGGAATTGCTTGGAATCGTCATCGGCTCAACTTTTAAGGGTTTGATTGCGGGAATCTGCATCGGGTGGTTCGCAAGGAAAGTCCAATCCTTGCCGCTTGGGGTCGTGTTTGGCCTCGGAGTGGGCATGCTGCTCGCCTTCCTCGTTGCTGCGATGCAGCGGGAAGGCAAGCACTACTATTTCGCGATCATGCTTCCCGGTTCGCTCGTAGGGGCGATCGTCGGCTACGCTACGCAGAAACACCAATCGCCTCCGGAAACCGGCATGGCGCGAGGCTAAAGACGGGTCCCCGATTGATTGGCGGCCCGACTCTGCGAAGAGAGAAGCAGGTTGGAAAAGACTTTGAGATTTTGCACGCGCCGTGTGGTTGCGCTCATTTACCCAGACGTGCTTTTGTTCGACGCGATAGGACCTTCCGAGGTCTTTGCGATGGCGAACGCGGTTGCTCGCGAGCGATATCCTCGCGGCCCGGAGCCCTATCGTCTCGAAATTGTGTCGGCCGGCGACGATTTGAGATGCAAGTCCGCCAGCGGCGTGTCGATCGTTGCGGATCGGTTGCTGCCCCAGGTAGCCGGGTCCATCGACATCCTGCTCGTGCCCGGCGGAAGGAATCTGAGCGTCGTAGCGGAGAACGCCCGTGTGCTCGCGTGGTTCCGGCGGATGGCGCCGGCGATCGGCCGGCTAGCGCTCAGTTCCACGGGCGTATTCATATTGGCGGCGACCGGTCTGCTGAATGGGCGAAGCGTAACGACACATTGGCACGAATGTCCCACGCTGACCCAGATGCATCCAGCGGTCAGGGTAAAGCCGGATCGCATCTATGTGAAAGACGGCGGAGTGTATTCATCGGCGGGTGCCGCTGCTGGCATCGACTTGGCTCTTGGTTTTATCGAGGAAGATCTAGGACGGGAATTCGCCTTCCACGTCGCTAAGATGTTCGTGATGTTCGTGCGCCGCTCCGGCGGCCAGAGCCAGTTTAGTTTCCTCCTGGAGGCCCAGAGCGTCGAACGCTTGCAGTTGCGGGAACTGATGGTTTGGATTGCTGAACACCCGGAAGCCGATCTTTCTGTCGAAGCCCTGGCCATACGCTCAAATATGAGCACTCGCAATTTTTCGAGGACATTCAGGCGCTCGGCGGGAACTACGCCGGCGCGATTCGTCGAGACAATCCGGGTTGGGACCGCCCGGCGCTTGTTGGAAGAAACAGATCTGCAAATCGAGGCAATCGCCCGGATCAGTGGGTTGGAAAATGCCACATCGATGCGCCGGTCTTTTCTTCGCACCTTGGGTGTACTTCCTTGCAATTACCGGCAGCAACTGCGGAATGAGTGCGGGTGAACCCAAAGACAATGGCTAATCGTTCCGGTGACAGTGGCAATTGGGGCATGCACCTGCCCCACTTAGAAAGCGAATTCGATTGTTCACTGCGCCCGTTGCGATTAAGATCGACCTATGCGCGCCCGCTTTCGCGAAAGATTGCAAAACGAGTTCGACCAGCGTCGCACAAGGAATGCGCATTACTCGTTACGGGCCTTTGCAGCGATGCTGGGGGCCGATCATTCGAGCCTTTCACAGATTCTGCGTGGACGACGCTCGGCTCCCGCCGCAAAGATTCGCGACTGGGGAAAGCGCCTGGGTCTCGATCCCGAGGAGACCGTGGCTTACATCGCGACCGAGCACATGCCCCCAGAGGAAGTAGCGTCGAGGGACAGCCAGCTTCGGCATTGGACTGCCGAAGCGGCAGCAATCCTGATGGAACCAACCCATTGGGAATTGTTTCGGCTTTGCGCGCCGGAGTGGCGTGGCGGATCGCGCGATATGGCGATGAGAATCGGGCAAACGGTGGATCAAGTGAATGTAGCGTTGACGCGCTTACTAAGGCTCGGGTTGGTCGAGACTGATGTGGACGGTGCATGGCGGAGTGTGCGGTCGGCAACGACGCAGAAGGAGTTTCGGCGGCTGGCGCTGCAGCGTGTGCGCGCCAAGGCCGCGGAAAGTCGAATTCAATTGCCTCGCGGATTGGAGAAATGAGAATGGCGAATCCTGTGCTTCAGTTTCAGATTATTTCGAAGAACCCCGAACAGGCTGCAGGGTTCTACTCAAAACTGTTCGGATGGAAGATAGATACCGACAACGCCATGGGTTATCGGCGGATCGATACGGGATCTGCGGAAGGAATTCACGGTGGAATCTGGCCCGCGCCGGAGCAATCGCCGACCTTTACGCAATTCTTCGTGGCCGTGGACGATGTTACGGCCATGGTTGCGAAGGCCGTGAAGCTCGGTGCGCGACTTCTCATTCCGCCGACAACTCTTCCGGAGGGCGATGAAATGGCTATCCTCCATGATCCGCAGGGCATGTCGTTTGCCGTCTGGCGGGGTAAGACCTCTGATGAAACAGCCTGAGGGGCTTGAGTTCACACCGGCTCATGTACATTCCCACACGACCCAATCGGCGGCCCAACCTGAGTTTAGGCTTATGCCGCACGCTTTACGTTCTCGCATTCTGCGGAGGTCTTACAGCCGTGCAGGGTTCTGATTTCGTAACAACCCACGATGGCATCAGGCTATACTACGATCGGCTGGGGAATGGCCCCAAGGCGGTTGTGATCCCGCTCGGGTTTTACCTGCAGGAGTTTCGCCGACTCGCGGCTCCGGACCGCACTATCATCCTCTACGATCAGCGCAATCGTGGACGCTCGACAGCGATAGCTCCGAATAAATTGACGCTCGCCGATGAAGTGCGAGACATGGAGACCATTCGGGCGCATTTCGGCTTCGCAAAGTTTACACCTATTGGGTTCTCCTATCTCGGTCTGATGGTGATGCTCTATGCGATAGATCATCCTAATCGAGTGGAGCGCGTTGTGCAGTTGTCTCCACTTGGAATGCGCCCGGACGCCACATACCCTCCGGGCGAGCACAACGATGATCAAACGGAAGTTATCGGGGCGAAGACATTAGCCGAACTTGACAGCCTCATAAGAAGCGGATACGTAGATTCCCATCCGCGCGAATACTGTGAGAAGGAATGGCTTGCGACCAGAAAGTTGTTGGTGGGCGACTCGAAGAACGCTGCCGAGTTGAAGGACTACTGTGAGTACTCCAACGAGTGGCCCCGCGCCTTTCGTGCTACCTGGCCAACCCGCTTGGAAGAGTTCAAGAAATTGGATTTCTCCCAGACGAAGTTAGACACGCTGACCATACAAGTACTTACTATCCACGGAACAAAGGACCGAAATGCCCCTTATGGCGCCGGGCGTGACTGGGCGCGGAAGCTGCCGAACGCACGTCTGATCACGATTCCAGGCGCTGCTCACCAAACATGGACAGAGCATCCTGATTTGGTGTTCGGATCTATCGACGAATTCTTGAAAGGGAGATGGCCGAGTCGGGCCAATAAGATTCACCCAGAGTGAAAGCAAAGGATGCGCTTGGACACATCAGGGCAAGGGTCGGCGTCACGATAAACCTCGAAGCGTTTTTGGAAGCTGGAGCGGTCAATCAGCCGCGCCGCCCGTGACAACATGATCCCGCGTTACGTGGTACACCTCAACGCCACCAGAGGCGATGTCCACCAGGAAACGGCTGCGATGCCCTCCTGCCGCGGATCGATTCAATTGACCGGATCTTACCTTCATTGCCATGGCCTACTGTACCTCGATAAATCACAGGCTGGAGATCCTGATCTTTCGCCCTGACTCGTCAAAGAGCCCGGCAACCTTCGGAGTGCCCAGTTCGACGTGATAGTACTTGACGACCGCGCTGGTGTCCAGGAAGTATTGCGCCAATCAATATTCCCGGCGTTCCTCGATGATATCTTGAGATAGCGATCCAGGTATGGACGCAAGGGCAGCCCGAACTTGTTCGATGATAGGAATACTACCGATCGCACTCACCTCGGCGCGTGCCCTCTCGATGAGTTCGGTGTCGAGTTGGCTGCGCTCTTGGGGCGCATCCGTGATAATGAGCTTTACTCCTTGAGACTCAGCCAATGAGAGCTGTCGCAAAGGGCGAAGAACACCATGCTCGTATACGGCCTCAATCTTGTGATATATGCCACGATTAATGTATCGGGAACCGAGGTGTAGATGAAATTGTAGCTGTCCAGAGCCTCCGCATTCCACGCAGTTCAACCGCGCTCAAAAGGGTCGCCGCAAGTGCTTGAAATCCAAGCAACTGAAAATAGGCGGAATCCACAGCTCGCCTGAATCCGTCTTGGGCGCAGGGGGTCGGGCGTTCAAATCGCCCCGCCCCGACCACTTAGAATCAATAGCTTGCGGCCATATTTGAGTGGCCGCGAAAACCCACTGTAGATGATTTTGTAGACGTGATGTTCCTCAGGATTCAACAACCCGCTTAATGCACTGGCGCACCTGTCGTCCCGCCACTGTGGCGCTATGACAGAGGCCTATAAGCGCGGCTAGCTATTCATAGGGCGGCGGACCACCTGATCGAGTTGCCGACTCGATGCGGTCGCGTCACGGGTCACGCGGGTGGCGATTTTCTGTTCGCGTCATGACAGCGTGTTTGTTAGGGAATCCCGATGGAAATAGATTGTTAGATCATCGAGCACGCAAGTACGTTGCGTGAGCCCGAAGCTCTGCGCGACTTTCTGCGCGTTCCCGGTCTGGCTGACGCGTTGTTAGCTCGTTTGGGGTTGGAGCTTCGGCGCTCAGGATGGAGTGAACCCTTGGGCTGAGACACGAAGTTAAGGGGGTAAGCGCCGTTCGATGAAAAAGGATCGACGGCGAGGTTGCGGTTGATCCACTCTGGAAGTACCTGAGCGGAGGATAGGGCTACGCAG
>Ga0209168_10001249_pt1 | contig 20597 bp, 13 predicted proteins | sample Coa_R1_FD_187156 | JGI IMG/M metagenome (GOLD analysis project Ga0209168, IMG submission 187156) | Surface soil microbial communities from Centralia Pennsylvania, which are recovering from an underground coalmine fire - Coalmine... | ecosystem: Environmental > Terrestrial > Soil > Unclassified ...
AAGAGCGGTCGAAGAGCGCTTCTCCGAGTTCGTCCTCGAGTTTGCGGATGGTCTGGCTTACGGCAGACTGTGTACGGAACAGCTTGTCCGCTGCGCGCGAAAAGCGTCGTTCGCGAGCCACGGCGAGGAAGACTTCCAGCTGGGACAATTCCAATCAGGACTCCTTTAATGCAGATTCGATTAGTATTAGCAATGCTTATAGTACAATATTATCTAATGCTCCGTGAAGAAATATAAGTTTTGCTTCTACTTGAATTCTCCGTACCATAGAGAGATCAGCACAAGGCGCACGGTTCCAAGGGTATTCATCTCGCTTGGAGTCGCGTTCGCGTGGTGCCGGAGGCAGGTAGGAAGACAATTATGGGAATAGAACGAGCGCGGGTTAGGATTTTCGATACCACTCTTCGTGATGGCGAACAATCTCCTGGATGCAGCATGAACCAGCAGGAGAAACTGCGCCTGGCCCAGCAATTGGACCGCCTGGGTGTCGACGTCATCGAAGCGGGATTTCCAATTGCGTCGGACGGCGATTTTGAGTCGGTAAAAGCGATTGCGCTAACAGTGCGGCGCCCGATTATCGCCGGTCTGGCGCGGGCCTGCCGTGCGGATATTGAGCGCGCGTGGGAAGCGCTGCAACATGCCGCGCACCCGCGGATACACGTGTTTCTTGCGACCTCGGACATTCACCTGCAATACAAGCTGCGAATGTCGCGGGATCAGTGTGTGGCGCAGGCGCGGGAGGCGATTCAACTGGCGAAGTCCCTTTGTGAAGATGTCGAGTTTTCACCCGAGGACGCGACCCGCACGGATCCCGATTTCTTGTGCCGCGTGCTGGATGCGGTCGTCGAGGCCGGGGCAACCACGCTGAATATTCCCGATACCGTAGGGTATACCGTTCCCGCGGAGTTCGGGGAACTCATTGCGATGATCCGGCGCTGCGTGAAGGGAGCCGACAAGGTCACGATTTCCGCCCACTGCCACAACGATCTTGGCATGGCGGTCGCGAATGCGCTAGCAGCGGTAAATGCCGGGGCGCGGCAGGTAGAGTGCACGATTAACGGCATCGGTGAACGGGCGGGCAACGCGTCAATGGAAGAGATCGTGATGGCGATGCGGGTGCGGCCTGACCGCTATCCGTATGAGACCGGAATTGCGAGCGAGCAGATCTTTGCAGCCAGCCAGATGTTGAGTGAGGTCACGGGTGTTCCCGTGCAACCGAACAAGGCGATCACGGGACGTAATGCGTTTGCCCATGAGGCGGGCATTCATCAGGATGGAGTGCTGAAGAATCCGCTGACATACGAGATCATGACGCCGAAATCAGTGGGTGTGCCGGATTCGAAATTGGTCCTGGGCAAGCATTCGGGGCGCCATGCGCTGAGCATCCGCTGCGAGCAACTGGGTTATTCGTTTGACCGGCGGGCGCTCGACGATGTTTACCGCCGATTTGTGAGGCTAGCGGACAAGATCAAGCACGTCGAGGATCATCATCTGCTGGAACTGATTCGCGACACGCATAAACCGACGATGACCGCTACCCCGCTGATTGAGCCGATCATCGACGCAACGAACGCTGCTGTGGTTAGCGCCCCTGCGATGGACCTGACCGACGCCATGACATCGGAGACGAATCCGTTTGGAGTGCCGTTGCCCGTGCAATCGGATTCAAATCACGAGCAGACGCAGCAGGAAGATTATTTGTGGGGAGTTTAGAAATTTAATCATTTAGACAATTAGTCATCGAAAATCGAGAGGCCGCCTTCAGTGGCGGCTTTCTTTTTTCCCGCATAGAATTACCGCTTACTTCATCAGAGAGCGATTCATCCATGCAATTGAAGATCACTGTTCTTCCCGGGGACGGCATCGGCCCCGAAGTAACCGAGCAGGCTATGCGCGTGCTGCAAGCGGTGGCAGGCGCGTTCGGCCATCAAGTGCAACTGCAGAGCAAGGCGATCGGTGGAGCGGCACTGGTGGCAGCGAACGATCCGCTGCCGGCCGATACGATTCAGGCATGCCTGTCATCGTCGGCCGTGCTGCTGGGGGCAGTGGGAAGCCCGGCGTTCGATAAAAATCCGGGCCATCTGCGGCCAGAGGCAGGACTGCTGCGAATTCGGCGGGAATTAGGCGCCTATGCCAATCTGCGTCCGGCAGTGTTTTTCCCCGCGCTCGAGGATAGCTCTCCGCTACGGGTGGAAATCGTACGTGGCACCAATATCATGATCGTCCGCGAACTGCTGGGAGGCGCGTACTTCGGGCAGCCACGGTCGATCGAGGGCGAGCCGGGCTCGCGCGTGGCGATCAATACCATGCGTTACGCTGAGCACGAAGTAGAGCGGATCGCGCGAGTGGCATTTGAACTGGCCATGAAGCGGAAGAAAAGAGTTGTGTCAGTTGACAAGGCGAACGTGCTCGAGTGCTCGCGTTTGTGGCGGGACGTGGTGACGCGGATCGGGAAAGACTATCCGGAAGTGAAGCTGGCACACCAATACGTAGATTCGGCGGCGATGTTGCTGGTGCAGCGGCCTACGGATTTTGATGTCGTGCTGACCGAAAACATGTTCGGCGACATTTTGTCGGATCAGGCTGGAGGAGTGGTGGGCTCGCTCGGTCTGCTCGCTTCGGCAAGTATTGGTGGTCCGGTGGGACTCTATGAGCCGGTGCACGGATCGGCTCCGGATATTGCGGGAAAGGGAATAGCGAATCCGTTGGGAGCGATTCTATCGGTGGCGATGATGTTCCGGCACTCGTTCCACCTGGAGCGCGAGGCAGCCGCGATCGAGCAGGCGGTTTCGGCCGTGTTGTCCGATGGCGCGCGAACGGCAGATTTAGCAGGGAAGACGCACGCGGCGATCTCGACGACCGAGATGGGGAACAAGGTGGTGGAGGCGGTTACCGCGACGGTGGCAGGTTAATCGACGTAAGAGGAACGTCGAAAAACTCTCTATGGCAGGCGCGGTGTGCTGCGCGCCTTGCTGGCGGCCATCGCATCGGTGCCGTCGTACTTTCCGGTCAGGTCGTACCATCGGATTCGTAGCATTTCCTGGAACATGCGAGCGCCGTCGATCAACGGATTGATGCGGGCGCCACCGCTGTGTCCCCACGCGACCGGTACTTCTTCCACTTTGAAACCAAACTTCCGCGCGAGAAAAAGAATCTCGGGATCGAATCCCCAGCGCTCGATTCTCTGCCAGGGGAAAATCGCCTGGGCAGCCGCACGTTTGAACGCTTTGAATCCGCACTGGGTGTCGGCGAACTGAAGCCCGAGCGTTACACGCAGCAAAATATTAAAGATGCGTCCGAAAAGCTGGCGGTGAAGCGGCTGGCGTTGAGTTTGAAGTTCAGCGCGAAGCCAGCGTGATCCAATGGCGATGTCGGCACCTGATTCGAGAGCAGCGAAAAGCTTCAGCGACTCTTCAATTGGCGAGGAAAGATCCGCGTCACTAAACAGAACGATGCGGCCTCGTGCGTGCAGCATTCCGGTGCGGACGCTGTATCCCTTGCCATGGTTGCCAGGATTGTCGATGAGACGCAGTGTGGGATCTTTTGCGGCGAACGACTGAACGATTTCAGCTGTGTTGTCGCGCGAGCCGTCATTGATGACGATGATCTCGGCATCCCAGCCTTGCGCATGGACGTAGGACAGTACTCTTTCCAAGGTCGCGCCAATACGCGCTGCCTCGTTGTAGGCCGGGATAACGATGCTGTAAGTGGGCTCCAAATCAGTTCTCACTTTCCAAGAAACATCTCAGATGCTCGAAGATTTGGTTTGGCTGCTTTGATTCGTGGACTCTGACATTCTACTCGCCGGACACGCAATTTTCGCGGACCGAAGTGTAGGGAACTCGGCGCTATCCTGACTTGGAAGTGAGAACTGGGATCTTTTATGCCACCTGGCGCTTGAGTTCGAGCATTTCGAAATACTCAGCCACCAGTTCGGCATCCCACAGGCCGCGGGCCGCTTCCTCCCGCATGGTTTGCGCCGCCATTTCATGGGTCTGGGCCGGCTTATACGAGCGAGCGGTGCGTAGGGCATCATAGACATCCACAACCTGAAGCACGCGGGGCAGGACCGGAATCGCGGAGGCGGTGAGGCCGTCGGGGTAGCCCGAGCCATCGGAGTGCTCGTGGTGGTGGCGGATGATCGGAAGCACGAGACTGAGAGAGTGCAAAGGTTTGCAGATGTTCTCGCCCGTGATGGGATGAAGCTTCATGATCTCCCATTCGGCGGGGGTGAGATCGCTGCCTTTCTTGAGAATGTCATCGGGCACGGCGATCTTGCCCAGATCGTGCAGGTACCCGCCGCGTTTCAGGGCGATGATGGAATCTTCGTCCATGCCGAGGTGCCGGCCGAGATCGGCGGCGTGAAGCGCGAGGCGCTCGCAGTGCCCTTCGGTGTAGGGATCGCGGCCTTCGACGATCAGACCCAGCGTACACAGAACGGAGTCGGCGGTTTCGAGTTCGTCGGTGAATTCTTTCAAGCGAAGCAGCGACTTGACGCGCGCAATGAGTTCTTCAGCCAGTACCGGTTTGTTAAGGAAATCATCGGCTCCGGCTTCGATGCCGCGAACCCGGTCGCTGCTGTCACTGAGTCCGGTGATCAGGACGAAAGGAATCAGACGGGTGGCGACATTCTCTTTCAGGGAGCGGCAAAGATCATAGCCGGACTTGCCCGGCATCATGACATCGGAAAGAATCAGGTCCGGTGCCTGTCGGCGAATTTCTGCTTCGGCCTGCTCGGCATTGGACGCGGTGACGACACTGTAACCGCGAATCGAGAGTAGTTGGCTCATCAGCCCCGCAATGCTGGGCTGGTCATCGACGACAAGAATCCGCGGAGCGCGGCGCCTCGGTAAAAGCTCCCCCATAACTTGATAAGAAGCCGCTCTTCCGCCCTCAGTTGTCCGCGCTTTTGGGTGCGGCGCGTGAGGCGGAGTAGAGATATTCATAACTAGATAGCTGTCAAAAAACTTCGATTACTCGCCGTCTAGATTCTACCGCCATTTCGCCTTTTGCGGTGACCTCTCAAGGTCTTTAAAACCCTAGCACCTGAGAAAGGTCCTTGCGATTCCCACTTTGGTACTCAACTCGCGAAAATCTGAAAACGATCTTGCTTCAAATATTTCTCACTTCTAGCCTGAAACGTATGGGGCGAATTCTGAGATTCCAGTTCTGCGTGCTGTTATTGCTTGGGACAACCGTTACGGAGGTGGCCTCAGCGGCGGCGAAAGTCCACATCATTGCATGGGGAAAATGGACGTCGGTGCAATGGGTGGCCGGCGGCGGCGAAGGCAAGCCAGCCGCGATTAAAATTCGTGCGTTAGTAATCGACGGCAGGGTGAAAGAGTATGTGCTGGGCGGCCCACACGAGGTGACCGACCGGCTGTTTGTGGTGCGTCGCGTCTTCCGCGTGAATGATAGTCTGCCCGAAGATTCCGCTCCGCGATGGGAGTGGCAACGCGGCGGATGGATGCTGGTCGATCGTGTTACGGGGCGCGTTTCGGCGGTGAATCTGCCGGAGTTCGACGCCTTGTATTCCGCGGCGACCTGGTATCGGGATTATGTTGCGTATTGCGGTGTGTCCGACGACGGCAAGAAAACCTACGCGATCGTCGCGCAGTTGAGCCGGCGCAAACCGGTGCTCAAGAAAGCTCTCGGGGAAGGAGTGCCGGAAGATGCGCTGGCGGATTCGGCGTGTCCGGTGCCTGTGTGGCAGCGAGGGCCGGCGCGAGTCAGCTTTGAGGCGGCCGGAGCGAAGCAAACGTTCGCTATCCGCGGGCATGTCGTGGATGTCGTGAACGACGCGGAGGAAGAAGACGGGAATTAGCGGCAGCCGTCGCGCGTCAGACTCTGTCCGCGAACTTCAGATGTCACCCAATACCCGAGGCCTAAGTTCCAGTTTGAGGACTAACGGCTAGGGTCTAATTTACTAATCGCCGGCAGCTTCGACTGCAGGCAATTCTGCAGCAACCGCTTTTTCTTTTATCTTCGCGCTCGTCACCAAAACCACCGAAAGTACCACGATCGCACTTCCGGCGAGGATGTAACGGTCGACCCTTTCGTGAAGAATTAGCCATCCGAGAAAAACGGCTACGACTGGATTCACGTAAGCGTATGTCGAGACCTTGGAGGTTGGCACGTGTTCGAGCAGCCAGATATAGGCGGTGTAGCCGATCCACGAACCGCAAACCACAAGATATCCCACGGCGGCGAGACTGCGCGGCGCCCATGTGACGTGAGCGAGATCGCCGTTCGCAAGCGCGTACACCAAATTTCCAGCTCCGGCGGCGGTGACTTGCCAGGCGGTCGCGCCAAAGACATCCATCCCCGACTGCCACCGCTTCGAGAGAACAGAACCGAGTGCCCAGCTGAACGATCCAGCAATTAGGCTGAGGGAGGCGATGAGCTCACGGCGCCCAAGACTGCCAGCCTGTAAATCCGGCCACACCAGCACGAACAAGCCGGCGATACCAAGCGCAAGTCCAGCCTTGCCACGACCCGAAATGTGGTGGTCGCCCAGCAAAAGCGAATCAAGAACGAGGAACCACAGCGGTGTAATCGCGATGATCAACGCCGACAGTCCGGAAGACACCGTGAGCTCTGCGTAAGAGAGTGTGAGATTCCCGCCCATCAGAAGCAGAAGCCCGACCACCGCTGCGAGTGCGATCTGCCTGGGCCGATACAGGATTCTGTGGCCAGTTGCTGCGCAGACGGCCAGCATCACCACTCCTGCAATGGAGAACCGCAGTGCGCACATTAATGCAGGTGGAATCGTTTGTACGGCGATGTCAATCGCGAGATAGGTGGATCCCCAAAACAGATACACGAGCCCAAAGGCGAGAATCACCATCCACCGGCTTGGGCGTTGAGCAGAATCCATTGTCGCGAGAAACTGAGAGAAGCTTAAAGATATCAGAGGAGACAATATGTATGAATGTTGGATTTTGAAGCTGGGGAAAATGTGATGTTGCAATAGGTTGCAATATGACGGTCAATCCTTAGCGAATAGATTTTGCGAGCCGTTTACTAGTCGATAAACCAACCAATCCCTGGCGGACCTCATCGAAGGAAGCGCTCGCCCAGGGGAGTTTTCCAATGAAGTTTTGGCCTTTCGTCTATTGCGGAGTGTTGTGCGCCCTTTGCAGCCTGCTGGCGGGCTGCCAGGGTTTGGTGCCATCCACACCCGCTGCTCCTTCGTATCAACTTGCGGTTACTGCATCGCCAGCGACCGGAGGAACGATCACCAGTAGCCCGGCAGGAATCAGTTGTCCAGGCACCTGTACTGCTAGCTTCCCCCAGAACATGCAAGTGACCCTCAGCGCAACCCCGGGGAATAGCGACGTTTTTGGGGGCTGGAGCGGCGCCTGTACCGGTTCATCGACATGCAAGCTGACCATGACAGCGGCGGAAACCGTGACCGCTACGTTCACGGCTGGTGCCGCATTGACCGTCACCACGTCAGGCAACGGCACTGGTAAGGTGACCAGCAGTCCGGCCGGAATCAGTTGTCCGGGCACGTGCACCGCGAAATTTCCGCAGAACACACAAGTGACTCTGACTGAAACGCCGGGATCCAGCTTCTACTTTGCTGGCTGGAGCGGGGCTTGTTCTGGCACAACAACGTGCACCATAACGATGACAGCAGCTGAGAACGTGGCTGCGGCGTTTAGTGCTGCCGATACATTGACCGTCTCCACATCCGGCACCGGTACAGTGACCAGCAGCCCAACAGGAATTAATTGCCCCGGAACGTGCACCGCGACCTTTGCACCGAACACCACAGTTACGCTGAGCGAGACTCCAGGGGCGAATAACTATTTTGGAGGCTGGAGTGGGGCTTGTTCTGGTACGACGACCTGTAGCGTGAGCATGACAGGGTCGGCAGAAAGTGTTACCGCTGCGTTTACTTCCGGCGATGTATTGACAGTCACCACTTCGGGAAGCGGTGCTGGCACAGTAACCAGTACCCCGGCAGGGATCAATTGCACGACGGGCTCAACAACAGGCTGCAGCGCGACTTTTGCCCCCAACACCGCGGTGACGCTGAGCGAAACTACGACTCCGCCCAACGTCTTTTCTAACTGGTCGGGCGCTTGCACGGGCACCGCCGGTTGCAACCTGACGTTGATCGGCCCGACAGCAGTGACGGCGATATTCGCTCCGGGTGGCACGCTGCAAAGTCTGAACCACATCATTTTCTTCGCCCAGGAAAATCGCTCGTTCGACAGCTATTTTGGATACATGCAGCAGTACTGGGCGAACAATGGAATTCCGAATCAAACATTCAACGGACTTCCACAGTTCACGCCGCCCGGTAATCCTCTTTTGACTCCAACTAATCCGGCCTGCGATCCGTCAAACCCCGACGGCCCCACAGTCTGCGTTCCGGATCCGAACGTGCCACCCGTCCCTTCGTTCCATATGCAATCAATATGCACGGAGGAGTTGAGCCCGTTCTGGAACGAGGCTCACACAGACTGGAATTATGCCTTCAGCTTTCCCAATACGATTGATTGGCTGGGTAACGGATTCGTGGAAGCGGGTGCGAATGATGCCCGGCAATATCCAAATATCTATCCGCCGGTGAACGATATCAACGGTTATCGAACGATGGGATACTTCACCGATGCCGATCTGAATTATTACTACTCTATGGCGACTGACTTTGCCACGTCCGACAGCTGGTTTTCTCCCATTATGAGCCGCACACAACTCAACCGGGCATATATCCTGGCTGGCACCTCGGATGGCTACGCCTACCCTCCCGGCAGCAACAGCAATGACAACGCACCTTTCTCGAGCCCGCCTATTTTCCAGTCCCTGCAGACCGCGGGGATTACATGGCGAGTTTATGTGGATCCGGATGGTACTCCTTGTTCGGGCGATACGGGCAGTACGCTCAATCAGTGTCTTGCGAATGTTTCCTACGTGAACATGTTCACGTACGAAGCGACGGTGCAAACTACGCCGTCTTTATATGAGAATTTCGTTCCAGTGTCGCAATTTGCCAAAGATGCGCAGAATGGCACTCTGGCACAGGTGTCACTGATCGAGCCTGCTTCCAATGCTGGATTTGACGAGCATCCCTCCGATTCCGACGCGTATCCGGTAAATATCCAGCTGGGAGCGCAGTTTGCTGCCGGCTTGATCAACTCGCTGATGACCAGCCCAAGTTGGAAAGATTCAGCGATGATCTTTACCTACGACGAAGCAGGAGGTTTCTTCGATCACGTGCAGCCTCAGCCTGTCCCGGTGCCCGATCCCAATTCGCTGCAATATCCGATCGATTTGCAGCCGAATGACGCATGTGACGGCGCGGATCAGACCACCGGCATTTGCAGTTTCGGAATGACAGGTTATCGCGTGCCGCTGATCGTGATCTCTCCGTTCGCGAAGAAGAATTTTGTGTCCCATGTTGTGCGAGATGCTACTGCATGGCTCAACCTTATCGAGGAGCGGTTCAGTGTCCCCGCGCTTACTGCGCGGGACGCCTATTGGACAACGGCTGGAGCGACCATGGACGAATTCTTCGACTTCGTGAATGTGCCGTGGGCGACGCCGCCAACCCCGCCCAAGCAGAATACCAACGGAACTTGCAGTCTGGCCGCGCCAACACCATAAGGGAATGGCGGCTGGTCAGCACGCAACGGCGGCTCAAAAGCGTTTCTAATCCGCGGAAGGTGAGGTGCCCCGGGAGTTCCCGGGACATCATGTCTGCCCGATCCCGACAATGGGATAATGACTTCGTGAAAATCCGCCGCGCCTTTGGACTTTGTCTCATACTGCTCTCGGCTATCACCAGCTTCGCTTCGACCCGGCATTACTACATCGCCGCGGAAGATGTGACGTGGAACTACGCTCCCAGCGGCATCAATCTGCTGAATGCGCTGCCCATACGGCAGCCATGGCTCAAGCTGGAGTGGCAGAAAACGCGGTTCATCGAATACACCGACGACACTTTCAATACGAAGAAGCCTCAGCCGGACTGGCTGGGAATTCTTGGTCCAGTGATTCGCGCGGAAGTGGGCGACGAAATCGTCGTCGAATTTCTGAATCGTTCCCGCCTTGCGCACGACATGCATCCGCATGGCTTGCACTATGACAAGGACAACGAAGGCTCCGTCTATCTTCCCTTCGGCAAAGGTGACCGCGTAGCGCCCGGGCGACGATTTACATATCACTGGCTCGCGAATGCGGCCAGCGGTCCGGGACCGGGGCAGCCGAGCTCGATTGTTTGGTGGTATCACGCGCACGTTGATCCAGCTATGGAGATCAATGCCGGATTGCTGGGCCCGATCGTTGTCACCGCGAAAGGCAAAGCGAAGCCCGACGGTTCTCCCAAAGATGTAGATCGCGAATTTGTCACATCGTTCATGATCTTCGACGAAATGGGAGGCAAGCCCGCCGGCCAGTTCTATTCCATCAACGGATATATTTTCGGCAATCTTCCCGGCCTGTACATGAAGCAGGGAGAAAAAGTGCGCTGGCATCTGCTGGGCATGGGAAATGAAATCGACCTGCACACTCCACACTGGCATGGAGAAACCGTGACCGACGAGGGCCGCCATACGGATGTCATCGAACTTCTTCCGGGCAGCATGAAAACGGTGGACATGGTCGCTGATAATCCGGGGACCTGGATGTACCACTGCCATGTGGAAGACCACATGGAAGCCGGAATGATGGCGGTTTTCACGATCTATCCACCGGCAACTCGATCATGCCCGATCAGCTTTGTCGACGGCGATTTCTGGAAGAGTCCAGAGAAGTTTTCGTTAACTGTTAAGAACGAGAGCCGCGAACCAATCGAGAGCCTGAATCTCACCTCCGAAATGTTTTTGGCTCCTCAGGATCTGCGGCCTGTCTACAACGGCAGTTGGCACTCGAACGGGCCTATCTCCCCGGGAGAACAGCGAGCCTTGCAGAAGCCCGGTATTCCAGCAGCCAGCGCACAGAAAGTTCTGGGCTGGGTGTTGTTCCCAAACTCGGTGAAATATCAGGATGGAAGCACCTGGCAACCGCAAAGTACCGGCGAATGTTTCCATGTGTATTGGAGAGATCCGCAGCATCCTGAGCAACCGGCGCTGCCGCCACTGCAGTTCGAGATCAATTCCGATTAACGCGATGTTGGGAATGTTGAGTATCGCATCGCCGCCTATCGACCCACATGAGAGCTACCGCTGAAAGTGCTACTTCACTTTCTCGTACTCCGTTTTTGCGGTTTTGAGAATCGGGATGTCGGGGTCGGCGTCTTTCCACGCGGCGAAGAAATCCTGATAGGCGGTCTTCGCCTTTGCCGCGTCACCCTGAAGTGCGAAAGCACGGCCCAGCCCCAATTTTGCCAGGGACCCAAGCGGGCTGGTCACACCGATGCCGCGATGGTCGACGATCTTCCGGTATTCAGCCGCAGCCTTGGCGCCATCGCGCAAACGAAGATAGGCCTCGGCACGAATCGAGATCGCCTGGTATGTGCCAAGGAGAGCCCGGTCCGCGGCTAGATCATACGGTGTTGCCGAATCCAGCGCTGCTACGGCCTGGGCAGGCTGGTTACGTTGCAGGCTGAGCAGGGCACGTGCGCCGGGAAGGGTGACATTGTTGAGAAGCGTATCGAAGGGTGACTCCTTCGTCAGATCTGCGATGAGTTTTTCAGTGCGAGGCGCGTCGCCAATCCGCGCAAGAGGAAGTGTGACGTCGGCTCGTCTGTCTCGATCGTCGGCGAGCGCCAGGGCCGAGTTGATCGATTCGCGTGCCTCGGCGGTGTAGCCCGTCTCGCTGTTGCAGTAGGCTTGTCCAGTGAGGTTCCAGGAAGCCCAGCCCTTGTTCCCGCGAGACTGCGCGGCTGCCGCAGAACGAGCAAAGGTCTCGCGCGCTTGCCTGACCTTACCTTGCGCGCACTGACCCTCGGCCTGCATGAAAAGGATGATTGGCTCTTCGACTTTACCCGTTGCCTGCGCGACCTGTCGTTGCAGGGCTTCCTGGTCACCCCGAATGTAGGCGGTCCAGTAGAGCGTCATGTGAATCGACCACGGCTCGGCTTTTTGCGCGATGGCTTGCTCGGCGACTGCCTGCGCTTCGTCAAATCGATTGAGGTATATGTATGCGGCGGCCACGTTCTGATATGCGTACGGATCCTTTGCATCGAGCCGCAGCGCTTCGCTGGCGTTGGCCAAGCCTTTTTCATGCTGACCGATATCCTGAAACGTCAGGGACAGGTTGTTCAGAGGAACGGTATCTCGAGGATAAGCCTGTTTCCACTGCTCGAGTGTTTCGATGTCCTTGTCTTTCTCTCCCCGGAGCGTGCCGTAGTAGTGAGAGGAGATGTAAAACTTTTCCCGCTCGCTTGCCCTTTCTTTCACGTCAAAAGCTTTCTGCAAATACTCCGAACGGTGCTCATGATCTCCAGAGTTGCCGTAGGCCACGCCAAGAGTAGCGAGTGCCATGGCGAAATTTGGGTCGAGCTCGACGGCGCGCTTCAAATGTGGAATGGCCGCATCGTCGTCGAACCTTGAGTGGGCGGCCTCGCCCAAACTGAATTCCTTGAGAGCTTCGAGGGAGGAAGTAGTAGCCGCTTCCAGTGGGGTAGCAAATTTCTGAACCGAGCCGATGGATTCGCCGAGTTTCTCACGAAGATTCGAGGCGGCCCGGTCGAGCGACTTCAGGACCTGTTCCTTGCTTTCCGATTCGACCTGTTCGCGATCGAGCGAGTCGCCGCTTTGCGCGTTCACAGCCTCAAGTGTGATGACGTAGTGACTTCCGAGGCTGGAGATCGAGCCCGTCAGCATGGCCTTGATACCTTCGCGCAGGCAGATCTCGCGAGCAACGTCTTTGGTGATGCGCTCGTCGGGCGAACGCCCCATGAAACGAAGAGCACGCTGCACCCGCGAGTCTGGAAGAAGATTGAGATAGGGGGACTGCGCGAGTTGTACTGCAAGCGCCTGCTTCAATGTGCCGTCGAACACCGGATCGCCGGTAGTGTTGACGAAGTCGGCGATGAGGACGCTGTCCTTCTCCGTTAGCTTGGACGAGCGGCTTGAGCGCAGATACATTCCGAGGGCGATGAGAACCACGAGTACTCCAGCAGCAACAGGCAGGATGATGTTCCATCGCGATTTTGATTTGCGCGCTTCCGATGGGATCGCCGAGACTTGCGCTGGTGGTACAGGCGCAACCGTGTGCGATGAGGCGGAAGCTTGCGCCGGCACACTTGACGCGGAAGGCGGAGTCACACGCTGCGGTGTTGACTCCACGAAGGCCGGGACCGATCCCGAACTTTGAGCGATTGCCCGCCCGCTGTCGGTGTCGCGCTTCAGGCGCTGCAGGTCGGCGCGGATATCGGCGGCGCTCTGGTAACGGAGATTCCGGTCCTTTTCCAGCGACTTGTTGATGATGTCTTCAAACTTGGGCGGAAGTTCGGAGTTCAGCCGAATCGGAGCAACCGGCGCCCGGTTCAGGATTCCATCAAAAATCAGGGCCGACGTATCCCCGCGGAAGGGAAGCGTGCCCGTGGCCATCTCGTAGAGAACCACGCCGAAAGAAAAGAGATCGGTGCGGGCGTCGAGTTCTTTGCCCTTGGCTTGCTCGGGCGACATGTAGGCGACGGTGCCAAGCGTCGAGCCCGGGCTCGTCAGATGTTCTTCAAAGACGACCGCGGTGGGTGCGGTGATGTCCACGGGCTCCGATGAAGAACGCGGTTCGGATTTCACCTTCGCCAGCCCGAAGTCGAGGATCTTGGCGTGTCCGCGCTTGGTGACGAAGATGTTGGCGGGTTTGATGTCGCGGTGGACGATGCCTCCGGCGTGGGCCGCGTCGAGGGCGTCGGCGATTTCAATGCCGAGCGACAGGATCGTTTCAAGTTCCATAGCGCGCCCGGCAATCAGATGCTTCAGCGTGGCGCCATCGAGGAATTCCATGACGAGGAAGGTGCGGCTGCCTTCTTCGCCGATGTCGTAGATGGTGCAAATATTGGGGTGGTTCAGGGCGGAGGCGGCCTTGGCCTCGCGGCGGAATCGCTCAAGTGCCTGGCGATCCTGAGCCAGATCTTCTGGCAGGAACTTCAGCGCAACGAAACGGCCGAGGCGGGTGTCCTCGGCCTTGTAGACGACACCCATACCGCCGCCGCCGAGCTTTTCGACGATGCGATAGTGAGAGATGGTTTGATCGAGCAAGAGAAGTTATCCGTCCCCGGTGGTGGCAGTAATGCTACGGGGATGAGGGTGCGAAGTCAAAGAGATCGATGTTACTGACAGTGTTGCTTCGGCTTCGTGGGCCGTACTTCTCGCCGTGCCGCCCACTCCGGCCAGATGAAAATCCGGAAATCAAGACTGTTATCATAGCGAACAAAAAGCGAAAATGTTAAGATGTTCCTGCTATGGCGCGACGGCCGGATCTCGGGAAACGTGAAGAGACTTGGAATCGCAAAGATCTCGATGAAATCATGCATAACCTGTCGCTGCTCAGCGAGCACGGCGTGCGGGAGTTCTACCAGCGGGCCTATCGCGAGTGCGCCATCATCAACTCGCAAACGTTTCCTCCGCCACGAGCCGTCCAGGAACTGGTGCAGGCATGGAAACAGCTGCGGAAATGGCGCCGACCCTAGACGGTTCTATCGTACTTCGGTCACTACAAAGGGGGTTACGCGAGCCCCAGTTTCGCGGCTATAATCAATAAGTAATGCCGTTCGACTGCGATGCTGCTAAAGAACTCCAACTCGCATTTGCCCGAGTGCTGGCTACACTGCCTGGTGTGTCCACGGCGGTATCGGGCGAATTTGCCATCGCGGTTGCGTCCTTCCCTCTTCGGTAGCGACTAGTCCCTCCTCTGCCTGATTCTCCTCGGCGTTCTATTTCAGAACACACATGCTTGAACCAGAGCTGTACCCGAGGTTCGATTCACTGACAACTCGCCAGTAACCACTGGCTGCTGCAGTACGGAGGAAACTTCCAATGACTACCAAGACCATGACCGCAACAATCGGTCCCAAGATCAAAACCGCCCTGCCCGGGCCGAACGCCAAGCGCGTGCTCGAGGGCGATGAGAAATACATTTCGCCATCCTATACGCGCTCGTATCCGATGGTCGCAAAGAGCGGCCGCGGGATCGTCGTGACCGATGTCGATGGCAACGAGTTCTTCGACTTTTCCGCCGGCATTGCCGTGACGTCGACCGGCCACTGCCATCCGGACGTCGTGGCCGCCATCCAGAAGCAGGCCGGCCAACTGATCCACATGTCGGGAACGGATTTTTATTACGAGAATATGGTGGATCTCGCGGCGCGACTGTCGAAGATTGCTCCAATGAAAGGGCCGCACAAGATTTACTACGGTAACTCGGGCGCCGAGGCGATTGAATGCGCGCTGAAACTGGCGCGCTATCACACCAAGCGCCAGAACATCATTGCGTTCTTTGGCGCGTTCCACGGGCGCACCATGGGCGCGCTTTCGTTGACTGCTTCGAAGCCGCAGCAGAAGCGACGGTTTTCTCCGCTGGTGCCCGGAGTGACGCACGTGCGCTATCCCGATGTATACCGCGGATGCGTGGGCGGCACCCAGGAAGCGGAGGCATTCGCGTTGGGTTGCGCGCGATTCATCGAGGAAAAGCTGTTCAAGACCACCCTCGCTCCGGAGGAAGTCGCGGCAATTTTTGTGGAGCCGGTCCAGGGCGAAGGCGGCTACGTCGTCGCTCCTACTGTGTTCATGCAGGAGTTGCGGCGCATTTGCGATCGTCACGGCATCATGCTGGTTGTCGATGAAGTGCAGAGCGGTATTGGCCGCACGGGCAAGTGGTGGGCTGTCGAGCACACTGGAGTCGAGCCCGACATGGTCTGCATGGCGAAGGGCGTTGCTTCCGGAATGCCGTTGGGCATCACGATGACGAAAGCTGAAGTCATGGATTGGGTTCCCGGATCGCACGCGTCGACCTTTGGCGGAAATCCCGTAGCCGTCGCGGCGGCGCTGGCGACCCTCGACGTGATCGAGAAAGAACATCTTCTGGAAAACTCGGCCAGCGTGGGCAATCACATCATGAAGCGCATGGCGGAGTGGCCTTCCAAGTTGAAGCTGGTCGGCGATGTACGCGGGCGCGGCCTCATGATCGGTGTCGACATCGTCAAAGACAAAGCCACGAAGGAATATGCCGCTGCCGAGCGCGATCGCATCGTGGAAATGGCGTTTGAGAAAGGCATCCTGTTCCTGGGATGTGGGCCGAGCACGATCCGGCTGTGTCCGCCGCTGATCGTCACAAAAGAAGAAGCCGACGTCGCGGTCGATGTGCTGGAAGAATGCATCGTCACCGTAGGCAAGGGGGCGTAGAGTTTTCTCCTGGTGAATGCGGTGGAGAAGCCCAGCTCTGGTTCAGAGTTGGGCTTTTTTATTTTATTTTCTACTTTTCTGAAGAGACGCCTGAGAATGCTGCAATCTATTTCACGACCACTGCGATCTCCCCGTGTTTTTCGACGACCTGGATTCGCACCGTCGACGAGTCGCGTTCCATGAACAGACTGATGCGGCAATCTTGGATGCGAAGGTCATTGATCGAGAGTTGCGGGATGCCTTGCGGCAGAAATGGACGATCAAACACGACGCGTTTGGATTTGGCATCCACGGAAATTCCCAAACAGCCTTGTAGCAGCATGAAGACGGCACCCGCAGCCCACGCTTGCGGAGAGCAAGCAACAGGATAAAGAGTGGGACCTTGGCCGGTACGGCGGTCAACTCCGCAGAAGAGTTCCGGCAAGCGGTGAAGTTCGACTGCGCTGCTGAGATCAAGCAGACTCATCAGCACGCGTCCCGCGAATTCGCGGAATTCATAGCGTGCCATGCCGGCAGCGATGATCGCATTGTCATGCGGCCAGACCGAGCCGTTATGGTAGGAGAGTGGATTGTAGCGGGCTTCGTGTCGCCCCACTGTGCGGATGCCCCATCCGCTGAACAGGTCGTGGCTGACCAGAGTGTGCGCCACCAGGTTCGCTTTTTCCGGGCTGGCTATTCCTGTATACAGGCAGTGTCCGGGATTGGAAGTGCGTATGCGGCATGGCTTCTTTTGCCCGTCGAGCGCCATCGCGTACGTCGAAATCTCTTCACACCAGAAAGCCTCTTCAAATCGTTCCTTCAGTTGAGCGGCTTCGTTTTCCAGTTGTGATTGTCTTTGCGGGTCCTTCCAGATGCTGAATATGCGCGCCGCGGCCATTTTGGCCGCATAAACATACCCTTGCACCTCGCAGAGAGCGATAGGCGCCTGAGCGATTTCTCCATCGGAGTGAAATACCGAGTCACTGGAGTCTTTCCATCCTTGTTGGATCAAGCCCTTGTCGCCGTGCGGAGCGTACTCGACAAAGCCGTCCCCGTCGATGTCGCCATAGCGGTCAATCCATTCGAGAGCGAGTTCAATGTGGGGGCGCAGGTGATCGAGTAAAGCGATATCGCCTGTGAAATCGAGATACGAGCCTGCAAGCATCAAGAACAGTGGCGTACTGTCGATGCTGCCGTAATATCGTCCGAACGGGACCTCACCCAGGTTGGCCATTTCTCCACCGCGGGTTTCGTGAATGATCTTTCCCGGTTGGGCTTCGTTCTTGTCGTCGATTTCGGTGGCTTGGGTCGCAGACAGATACTGCAAAACTCCCTTTGCAATTTGCGGAGCGATCCACAGCATCTGCAGCGCGGTGATAATCCCATCCCGGCCAAAGACCGTACTGAACCAGGGCACGCCGGCATACGGATAATTCGTTTCCGGATTGCCCATGGTCATCATTTCGACGTCGGCCAGCGAACGCCGCACCCAGCGGCTAAGACGATCATTGGAACTGGAAATCTCGCACAGGTTCGAAGAAGCAGCCTTCAGTTCTGTCTCCGCCCCAGCCATGGCGCGGTCGTAACCAATGGACCGATGATGATGCTTGGGATTGCAGTCGATCGAGAGATGGAACTCCGTGGACTTACCGGGCCGCAGATCCGCTTCGAATTGGAGTCCCGAGGAAGTGATTTCAACGGGATCGGGATCGCACTCGATGCGAGTCTGGCGAAGTTCGCCGTCTAATCCTTCATAGCGGATCAGAATCGAATTCGCAGAGATTTGATCCTCAAGGCGCTTGCCGCGACGCTCACGACGCATGCCACGAACTTCGAAGATGTCGACGAAATCCGCCGCATACGACAGTTTCAATGGAACGCGTAATGCCGAAAGGCCGTAATTAACGATGCGGATTTCCTCGTGCGCGACGTCGTGCCATAGGAATCGAGAACGCACGATATGAATCGTGCCACGTGGAACCTGGACCTGTTGCTGATGGTAAACATCAACGTTCGCCAGGTCGGCCGTAAAAACAAAATTGTCCGACTTCACCGTGGAACTCAAGAGCAGTGGACGAGCGTCCCAGACTCCGAGAACCAGTTCAGACAAATGCCGCGTGCCACGGAAGAAAATTCCATGTTCGCCGAGGCCAAGCGGTTCAATGTCCCCATAACGGTTGAAGACAGCGAAACACTTGCCGTATTTCAGAACTCGTGCGCGGTCGTCGGAGGGCGACGATCCTGCGGCTATGTAGTACTGCTGGGCGGTTCCAACTTCATCCAACGCAGATCTCCATCGGTGAGTGCAATGCTTTCGGGTTCTCGTTTAGCAATTCGTTTGTAGATGGTCAAGTAATCCTGCGCCATGCGCTTGACTGAAAAGCGCTGTTCAAAAGAGTAGCGGCAGTTCTTCCGATCGATGGTTGTGATATTCGTGACGGCTCTTACCGCTTCGTCCACATTATTTACCAGGAACCCGGAGACTCCATCATCAATAATTTCCGGAACGGATCCGAGGGGGTATGCCACGACCGGAAGTGCACAGGCTAATGCTTCCATGAGAACGATGCCGAAGGGTTCCGACCAGTTGATCGGGAAGAGGAAAGCACTGGCGTTTCCCAGGAATTCGTTTTTCTCCAGATCGCTGATTTCCCCGATGAACTCAATGAGTTCGCTGTCAAGCAAAGGCTTGATGTCATGCTCGAAATATTCTTTATCGGCGCGGTCAACCTTGGCCGCAATCTTGAGCGGCATCTCGGCCGCCAAGGCGATCTCAATCGCCTGGTCGAGGCCTTTTTCCGGAGAGACTCTGCCCAGAAACGCGAGGTATTTCCCCTCCTCGAAACATGGCATGAAAACCTCTTCGGGCATTCCGTGATGAACGGTGCCGTGCCAGTTGACCCATGGCAGAGGCGCGCGTTGCGAATCGGAAATTGATACGACCGGCATTTCGGAGAACTCACGGTACAGAGGAACTAAATCTGGAATGTCGAGACGTCCATGCAATGTAGTGAGCTGCGGCAGGCTCTCTCTCCGGCTGATGGGGAAGTGCATATAGTCAATGTGAAAGTGAATGACGTCGAATTCGTCTTTTTCCTGCAGGACTCGTTCCAAAAGATTTATGTGGTGAGCCAGGGGATCGATGCAGCGCCGATCAAGACGAAGCGCTCGAGAGGATGCGGGAATCAGTCGCGCATTGGTTAGAGAATCGCCACTCGCAAATAAGGTAACGTCATGGCCTTGACGGACGAGTTCCTCCGTCAGCCAGGAAACAACTCGTTCCGTGCCTCCATAAAGTCTGGGTGGAACGCTTTCGTAGAGTGGCGCGACTTGTGCAATTCTCATTCCGGCCTCAAGAATTAAATTTGTCGAGAGAAAGTGCAGAGCTTCCTCTCCCGTTCTTCCCGCTCGCGCTGCCTCTCGCGAAAAAGACCCTCCTCGTTGCGAAAATTACAAACCGTGTACTTGTTAGAGTACTGAGGTCAATTAACACTTGCCATCAGGTGTTCCCTGCAAGGGTAGGCTTAAGTTCAGCATCACGCGTGAGTATGGGTGGCGGAGTCTTGGTAGGCGGATGCACCACGAAGCGAGGTTGCTTCCCAAATTAGGACCCAAATTGAAATGCGTCCGATTCTGTGCGGGCAGTCACAGCCGATCAAGGTTGCCTGGAATAATCTGCCTGGTTCTCCGATGATTTTCCGATTCCTGACATCTGCCATCATCCGCTCGCTGGATTGGTGTGCGCGCCGCATTCTTCCAGATTCCCGCTTGCCCACACATTTGCGTGTGGGCGTGCGTGGCGAAGAGGACGCGTATTTCTTTCTACGAAAAGCGGGATACATCGTGGTGGCCCGAAACTATCGCTCGCCCAGGTACCGCGGAGAGATTGATTTAATCGCTTGGGAAAAGGAGGTGCTGTGCTTCCTTGAGGTGAAAACCCGAACTTCGCGCAATTGGAAAACCGCTGAAGCTGCTGTTGATCGACACAAGAGGCGAGAAGTTGCACAGGTGGTGCGGGATTATCTAAGGCGGATGCCGTCTTCCTGTCAGTGGAGATTCGATGTCGTCAGCGTATACTATGACGGTAGTAATTCCCGCCCGCAGATCGAAGTGTTTCGCAATGCCTCCCTGGCGGCGTAAAATATAAAGTTTGCGCATCCCTATTGAAAGGATTTAATGAGTGCCGGAGCTTAGAAAAGATCCTATTGTTGGACGCTGGGTGATCATCTCGACCGACCGGGCGAAGCGCCCAACCGATTTTGTTCGGGAAAATATGAAGATTAAGGGAGGATTTTGTCCCTTCTGTTATGGGAA
>Ga0209168_10001252_pt1 | contig 20579 bp, 12 predicted proteins | sample Coa_R1_FD_187156 | JGI IMG/M metagenome (GOLD analysis project Ga0209168, IMG submission 187156) | Surface soil microbial communities from Centralia Pennsylvania, which are recovering from an underground coalmine fire - Coalmine... | ecosystem: Environmental > Terrestrial > Soil > Unclassified ...
AAGGCGAGCCGGAGGTCGTCGACGCGACTCTCAAAGGGGACCTGATTCTTTCGGTCACCGAGAACGGATTCGGCAAGCGCACTCCTGCCGACGAGTACCGCCTGACGAATCGCGGCGGCAAGGGCGTGATCAACCTCAAGACGACCGAGCGTGTCGGCAAGGTCATCGGAATCGCGCAGGTCGACGAAAAATCCGAAGTCATGCTGATCAGCCACTACGGCAAGATCATCCGCATGGATTCAACAACGATCCGCGAATCAGGACGCAATGCCCAGGGCGTTCGCCTGCTGCAACTCGAGCCGGGGGATCGCGTGGCCGCAGCGGTCGTTCTTGCTCCGGAAGCGGAAGGGAATGGGAATGGGGGAACGCTGATTCAGTAGCAAGGTGCTCTCAACGGCATGGTTGAACAAGGTCCAGCAACTTCTAAGGGGGCATTCCGATTTTCTAATTCGTTTGCCGTTTTACTTCGACAAACGAATACGCTGCCGATTCGGGAAAGCCGTGCGACACGCGCGTACGCGCGTGACTCCGGGGTGGTCGGGAGGAAGTCCAAGCGGTCGTCGCCATGCTGCCTTTGGTATGGAATCGCCAGCCCACGACACTACCGCGATTGAAAGAACAAAGGTCAGAAGCGAGATATGAGAGCGTAGCTTCATTTCTGTCGATCTCCGAACAAGATCATTTGATTCACGTGCGTAAGAGGTCTTCACTGCTCTGACCAATACCTATTGAAGCCTTCGTAGTCGGAAGGTAGGTTCGCCAGGATCCTCCGCCGTAACTCCAGAATGTCGACGGAGCCTTGCTTCTGATACAGAATTTTGCCGTCAGGAGCGATCAGCACGGTGTAAGGAACTGCAGATTCCCAAGCAGGAGCGAAGGCTGCCTGCAGAGCTGCTGTATCGTTGGAATCGAAGAGCAAATTGCGGCTCGTAGCATGCATCTTTTCCAGAACATGCATGACCGAAGCCTTCTCATCGGGCATGTTGGCCGCAACTGTGACCAACTCGAAATCGCGTAATGAATACATCCGGAAAGTGTCTTCTACCTCGGGAAATTCGTGAATGCAGGAGCCGCACCAGGTCGCCCAGAAACTGACCAGTAACGTCTTCTTACCGGGATTGGTTCGCAGTTTCTTTAAATCCGCAGCGGATGCCATCTCCAGTTGAACCGGCTGCGAGTCGATCTTACGCAGCGTCTCCACCTGAGCAGCGTGTTTTTCCTTCCATTTGGTAGAGCATCCAAAGACTCCGGTGTGCTTTACGGAAACCTCGCGATGGTACAGAAGGGCATCAATCGCATCGCGTACTTCGTGAGTTGTCACTGATTCGGAACGATAGCTATTATCGACCCGACCTTCATAACGGAGGCGTCGATCTCTGTCGAAGACGAATGCATGCGGAGTGGCTTGTGGGCCATAGGCCTCGGTGACGGACTGGGTTTCACCGTCGTAAAGATATGGATACGTCAAGTGCTTGTACTCAGCGCGGATCTTCATTTCCTCCAGACTGTCGCTGATGTCCGAGGAATCGAGTTCGTCGATGGTGATGGCCCTGGGATCGTTTGGTTCAATCGCCACAACAGAGACGCCGCGATCTTTGTAATCGGTCGCAAGTTGCGCAATACGCCGCTCATACATCTGCGCAATCGGGCAGTGATTGCAGGTAAAGATTACGACCAGGATGGGACTCGCGGCATAGTCGGAGAGCTTATGGATCGCTCCGTCTACTCCGGGCAATTCGAAATTTGGTGCTGGTGATCCGATAGCAAGGACGGGATGTGCCTGCTGGCCCAGGGCAGCCGCAGACAATACTAGAATTGCGCACAGTTGCCATGCGCGTCGACGGGGAATGATTTTCACAATATGTACCCCTTCTATGTCGTCACAATTGCGGCTCGGGTATCGATATGGGCGACGCCGTGAGAGCCGTTCCATCAATAACGGTCAGATCGCCGTCGAGATCGAGTACTACAACTTCGTGAGTCTTGCTGTCGACTGCAGTCGCGACGGGTGCTCGGCCCGTTTTTACAGTTGTCACGACTGAATCGTTCCTGCCATCGATTATGGTTGTAGTGCCTTCATGCATGCTTGCGATGTAAACCCTGTGATTGCCAGAATCGACAGCCATGGCCTGTGGCCTCGGGGCCACTCTCATCGTCCCCATGACACGATCAGCAGCTCCATCAATTACGGTTACGTCATTGCTTCCGTAGTTCGCCACAAAAATCTTGCCTGATGCGAAGTCCACGGCGATGGCGCAAGGAATTTCGCCGACCCCGACGGTCTTTGTGGTGTGAGATTTCCCATCAATGATGGTCACGTTCGAACTGCCTGCGCTTGCTGCGTAGATCTTTCGGGTCACCGGATCTGCTGCAATCGCCCAAAGGTGATCGGGAGTTTCTATCTTAGAACTGTGGTCGTTGGTCGCATCGAGCATCGTTACGTCGGGAGCCTCGTAGCTGATCATGTAAACGTTGTTCGCGATGGAATCCGCCGCGACCGCATCGCCCGCGCCAGCTTTCAGCATTGTCACGACATTAGTCTTCCCGTCGATAACCGCTGTGACATCGCTGAACGTGCGGGACACATAAATCTTGTTCGTCGCGGGATTTGCGGTGATCGTGTATGGAAGATCGCCGATCGGAATATTCGCGATAACATGGTCGCTCACACCGTCGATGACACTCACGCTGCCACTGCCGCCATTCGCAACATAAACGCGATTCGTGTCCGGATTGACCGCAATGGCGACTGGTTGTTTCCCGACCTGCACTTGCGATTGAAAATGCGCCTCGCCGTCGAGTACGGTCACAATACCGTGGCCAGTATTCACGGCATAAAACTTGCCGGTCCTTGCATTCAGCGCAATTCCCCTTGGGCTGACTCGGATTCCCGTCGCCAACGTCGGCGGTTGCCTCGCACCACTCCCGAGCCAAAGAACAGAGTTATCGATCAGCTGATTTTGTACGGAGCTGGTAAAGATCTTGTCGCCGTGCCCCATATTGATGTACAGCATTTTGTATTTCGTATTGGTCCAGACGACGGGAAGATCGCCGCTGGTCAGGACGTCCTTGAATCCGATTGGGTAGTTCGACGGATCGAGGGTAACGAGAACCTGCACGTTCTTATTGAGGCGAGGATCAGGCTTCCAGATGTACCACTCGTTCGCAGGCGCTTCGAACCGCGGCGGAAGGCCACCGGTCACCGGATGACTGCGATCATCGAGGACGAGTCGCGCCGGAAGAGGAGGCCAGCTGTTGGCATCAAATGCTGTCCCTCCCAGAAAATCGACGTACCACGGCCAGTTCGTATCCTTATCGATGTAGCCTGCCGCATGAAAGCCCAACCATGCTCCGCCACCTTCCATGTAGCGTTCGAACGCCTGTCTTTGATCAGCATCCGTGGGAGACTCGTTGAGCCAAATAATCAGTTGATAGGATTTCAATCGCTCGTCGTTGAGATCTTCCCACCGAGTTGTGACATCGAAGGTAAAGTGTTCCCTTGCTGCTCTCTCAGTCAGGAACTTCACCGCGTCCTGGGCGAAGCGAACGTGATCCGGTTCCGTCGTCGCTGAATAAAAGGCCAGCACTTTGAACCGCATTTGCTGTCCAAACGACAACGCATCGGCGAATAGAAGCAGCAGCAGGAGGAAAATAGGGTTTCGCCAACGATTCATTGGTGAGCCGCCCACAGAATGGCGTTGTGAAAAATTGTGGTGAATGCAGAATTCTGAAATAACTCCGGGTGATGGCCCATGAAGATGTACACGTTCCGGGCTTTCATGCGTTCATTCGTCCAGATGACGGGGTGATCTCCCATTTTCGTGCGGGTGTCAGGAGAATAGGTGGATTCATCCACATGTGCCAGCACGTGAACATTGCGACGAGGGGACTTGTTGTAGGTATACCACTCTTCGTTCTCGACAACGAAGGATTGCCCCACATTCTTCATCACCGGATGAGACCGATCCTCCACAACGACCGTGGCAGTGGCGAACTTCGGGATGTAATCCGTGAATCGAATTCCGCCCATGAATTGCGAAAACCACGGCCACATTGAGTATCCATCGAATTCACCGAGTAACGTGGCGTGATGAAAACCGATCCAGCCTCCACGGCCCTCCTCGATGTACTTCTTGAATGCGGCAACTGCCCGGGGTGTCCAGCCGTAAGGCGGATAGTCTAGCTGGATAAACACTTCATAGTGTGTAAGAAATGCGTCGTCAATCTTGTCCGTGTTCTCGATGTAGTCAATCGAGAAATTGTTTTCAGCCGCCTGCTTGCGCAACCAGATCTTTGCTGCATCTACGAAAGGACGATGGATGCTATGTGCCTCGGCCAGCGCAATCACGTCAAACTTCGGAACTGGACCCTCCGCCGCGCTCCCCACTGCCACGATATGCAGCAAGGCAAGGAGCCACGCAGAGAACAGCAAGCGAGGTGACGAAAAAAATTGCGTCAGCACGTGTCTACGTCCTGGGATGCGGTTGCGAGACAGTGATGTCGACCGCAAAAGCTTGCGGTCAGACGATCGTCGACATTGTATGCCCAACTTACTTAAGATTCATTAGAATGTTTGCAGCCCAAGGGAAATATTGAGGACGGAACGAGCCATTCAAGCGATTCGGCCAATAATCGATTAGCATCTACGATCGATATTTCACGCATCCATGACAGGAAGACTCAGCGGCGATCCTACTCTGACTCGAAATTCCGTGTTGGTCGGACGGCCCCCGCTGATCCGGCAAACAAATGCCGAGATTCTGCTGCGACTGCTGCGAGAGTCCGGCCCCTGCTCTAAAGCGGACTTGGTGCGAGCATCCGGATTGAGCGCGCCTTCGGTCACCAATGTCGTCACCAGTCTTATTTCAACAGGTCTAGTCGAAACTGTAGGAGAGGGAGACTCCACCGGCGGCAGGCCTCCGGATATCTTGCGGTTCAAGGCGCATCACGGCTGCGTTGCGGGAGTGGAGATTACCCGCCACGCGCTCCGTTTTCTTCTGACGGACTTGAACGGCCGGATATTGGATCAGACGGAAACTCTAATCCAAAAGACAAAGAGTGCCCCACGTCAGATCTGCCGGCAAATCTCAAAAGAACTGTGGCAATTGCTCAGAAAGAAAAGGCTGTCGCCAGCTCGGCTGTTCGGTGTAACCGTCTCTGTTCCAGCGATTGTGAATGTAGATGAGGGCACCGTGCTGGCTTTCACCGCGCTGAAGGACTGGAACAGAGTCCCTCTCGGACCCATTCTCGCACGTGAACTCAAGTGCCCCGTGCTCGTGGATAACGACACGAATCTGGCGGCCCAAGGCGAATTCCATTCTGGAGCCGCGCGACGCGAAAGCAATTTTGTCTTTATTACCATCGGAGAGGGAGTAGGAGCAGGGATTTTCCTGAACGGCCGAATCTACCGAGGATCCCAGTGGTCCGCCGGAGAGATAGGTTATCTACGCGTGCCTGATATCTCCAGAGAGCATCCGTCTATTCACAAGTATGGCAGGCTCGAAACAGCCCTCTCCGCCTCAGGAATCTTAAAGACTTGGCGCAGCAATGCCCGGAGGACGAACTTCCGTTCACGAGTCATTAGGGCAGGCGATGTGTGGGATCTGGCGGCTTCAGGCAATGTTGCGGCAAAGCGGATACTCCGTCAATGTGCTATGGCCTTGAGCGACGTAATCCTCGACCTTGGCCTGATTCTCAATCCCAATCTGATTTTGCTCGGCGGAGAAGTGGGAAGCCACCCCGTCTTGTTGGGTGAGGTGAACGCTTTGCTCAAAGGCAGCGAGTTTGGGATCCTGGGAGTGTCACTGGGTGTTCTGGGGCCTTCCGCTGTTTTGCTAGGTGCCATCTCGATCGCGCTGGAGCCCGCAATTCTTCGCGTGCTGCAGGCCCCTCGAAGGGGATGAGTTCCAGGACCGCGACAAGATCCCTCGGTTATGCTTCCCAGAGTTCATAGGGAGAGAGCCTATCGGAATCTACGGATTAGTACGTTGTGGCGATCGGATCGGTACAGTCCCAACACGTAAATAACGATCTTGCCCTGGGTCGAAAATATCTGCTGCCGAATTCGTAGCAAAGCCGAACCTTGGGGCATGCAGAGAAGTCGAGCAGTCTGGGTATCTGCGGTAGTCGCGTCGACTTCTTCATCGGCATGTGCGATCTGCAATCCGTAGTCGTGTTCCAGGATGGAAAAAAGTGACGCTCGGTCCAGCCGGGCCCGCAGGAGTCCGCCAAAATCGTTGGCGGACAAATAGCAGGTTTCCACCGCAAAGGGTTCGTCTCCGCCGAGTCTCAGCCTTTCCAACTTGATGAGGTGGCTGGAGGCGGGAAGTGCCAGGCGCGCCGCAACTTCCGGAGCGCTGTCGATCACATTCAAACAAAGCAATTTGGATGAGATATTAAGTCCGCGGCCTGACATCTGCTCGCTGTAGCTCATCAATTTGTTGAAGTGGATTTTTGGAGGGGCGACGAATGTGCCTGCGCCGCGACGGCGAAGGACCTTGCCCTGACGCTCCAGTCCAGCCAGCGCATGCCGAGCCGTCATCAGACTGACGCCATGAATCTTTGCGAGTTCCCGTTCTGACTCGACAACGTCTCCCGGTTTTAGCTGACCAGCATCGAGCCGCTTGATAATTGCAGCTTGAATTCGCTTGTACGCAGGGGTTCCGTTGTTGCGCACTTGTGGCATCGCCGTTCTTCCTTGCGAATACCCCTGCAACATACTACAAAGTGCTCTAGCGCTCCAAGCTAAATTGTACGTCCAATGCCTGAGGTTGCCCAAGCTAGCAACCATCAGATGACATCTGCCCTTAACGACAGAACAACTTGCCTCAAATTGTTGATGCGCGACCAGGGGAATTCTAAAAATACGGTTATAACCAATGAACATGATGGAGAAATGAGTACATCCGGACTCTGCCGAATGAAATGAAACGCGGCGTCTGGGAGGCGGGCTTGAGTTTTTAATGGCTCCGTCGCAAAGAATTTTCCTGCCCTTGCACTTTTTTCTTGACGACGGATTATCTCCTGCTATATAGCATGAGCCGATCTATCCTCTGTGGGTCGGAGTTTCAAGGAGGGGTTCTGCATATGAAGCGACCATCGTCTCTCATCCGTTCTCTGCTGCTAGTGCTCTCGATTTTCGTGATTACAAGCGTCATGCTGCAACCGAGTTGGGCGCAGGAAGTGACGGCTTCGATTACGGGTACCGTGACGGACCCGAGTGGTGCCGCAGTTCCGGGCGCGAAGGTTACCGCGACCTCAACGGAGCGGGGTATCGTTTATACCGCCGAGACCAATGATTCCGGCATATATCGAATCTTGCAGCTCCCTGTGGGCACCTACAAACTCACGATCGAGAAGGATGGATTTGCCGTCGCATCGCATCCCCCCTTCGTTCTTACGGTGAATCAAGTCGCCCAGATCGACGTCGCGATGAAGATCGGACAAACGAGCCAAACGGTCGAAGTGAGCGGGGCAGCTCCTGTAATGGAGACCCAGACCACGCAGGTGGACACGATTATCAATGCGGCCACCAACGACAATATGCCGCTTGCTTCGCGCAACTATGTCCAGTTGACCCTGCTTGCCCCAGGCGCTGTGACAACCGATCCGAGCAGCTTCAATAACGGCAATAATACTGGCGGATACGGCGGCCGCCCGGAGATTAACGGCAACCGCGAGCAGGCCAACAATTTCCTGCTCGATGGCATGGATAACAACCAGGTATCCGATAACTTGCTCGGTTATACGCCAGCTCCGGATGCGATCGAGGAGTTCAACCTAATTACCAACAATGCCCCGGCGGAGTTTGGAAATTTTGAGGGCGGGATCGTGAACGCCACGATCAAATCGGGCACAAACGAATACCATGGCGACGTTTGGGAGTTTTTCCGCAACGACGTTCTGAATGCTAACTATTGGCAGAACAACTTGGTCTACCCCGCGCTTCCCAGGCAAAAACTACGTTGGAATATGTTTGGCGGCACCATTGGCGGGCCGATCATCAAGAACAAACTCTTCTTCTTCGCTGACTTTCAAGATCAACGGTTTGATTTCCCGAGCTCGGCGAGCTTCAACACGGTGTTTACCAGCGCTGAGCGAGGAGGCGACTTCGGCATCCTTTGCACGGGCAACGGCGGAACCTTCAATGGGTCGGGAGTATGCACGGGCGGAACGAATGCAGTTCAGCTGTACAATCCGTGCGCCTCTTTTTCGGCTCCGTGCACCCCTTCGGGACCAGCCGCTCCGACCCGGCAGCCCTTCCCGAACAACGTAATTCCAATGGTTATGATGAATCCTGTAGCCGGTGCACTGTTCTCGTCGAGTCTCTACCCGACTCCCATAAACGGCCAACTGCAACACAATGCGGTGAACACAAGCAATTCGGCCCAGAATGTGGAGCAAGGTGATCTGAAGATCGACTTCAAGCCTACGCAACAGGACAGTATCTTCTATCGTTTCACGAGGGCCTATCAGGACAATCCCTCAAACAATTCGCAGGAATTGTTGTCCAATGCCTATTCGACCACGCCGATTTACAACACGGTTGGCGACTGGAGCCGAACAATCGGAAACAACCTTGTCAATGATGCCCGATTCGGTTGGAGTCATATCACACTTAATAGCGGCAATTCATTCGCATCGGGCGTTGGCGATTTCGGCAATACTCTTGGAATCGGGAACGGAAACCCGGCGAATGTCTCCGGCTTGCTTGCACTCAACTTCAGCAACTCAGCCATCAGCAACATTGGTACTGCCGAGCAAACTCAGAGCTTCGATGACCATGTATGGGAGGCAGAAGATTCGCTAAGCTGGCTTCACGGCCGGCATAATTTCAAATTTGGTGGTCAATGGTGGCGTCAGATCATCAAGACGTTCTATGCGGGCAACAACGGCGAACTGGGGCTCATGGATTTTAACGGACAGTTCACCAGTTCTGGCATCGGAGGTGCCGGAGGTGACGGTGGCGCAGATTTCTTCCTCGGCCTCGACTACCAATATGGCCGCGGTGTGAGCACAGGCAAAACATGGCAACAGATGAGCAATGTGTTTGGCTTCTACGCCGAAGACACGTGGCGCGTGACGGATCGCTTAACCTGGAATCTCGGACTCCGCTATGACGCGCACAGTCCCTGGGTAGAGGCCAACAACCAGCAGGCAAACTACAATTTTGCCACTGGCAATATAGATCTCGCTGGCCAGAATGGCGCCAGCAGGGCCCTTTACGATGGCACATGGGGAGGCAAAGACTTCCAGCCTCGTATTGGCTTCGCCTGGACCCCCGCGAAGCTCGGTGACCACACGGTCATCCGTGGTGCGTTCACAATTTCCTCGTACCTGGAAGGAACTGGCACGAACTTGCGCTTGCCGTTGAATCCACCGTTTACTCCGGCGGAGATCAACGCGAACTATAGCGGCCAGGTGCTGCCTGGACAGAATGCGAGTTCTGGAATCGTCGGCAGCGGGACTAATCCTTCGTGCGATGCCCCGGCGTATGCCTGTTACGCAGGGGACCTGCTCCGAATCTGGGACCCGAAAGTTCAGCCTGCGATTGCGGACGAGTGGAACTTTACGGTGCAGCACCAATTCGCCGGCAATACCACCGTCCAAGTCGGATACGTAGGGCAGAGGGGCACGCATTTGATGGTACCCTTCGACTACGGGCAGAGGCTGCTGCTCTCAAATGGCACCACGGCACCTAGCCCGTATTTTGCAGCGAATCCAACGCTCTACAACGTGTTGGGTAACGGCGGCCCGGGCGCGACGATTTCTGGCACCAAGTCCAACGGCACCATGAGATACAACGCATTGCAAGCCGTGCTTCAGAAACAGATGACTCACGGTTTGCAATATCAAGTCGCGTATACGTTCTCCAAGTGCATGTCCGATAGCACAGGTTATTACGGCGCGTGGAACAATGCTCTTAGCGCCTCGGCTTACTGGCAGAATGTCTACGACCAAAAAGCGGAGTATGCGCCCTGCTACTACGACTCGACGCACGTAATTTCGGCCTATGCTATTTACGACCTGCCTTTTGGCCGCGGTAAGATGTTGGCCAAAAACGCGGGTAGGCTGGTCAACGGTGTGGTCGGCGGATGGGAAGTCAGCCCCATCGTTTCTTTCCGCACGGGCTGGCCGATGCCGACTCAGGGGGCCGAAGATAATTCTGGCACCTATGGTCGCGGCGCTCGGTTAGATTGCAATGGCGTCCCATCGATCACGAACACATTCATACCAGGAATCGGCCGTCAGTGGTTCACCAACAGTGGCCAGTTCACCCAACCAGCCGCCGGTACTTTCGGCAATTGCTCACCGCAACTGTCAGACCTGCGCTCGCCGCGTTACACCGACGTGGACTTGAGTCTGCACAAGGACTTTCCCATTACGGAGCGGTTCCGCTTGCAGTTCCGCACGGACTTCGTCAACGCGTTTAACCACGTCCAGTACAATGCGCCCAACATGGGTTACGGTTCCACGATGGGCCAGATCACAACTGCCCAGCCACCAAGAAACATACAGCTGGCGTTGAAACTCTATTATTGAAGTCGAACCACGTATAATGATGCAGGCGGCAATCCCGCCTGCATCTTTGTTTTTTTCGCGTGATTTTTCAGAGAGGGACCCTCGCAGACCCATTTCCAGATGCCTAGTTTTTTGGGGAAGGCCGCCGTATTTTTTGCCTTGGCTGGTTTCTATTCAGCGCCGATCGTTTCCGCGCAGACATCCAAAGCGGTTCCCACATCCCGAGTTCCTTTATCTCCTGAGAAAGCAATCAGCCTGGCGAAGCAAGGACACTGCCGGGAAAGTATTTCCGCCCTTAAGCACGCCATGGCAACGACGGTTGCCCTCGAGTCGCGGAAAGAGGCGGGTGTGCTTGGCGTGCGCTGTTCCCTGGCTGTTGACGACCGCGACTCCACGGACGAGTTCATCCGCTTGCTGAACAAGCAATTTCCCAAAGATCCGGATGTAATGTTTGTAATCGTCCACGCCTACTCCGATCTGTCGACGCGGACGGCTCAGGAACTTGGGCGCACTGCTCCCGATTCCCTCGCTGCGCACAAGCTGAACGCAGAAGCTCTTGAAATGCAGGGCAAGTGGGAAGCGGCGCAATACGAATACGAATGGATGCTCAAAAAGGACCCCAATGCGCCGGGCACTCACTTCCTGCTCGGCAGGCTACTGCTGTCGCGGCCCGACGCGGGCCCGGATGCTGGGGAACGCGCCAGGAAAGAGTTCCTGAAGGAAGTCCAAATCGACCCGGACAATGTGAGTGCTCATTATGTTTTAGGTGAGCTTGCACGGCAGGACGGCAAATGCGATGAGGCGATGCCGAGATTCAGCGAGGCGACGAATCTTGATCCCAACTTTGCCGAAGCATACCTGGGCCAGGGGTTGTGTCTCGTATCGATGAAGAAGTATGAAGAGGCGATTCCCCCCTTACGCACCGCGGAACGGTTGATGCCGGAAAATCCAGAGGTCCACAATACCCTGGCGACCGCTCTGCAAAGATCCGGGCACAAAGAAGAGGCACAGAAAGAGTTTGCCATTCACGAAAGCCTGCGTTCCGCGACCGGTTCCCAGCAGCCGCAATAGCCCTGAAAAGCGATACTCTTTCCGAACTGGATCAGCGCTGAGGTTCTTCCACGGTGAGAATCTGATCGGCTTTGACGTCATGCAACACTTGCTTGATGCCACTGGGCCAGCGAATCTCCAGCTCTTTGATAGTCCGGTTCTTTCCCAGACCGAAGTGTACGCGGCTGTCGCTCGAGGAAGCGTATCCGACTGCCGTTGTGACCTCATTCCATTGCGATAAGCCATCCTCGGTCGTAAGGTGAACCTGAGCGCCGATCCCCATGCGATTGCTCTTCGTTCCCACGAGTTTGAGAAGAATCCAGTGATTGCCGGTTTCGGAGACGTTACGAAGAATTTCCACTGGACCACCGAGAACGGAAACCACTGCGTCGATGTGACCGTCGTTGAAAAGATCGCCAAAAGCCACGCCGCGATGTGCGGCTAACGCCTGAAAGTCCGGTCCGGCGGACGAGCCAACGTCGACGAATTTGCCGTTACCCAGATTGCGAAAAAGTGAATTCGGCTCGGGATATTGGCGGTTTCCCAGGACGCTGATGTTATCTAGCACGTTCGCGCGGGCCACGAACAGGTCTTTCCAGCCATCATTGTCAAAATCGAAGATGCCGTTTCCCCAGCCCGACATTTCGTTCGTGGATCGCAATCCGCTCGCTTGTGTGAGATCGTCAAATTCGCCGCCGCCTTGATTGATGAGAAGGGGAAAGCTCTCGTGTTCCACGGCCGTGTACCAGATGTCGGGGCGTCCGTCGTTGTTCACATCGATGAAATCGGAACCCATTCCCGACAGGGCCAGACCATCGGGAGCATAGGCTACTCCCGCCGGCGCACCGACTTCTTCAAACTTTTTCCCGCCTAAATTGTGAAAGAGGAATCCGGGGGTTGTGTCGTTCGCGACAAATGCGTCAAGGAAACCATCGCCGTCGTAATCGGCAAATGACACGCTCATCCCTTTGCCCATGTGCGACGATATGCCGGTCTCCTTGGAGACATCGGTGAACGTTCCGTCTCCATTGTTTCGGTACAAGGTGTCGTGCAGGGGTGCGTAAAGCTTGGGATGACAGTAGCCGCGCACCCCGCTTTTCACGTGACAGTAGGGATCTTTGTTGACTTCCCAAACGCAGTAGTTGACGACGAACAAATCCAAATTGCCGTCATTGTTGTAATCGAACCAGCCGGCCCCGACGGACCACATCTTCTTCCCGTTCAACTCGGCACCGGTGAGACCGGCCTTTGCCGTTACATCGGTAAAAGTCCCGTCACCGTTGTTATGGAAGAGTTGATTTCCCGTTACATTGGCCAGAAAAATGTCTGGGCGCCCATCGTTGTCATAGTCACCTATGGCGACCCCCATCCCATAGCCTGCCCCGGCGAGTCCGGCACGTTCAGTGACATCGGTGAACGTGCCATCGTGGTTATTGTGATAGAGCCGGTTCCAATAAGCCGGTGATTCTTTCTGAAGGGAAGGGATTGCAGCTCCGTTGACGAGATAAATATCCAGCCAGCCGTCGCCGTCGTAGTCGAGCAGCGCTACACCCGCGACCATGGTCTCGATCTGGTTCTTGTTGGGCGTCGGCGAATTACGGTTGATGAAATTGACGCCGGCTTTACCAGCAATGTTTTCAAAACGGATGGGGGACGGCGTTGGCGCGCTGGCCACTCCCAGTGTCCCCAATCCGACAGCAAGAGCGCCGATGGCGAAAACGACGATGGAATAACGCATGATACGACGTATGCCTGGCTGGTACCGGCGGAGTCAGTGGACCATCCACGTGCGCGTGCAAATTCTGCGGTGGAAAAGATTGTATCAGGGCCGGCAGCAATCTTCAGCGGCTTCGGGTGGCGAAATCGATCGCGGACGACGGCCGATCTTAGCAATTCCGCAAGCCACGGCTCCTACTTTACGAGCTCCAGCCGCCCGAACCGTTCTGGCACATGGAAGGTTTTGCTCATCGGTGCTTGCCATGCGAGTTCATGCCGGGCAGAAGGAGGGCCCTGGCTACGAAACAGATTAATCCGAAGCACGTTTCCCGCTGCGGCTGGGCGTCTGTCGATCGCGGAGTAAGGAATTATCATCGTTCCATACCACGTATGGGCAGTGTCGTCGATTCGTGCAGAGACCTCGAACCCGGAATTCCATTTCCAGCCGCTCTCCGGGTGCGGATGGCCAAGATCGATATCAAGATCAACCCACTCGCCCCGGGGCGAGATTTCGAATTCCTTGTAATGCCGGATGGTTTGAAAGTCGGAACCGATGAACGCTTCGGCAACGTCCCAGTTCCAGAGCTTATTGGTTTCGGCAGATGTGACTGGGTTGGGTTTCAAATAAAGCTGTTCATAGGGGCAGATGAATAGGAAGTAAAGGTTCTTGTTTGTCCACCGGGTTCGTATCTCGGTCCGAAATTTGGGATCGGGCTTGCCGTAAGGTCCGGAGTCCATGTACGTCGGCTCAGAGCCGCGCCAAAATGCTGAAGTTGGATCCGTATCGAGCTTTGGATCAGAGTTGGACCACATGCTTTGAATCGTTTGTCCGACAGCGCAGACGGAGCTGAAACTGCACATGAGCAGCGTTAACACTGGAATCGCTCGTTTCATCATGTATGTTGCGTCGTGCCTCTGAGTTGCTACTGATTGCCGGCTAACGCGAGTCGTGTGAGGTGATAGGCCATCAAATGATCTGGTTCCAGTAGCGCACGCCGGAATTCTTTTTGCGCGCGCTCGCGATCTCCCAGCGCGGTCTCGAGCATTCCGATGTTATAAAAAAACCAGGAGCTCTGATCAGCGTCGGCATTCGTTTGTAAGCGATCCAGAAAGTTTCGCAACTTTTCTTTCGCGGCGCTCTGGTCGAAGTTGGGCAATTGTTCGGAGGCCTTCATCGACCAGACTGCATTTTCCAAGCCCGACTGCCCGGCAGCGCTTTGAAATGCTCGACCTGACTTGTCGCTCAGGCCACAACTCTTGTAGACGCTCCCAATCAGATAACTGAATCTTGCCGAACGCAGGAAGTGTTCAAGTCCGTCGTGGGTGAACGGCAGATCGGCGACTGGTTGGCCCAAATCATCAATAATGTTCATGGCCTCAGAACATTGTCCACTGTGCGCCAGCGAAAGGGCATGTTGGATCTGCACTTCCAGCCAGATCTGGCGAACGTTCGTGCCACCTTCCTCGCGCGGGAAAAAGCGGTTGTGGAACATGGCCACCGACCTGTCGAACTCGCCGGACTCTGCCAGGTTGAGAATCAGTTCGTAGACGAGTGAGGAAGGCGTGTTGGCGTGGTCCGGATATTGTTCCAAGGCTTGCACGCGATCCTTCGGAGGACTCTGCAAAATGCTCAAAGCCTGATCGATGCCTCTGTAAAGTTCGACATTCTGCGGATCGCCGGAAAGTCCTTCCCGAAAAACGGCTAGAGCTTGCTCGGGACTATCTTCCGTGTGCAGCAACGCGCGGCCGAGGCTGGCATGAAGAACGCGAATTTGCGGATTGATCTTGCGAGCCTGCTGCCATTCGTCGAGAGCTGGATTCGTCAGTCCGCTTGAAAAATAGAGCGTGCCGAGCAAGTAATGAGCTGTGGCATCATCAGAATTGACGCTTAAGGCGGCATGCAAAACTTCCAGGTCCGTTGCGCTGCTGGGAAATACGTAATTCGTGGGGAGCTTCTTAGCCGCACTCAGGTCTGCATCGGCGGATTGGCCCAGCTTCTCTCGGCAATAGGCGCGGTAATAGGCCACCAGCGGATGCCGATCCACAGGCAGCAGTCCGGGTTCGCTTTGATCGGCAACCGCGACGGGGTACTTTCGCGACAGTACATCAAGCGCCGGCGCGTACATGCCAAGGCGCATGTATTCGGCAGCGACGTCCAGGATCCGTTGAGCGTCGTTGCCGAGGTGATGCAGGTCGGGTTTGCCCACTTGTTCGAGGAGAAAATCACGCTCTGGGAAACGAGCGAGCGATTCGGCAGCCAGCTTTCGAGATTCGTCTTTCTGACCCTCGGCGCTGAGGACAGCAGACAACTCCTCTGCGGTGCGCAGATCGTCTGGAGCAGATCGCATAACGGAGCGCAAGTAGGACTCCGACTCCTTTGAATTGCCTGCTCGGGCGGATAGTTCGGCCAAACGCAACCCCGCGGCGGCGCGGAAAGGCGGCAGCCGCGCAGCAGCCTCGTACGATTCGCGAGCTTCTCGGTTTTGCCTTAAGCCGTCGTCCGCGATCCCAAGATAATAGGATGCTTCTGCATCTGTGGTATCGCGAGCGTGCACCGGTTCCAAATAGGCCCTTGCCTCGTCGAAGTGCAGCAGTCCGGCACAGAGCCGACCCGCAGCTTTTCGAAGTTCGTAGCTCTCGGGAAATCTGGCCAACGCTTCTTTGTAGGTTTGCAACGCGATCAAAAGCTGCCCATCGAGTTCCTGCTGATTCCCCAACTGGAGCCAATCATCTTCAGCACGGTGCTCAGGATCTGGAAGTTTGTAGGCACTCTGTGGACCCACGTGGACCTGATCTGTCGGCGTCCAGTCGTATTCTCCTTCGGTCTGTCGGAGCAGGACAGATCCTTTTGCATCGCGCAGTTCGAATGTGTACTTCTGTTGCGGCTCTGCGTTTTGGAGCTGATGCGACCAAGTGCGGGGCGGGGAAAGATCGGCATTCTCGTGAAAGACCTCTCGATCTCCGGCCAAGATGCGAAGCGTCGCTCCTGGAAATGCCTGGTTTACGTTGAGAGCCGCGAGCAGCGCGTTTCCTTGCCGGCGCAAATGGACGACTCCTGCGAGATTGGCGCGAGAGATTCCTCCTATTTCCCGCACCGGCATCCAGTATTCAGAGAATCTGATCGTTTGCCGTGGCTCGAGAAACGCGTAAGTTTCCTGATTCCGAAACAGTCCTGCCTGAACCTCGACGTAGGCGCTGTCGTTATCGGAAAGCGCTTTGCGCCAGTCGAGTCCGTCGGCATCGCTGCCCCATGACCAGATCTTTTTCGCCGGAAGCTGCGCGTAATCGGCATAATGCACGACCCCCGTATTGGTATGCGGATGCCAAACGCCCATGAAGGGCTCGCGGCTGCCGTATGCGAATAGAGACACGGGACCCTTGGTGTGGTTCTTCACGATGCTGAGATCATTGCCGTCGGCTTCAATCGGCCACGGCTCGACATCCGTGAAACCGTGAGTCGCGGTGAAATGCATGGGGTACTCGATTTTCGTGTCGTCCCACACCTGAATCCCGGCGTTGTTCCACCAATAGAAGCGATGCCGTACGTCGCTGCGGTTATTCAGCACGACGCGCTCTTCGAGCAAGGTGGAGCGCGGCCGGAGTACGAGCTCCACAGACCACTGCATACCGTAAACGCGGTCAATGTTGCCGACTTGAACATAGCCGCTGCCATCTTCTCTTTGGCCGAAAGCAAAATCGACGGGCGAATCTGTAACCCAGTTGTGGGAGACCGGGAAATTGAACTCAATGCCAAAGGCAGCCCATGCCCCGCGATATCCGATATCGGCTTTTTTGATCGAGGGATTCGCGTAAAACATCGGCTTGCCGCTGATTTTGTCCGTGCAGGCATAGAGGTGGCCTCCGATATCGGGCAGGACAGAACATTTCAAGTATTCATTTTCGAGAAATACCGCGCGCCAGGCATGATCGATGCGGCGGTTTGTCAGATTGTGACGTAGCGTGTAGGGATAATTGAAGCGCCCATTGGCATATTGATCAAAGGGTGGGTTGGGATCCGGCAGACTCTCCTCATACGAAGGCAAAGTTAGCGTGCCCTGCCAAACTCGCACTTGAGCTGATGCCGTACACAGAGTCAGGAGCAGAAAAAAAGAGACACCGAAACGCTTGGTCATTCGGCCGGATACTCGAATCGTACGGGCCATTATCTACGCTGAAAGACGAGCGCACCAGAACTATTTCGAACGACTCAATAAAGCTCGTACGCCAGAAGTAATGTCATCGGAAAAATGCGCGTCGGTTCATCTAACTCCGCGCAGTTGCGCCGGGTGTACGCGGGACGCTCTTGATCTTTGGAAAATAAAGCCACAGATGGCCGTCATTGTCGTCCTCGCCGAACACAATTTCACCATCCCGGCCAACAACGGCATCGCCGAACTGGTATCCGTAGCGCCGTTTCTCAAAAACAGAAGCGGCAACCCCAAGATTAGTGACACGACCCGAGATGGTGTCGCAGCAAAAGAGATTGGCCATTTCTTCTCCGCAGAATCCAAAAAGGCGGCCATCCTCGGTCATCGCCATGGGTCCAACCGGTGCAAGATGAGCCTTACCCAGCGAGTGGAAACCTTTGTTTCCGTCGAAAGAAAATATCTCCCCCGATGCATCCGCCGTGAGCAGGTGGTCAGTATCAGCGCCACGAGCCCATCGCAGCGGCCTGCTCCAATCGCCTTTGGGTAAATCGACCGCCGACCGGCGGATTTTCCCAGAAGCCGGATCGAAATGCCAGAGTCGCGTCCGCTCGTACTGTCCGAACACTCCGGAGTTGCTTATGGCGAGATGACCTCGGCCCGGCACCTCGCCGATGACGGTCACTTTCCCAGAATCGGCATCCATCGTGAATAGATGACCGGTGGTTATGCCGACTACGCTGTTCCGGGACAAATCGCAGATGGCGTGAACCACCGGCTCGCTCGCAACGCATTCCCCGAGATCCTCGAGAGCCGAAGGATTGAGGCCCCACTCCTGGATCCAATCTTGCGCGAGATCGATCTGCGGTATAGAGACGGCGCGGCCACCGCGTTCTCCGTTAACAAATGCCACAGAGCGCGATTTGGTACAGCAGACAGCGACGGAGTTCGTTCCTCCCGGAACGACACCAACATCGAGGACGACGCCGGTAAGGTCGTGGAAGCGGGCGGCAAAAAGATGCGCGCGCCGCCCGCTGGTTCCACCATAGACCTGTCCTTCAGAGTCAATATCGAGTGCGGTGATTCGGCACTCGTCGTGGGTGATTGGAGTCGTCATGCCGGGCAGGCACGTGGGGAACGCGACCATCGTGCCCTCGCGCACAAATTGGTGCGCAAGCGCCTGCTCATATGCTTTTATGGCTGGCGAATTAGGATCGAATCGGCCTTTTGTCTCCATGATCGTAATCTCCTTTAGCCCCACATCCGGATGGGAAGGTGCGCGTTTGGTCTTTTACGCTCAGCCGGCATGGACACTTTGAAAATCCCCGAAGGACGATTGCCGACGTGGCCGAAGAATAGGTCTCCGTTGTGGTCCACCGCTCCGCGAGACACATAATTCGCGACGCCGGTGGGATGTTTAAGCTGAGTCACTTCTTCCCGTTCGAGCGTCTGCGGATCGAGGCGCCAGACTATGCCTTGCAGCTGCTTGCCGGTGCCCGGCATGGGGTTGTATTTCGGATCGCACCAGCGCGAAGCCACGTAGTAAAGTTTTCCGTCGCCGCCGAACGTCAACCCGCCGCAGTGGTCCGTGAACATATCAATCGGAAACGAGGGATCGCGTGGTTGCGTCGCCGGTCCAAGGTCCTCCACTCTCGGCCACTCGCCCTCATTCGGCCAGATGCGCATCAAGTGAGGGTTCGGACACCAGGTGGAAGCGTAGACGCATTCGCGGTCGGGTGCGGGCGCTACGTCGTAGAACACGCTGTGCCAGCCCGTCTGGTAATTCAGATCATGGGCCAGCAGTCCCGGAGAAATTTCCAGCCGTTCGGTGTCGGGCGTATACCGCACCAGCCGCCCATAGTCGCTGCTTGTCCACACACGATGCTGCTTATCGAGGAACAGCGCTTGCGGATTGATGGAACTGATGCGGCCAATATCGCGGCGCTTGCGAGTATGAAGGTCGTAGATGATGAAGTGATCCCGCGGATAGCTCATGGCGTACAACAACCCGCGCTCTTCATCGTGCAAGAGGCAGCGACAACCTTCTTTCGGAATCAGCGTGTCCCACCACTGGACATGATCGTTGCGGGTGTCGAAAGCCAGTAGAGCCGAGCCGCGAAAGCAGCGTTTGGCGTCGTGCCAGGAATACCACGGCGAATAACGCGGCAGATCAATGGGCGGACCCGAAAGGTGTGTCGCCATATACAGCACGCCATCATGCATCGAAGGAGCAAAGCTGTAGTGGATCTTGCACTGTGTCGCGCGGCCTGAGTCGCCGGGATCGTCCACCATTTCCGCGAGATTGAAGAGGTAATCAAGATCGTCGCGCTCTTCGTTGTACCGAGTTGGTTTGACTACACCCCCGGGTACGCTCTCGGCGCAAGCCGCCGCATAGATCCGTCCATCGGGCCCAACGGAAAGCGCCCAACACGTATCCGAGTCCGGGTGACCTGTGAATGGATACCACTTGACGGGATAAGGTGCTTCGGGAGGCTTAGGCTCCGCTTCTGCGCGGGGGACGAGACCCGCCGCCAACGCCGTACCTCCAATCTTCATAAACGTGCGGCGATCGATATCTTGTCCTGCATTCATCGAATCCTCCAAATTCTCGGACCGCCCGAGGCCGGTGCTTCTCGTCAGCAGTGAGGCTCTCAACGTCGTGCGGGGATAGACGCGTGTCTCGCTTGCGTCTGAAGTTTACGACCGACGACCTCCCGATGGAAAGCGTGGGCCATACATGCAAACGGCGGTCTTTCAACTGGCCGATTCCTGACAAGCCGCGTTTGATCACTCGGAGGATGACTGACCAATCCCTTGGGAGCAGAGAAGTTGACTGGCATTCCTGCTCCGCTTGCTTAAACGTGAAGAAAGGGAAGGGAAGCCGTCGTTCTGCTCATGTAGCTGGCATTTACGATTGCATCCGAAGCACCGCGGTGGGTGACGGTCGCGATTATCCACCGATGAACTAAAGTTCTAGGGACGCGTCCCTGATCGAACTGCTGGCAGGATCCTTCCAAGCTAAACTGACTAAGGCCGTGTGGTCCCATGTCGCGCAGCGCAGCATGGGAGAAAACTCGCCAAACTTTTTGTGAACTCAAAGACCTAGCCGGTCCCGCAGCACCTTTGCCTGCCTGCGCGATACGACAA
>Ga0209168_10001253_pt1 | contig 20571 bp, 19 predicted proteins | sample Coa_R1_FD_187156 | JGI IMG/M metagenome (GOLD analysis project Ga0209168, IMG submission 187156) | Surface soil microbial communities from Centralia Pennsylvania, which are recovering from an underground coalmine fire - Coalmine... | ecosystem: Environmental > Terrestrial > Soil > Unclassified ...
TACGCGTGGGTTTTCGGCTTCCATCGCAGCACGGGTTTTCTCGCCGCGGCGGTTTCATCCAGGCGTCCAACCTTGGTGGAATGCGGCGCCGTCTTGACGATCTCCGGATTACTGGCCGCTTCCTCGGCAATCGAGCGCATGGCGTCCACGAACAGGTCGCACTCCTGCTTCGATTCCGATTCGGTCGGCTCGATCATCATCGCCCCGGGCACGATCAAGGGAAACGCCGTCGTGTACGGATGAAAACCGTAGTCGATCAGGCGCTTGGCGATGTCCATGGTGTTCACGCCGTTCTTTTTCTGCCGCGCGTCGCTGAACACCACTTCGTGCATCGACGGGGAATTGAACGGCAAGTCATACACGTCTTCCAATTTCTTGCGAATGTAGTTGGCGTTCAGCACCGCGTCTTCCGTGGCCTGCCGTATTCCGGGGCCGTAGGCCAGCGTGTAGGCCAGCGCCCGCACCAGAACGCCGAAATTTCCGCCAAAGGCGCGCACCCGGCCGATCGATTTCGTTTTGTGATTCTCCAGCGTCAGCCGCCCTCCTTTGTCCACCAGAACCGGAACCGGCAAGTAGGGCTCCAGAATTTTCTTGACCATCACCGGCCCGGCGCCGGGTCCCCCGCCGCCGTGCGGCGTGGAGAAGGTTTTGTGCAGGTTGAGGTGCATGACGTCCACGCCAAAATCGCCGGGGCGCGCGACGCCGGCCAGCGCGTTCATGTTGGCGCCGTCCATGTACAGCAGCGCGCCGTGCTCGTGCAGAATTTTGGCGGCCTCGGCAATGTTCTGCTCAAACACGCCCAGCGTCGATGGATTGGTGACCATCATGCCGGCGACGTCCTTGTTGACGATGTTCTTTAGTTGCGCGATGTCGATCTGCCCGCGTTCGTCGGACCGCACGTTTTCCACGTCGTAGCCGGCGATCACCGCGGTCGCCGGATTCGTGCCATGCGCCGAATCGGGGATTAGAACTTTCTTGCGCGGATGACCCTCCGTATCCTCCAGGTACGCGCGGATCAGCAGCAATCCGGTTAGTTCGCCCTGAGCGCCCGCCGCCGGTTCCAGCGTGCCGGTGTCCATGCCGGTAATTTCCACGAGGCATTTCTGCAGGAGTTGCAGAATTTTCAGGCAGCCTTGCGACAGTTCCTGCGGCTGGTAAGGATGCTCGGTGGCGATGCCCTCGAGCCGCGCGACGAATTCATTCACGCGAGGATTGTATTTCATGGTGCAGGAGCCCAAGGGGTACATACCCAGATCGATGGCGTAATTCCAGGTGGAAAGCCGCGTGAAGTGTCGAACCACCTCGATCTCACTGACCTCGGGGAATCCCTCAACGGAGTCGCGCGCGTAATCCGCGCCCAACTCCGCGCGCGGATCGACGGCCGGCACATCGAGCGGCGGCAGTTCGAAGCCGCGCTTGCCCGGCGCGGACTCCTCAAAGATCAATCCTTCGTTCCGGACGATGTGGCGTGCCGCGGTTTTGTTGCGCGTCGTCAATGCGATTCCTTCCTTTTTTTTCTAAGGACTACAGTTACCACCGACTTGAAAGTCTGTCCCCCAGAAAAATTCGACCGGTACCGATGTAGCGCGCCGCGCATTTGCGCGTCCCGCACTTTTCCAAGCACAGCAAGACACGCAGTCCGATGCCCGGAGTCCCGGAGGGACGCCATACGGTAGCCCACCGTTTTCAACGATGGGCTACGGCGCAAAATAATTCCAAGCCCCGGAGGGGCGGCACAACTTGGGGCGTCCAGTTTCGCCCCTACGGGGCTTGGCATTGCGCTGTGCCGCATGCCCACCGCTTACGCGGTGGGCTACGATCTTTCGTCCCTGACGGGACTTGCACCGCTGTGCTGGCTAAATCGGCTTCGCCAGGATCTCGCGAATGGCTTCGGCCATGCGCTCAATTTCAGTACGCGGGATGGTTTCCGTCACGCAGAACAGGCCGCGCTTGGTCAGGTCCGTGAAATAGGCGCCGAGCGGCAGCGGGCCGATAATTTTGTGCTTCAACAATTCCGCGTTGACCATTTTCACCGATCGCGGAAACTCCACCACGAACTCGTTGAAGAACGGCCCGGAAAACGCACGCCGCACGCCGCGGATTTGTTCCAGATGCTCCAGCGCGAAGCGGGCCTTGGCCAGGTTCTGCTCGGCGAGCTCTTTCAAGCCTTCCTTGCCGAGCAGGCAAAGATGAATGTTCACGGCCAGCGCGCACAACGCCTGATTCGTGCAAATGTTCGACGTGGCTTTCTCGCGGCGAATATGCTGCTCGCGCGTGGCCAGCGTCAGCACGTAGCCGCGCTTGCCGTGTGTGTCCACGGTTTCGCCGGCCAGGCGTCCGGGCATCTGGCGCACAAATTTGTCGCGTGTCGCGATCACTCCGGCGAACGGGCCGCCATAGCTCTGCGGCAATCCGAAACTTTGCCCTTCCATCGCCACGATGTCCGCCTCCACCGGAGGCCGCACGGCGCCCAGCGACAGGCCCTCGGTAATAGACACGACGAGCAGCGCTCCCTTGGCGTGCGCGAGCGACGCCAGCGCCGGAATCTGCTCGAGGACGCCAAAGAAATTGGGAGACTGCACCACCACCGCGGCGGTTTCGCTGGTGATCGAGCCTTCCAGGCGGCTCGCATCCACCTGTCCCGAGCCCGCAAATCCAATTTCGTCGATGCGCAGCCCGAGATTGCGCGTGTAGGTGTCCAGCACCTGGCGATATTCCGGGTGTAGCGAACGCGCCACTACCACGCGATGCCGCCCGGTCAAGCGCTCGGCCATCAAGACGGCCTCGGTCGTCGCGGTCGAGCCGTCCCACATCGACGCGTTGGCGACTTCCATGCCGGTGAGTTGGCACATCAGCGTCTGAAACTCAAAGATGGCCTGCAACGTTCCCTGGCTGATCTCCGCCTGGTAGGGCGTGTAAGAGGTGAGAAATTCGCCGCGCTGGATCAGCGAGTCCGTCACCACCGAACGCAAATGGCTGTAGACTCCGGCGCCCAGGAAACTGGTGTAGCCAACCGAATTTTCCGCCGCCCGAGCGCGGAAATATTCGATGATCTCCTGCTCAGACATCGCCGCGGGAAGCCCGAGCGGCGCCTTCAGGCGGAATTCTTCGGGGATCGATGCGAACAGCTTTTCGATGGAACTTGCGCCGATGGCGTCGAGCATTTCCCGGCGCTCGGACTTGCTCTTCGGGAGATAGCGCATCAGGCGGAATGTTCCTTTTCGGAGATGAACGCTTCGTAGGCGGCGGCGTCCATCAGTGCGGAAACATCGGCGGGATTGGCGATCTTGATTTTAATCAGCCACCCGGCGCCGTGCGGATCGGAGTTCAATGTCTCGGGATTGTCCTTGAGCGTGGCGTTGGTTTCGGTCACCTCGCCCGAAACCGGCGCGTAAATCTCGCTGACCGCCTTGACCGATTCGACCGTACCGAAAACCTGCCCGGCGGTAATTTTTGCAGCGGCGGCAGGCATCTCGACGAATACCACGTCGCCCAGTTCGTGCTGCGCGTAGTCGGTGATCCCAATCGTGCCGGCATCGCCGGACACCTTGATCCACTCGTGTTCTTTGGTATAGCGGTAGTCGCTGGGGTACATGGCGTGCTCCTTGAAACCGTTAGGACAGGCTTTTGCCCTGAGAAATTTCGAAGGGCAGCCTGTCGCTTTCTTCCTCGCGGCGCGAATCTAAACCAGACAGGCTGAAGCCTGTCCTACTCGTGTTTCGCTCGCTTGTAAAACGGCATGGGCACGATGCGCGCCGGCGCCTGATTGGCGCGGATGCCGATGGTAATTTCCGTCCCTGGCGCTTTCGCCGCCACCGGAACGTAGGCCATGCCGATATTTTTTTTCAAAAAAGGCGCCGGCGAACCGCTGGTCACGCGCCCCGCGACCTGCCCGCCGATGGAAACCGTGCAGGCGTCGCGCGCGATCAGCCGATCCAGCATCTCGAATCCCACCAGTGTCCGCTCAATCCCTTTTTCTTTTTGCCGCACCAGAACGTCGCGCCCCAGAAATTCGCCCTTGGCCGGCTTGCAGATCCAGCCCAGTCCCGCTTCCCACGGCGTGGTGGTGTCGTCAATCTCATGCCCGTACAAGCACATCGAAGCTTCCAGGCGCAGCGTGTTGCGCGCGCCTAGCCCGCACGGCAGCATTCCTTCGCCCGAGCCCGCATCGAGCAAGGCGGACCACAGTTTCTCGGAGTGCTCCGGCGCGAAATAAATCTCGAAGCCGTCCTCGCCGGTGTACCCGGTACGGGCGATCAGGCAATCGACGCCGTCCACTTTGCCGAACGCAAAATGGTAGTAGCGGATCGACTCCAGCGGCGTGGCCGTGAAACGCTGCAAAATTCCCAGCGCCTTCGGACCTTGAATCGCCAATTGTGAGTACCGAGGTCCGGCATTTTCAATTTGCGCGCCCGCGCCATTGTGCGACCGGATGTGCTCGAAGTCCTGATCCTGATTGCCGGCATTCACGCAGAGAAAATAGTGCGTGTCGGAAATTTTGTGCACCAGCAGGTCGTCGACAAACGTGCCGCGCTCGTTCATCAGCCCGGAATAGTGCGCCTGGCCGTCGATCAGCTTGGACGCATCGTTGCAGGTGACGTGCTGCACCAGCGCCAGCGCCTGCGGCCCGCGCACCTCGATTTCGCCCATGTGGCTGACGTCGAACAGTCCGGCGGCCGTGCGCGTAGCCAGGTGCTCGGCGACGATGCCCGAGTACTCCACGGGCATGTCCCAGCCGCCAAAATTGACCATTTTGGCCTTGAGGCGCCGGTGAACGCCATTCAACGCGGTCTTACGAAGTTGGGCAGTAGTCGGAGACGTCACTCGAAATTCTCAGGAACCCCAGCGCGAAATCGAAACTAACATGCGCCTTTGAAAGGTGTCAAGAAAGCGGGGCGCACTCAGTAGGACAGGCTTCAGCCTGTCTGGTTTTGACTAGCGCCATACGCAAATCTAAACCAGACAGGCTGAAGCCTGTCCTACTTGAGCGCCGCGCTGTTGCGTGGCAGGGCACTTGCATCTTGTTCTGGCTCGATGGGCTGGCCTATAGTGTTTTGTGGTGGATTTGCCGGCCGGCGGCCGGCATGTTGCTCGGCGGCCGGACCAAAGGATCATTATGCAGACCACGGTTCTGTGCTCGCAGTGCGACCTGACCGAAGAGAAGTGCACCTGCGACCGCTATTGCTGCTATTGCTATGGCCAGGAACGCGTCCGCCTGTGCGTGGACGGGCAATACTACTGCCCGGACTGCCGGGAAGCATGCGAAGTAAGCGTAGCCCAATCCAATGAGTGATGAACCCGTACGTGTCGTTTTTCATCTCGATCAGGACCCGCGCCTGGTGGGCGTCTTTTGCAGCGCCGTGGAGCACCAGGCCACGCAGGCTGGCCTGCAGTCCGAAGCCGTGGCGCAGCTATCCAAGGCCGCGGCCGACGTTTGCCGCGAAACGATTTCGCAGCACGGCGGAAACGGCGAAATCGTCGATGTGACGCTCGATACTTTCCCGGATCGTTTGGAGATTGCCATCCATTGCCGCGGGCAGGCGCTACCGGCCATCGGCCTGGAGAAGTTTGCGGTCTCTGGTGCGCACGCCGGAGAGGGGCTCGGGCTCGACGGTCTGGAGTTGCTTTCCCGCGTGGACCGCGTCCTCTACAACTCCGACGGCGGCGTGGCGCGAACCACGCTGGTCAAGTTTCTGCCCTCCCATCGTTGAAATCTTCTGCATCACTTCAAACCAGTGGCACAGTCATCAGTTCAAAGCAGTGGCACAGACTTCAGTCTGTGGGGTTTCCGCTGCTGCACCCAGAGATTCACGTGCCAGCCAAGTTCCAATGGAAATCCACAGACTGAAGTCTGTGCCACTGAAGTCCTGACCTTAATTTTTGCTGTAGTCTTAGTCTTGCCTTGGCCTTAATTTTGCTTCAGCAGGATATCGATGGACTGCGTGAACTCCGGCGATTGCCAGTCCTGCGGCCCGACGATCTTGCGGGCCAGCCGGCCTTGCCGGTCGATCAGATACGTTTCGGGATACATCGAGGTGCCGTAGTCCGCGGCGGTTTTCTTGGACACGTCGTCGTACGTCGGGAAAATCACGTGATTATCGGTCAGGAACTTTTGGTAGGCGGCCTTGTCTTCATCCACGCTGATTCCCAGAACCACTCCGCCCTTGGGACCGATGGCCTGCTGCAAAGTGTTCAGGGACTGCGTTTCCTCAAGGCAAGGCGGGCACCAGGACGCCCAAAAATTCAGCACCACCACTTTGCCGTGCAGATCGGACAGGTGCGAAGCGCCGGTAATCTGCATATCGAAGTCCTTGGCCTTGCGTCCGGCCAGGCTGGGCTCGCCCTGGCGGTAGGACGGCGCGGCGAACACATATAGCACCGCCGCCGCAAAGACCAGCGCGATTGGGCCAAGAATCTTGTGCTTCAATGTTTTCTCTCCAGCCCTACTATAATACATTCGGAACCGGGATTCGCGCGACCCGATTTGCTTTCCGATTTACTTTCCATTGACCCCATGACTTCACACCCGACTGTGTCCGCAATCGTCCCGGCGCGCAACGAGGAAGCGACCATCGCTGCCGCCGTCGAATCGCTGGCCGCGCAGCCCGAAATCACGGAAATCATCGTCATCGACGATCAGTCCACGGATGGAACGGCTGCCTTACTCCGGCAGCTTGCTTCGCGCTACGCGCAATTGCGCATTCTGCAGACGGAAGAATTGCCTGCGGGGTGGGTTGGCAAGAACTATGCCGTTTCACTTGGAGCGGCTCAGGCCACAGGGGACTGGCTGCTGTTTACCGACGCGGATGGCGTACACATGCCCGGCTCGACGGCGCGGGCGCTGGCCGATGCCGCCCAAACCGGGGCGGGACTGGTGTCCTATTCGCCCGAGCAGGAAGCGCGCACGTGGTGGGAAAAGGCGATGATTCCGTTCGTTTACACCCGCCTGGCGCACAAATATTCCTACGCCGCCGTGAATCACCCGGATTCTCCAGCGGCCGCGGCCAGCGGGCAGTACTTGCTTATCCGGCGGGACGACTACCAGCGCATCGGCGGCCACGCCGCCGTCTCCGGAGAAGTACTGGAAGACGTGGCCCTGGCGCGCCTCGCCAAGCAGGCGGGCGTGCGCCTCTATTTCGCGTCAGGCTTCGGGATCATGCGGGTGCGGATGTATCGCACCTTCGGCGCGATGTGGCAGGGATGGGCGAAAAATCTGTACCCATTGATGGGCGGCACACCCCGGGAGATCAACCGCGAGCTTTTTCGGGTAGTGCCGTGGATCCCTTTTTTGGTTCTTCCGCTGGCCATCGTGCATCTAATTTGGGGAGTGCTGGGTCTCGCCCTCCTGGCCGGCCGGCACGCCGCCTACGCCGCCGACTTGCGGCGAAATCGTTTTCCGGGGGCCCTTGCCTTATACTATTTGCCGGGAGTTGCGCTGTATACCGCGTCGCTGCTGAATTCAGAATCGCGCTATGCGCGGGGCACAGTGGCATGGAAGGGGCGGGAGTATCCTGTAAGGCGCGACCCGTGATCCGTGGCACGTGACCCGTGCCCCGTGTCGTGGCGGTTGCGCGAATCGCAGTCCTATCCACATCGATTTCCGGCTAACGAGTCACACGACACGAGCCACGGTTCCTGAATCGCGGGTCACGGATCACGAGCGGCGAGTCACGAAAAACAATGGTCTATCTGACGCGCAAGATGGAATTCTCAGCCTCGCACCTCTACCACAACCCGGCGTTTTCCGCCGAGGAGAACCGGCGCGTCTTCGGCAAGTGCAACAATCCGCACGGCCACGGACACAACTACGTGCTGGAAGTGACCGTCGCCGGCGAGCCCGACCCCGCCACCGGCATGGTCCTGGACTTGAAGGAGCTGAAGGAAATCATGCAGCGCGAAGTGAGCGACCGCATGGATCACCGCTTCCTAAACTACGAGGTTCCGGAACTGGCGGGGCAGATTCCCACGTGCGAAAACATCGCCGCGGTGATCTGGCGCCTGCTCGAACCGAAAATCACGCGCGGGCATCTCAATCGCGTGCGCCTGTACGAGACGCCGGACCTGTTCGTCGATTGCTACGGCGAAGGCAACGGCGCGCATGCCAATGGAGGCGCGCGATGAAGCTGCAGCTCGCGCGGCGCTACCGCTTCTCGGCGTCGCACCGCCTGCACAGCGAGCAGTTCGGCGAGGAAGAGAACCAGCGCCTGTACGGCAAGTGCAACAATCCCTACGGGCATGGCCATAACTATGTTGTGGAAGTCGCTGTCTCCGGACCGGTGGACCCGGCGACGGGAATGATTGCCAACCTGGCGGACCTCGACGCCTTTGTCGACCGCGAAGTCATCGAGCCGTTCGACCACAAGTATTTGAACGAAGAGCTGGCCGAGTTTCAGAAATGCGTGCCGACCACCGAAAATATCTGCATCGAGATTTTTAACCGGCTGCGGCGTTTCCCCCGCGCCCGGCTGGAGCGCGTGCGCGTCGAGGAAACCGGCCTGAACAGTTTTGAATATCAGGGAGAATCCACGGGAGCGGCCCATGACTGACGATCGAAAACGAGTTGAGGAACTGACGCTGGCCGAGCCGGAGGGACGGGAACCTTCGGAATCGATTGCCGGCCACATGCGCAAAATTCTGGGTTCCATCGGCGAGGACCCCAACCGCGACGGCCTGCGCCGCACGCCGGAGCGCTTTGAGAAAGCCTTCCGGTTCCTGACCAGCGGCTACCAGCAGGACCCGGAAAAGCTGCTGAACGGCGCCATGTTCACGGTGTGCTACGACCAGATGGTGCTGGTGAAGGACATCGAGTTCTACAGCCTGTGCGAGCATCACCTGCTGCCGTTTTTCGGCAAGTGCCACGTGGCCTACATCCCGGACAAGAAAGTCGTGGGCCTGTCAAAAATCCCGCGCCTCGTAAACATGTTCGCGCGCCGCCTGCAGATTCAGGAGCGCCTGACCAACCAGATCGCCAACGCCATCCAGCAGAAAATCGCTCCGCTGGGCGTGGGCGTGGTGATCGAGGGGCGCCACCTCTGCATGGTGATGCGCGGCGTGGAAAAGGAAAGCTCGCAGACGGTGACCAGCGCGATGCTCGGCTCGTTCAAGGAAAACCCCAAAACGCGCGAGGAATTTCTCGCCTTGATCCACGGAAAGTAATTCTCTGGCGTGCCGGCCTTGGAGTGGGACTATCCAGCGGTGATGTGCCGTCGAGAACAAAACATCAAGAAGGCTGTACCATTCGTCCGAGCGGCAATCCGCTCGGACGAATGCCCTTGATGATTGAGTTTAGGATATGAGAGTGCTTTTCAGCGCCGATATACCCAACCGATAGACGATGGATTGGAAAGTTGCAATCAATCCAGCGCACGCTGGAATGTTCGCCTTCAACGAAGGTTAAGCAAGAACCCATTTCCCCGTCCAATTCAACTTCGTCCTCAGACATCAAGTGACGACCCTTCTTGATCTGCGTTTCAATTATTCCGTCCATCAATTGTTTTCGATCCATTGCCACCCCAACAGACAGGTCAAGTGATGTCACGATTGCATCTGAGGGTGCGTCGCTCCACCTTTCAATCCGCTGAATGATAATGGATTTACTATCACGAAGCTCTATACAGCCCTGCGGAACCGGGACGTCCCAGGCAAGGAATTGAACGGAATCTCCATGACGAAGATGCCACCCGAACGAGGCGACCTCGGGCAAGAACACCGCACTCAGCACCGTTAGCCCTGCGAGGGTAGCCAAAATAACCGATAGCTTCCTTTTCATAGGCTGCCGATCGACTCAACACCCCTGGGAGAAAGGGCGGGTCGCCAACCCTTTCACGTTCTTACTCTTCACGAACATGCGCGGTTGGATGGTACCACTCCAGTATCTCAATGCAGACGACCCAGCTTAGGTTTTACGGGTGGGTACCTTCCGACTCAGCGCTTGGGTCGATCCAAATCAGTTAGTGCGAGGCAAAGTTGCACTCGATCGCTGCCCGTGGGATTTCGATTCGCGCAAGAAAAATTTTGCATGCACCCTTAGCGCTGTGATAGGCTGCTAGGGTCGAAGAGAAGACAAAAACGAGAGCAAGAGAAGTTGGGTTGGGCGGAGAGGACGATTTGAGAGAAGCTAAGTCAATGTTGATCGAGCAGTATCGGGCGCATGTGAAGGATACCGGCTCACCGGAAGTGCAGATTGCTTTGCTGAGCGAACGGATCAACTACCTGACCACGCACCTCAAGGCGCACCTCAAGGACCATGCATCGCGACGCGGGTTGATCATGATGGTCAACAAGCGCCGCCGTCTGTTGGATTATCTCAACCGTCGTGACCCGGATCGGTATCGCGAGATTGTCGACCGCCTTAGTTTGCGCAAGTAATCGCTCCTTTGCAGAAGCGCAGTCGCGCCATCAACATCTCCCGGTCTTCGCGGAGTCCTGTAGCTATCTGGCGGCCCGAGGCAATACTGCCCGGCCGCTTTTTTTATAGGCAGGCTCCGGCACGCCGCTCGCAGTCGTTGGCCGTTTTCTCTTCCCGACAAAAACGGGACTTGTTTCTCCCGCACTCGAATGGTTTTCCGCGCGCGCAGGGCCCGACGGATCGGGACGCCGCGGAGAGTCGAAAGGAATTTCTTCTATGTCACAAGCTGCACCCGCTCCCCATCAAGTTACCGTCGAGGTTGGAGGACGCACACTCACGCTGGAAACCGGGAAAATTGCCAAGCAGGCCAACGGCGCCGTGCTGGCGCGCTACGGCGATACCGTCGTGCTGGTCACCGCCTGCATGGATAGCAAGGCGAACGATCGCGATTTTCTTCCGCTCACCGTGGACTACCGTGAGTACACCTACTCAGCCGGAAAAATTCCCGGCGGATTTTTCAAGCGCGAAGGGCGCCCCTCGGAGCGCGAAATCCTCACGTCGCGAATGATCGACCGCCCGCTGCGCCCGCTGTTTCCCGAAGCCTGGCGCAATGAAACGCAAATCGTGGCCATGGTGCTTTCCGCGGACAGCGAGAACGATCCCGACATGATCGGCATCACCGCTGCATCGGCTGCCGCGTTTATTTCCGATCTGCCGTTTACCACTCCGGTGGCCGCCGTGCGCGTGGGGCTCGTGGAGGGAAAGCTCGTCGCCAATCCCACCACCGCCGAACAGAAGACCAGCCTGCTGAACATCGTGGTAGTGGCCTCCGAGCAGGCCATCGTGATGATCGAAGCGGGCGCCACGGAAGTCAGCGAAGACACCGTCGCCGACGCCCTGGAATTCGGGCACCAGCAGATCAAGCACATCATCGCCGCCATCCGCCAGCTGCATGATCAGCTCAAGCCCAACAAGGTAACCGTCGCCCCGCTGGCTTTCGACGAAGCGCTGGCCAAGGAAATCGAACAGAAATACGGCGCCAAACTTCATGACGCGCTGGACACCAAAAAATATCCCAAGAAGGAAAGCTATCACCTGATCGACGAAGTCAAGAAAGCGATCAAGGAAACGATCCCGGAAGAAGACGAAGAGAAGCGCGCGCTGGCCATGCGCGCCTTTGAACGCCTCCGCGAGCAATATTTCCGCGAGGACATTCTGGAGCGCAACCGCCGTCCCGACGCGCGCGCCTTCGATGAAATTCGCGACATTACCTGCGAAGTGGGCGTTCTGCCCCGCGCTCACGGCTCGGCGCTCTTCACGCGCGGCGAGACTCAGGCGCTGGCCACCACCACGCTCGGAACCAAGGAAGACAAACAGCGCCTGGACCTGCTCTTCGAGGAAGAGTCTTTCAAACGCTTCATGCTGCACTACAACTTCCCGCCGTTTTCCGTGGGCGAGGTGAAATTCCTGCGGGGGCCCGGCCGCCGCGAAATCGGCCACGGCGCGCTTGCCGAACGCGCGCTGATGAACCTGCTGCCGCCGGAAACCGACTTTCCCTACGCCATGCGGCTCGTCTCGGACATCATGGAATCGAACGGATCCTCGTCGATGGCCACCGTCTGCGGCGGCTCGCTCTCGCTGATGGATGCCGGCGTGCCGATTAAGTCGGCCTGCGCGGGCATCGCCATGGGCCTGGTGATCGAAGGCGAAAAGCACGCCATCCTCACGGACATCGCCGGAGCGGAAGATCACTACGGCGACATGGATTTCAAGGTCGCCGGAACCCGCGACGGAATCACTGCGCTGCAGATGGACATCAAGGTAGGCGGCGTCAGCGTCGGATTGATGCGCAAGGCGCTCGAACAAGCTCGCCGCGCGCGTCTGCACATCCTGGACATCATGGACCAGACCATTTCCACGGCGCGGCCCAAGATGTCGGTGTTCGCTCCGCGCCTGCACCAGCTGCAGATCCCCACGGACAAGATCCGCGACCTGATCGGGCCTGGCGGAAAGAAGATCCGCTCGATCATCGAAGCCACCGGCGTGAAGATCGACGTCATGGACGACGGCAAGGTGCACGTGTTCGCCAACAGCGGACCGGCGGCGGAGTCGGCGCTGCAGATGATCCGGGACGTCACGGCCTCGGCCGAAATCGGCAAAACCTATCTCGGCAAAGTGGTGCGGCTCGCGGAATTCGGCGCCTTCGTGGAAATTTTCCCGGGCACTGACGGCCTGCTGCACATCAGCGAAATCGCCGAGCAGCGCCTGCGCGACGTGCGCGACGCGCTGAAGCTGGGCGACCAGGTCCTGGTGAAGGTGCTGGCGATTGAAGGCAACAAGATTCGCCTGTCACGCAAAGCGGTGCTGCGCGACCAGCGCGAAAAACAGCAGAAGGAAAATCCCGGCGGGACGGAAGTCAAAACGTCCTAAGCTGACTGCAGTTGCTGGGCCTGAGAATCATCGACAGGAAATCGAAGGGAATCGGGAGGCGCTGTCTGGCCTCCCGTTTTCTTTGCTGATAGCTTGAAGCGGCGTCAATACAGATCCGGAATGCGAGGATGGGCTCGCGTCAGTCGGCCTTCGACCTCGCCATTTTGTTCGCCACGTGCAGCAGGAGCTTGCGATCGCTCTCGCTGGTCTGACCCAGCAGGCGCCAGAGTTTGGCCATCCATCGCGCATCTTTCTCCGAGCTGCCAAAGCTGTTTTCGTCCGCGTTCCGCGCTTTCGGCAGGTCCATAAGCTCCGGCGGGTTTTCACCCTCATAGAAAATCTGGTACATCGGAATTTGCAGCGCGCTGGCAAATTTCTCCAGCGTTTCCACGGCGGGAACGGTATGCCCGTTTTCCACCCGGGAGATGTAGCAGCGAAGCAAGCCGGTGCGTTTCTCCAGATCGTTCTGGGACAATTGCTTCGCTTCGCGCAACTCGCGCAGTCGGTCGCCAATCAACATGGGCCCTCCGCGCGTCGGTTCACCATCGTGGTACAGATCATTGTTCCTGCTCCTCTCTTCGAGTTTGAACTTCCTGTGAATCTTCCTTCAGACTGATTGTTTCCGTGAGCAACTGAAGCCGGTCGTGGCTGTCCCGCAAAGAGCGCTTGGTTTGCGAGTGCCCGGCGATCTCCATTTCCAGCGCCTGCGCCACTTCTTGCAGCTCGCGCTCCTTGCCGGAAATCGACGCGCGCAGCAGGCTGTGCATTCCCAGTAGTTCCGTTTCATACCGCCGCCGTTCCGCCACCAGCGCGGCCACTACCAGGGTCGTCGTGCCGATCACACCCACGAACGTGTCCAGAAGCACCAACGATCTGGTGCGGTCGGGTGACGCAAACGTGCCAATACCGTGAACTGTACCCCAAATCGCGCTGCCAAAGAGAACAAGAGTGGTCCCCGCGGCTTCCAGCGGACAAAACCGGTACGCCGCCCACAGCAAGAACGGGACGCACAGCCATGCTCTCATCACTCCGGATTTGTTCAGCGTCGGCGCCAGCGGGCCGAACACCAAGAGGCAGACGAAAAACAATCCCAGCAGCAATGCGGAAAGTTCTGTGATTTCCGCGAAATTCATGCGGTGGTGAGATGCGCGAAACACCAGAATCAGGAACGGCGCCACCAGCAGGATGCCAATGCCATGCGCCAGCCACCAGGTGAAAACCAGAAACGCGGAACCCATGAGGTCGGCGCGCCCGCTGAAATAGGTTGCGCCAAAGCCTGCGATGGCATTCAGCGACGGCGCGCAGACGCAGCTGAATAGTACAAAGAGAAGCACGTCCTTCGCGTTATCGAAGGCTCGCACGCCGTGAGCGAATCGGTTGACGAGATAGGCCCCCGCGAGCCCCTCGATCGTCGCGCCGATCGGAACCAGAAAGGAAACGCTTACAAATCCAATCGTGGTCAGGTGGCCGAGCAGCGATCCAAGGAATACCGCCGGCCACACGCGGTAGCCAAAAATAAGAAATGCAACAATTGCGCCGCCCGCTGGAAGCCAGATCGGCGTCGAGTAGGGTTGTACAAAGGCCAGTCTTACGCCCAGCCTCGCGGACAGGAAATAGCCGACCGTCAGGAGGGCAAACAACGCGATATTTTTTGGTGAAAAGGAATCGACGGCCGTCTTTGCCACTTCAGGTCCTGTCCTCGAACGTTGTCAAATGGTTGCCGTAACCGCGTCCACGGTACGGACAAGGTACGGGCGCGGTACGGGCAACGGATCGGCTTACGGGCTCGACTTATCCTATCGTTCTCCTTGATCCGATTCAACAAGGTTGCCGCGCGAAGGCTCAGAATCAGATACCTCACCGGGCTGCGGACGTCGCCGACGATCGTGGGATTGAGCCGCGCGCCGCGCTGGCCGCCTTGACTAGGGGGGTACATTCGTACCGGGGCCCTATTACTCATGAGCTATAGGCGAAGGGTGGCTTCTCCTGCTACTCTTCCGCGGGATTAGAATGGCTATTACTCCCACGATCGATAGGCGCCTGCGGGAAAGATCCCCGCGGCGCGTCGCACGTCACCGGGTGGAGTCGCTGGTGTATCTGGATTTAGGCCCGGATAATGGCGGCTTCCCAATTAACATCAGCGAAGACGGGATGGATTTTCAGGGGGTCAGGGCGCTCCGAAAAGATCAGGAGATCTCCATCTCCTTGAAGCTGAGCGCGAGTGAAGAACCGGTCACTGCCCGGGCCAAGATCGTCTGGCTCTCCGAATCGCAAAAGGCAGGTGGTTTACAATTCGTCGATTTGCCGGAGGCGGCACGGAAGCGAATCCGCGATTGGATTGCCGCCGAGGAACAGGCGGAAGTCGACCGGCGTAACACTATTCTGACTGCGTCGACCTCCAAGACCAATCTCTCGGCATTTCCCCCGGCGACTCCAATGTCAGCCGTGCCCTTAAAGAAATCGGTTCCGGCTCCCGCGGAAGTTCCAACGTTTTGGCTTGATCCGCCGAAAGCGATTCCTGCCAAGCCTCAGGTTGCGGCTCAAGATAAAGCTCGGGTTCCGGTTGAAATTGCAAAGGCGCCAACCACCAGTGCGGAACCGAAATCGCCGATAGCCAAGGCTCCGGCGCCACAGCTTCAACAAAAACCAGCGCCTCAGCTACCAATTCCCGCGAAAGAAATCTTGTCGGCGAGCTATGGAAAGAAGCAGAGCCGTTTCAACGGTTATGCAATTGGCGCGGCCGCTTCGATCGTCGCGATCGCCGTTATTGGCGCGTTGCTCTGGCCGCAGCGGGAAAGCCTGCTGAGCCGATTCGATTTCTTGAAGCCGGCGACCTCGAATGTTGAAACCGGCGCCGCGCCGGCGGTGACGAACTCAGCGCAGCAGCCGCCCGCAACCGTACCTGCGGGCGAACCGGCGACGGACGGCGCCACAAATGCAGCCGCTATTCCGACGGAGCAGGAAGTACTTCCTCTGAAAGCGCCGCCGATTATCAACAGCGCACTCGTGAGTGGTGCAGGACAAACAGCGCCGAAAGCGGCGCAGGAGAATCGCCGGACACCGGCGGCCGTTCCGGCTCGAATGAAAGTTGACGCGCCTTCCGCGAAACCCGCTAACGAGGGAGCGAAGGTTAACCTAGCGGCGGCCACCGCAGCGAAAACCATTCCGGCGACGAACCGGCCGCCGGCGGCTGCAGCCTCGACACCAACATCTTCGACGCCGGCTCTGCCAGCAACTGCAGCGGCGAACTCAACTGTAGCGGCTGCGAACCAACTCACCCCCGAGGCCGCGCCGGCAAAGATCGCCGCACCCGAGCCCGCGCCGCAGCCGGCTCCGGCGGCACCCACCGGAACCGTCGAGATCATTCCGGATCCCTATCCCTCCATCCGCATGCCCGCTGAGCAGGGCGCCAGCGCCTCCCGGCAGGAAACCAGCCTGCAACTCGGACGTTTGACGTCTAGGGTTGAACCAGTCTATCCGCCGGACGCGCTCCAACGCCGGATCGCCGGAACGGTGACCGTGCACGTGGTGATCAGCCGCAGCGGAACGGTTCAGTTGGCTGAGATCGAAAGTGGTCCAGCGCCGCTGGCGGATGCGGCTCTGCGCGCCGTTCAACAGTGGCGTTATGAGCCTGCCAAGCTCGGGGGCTCGCCTATCGAAGTGGAAGAAGAAGTCAAGCTGGTGTTTCGCGTGGGCAGTCCTCCGACGGCCACAAAATAAGCAAGTTTTCCTGCCATCGTTTAACGTTATCCGTTCAGGGTGCTGAAGGGCTCATGGGCGGATGGTTGCTGCTGGCCGCGATGGCCGCGGCGGTTCCCGCAGCAACGCCTCCTCCGGCCAATCCGAGATACAGCCATAGCCGGTGGCTTCTGCCTGCGGATTGCGCGGGCGCCGACGTGGATGCCGGAGTTACCGCCGGAGCAGAAGCGTCGACGGCCGCCAGCTGGCCTTGCGGAGAGATTCGCGCAGCGCGGCCAGCCTGCAGGAAAAGTCCCGAGCCGCCTTGCAGCGGAAGGATTCCCACGTTGCCCGCCGTGCAGGTCACGAGAAATGCTCCGTCCGCGGTTCGCTCCAGGGTAAGGATCGTTCGTTCATTTCGATTGGTCGGGACCACCACAAAGTTTCCCGCGCGCACCACTGCCCCGGCTGTCCCGCCCACGGATTTCACGGAGATGGAACCGGATTTCAATTCCGCGAAGTAGTGCGCATCTTCGGCAAATGTCACTTCGCTGTTTGCGGAAATCTGGAAGGACTTGTCTTCAGGCGTAGTTAGAGTTGCGCTGCCGTTCCCGCCCGTGCGCACGCTATCGCCGGAGTACAAAGTCAGTTCCGACGGCGCGGGCGATTGGTTCACGCGCACTTCACCGTTGGAGGTGAGCGAGCCCAGGCTTTGGCGCTGCCCGTCCAGCGAAGCGCCCTGGGCGCGTGCAAGCGCGGGAAGCGTGAGAGCCAGCTGCGCGAACGCCAGCGTGAAGAAAGCCGCTTTGACCGCGTTTCTGGTTCGTTTGCGGGACGCAATAGGCGCCGCGCGGTGGGTCAGGACCGTGTGAGCCAACGCAGAAATCGCCAGCCCAACGGCTGCGATCAGTAAAATAGTGAAATTCATGCCGCGAGAGTACTACGACCGCCGTTTCCGCCAACATTTCTCACTTGGCTGTGCTACGAATTGAATAATAGGGAAAAGTAGGACAGGCTTCAGCCTGTCTGGTTTAGACGCCGCCCGACACAGATCTAAAACAGACAGGCTGAAGCCTGTCCTACTTGATAGTTGCGGTAGCTTTGCGTTGCGTGCAAACTTCTTCACGTCAATTTATCCTAGCCAACTGAGGGCATCTCATCGTGCGCAATCAAAAAGACAATCGAATCGCGGCGGCCGTCGCCGCCATCGCTGTGATCGCCGCCGCCATCTTCGTGAGCCGGATGCTCGCCTCGCAAGCAACTCAGGCGCAGAACAAGCCCGGCTATGGCGCCGCGGCGCTGGCCGGAGAGCGCGTCGGCCAGGATGTGGACGGCCCCTACAACGTCGATCCCAACTGGCCGAAGCCGATCAGCGCGCTGCCCGGCCATGAGAAGTGGACCTGGGGCGCGGTCGAAAGCGTTTTCGCCGAAAGTCCCAATCGCGTTTTCATTCTCGAGCGCGGAGAAATTCCCAACCTCAAACGCCCCGAGGAAGTTCCGTATCCGTCCGTAGGGCCGAGCATTTCATTTCCGGTCGCCCAGGTGCCGTGGCGAAACGCGTCGGTGGGTCCGGTAACGGCCGCTGGAAATCCCGTCTGGCAGGGAAAACTCGGCGTGGACGCCCGCTGGGAACACTGCATCGTGGTAGTCGACGCACAGGGCAACCTCATCGAGGACTGGACCAAGTGGGACAAGATTCTTCGCCGCCCCCATTCCATCACCATCAACCCGTACGATCCTGAAAAACATGTTTGGGTGGTGGATGACCAGGGCCACGCGGTCTACGAATTCACGAATGACGGAAAGGAATTGGTGAAAACCCTGGGGACGCCGAATGAATCGGGCAACGACAACAAGCATTTTAACCGGCCCACCTTCATCAATTGGCTGCCGGATGGAACGATGTTCGTGACCGATGGCTACGGCAACACGCGCGTCGTGAAGTTCGACAAGAACGGAAATTACCTCATGGCCTGGGGCGAACCGTCCAATCCGCCGGACGACACGCGCCCCGGCACGTTCCACGACGTGCACGGAGTGGTTTTCGATTTGCCCAGGCACCGCGTGCTGGTCACCGACCGCTCCGACCACCGCATTCAGATCTTCGATGAAAACGGAAAATTTCTCGATCAGTGGACCACCGGAAAACCGTCCACGCCGCAGTATCTTTACAAGGCGGCCGACAACTTCATCTGGATCGCCGACGGTTTCACGGCCAAGATCATCAAGTTTGACATGGACGGGCATCTTTTCTACGAATGGGGCAGCCAGGGGGATTGGCCCGGCGCGCTGTGGAACGTGCACGGGATGAGCGTCGACCAGGAAGGGAATCTCTATCTGGCCGAAGTCAACAACGGCAGGGCAGAAAAGTTCCGTCCGCGCGCGGGCGCCAACCCGGCGCTGCTTGTGGGCAAACCAGTTTATTCCGCTTGGAAATAGGTGGGAAGCGATGTTGTGTCATTCTGAGCGAAGCGAAGAATCTCTCTTCGATTTAGGTGCAAGCAAAAAACAAAGAGAGATTCTTCGCTTCGCTCAGAATGACAGCGCTTTTTAGCGCACGCTCGGGTTTCGCGGAACTTCCAGATACCCGAGCATTCCATCCTTGGTGATCTTCGTGGCGATCACTTCCAGCGGAGCGCCGTTGCGCACCACTACGAATTGCACCACTTCGTGGAGCGCGCGGTCCCTCAGATCGATGCAGGAAGGCTGCATGTACACGCAAAGCGTATAGAGCTGTTTCTTCGGGTTTGAGGATTTCAGCACCAGAGACACGGGACCGACCGGCTGCGGATTCGAGCCGCGCAGCAATTCAAACGGAATCGCCTCCATCTCGCTGCGCGCCAGCAACTGTTGCAATTCGCCCTCGCTGCGAACGATGTCCGCGCCCTGCGAGCCGACCTGTCCGGCCATATCCGCGATGCGGTTGGTGGTTGCCTGCCAGGCTTCGCGATTCGCCGCTTCGTTGCTCTCCAGATTTCCAAGTCCCTGCTGCAGCGCAGCCATGCGCCGCGCAATCGCCGGATCCGGATCGGCAGGAGCGACGGCCGCCGGCGCCCCGTTCGGATGCTGCGTTTGCGCAAAGGAAACCTGGTAAACGGTCTTCACTCCGGGCTTTGCCGGCGCAGCGGACTGCGCCTCCGGCTTCGCGGCGTCGGCCTTCGGTTCAGCGTCTTCCTTGCGCAGCGGCGCCGCGGTCTTCTTCGCGGCTTCCAGCTTTTCCAGCCTTGATTCGATTCCCGACAAGCGCACATCGAGGCTCGCCAGCGCGGGATCATTGGCGCTCGCCGATTCCCGCGCCACGCGAGTGATCAGTTCATATCCGAGAAAAGCAATCACAGCGAAGGCGACCATCGCGAGGATCAGCTTGGTCGTTTGCGACGCGCGCCCGGCGGCTGGATCGGGCGGCGGTACAAATGCTTGCCGGTCAAACTCGATTCCGTAGTCTTTGTCGCTCATAGTTGTTGGCTCACTGTCCCGGCCAGCGGACCGAAATGCTTCCCGGATATTCCGTGTTCAACTTCAGAAGAACTGTTTGCGTTTCCTTGGGCATCACTCCGACCATTTTGTGATCGGACTCGTGGCGCGGCCCGCGCATTTCAACGTTGTATTTTCCGGGCGCGACGACCATCAGCAGGGGAGAGTGTCCGACGTAAAGCCCATTGATATAAATTTCCGAATCGGCCGGCTCGGAGCGCAGCAGCAACTTGCCTGCCTGTTCTCCGGCTTTCTTCTCAAATTCCTGACGATTCTTGTCTTCCACCGGCGGACCGGTTCGTTCCGGCAGATCCATCAGCGTGGAGGTTTTATCGGATGCGGCGGCCGGTGCAGCCGCTGGTGCAGCCGCGGGCGCAGCGGCCGGTGCGGTGGCCGTTGCAGAGGCCGATCCAGCAGGAGCATTGGCGGTCTGAGTGGCGCCTGCCGATGGTGAACTCTTGGCGTCCGAATTTGCCGGCGCTTGCGCTCCCACTCCGCACGCGCACAGCGCAACCAGACTCACCAGCATCGCCGCCTTGGAAAATCCGCGCATCAGGTTCACTCCCGCTCCGAGTCGCCGCTTCAGAGTCTGGATTCGGGTATACAAATCCAGCTCACGGAAAAACTGGAAACAGACGGCA
>Ga0209168_10001254_pt1 | contig 20553 bp, 22 predicted proteins | sample Coa_R1_FD_187156 | JGI IMG/M metagenome (GOLD analysis project Ga0209168, IMG submission 187156) | Surface soil microbial communities from Centralia Pennsylvania, which are recovering from an underground coalmine fire - Coalmine... | ecosystem: Environmental > Terrestrial > Soil > Unclassified ...
AAATATCGCGTTGATGCGCCGTTGGTTCAAAGAGGTATGGAACGAAAAGCGGCTCGAAACCATCCACGAACTTTTAGCGCCGGACGCCGTCGGAATCGGCGAACTGGAAGATGGCGGCAAATTTCATGGGCCGGACGAGTTTGTCCCGTTTGCCAAGCGGATACACGCTGCGTTTCCAGACATCAAAGTAACCGTGGAAGACGCCTTCGGTGTCGGCGACAAGGTGGTCTTGCGTTGGTTCGCCGACATGACCCACCGCGGTGATGATCTCGGAATGCCTGCTAGTGGCCGGCCTGTTCATATAACAGGCATCACCATCGCTCGCATTGCGAACGGCCAAGTCATCGAAGGTTGGGACAATTGGGATCAACTCGCGATGCTGAAGCAGATCGGCGCCTACCAGGCCACGCAGGCTGAACTGAAGAAAAGCGCCTAGCAGTGATCCGCTTCGTCAGCCTCTTTCGTGGTAGCAGGATGCTAGACTCGAAATCGCATGCGAACGGACCTGCTCCCTCTGTGCGACAAGCATTACCGGACCATGGAGTTCGCGGTTGCTCCCTTCAGCCTCGATTATTCGATTGAATTCTTCCGCTGCACCGAGAAATTTTGTGGCCGCTGTTTCAGCGAGCGCCTCGGATACGTGACCCCGAAGAGAACGGAAGCACCCCTGGTAGCCAGCAACCAGCCCAAGTGCGATCGCCATGGCCGGCCCATGCTGATTTCAAGTCTCGATCGGCAGCGCAATCTCGTGCGTTACGCGTGCCCGGAACCGGACTGTCCTGAAACTTTCGTCAAGGCATAGCGGGCCAGCCACCCCGCCATGATTTAATGATCCTATGCGTCGTTGGCTCTTTCTGATTCTCATTCTTTTATCCGCCGCAGCCTTCGCCCAGGACTCGGTCGAGCTCGACGGTCCCAAACATCCGTTTCAGGATCTGTTTCTCGAAAATATGGTCGGATCATGGAAACTCACCGGCAAAGTCATGGGAACAGGCGCCGATCACGGCGTCGATGCCGAATGGGTTTTGAATCATCAATTCCTCCGCGTCCACGAAAAAGATGAGAACCCGCCCAAGGACGGCAACATCCCGTATGAAGCGATCATCATGGTCGGCTATGACAACACGAGCGAGCGCTATGTCGCCCATTGGCTCGACATCTACGGCGGCAGATTCTCTGAAACCCTAGGCTACGGAACTCGGACCAACAACGAGGTTCGCTTCGTATTCGAATACCCTGACGGCCCCTTTCACACAACCTTTCGTTGGTTGCCCGACAACAAACAATGGGAATGGCTGATGGAAACCAAGACCAAGTCGGGACAATGGAAACAATTTGCCGATCTGACGCTTTCGCAGAAACAAAAGCCATGACCCTTCGCACTTTCCTCCGGATGTCGGCATTCCTGTTATTGGTTTCCCTCTCCTGGGGCCAGAATTCGACCGGCAACCTGCCCGCTACCGAGAGCTTTTCCGGCATGTACACGTTCTTGAAAGATGGCGAGTTCGTTCAGATCACCGTCGAGGACGCAGGCAGAGTCACGGGATTCATTTCTCGCTACGGCGATGGCGAGAGCGACCGCGGTGCTTTTTTGGATCAGTTTTTCAAAGAGGGCAAGCTGGATTCCGGCAAACTCTCTTTCTCCACGCAAACTGTGCACGGCGTCTGGTTTGATTTCAAGGGCACCGCCGAACGAGGGGAAGGCCGGACGCCGAGCGACGATGCCTACCATGTATTGAAGGGCACGCTAACCGAATATCGCACTGACACCAACGGCAAACCGTCTTCTCAATCCCGTACCGTTACTTTCAAATCTTTCCCGCAGGACTTGGGATCGCCTGCACCACACCGAGACTGACTTCTTGTTGTATTTTTCTGGCTAAGCCACGTTTCGCTTCGACCCTGTTTTCTCTTGAGAAGCTCCCGAGGCAAGCGCAAGCCGCAGCGGCCGGGTTATTACAGCTCCATTCTCTACGACCACTTTCAGGCTCTTTGAGCAGCTCTCGCAAAGCCAGAAGTGTTCGATCTTGAGCTGTCCGCAGCCGTCATTCTTCTTGATCTCAATGTTGAAGATCTTGCCTTCGCGAAGATAACGAAAGGGCACCACGCAGATCGGATTCGCGCATTTGGCGACCACCCCACCACCCCCTGCGCAATACGGACACAATCCTGTCGATTATAAGACTCTTGGCAAGTCTTGCAGCGGACAACTCACCGCATTCGTGCATTTAGAGAGCAGGCGGAGCGACTGTGCTGGCTTTCCCCATCTTGCCCGCGCGTTCACGCTCAATACGCTCGATGGTGTTTCGCAGCCACTTGCGGAGCGCATCCTCAAGATCGATTCTCTCCCGCTGCCGTTCCATGGTGTATACCGTTTCCCCTTGTGTATTCAGCGGGATGTGGTGGCAGGGGGTGTCTTCTTCCTGGCGCTTCAGGGGCACGAAATCGGTCAATGCGCATTCGTTGCACGGATGCGGCCGGCTGGAGTCATTGAAGTTGATACAGGAGGGCGAGTCCAGAAATATCGAAGTCGGCTTCCACGGAGTTCGAACCGATCGACCGTAGCCGCCTTGCTCAAGAAAATTCAGTTCGAACTTCAGAACATCCAGAATATCGCGTGGGTCATTCGACATTGTCGCCTCCGCGGGATCGTGGCCGTGGCCCACCCCGTTGATGGCCTTCATTTTCCGCCCCCTTCGTCTCACGCTTCTGTGACTGCCCTCACCCGCCAAAGTGACGTTGATCACAGAGGAGAACAACCGCAATCTCAGCGTGTTTGCGGGCAGCGAACCTGGCTTCAGAGTGCATTCCCTCCGGTCACCTTTGCCAGTGATTGACCTCACAGCAGCACATCGGTTGGGCTGGTAACGTCCGGCTGGAGGTCTCTCATGGAACACTCATATAACTATCAAGCTAGGGCTCAATTTCATCGATCCGACCGCAGTTTCGTAGAACTCGAGCACGCCACGCCACGAGTTCTTGATTTTGTCGCTCCTCCCGAGTTTGGCGGTGAGCCCGGAATGTGGACCCCTGAGCATTTCCTGCTGGCCGCCGTCGCATCTTGTTTTATCGAAACCTTCAAGTCCGTCGCGCGGGCTTCAAAAGCGGATTTCCAGGGCATTGAGGTCAACGTCGAAGGCCTGATCGAAAAGGATGGCAAGGCACTCCGCTTCACCCGAGTCACGATACGTCCGACGCTGATTCTCTTTCACCAGGCCGACCGGCCGATCGGAGAGCGCTTGCTAGCCAAAACCGAACAGGTATGTCTTGTCGCCCGTTCGCTCAACAGTAACCTCGTGCTGGAACCAAAGATTTTGATTGAGGAACCGGTCAACGCCTAGCCAGAATGAAGGTGTTCCGCCGCATCCAAATCTGCAGGCTTTTTCGGTCCGCGCAGTCCTGAAGCTGTTCGTCGCCCTAGGACAAAACGGTATAATGTCGTAGTCCACTAGAACCGGAGGAAGCGAGAGTATGGATTCGCCCGCAAGTGATTTCTGGGTGCGTTTCAAAGCCAATCGCATGGCCTACACCCTTACCATTCTGGCCACACTCACCGTTGGCATTCTCTTTGGAACTATCATTTCCAGGGGTGTAAAGGGCCAGGAGAGCAAAAGGAATTCCGACGCTCCGGCGCCGCTCTCCGTTCCTTCTCCGCAAGCCCTTTCTAATCAGTTCTCTCAGATCGCCAAGCAACTGGAACCATCCGTGGTCAACATCAATACCGAATCGACCCTTAAGAACCCTCATCGCGGCCGCCGCGGTACCAACCCCGATCAGGGTGGCGGCGACGACCAGAGTCCATTCGAAGATTTCTTTGATCGCTTTTTTGGTGGCCAAGGCGGCCAGCAGGGGCCGATCCGTGAACATTCCCTCGGTTCCGGCGTCATTGTCGACGCCAAGGGTTACATCCTCACCAACCGTCACGTAGTGGAGAAAGCGGACCGCATTCGGGTAAAGATCGAAGGCGAGCCGCCGACAGTCCTTCACGATGCCAAAGTGATCGGAACCGATCAGGAAACTGATCTGGCTGTCATCAAGATTGATGTTTCCGACAAGCCGCTGCCCGTTGCCAAGCTTGGGAACTCTGACAGCATGCAGGTTGGAGATTGGGTGCTGGCCGTAGGCAGTCCTTTTGGACTGCAGGAAACCGTTACGGCGGGTATTGTTTCCGCTAAAGGCCGCAACATCGTGCCCGGCCGCCAGTTCCAATCCTTCATTCAGACCGATGCCGCCATTAACCCCGGCAATTCCGGCGGTCCTCTCGTGAATATGTCTGGCGAAGTGATCGGCATCAACACCGCCATCCTCACGGATACGAACGCGTATGCCGGTGTGGGTTTCGCGCTTCCATCGAACACAATTGTTTCGGTTTACAACCAATTGATCGGTCCCGAGCACCGCGTCTCGCGCGGCTCGATTGGAATCGAGTTCGCAGCGCAAGAGAACCCTGCCATTGCCCGTGTTTATGGGGTTAGCAACGGTGTCACAATTGCCAACGTCATTCCGGGAACGCCCGCGGACCAGGCTGGCCTCAAAGTCGGCGATACGATCGTTTCCGTCGATGGACAACCGGTGAAAAATGGCGACGAACTTGTTGCTGACATCGCCAGCCGAAAACCTGGTAGCAAAGTCGATCTCGGATTCGTTCGCAATGGCAAGAAGGAAGAGGCCAAGGTCACCGTCGGCGATCGCGCTAAGCTGTTCGCAGCCCGGCTTGGTGAAGAAGACGAGGGTGGCGAAGAAGCGACACCGAAGGCCAGCAAACTCGGTCTGACGGTGCGCGCTGTCACCAACGATATTGCCGATCGTCTCGATATCCCCGCCGGCAAAGGCGTCATCGTGCAGGATGTCAAGCCGAACTCCTTCGCTGACGATACAGGGTTATCACGCGGCGACATCATTCTCGAAATCAATAAACAACCGGTCAATTCGGAAGATGATTTCAGCCACATCTCTTCCAGCTTGAAAAGCGGTCAGGATGTCGTCTTTCTGGTTCGTCAACGCGGGCCGGGCCGTCAGGAAGGAACTATCTTCCTGGCAGGTACACTTCCGTAACTGTCCGAAGCACTCTAAATACTGGCACTCAGTGCGGCAAAACGCGCATCATACCTGAGTGCCAGTCTCCGTTTTGAGGTGAAGGTTTTGGTTTTGGGGCGAATTCTTAACAAGACATTTTGGATCGGGCGCATCGCAGCTATAAGTATTGCTGCTGCTCTCTGCTGCTCGACTTTCGCCTTAGCGAACCAGACACAGACCACGTCAGCCGCCGCCACTCACAAGAAAAAAGCGAAGTCATCGCACAAGAAATCACGCAGAAACGCTAGTTCTCGCAAGCGTGGACAGCAGAAAATTGACACGGAACGGACGGAACAGATTCAACAGGCTCTGATTCGCGAACATTATATGAGCGGCGCGCCGACCGGCGTATGGGATACCGCAACTCAGAATGCCATGCAGAAATATCAGGCCGACAATGGCTGGCAGTCGAAGTCAACGCCTGACTCTCGCGCTCTTATCAGGCTGGGCCTTGGGCCGGACCAGAAACATCTGCTTAATCCGGAAAGCGCGATGACGACTCAGCCACCCACCCAGACTTCGACACCTGCGGCCACGAATGCCGCCGCCAATCCTCAGGCACGACCCCAACAGTAAGCGCACGGAACTAGCGCTCCTTCATCATCGGGGCTGGAAAATAAGGCAGAGCTTTGCCGCTGATGACCGCCCTTGGATTATCCTCTACCAGCGCCCGCGCAACCTCGTCGCCGCAATGTTCTGCAGCCGCGTCGCGCGCCTGCGAAAGAACCGGCGGACGCCGCTTTAAGTCATGTCCATCGCTGGCCAGCACATGAACGGCTTGCCGCTTAATCAGCCACTCGGCCGTCAACCATGCGGCTTCTCCCCACCCGCCCGTGAGTGCGGAACCAGTCACCTGGATCACGCATCCCATTTCCGCCCAGGCCAGGATACGCTCCCGCGTACGCTGTAGAATCGGATTCCGTTCGGGATGCGTGATCACCGGTGTGATCCCCAACGCCAGCAACTTCGCGAACGAATCTTCTAGTTGTGCGGGGATGCTGTAATTGCTGGGTTCGGACAATAGGTAGCGGCCACCCTCGATCGTGTAACGCTCCGGGATCGCCATCACGTCCTGCAGATTTTCGTACGAAAGATGGAAATCGCAGCCCAAACTCAGACGCGGCATCTCACCAACTCGTTGCCGCAGGTGATCGACTAGTTCTTTTAGATGTTCGCGATCGTACGCATATCGCGAGTTTGCGTGCGGAGTCGCGACAATGTGCTCGATCCCGTCCGCGACTGCCATTCGGCACATCTCTTCGGATATGTCCCACGACTTCGGCCCATCATCGACTTCCGCAAGGACGTGGCAGTGAATATCGATCATAAAACCAAGCTTCTCAGCTGCTAGCTCGAACTGCGTTATGAATCAGCAATGATACAGATTTCAAATTTAAGGTGGAAGTTTGCCGCGGCGAGGAAGATCCCAAGGCTAAAAGCTAACTCCAGTAACTGGCAGCTACTTCATCACTCCGCGCTGGGCAATGCCGATATTGTCCCGGCTGGTGTTCTTTACGAGGTACATCATCTCGTCGGCCTGACGAATGATGTCGTGCGGTGTCTTGGCATCGTGGGGATAGGTAGCTATGCCCATCGACGCCCGGACATTCAGATTCAAACCCTCATCACGGCAGAACATGCTCGTCCGCAAGCTGTCGCGCAGGCGTTTCGCAACCACCAGCGCCGAGTCTTTGCCGGTTTGTGGCAGCAATACGACAAATTCGTCGCCGCCATACCGGAATGCATAATCGATTAGTCTCAGTTGGGCTTTGATCAGGTATCCGATTTCTGCCAGCAACTTGCTGCCGATCAAATGCCCGTGCGTATCGTTCACTTGTTTGAAGTGATCGAGATCGATGAACACGACCGTAAATTCGTATCCAAACCGCGATGATCGGTAGACCTCAGTCTCCAGCGTCTTATGCAGATGGCGGGCATTAAACAGGCCCGTACAATCATCGGTAATAGTCAGTTCCTGGATCTTCTCGACCGCCCGGGCGTTTTCGATTGCGATTGCTGCATAGTCACAAAGCGATTGCAAGAAAAAGATTTCCTGATCGCCGAAGTGCGTCATATCCGCATTGACAAGCTGAATGACACCCAAAACCCGCAATCGCGAGCGCAGAGGGAAACAGATGATGGACCGCGTCTCCCATCGAGTCATCTCATCGATACGACGCGCGAACCGTGGGTCGGTATAAACGTCGGGCACAATGAGCCGTTCGCCGTGCTTGGCCACATATCCCGCAATGCCTTCGCCGACTTTCAGACGGATGTTTTTCAGGGCTTCGGAGGCGGTTCCCACTGCAATCGCAAAGTAAAGATCATCGCGCTCCTCATCGACCATGAGCAACGACCAGGTATCGGGGCGGAAGTACTCCGCCATTTTCTCCATGATGGTCTGCAGGATGGAATCGAGATCCAATGAGGAGGTTAGGGCCTTGGCCACGTCGTGAAAAATGGCCAATTCCTGCGTCTGCCGGTTGCGATCAGCATCGGCGACTTTCGTCATGACCCTCGACCTCGTTCCAGGAGCCGGAATCATAAAATTATATGCGGCCTGCCCTTGCCGTCGAAAGAAACCTTGGTAACCGGAACCCCTAAATACACCAATCAAAAGGGCATGCAGACGGCGGGTTCGGGGCAGTCCGTCCGACTTGCGGGACACATTCCTAAGTTTTGGGACCGAACTTGCTTCGCGTTTTTGCCGGTGAGCTGCTGTTCAAGTGCGGATGTTAGAAGGGCAATTCGAGTTCTCTAGCATTAAGGGTTTCAAGGGAGGGAAATGCATCCCACCCAAGGGATTTCCCTGGGTGGGAGAGTTCGTCTCACTCCGGCAGCGGCGGTGGCCCCATCGGCCCCCCTGGCGCCGGTAGCATCAGGAACTGCCCAGGCTTCTCATCGTCAATTTTGTAATCGGCGGGAACTGCAAACAGGGACTTGTCCGGCTCTGTGGTGCTTACGTTGGTGAATTGAGTCTTCAGTTCGCCGGCCCACGGATCGTCGTGCTTGGTCATCACCGTGGCTTTCAATTCCTGTGAGTACCAACGCTCCGACGTCGTGACAATCGGCAGCTCGTTGCCCATGTCTCCGGCAGGAATTGTCGTGGTAATACGGGTGCCAGTTGCGCGAATTCCGCTGATCGTCTGGTCGCCCAGATTTTCAGTGGCTGGCGCTGGCTCATCGCCCGATGCTTGCCCGAACCTCCTCACGAAAACCTGTCCACCTTCCCCCGCTGTCTGATACATCACGTTTGCGCCAGGAACAGCCTTGGTCGCGAAACCGAGGTGCGCCGCGCCGTCGGGACCTCCCGTCATTCCCGTCGGAATAGGCATCCTGCGCGCGACCTTCTCGTTCGCATCCAGCACATAGCGGTACCCGGCGACTGGATCAACGATGGTCACCAGCTTAGCCGATGACTTTTGCGGCGAAGGCCCAAGCAGCATAAGCCCGGCATCGCGTCGAGTACGGCCTTCGCTGTCGCGGCACAAAGTCGAATTGTCAGTGGTGTGAATGCGGTTTCCATCAGCGAAGTTTTGCGTGTGTTCAGTCGCAATGGTTGCGCAGAACGGTGCGCCTTTGACTGGGGCCGCGTCCATTGCCTCCGAGCGAATGCTAATCACGCTCTTCATGTGCGGGAGCGGATCGACAGGCAGAGTCGTGGGCAACGATTGTGCTGACGACGTTGTCTGTGCCAACATGCCAGCCCCGAACATCAGGCTTGTAATCACAGCAAGAATATTCACTTTCCAACCCATAAGCATTCCTCCATGAAAATGAGTTCTTTTATTGGACAATCCGAATCCCGCGAGCAATTCCGTCCGTACCAACCAACACATCGGCGAAGACAACGGCATTTGAATTCGAAGCGGGTGCAAACCCAGCGAAACCTGGCGGCAGCTGCACGCGGATCATCTCCATCTCGTCGGGACAACTCAAAGCATCACAGTACATCAGGCTGCGAAAGCCCTCTGGAAGCGAGGCTTCGATCGTTCCGGATGGAATCATCTCCACCTTCGGCTTCGCTCTTTGGACGCGGGCATTCTTTACGCGGCGCTTGTTTGTTACAACTTGCGAAATAGGCGTCTCTTCGTGCGTTGGTGCAGATTCTGCTTTTGGAGCGATGCTCACAGTCTGCACGTTCTCGATCCGCGGCTGGCCACTCCGTCTGACGGCAAGTGCGAACGTTATGAAAACCAGCGCCAGCGCTGCGACCCCTCCTCTCCACGACAAAATCATTAACGCGATCCTTGTGCGATGTTGCTGTGACCGAGCCACCGTGGTGGCCACGTGCTCACGATACTTGCTCAAGACTCGCGCATCGAGAGAATCCGGAATCTGAGGGACAGAGTCGCGGACGACCTGCAGATGATGTCTGAGTCCCCGTTGCTCATCGAAGACGCACTGGCAATCAGCACATTGGCGGAAATGTTCTAACAGCTCAGCATTCACCGAGAATGCGCCGATGTACTCGTCCGAGCGTGAGTGGAATTCCTTGCAAGTCATATTAAGCACCCTTCTGTCCCAGTCTCGCGAAACTCACTCCGTCCACCCCGCAGAGGCTTCAATTTCTGCGCGAGCAGCATGTGCCCGCGGTTCAGACGCGACCGGATCGTGCCCACGGCGCATTCCAGACGCGAGGCGGCTTCGGCATAGGAGAGTTCACACAAATCGCAAAGCACAACCGCTTGACGATAATGCTCCGGCAACGAGGCAATGGCCGTGCGCACGCTTTCGATCTGCTCCCCTCGTACCAGTTGCGCCGCAATACCTTCTGTTGGCGATATCAGACTGGCCGGCAGCTCTTCAATCGTTTCACATGCGGGCAGCGGACGGAAAAACCGTTCCCGCCTCCCTAGACGCCGCACCAGATTGCGCGCAATCCCGAATGCAAAGCCGCCGACGTCTCCCAAATCCGGCGAGAATCCACCGGCGTCACGCAACAAAGAAACAAAGACATCCTGCGTGACCTCCTCGGCCGCGGGCTTTGAATTGGTCATGAAGAAGGCGTATCGGAAGATGCCGCCTTTTAGACGATCATATAAAACGAGAAAGGCGCTCTCATCGCCGGCCTTGGCCAGTTTCAACAGCTCCGCTTCGGATGTCCCCTCAAACCGCACCATAGTTTGTGTGATGCTGCCGATCTGACGTCTGGGCCTTCAAAGTGTCTTCGCAGCAGCAGGGGAAAAGGTTCCAGATTTATGAGAAGAAACGGTCAGCCCATCCCTCACCCGTGCCTGTGACCCGTGGCACTGACCTCCGCCTGCCCGTGAATTTCAATAAGCGGTTAGGCAATTGTGTGCCGACGGAAGACTCCGTCTGCCAAGGAGAGCATTCATGGGCACCATGGTATTGGACAAAAAAGCCGACCTGGCTGGGCCTGGAATCGGTGATTACAAAGAACTCGAGAAGATTCTGCCGCAAAACTACCACTCGCTGCTGAGCCCGCGCGATACGCAGCAGGCTATTTTCCACGTAAAACGCTACATCGAAGACAATCTCTGCAAAGAACTCAACCTGATGATGGTGGAAGTTCCGTTGATTGTCGATGTCGAGAGTGGCGTCAACGACATGCTGGATCGTGACGGCTCACGCACTCCCGTTCAATTCCACATTTCCAATGATCGCAACATTAATCCCATTGACGCTCAGGTCGTGCAAGCCGCAACCAAATGGAAACGGGTCGCTCTGAAGCAATTTTGCTGCAAAGTCGGCGAGGGGATCTGCACCGACATGCGCGCTGTCCGCAAGGACTATTTCCTCGACCACGACCACTCCGCCTACGTCGATCAGTGGGATTGGGAACGTGTAGTCACCGCAGAGCAGCGCAATCTGCAGTTTCTCAAGGACGTCGTTCGCAAGATCTGGAAGGTTTTAGTCGGAGCTGAGCGCTTTGCTCAATCACTTTTTCCGCAATTGAATGATCATCGCTATCCCAGCCTTCCCGAGGAACTCGTCTTCCTGCACGCGGAAGAGATCCTCGACATGTATCCCGATCTTCCACGCAAGCAGCGCGAAACAGAAATCTTACAAAAGTATCCAGCCATCTTCATTATCGGTATTGGCTGGCCGCTAAAAGACGGATATCCCCACGAGATGCGTGCTGCCGATTACGATGACTGGGTCACAGACACCCGCGACCAAACTCGCAAGGAAACTCATGGTCTCAATGGCGACATCCTGGTTTGGAACCATGTGACAAAGCGCCGTCATGAACTCAGTTCCATGGGAATCCGTGTTACCGCCGAAACCCTAAAGAAGCAATTGCAAATGGCTCAGCAAATCGACTTCATGGAACTGCCTTATCATCAGGCAATTCTCAAGGACCAAATTCCGCTTTCAATCGGAGGAGGCATCGGGCAATCGCGAACCCTGATGCTACTGCTCCGCAAGGCGCACCTCGGCGAGGTGAGTGTCACCGTTTGGCCAAAGGTATTAAAAGAGATGTGCGCGAAGAAGAACATCTTCGTGCTTTAGATCTCAGTGGGTGCCCCACTCAAGCTGGTTTTTGCTTGAGTGGGGATTTGTCATTGAAGATGTGTCGATTCGAATGCCCAGGTTTTTGACGGGTTGGGCAATTTTGCATCGAGATTTCTAGTGCTGATCGCGATCGTGGTCCTGCTCCCAATCGCGGTCGGTATGCCATCTCTTGTCGTGGGCGTTCCACCAGCCGTGATATTTTTGCCAGCAGCGATCGCGCTCCGCGTTCAGGTCACGTCGGCGCTCCTCAGCCTCATGACTCCGCTCACCATGCTTCTGGATTGCCTGGTCAAGTCTCGCTTCCGCGTGTTCGACCCTTCGCTCACAATCGCCATGATCATCCGCCAAGAGCCTCGGAGCGGTCGCCAGCATTCCTACGCTGAGTCCGGCCGTCAATACCGTCGACAACCCAAGTCGTTTCAGATGCTTAACTTTCAATCCAGCCCTCCTGGTCCGAATTCGGACAGGCTACTTGGATTGGCAGGAATCAGACACGGTTGCCCGGCAGTCGCTAGGAGGCCGCCCTCCCTTTCCTCTAACAATGTTCTGCGCGACTTCTGACTCCAGACTACTGGCTCTTCGTTCTCCAACCCATGGCAGCCCGATGAGCAGCATTTCTCTGGTTGACCTCCCGCACATGGTTCATCCACACGGGGTGTCGCGCCCATTCGACGGCCTTGTCTTCCGGCGCTCCAAACAGCTCGGGATGGATATAGTGCCCTTGCCTATATTCCCCGCTAGATTTTGAACGGTGGTGGAATTACCCAAATTCGTGCTGCTTGTCCATCCCGCGATATGGCCGCGCGTTCCAGAGCCGCTGATGGCCGGAGCGGTAACACCCGATGCACCTTGAACTTATACGAGAGTATTCGTGCTGCTCGATGTCGAGCCATTAGAAGGAAAGCTACCAGCCGGAGCCGCCAGCACAAAAGCCGATGCTGGTTTTCCTCCGATGGTGTCGGTGTCGGCTGCCTTCAACGCATACGGCACGGCCACCAACAGAACCCGCGGTTGCTCAACTTGCCCCTGCACCTGCACTCCTAACCATCGCGCTGCACCACCTGCAAACAAGGATGAAGGCAAGCCCCCGCTTGTCATCGCGCCTAGCGTAACTGTGTAGTGTCCGTATTTGTCCGCCTGTACGTTCTGACTTACTGCCCACAGAGGCGCTCCGTTTTGCTGGTCTGCATAAAGGGAGAAGCTGACGCCAAAGTTTCCAGTTAAGAATTTCCCATTCGCGTCCGTCAGCGTTCCGTTGAAGTTCACCAAAGCTGGAACGGCACTGGAATTCTGTTGCGCGATTGCCAGACTTGTCTGAAAGGTAAGGAACACAACAACAAGTGCCAGAAAGAGTTTCTTCGGTTGGGGCATATCATCTCCTTCGAGTAATCGATGGTTTCAGCGTGGGACTTCTTTTAAGCGTGGAGACGGTGAAACCTTGAGGACCTCAAATTGAGGCGCAACAACATACATCGGAAATCGTGACGTGGACAGAGTCTGAGGTCCCTAGCTGTACGCTGTCTGGGACGAATCTAAGCTCCAATCTTCCTGTAGGACTCTTGTAAGGTTTGCAACCTGCTCTGCTTCTGTAATCCTCAAAACGGCACCTAGAAACTGTAAGAATTGGTCGACAAGGTCTGGGAAATTGAGTTCCTCCATCGCTCCTGGCTAACCCTACGGGTCAACACACGATATCCAATCCGTCACCAGCTCGAGAGAGCGAGGAGTTTTCTATGCGGTCCCTGAACTTTGCCCCGAAGTATGTTCTTCTTGCATTCTTCTTGAGTCTTTGCACCATGGCATGGGGTGCGGTGCCTACCATCACAGTGGCCTCGCCTGCCAACGGCGCCGCTGTCGGCGCCCCGACATATTTTGATGCAACGGCGAGTACGGCTTCCTGCGCCTCCGGAATTTCCGCCATGCGCATTTACACTGCGCCTGGAGTCAACGCCTTCACCACCGACAGCTTCCATCTGGAAACGTTCCTCAATCTCAAGGCCGGCACGTACAACACTGTGATTCAGGCATGGGATAACTGCGGTGGCGTCACCAAGGTTTCGCGGACGATTACGGTGACCGCTGCTGCCGGCGTTCACGTATTTCTGCCGACGCTCGGCAGCAGTACCACACCTGTCCACTTCGCGGCATCGGCAGAAAGTCCCGGGTGCGCGAAAGGAATCTCCGCTCTTCGCATCTATCCCACTCAAGGCGCCAACGCCTACACCATCCGGGGCGCAACGTTAGACGCCTTTATCGATCTTCTCCCTGGTAACTACAACAACGTGGTCGTACAGGCCTGGGACAACTGTGGAAACACCTTCAGAGCTTCTCTGGCGATCCTCGATACTGGCGGACCTAACGGTCAGTTCCTCTACATGACCGACACCGAAGCTAACAACATCGCCATGTATCAAATCAAGAACGGCGTCCTCTCGATTCCCGGAGGTGGTTCAGAGCCGCCTACATTCGATGTGGAGGCAGCGCCGCATTCGGTTGCAGTCGATCCGCCTGGAAATTTTGCGTATGCAGGCCTGGACGATGGCAGAGTGGCCGTCTTCGAAATCAATCGCGCGAATGGCGATCTTTTCCTGAAGCAGACCATTAAAGGCCCGTCCAGCGGTCCGGCCTACCTTACCGTTGATCGTGCTGGAGCCTTCCTGTTCGTAGCCGAGTTCTCCTCGAACAAAGTGGCAAGCTTTCGAATCAACCGCAGCTCCGGCCTCCTGACTTTCATCGGTGAAGTCGCGACCGGAAACAGTCCGACGTCCATCACGACTGACTTCACTGGCCATTTCGTGTATGTCGCGAACTACAACTCAATGAATATCTCCGGGTACTCGCTGGACGCCAACACTGGCGTGCTGACAAGTGTCGCCGGTTCACCGTTCACCGCCGGCAGTCAACCGAATCCAATCGCCGCCAACGGGAAATTTGTCTATGACATTTACAACGGAGGCTTCCTCAACGGCTATGGCATCAACCCTTCGGGTGGATCGCTGAAGCAGGTGCCGGGATCTCCTTTTGATGGCCCCGAATCCAGTAATATCGCCAACAGCCTGCAGATTGATCCCTTCCACAACCTGCTGTTTTACAGCGCCATCGGATTTACTTTTGGCACTGACAACATTTCCGCATGGACGATCGAATCGAATGGAGTCATCCAGCAATCCGGCACTACGACGGGTATCTATTCCCCCAGTTCAATCGCACTGGATCCGTCATATCAATATGTCTACCTGTCCCAGGTCAATGGATATACCGGCGCACCGCAGGTGTTGTCTGCCCAATACAGCGCAAGCAACGGCGGCGGCACGATCATCAGTGGGCCTCTGAATCGCCCCCCTGCAACGCCCACGCAGCTCGCCGTTTCACAATAAAATTGGAGTTCGACGCAATGGATGCCCCACTCAAGCCGCTTTTGCTTGAGTGGGGATGTTACTGAATGCTGACTGCTGAGTGCTGATTGCTAACTTTCTCACACGCCTGAATCAAATCCACTACATTCGACTCCAGCAAATGCCACGCCTCAAGGCACTCGCTGTACTTCGACTCCTTCAGCTTCGGATAAATCGCCACGCCGTTCCACCCTCGATGTTATGGATCTTGCGACGGACGGTCATGGGAGCATCACGGTTTGGGTGGCGCAGCGCTTCAGCGCTGCGAATAAGTGTCTACTCCCCCCGCCCCGCAGGGGCGGCAAGATCGTCGACACAGAACTGAGTAGTGCGTGTTCCGAACCTCGGAACCGCAACGGGTTGTGACGTTGCCAGTCGCATTCAGTTAAATAGCCATGTGCGATTCTAGCTTGCAAGTGGTTCCGCGCGACTCTGCCCAAAATAAAAACGGGGCGGCTTGCACCGCCCCACGAACGACCAAAGACCGACGACGGTCTTATGTTCCTTCTGACCACCCCGCCAGATATTCTTCCTGCTCCGGCGTCAGGCGGTCGATCTTGATAGCCATCGACTCGAGCTTCAACTTGGCCACACGCTTGTCGAGTTCTTCGGGAACTTTGTACACGCGCTTCTCCAGCGTCTTGGCGTTCTTCACCATGTATTCGCACGAAAGCGCCTGGTCGGCGAAGCTCATGTCCATCACCGACGGCGGATGTCCTTCGGCCGCAGCCAAATTGATCAACCGTCCTTCGCCCAGCAGATTGATCTTGCGCCCGTCTTTCAGCGAATATTCTTCGACGAAATTGCGTGTAGTACGCTTCGACGAAGACATTTTCTCGAGCGCCGGAATGTCGATCTCAACGTTGAAGTGACCCGAGTTCGAGATGATGGCGCCGTCTTTCATGACTTCGAAGTGATCTTTGGTGAGCACGCTCTTGTTGCCGGTGACCGTGCAGAACACGTCGCCGAGTTTCGCGGCTTCATTCATCGACATCACACGGAAGCCGTCCATCACCGCTTCGAGTGCCTTTGTCGGGTCAACTTCGGTGACAAGCACTTCGGCGCCGGCGCCACGGGCGCGGCTGGCCAGCCCACGTCCGCACCAGCCATAGCCGGCGACCACAAACTTCGATCCCGCCAGCAGGAAATTCGTCGCGCGTATGATGCCGTCGATGGTGGACTGCCCCGTGCCGTAGCGGTTGTCGAACAGATGCTTGGTCTCAGCATCGTTGACCGCGACGATGGGGAAGCGCAGCACGCCTTCCTTCGCCATGGCGCGCAGTCGGATCACGCCGGTAGTAGTCTCTTCTGTGCCGCCGATCACGTTCTCGAGCGCATCCGTGCGCTTAGTGTGAAGAATGGTGACAAGGTCAGCGCCGTCGTCCATGGTGAGGTTCGGCTTGTGGTCGATCGCGGCCAGAATGTGGCTGTAATAAGTGTCATTGTCCTCGCCTTTGATGGCGAAGACCGAGATATTGTGATCGCGCACCAGGCTGGCGGCGACGTCATCCTGCGTGGAAAGCGGATTCGACGCGCACAGCACGACGTCAGCGCCGCCGTCGCGCAGAGTGATGGCCAGATTCGCCGTTTCGGCGGTCACGTGCAGGCAGGCGGAAATACGAATGCCGCGCAGTGGTTGGTTCTTGATGAATTCTTTGCGGATGATCTGCAGAACCTTCATCGACTGGTTAGCCCAGTCAATGCGCTTCTTGCCCAGATCGGCAAACTCGAGGCCTTTGATGTCACTGCGTACTGCAACTGGTGTCGTAGCCATGCTTCTCCTGTCTTTAACTTGTCATCCTGAGCAAGCTGCTTTTGCGCCGCGAAGGATTCGAGCTTGGGTGCCCCACTCAAGCCGGTTCTGCTTGAGTGGGGAAGTTAAATCCTACTTTCTCGCGTGCGCGTGCTCCCGCACGCCGGCATCGCCGGCCAGTTTCGCGCCCTTGTCGGTCGCTTCCCATGTGAAGTCGGGATCGTTGCGTCCAAAGTGCCCGTACGCCGCGGTCTTGCAATAGATCGGCCGCCGCAACTTGAGCGAATCGATAATTCCTTTCGGCGTCAGTTGGAAATGCTTGCGGATCAATTCCTGGATGGTAGCGTTGTCGACCTTGCCCGTTCCGAAAGTATCTACAAGGACGCTCACCGGATCGGCAACCCCTATGGCATAGGCAAGTTGCACTTCGCATCGATCAGCCAGTCCCGCTGCAACTATGTTCTTGGCGATGTGACGCGCCATGTATGCAGCCGAGCGATCGACCTTGGTCGGATCCTTGCCGCTGAATGCTCCGCCCCCGTGACGTCCCATGCCTCCGTAAGTATCAACAATGATCTTGCGTCCGGTGAGACCCGTGTCGCCCATCGGGCCCCCGATCACAAATCGCCCAGTCGGGTTGATGTGGTACTTGGTATCTTCGTCAAGGAGATGAGCCGGAATTGTGTGTTGAATGACGTGCTTCAAAATGTCACCGCGCAACTCGTCGTTGCCTACGGTCTCAGCGTGCTGCGTGGAGATCACAACCGCATCAACGCGCACCGGCTTGCGGTGTTCATCATATTCAACTGTGACTTGGGATTTTCCATCAGGTCTGAGGTATGGGAGTTTGCCGTGCTTGCGAACTTCCGACAGTCGCATTGTCAGCTTGTGCGCCAGCGAGATCGGCATCGGCATCAGTTCCGGCGTCTCATTGCACGCATATCCAAACATCATTCCCTGGTCGCCGGCGCCGCCGGTGTCGACGCCCATGGCGATGTCACCGGACTGCTTGTTAATGCTGGAGATCACGGCGCAGGTGTTGGCATCGAATCCATAGAGCGCGTTGTCATAGCCGATCGACGCAATGGTGCCGCGGACCAAGGTCTGGAAATCGACATAGGCCTTGGTGGTGATTTCACCGGCGATCACAACAAGGCCGGTGGCGGTCAAGGTTTCGCAAGCGACACGGCTGGTGGGATCTTCGGTAAGACAGGCGTCAAGAATGGCGTCGGAAATCTGATCAGCAATTTTGTCGGGGTGACCTTCGGTTACAGATTCCGAGGTAAATAAATAGCGATTTTTCTGTGACAAGCGGTTCTCCTTAGCCTTCGGGACGTGACGCCTGGGAGGGGTATCCACAAAACACGGCCGGCGCATACCACGACGGAGTCTTTAAAAAGCTACCAAAGATGGGGTTGGGGGCGCAATGACTTTGAGCCGGGAAGTTCACGATCACAGCGAGTGGTAGAGGAGCGGAATTCAACGGTCAGAGCTTCGAGGTGAATGGAAAAGAAGGAGTTAGGGCTGAGGCTGCGAAACCGGGTTCGGAACAGGCGGAGCAGCCGTCGGTTGTGGAGGAGGTAGCGCGACATGGTAACCATTCGTGTCGAAGACGACGGTCTTCACTTCGCCTTCCTCGCCCTGCGGAGGAAGCCTTTTGCCGTTGAAATCGAAATCGAGGGCCGAGATGTCTCCCGCACGTACGACGATTTGCTTGTACGCGGTGAGTGACTTTTCTGCGGGAGCAACAAGAGTATCGCGCAGGACTTCCCGGCCATCCGCTTTGATGGAAACCCAGCAATCATTTTCGACAGTGATGCGCAAAGACAGAGCAGGTGCAACTGGTATGGCCGGGTTCACCGACCCTGCAGCTGGTGCAGGATTCGGCGCGACAGGAGTGGCCGGTTTAGCAGCGGCAGGTTGCATTCGCTCGGGCGGATTGGCAGGTGGCGAAGTCGATTTCTCGCGCCCGCGGGAACGAATACCCCAAATGGCGAATCCGATTGCTGCGATCAGAAGAACAACTGCGAAAGATTCCCACGGTAAACCGCCTGCGTCTTCTTTGATTTCCTGAATCCGCAATTCAGGGGTGCGATCTTCCGGGGCCGGTTTCGATTCCTTTTCGGGAGGAGCTGTAGCGGCGATGTAGTCGGCGATGACCTCTTCTTCGTCCATCCCAAGAACTCGCGCGTAGGCGCGGATAAAACCTTTGTTAAAGATGCCGCCGGGAAGCTGATCGAAGTGGTCCTGCTCCAGGGCCGTAAGCATGCGGAGACTGATCTTGGTGGAGGCGGAAACGTCATCGAGCGTCAGGCCTTGGTGTTCGCGTTCCTGTTTCAACTTCGCGCCAACGGATGGCACGGGCGTCTCCTCGTGGTTGAAAAAAGACAGAGTAGTATAGCGATTAGCGGCCGCAATCCGAGAACGGAATTAGTTGGCAAATCAGTGAGACCGCCCTGGCGAAAAGGGAATTATCAGGACTCTCCACCATCGCCCTTGGGGTCTTTCGGATGCAGCCCGGCCGCGGCCATGAGCGCCCGCCCCAATTCTTCGGCGGAGAACATAAGTTGTCCACCAGTACCGGCTGTGGGCGAGTCTCCTTCGACGTCCGTCTTGGCGACGAAGCGATAGCCCCTTCCAACGACGGTCTGCAAATACCGCGGCTCGGCGATGTCGTCTGCGAGGGCGATCCGTATTTTGCGGATGGCGGTATTGATGCCCTGTTCGACATCGACGAAAACATCCTGCTTCCACAGTTCGGCGGCAATTTGCTCGCGCGTGATCAGCCTACCCTGGTTTTCAACGAGGAACATCAGCAGTTGCAGGGGAAGGCCTTCTAACCTAACGGAGCGCCCGCTACGGCGCAGCTGAAAGCAGTCAAAATCCAGCTCGAATTCGGCGAAGTGGACCTTCTTTTCGGGCATACACCACTCCCGTTTCCAGCGACAGCAGGGTGCGGGTCCGCATTCTTGCGCCTGGCCGCCATCGCCGGTTCTTGATTTTAATTGATTTCGCTTCAGATTGGCTCCATGGACCTCACCGAGAAACGATGGCAAGATCGCCTCACCTTGTTGGGGAAGACAACTTCTTCGCAGAATTCGAGATTTGGAGGAATTTCAATGAGGACTCATCGATCGATACTAGTCAGTGCTTTAATAAGCGTATTCCTGCTCGGCAGCAGTCTTTACGCTCAACAGGAGGTCACCCCTGACTGGTACAACCCCTGGGCGAATACGAACCAGGTAACGACACACGCTTCTGTACCCCAGGTCGCCAAGCAAAAGAATCAAGCGAGGAACCTTTCGGTTTCCCATGTGCGCCGATCTCGGACAGTTCACTCGAAGCGACTGATCGCGAGCGTGAGCACACCGCGGAGCTGAGGACCTTACTGCGTGAATTCCCACCCGCCATTGCTTTTCAAACGGGGGGCGCTGCAAACATGGGGCCGGGTTTCGGGGGAAACCCGGGGGGACTGACAGACGTGACTCAGTTGGGAAGAAAGCTCTGGCTTAATCATCCCATCGGGGGAGGGAACAGGGGTACGTCTGTCGGTTCCCAGGTTTGCGAACTAATCAGACGGCGCGAGTCCTTTCGACGAGTGCCTCACGCTCTTCGTCCCGCATACGCTGCCGGGCTCCTTCCAACATTCGATCAAATTCCTGCAAATCGAAGCCTGTCTCAACAAATCCAGTGATCGGCCTTCGGTTTGGGGCTTCGGACTGAGAATCGTTTCGTTTCGATTCGGTTCTTAAGGTTCGCATCGCCCAAGGGTAGAAGCTCTCGTGAAGGCCGCAATCCTACGATTGGGTTGCTCCGAACGGGGTGAGGCTTCCGTCTAGGGTTTGCCCT
>Ga0209168_10001256_pt1 | contig 20524 bp, 19 predicted proteins | sample Coa_R1_FD_187156 | JGI IMG/M metagenome (GOLD analysis project Ga0209168, IMG submission 187156) | Surface soil microbial communities from Centralia Pennsylvania, which are recovering from an underground coalmine fire - Coalmine... | ecosystem: Environmental > Terrestrial > Soil > Unclassified ...
CCACCGGCGTTACCGAATCAAAGGAAAAACCGGAGGAGTGAAGCGCGGCGCGCAGTTCTTTCGGAAGCGTCGTCACGTCGTCGACGCCGGCGGCGAGTTCTTTTGCCGCGGCGCGATAGATTTGCTTGAGACGATACGGCTTCAAATCGAAATGTGCGGCGAAATCCGCCACGCCGGAAAATCCCGCGCGACGCACTTTGTCGGCAAACCATATCGCTTGGGCGTCCTTCGACGCCTCAGGATGACGCTGCACGGGGTGCACGATAGCATAGAACCCGCGGCGCGGGCTAGTGTTTACGGCTTTACAAAAGGCTGATCTGTTCCGCCGCCGGGGCGGGGCCGCCTGAGCTGCGAGCGCTTTCCAACTCATCGAGCTTGGCTCGAATTTGCTTGAGGTCGGACCAGACCTGACGCTTGGTATCCGTCAGCGCCATACCGCCTTGCCGCAGAACGTATGCCGGGTGGAAAGTTACCATCAGCGGGATGCCGCGCGGGCCCTCGTACCAGCGGCCGCGGCCCTTCGTGATGCCGAAGTCGCTGCCTAGGAACGACTTTGCGGCAGGCGCGCCAAGAGCCAGAATCACGTCGGGAGCGATGATTTCTATCTGCTCGTCCAGGTACGGCCGGCAGTTGGCCATTTCAAGAGGCGTCGGGGCGCGATTGCGCAGCTTGCCGCCCTCGTGGAGCGTCGGCCGGCACTTGACCGTGTTGCAGATGAAGACGTCCTCACGCGGCAAGCCGATGGCTGCGAGCATCTTGTCGAGCAGTTCACCCGCTCGCCCCACGAACGGCCGGCCGAGCAGATCTTCGGTTTCGCCGGGGCCTTCGCCGACGACCATCAACCGCGCGCAGGGGTCGCCTTCGCCGTAGACGTTGTTGCGGCGCTCGTAGCCAATCTGACACTTGCGGCAGGCGCCCGCGAGGGCCGCAGCCTTCGTGAGCAGCCGCTCGCGGCTGGTGCGCTCCGACAAGCTACTCATCGCTTCACGCGGCGTAGTTCTGCGGCACGAGGCGAACCGCTTGGCCCGAAGCCATGACGATGGTAGAGCCGTCGGCCTCTTCAACGGCTTCAAATCGCACCTTGATCACTGCATCTGCGCCCAGCGCGCCGGCCTTGCCGCGTAAATCCTCCAACGCCTCTTCGCGCGCGCGCTCCGCGTCGGTCAAGTACTCGATTGGAGCAAGCCCGATGAATGCCCCGATGGAGCGAAACGTCGCGCGAAGCATGTTATGCGGACGCGTCGCCGAGCCCGTGACTCGGCCGAGCTCGCGCAAGACCCGGAAGCCGTCGGGAACGTCGAGGGTTACGAGGTTCTCTTTTGCAATCACCGTCTCGTGTCCGCAGGCTCTGCAGGTTCGCCGTCCGTGCTCTTCGTCCGTCTTGATGCGATCGGCGACGCTCTTACACTCGTGCCCGCCATCGCCGCACTGCGCCATCATGGATTTCGCATCGGCGCGGTGCTGCGTCCCGTCAACGCGCAGGTCTTTTCACGCGGCGCAGTCGACTGCGTGCACGTCGACGGCGCGCAGGCCGTTCCGCAACTGCTCGCGTCAATTCGAGGGCAGCGGTACGGCGCCGCGCTCATTCCGACGGAGAAACCCGAAGGATACCGTGTAGCGAGGCAAGCCGAAATTCCGATTCGCATCGGGTTCGAGAACGGCTGGGGCAAGCCGCTAAAAACGCTGTGGATACGGCGTATGTGCACGCGAACGATCTTTCGCACCGCGGGGTTGGATGCGCGCGCGCCTCATGAATGCGAGGTCGTCTTCAAACTCGTGCAGGCGATTACCGGCGCGCCCGAGCCGCCTCGCGATCCGAACGTCTTGCGCCCCTGCGTCCTCGACGAGGAGCCGCGGTACGACGAACGCATTGCGTTTCAAGTCACGGACAAATGGCAACGCCTCGGCGCTTCACTCGAGAGCGTCGCGCACCTCGCCAAGCATGTGGAGCAGCGCCACGCGGTTCGGTATATAGCGGCGGAACAGGAGGCGACCTACGTTCGTGCGTTCGCGGAAGCAACGGGCGCAACGGTGGAAACATTTGTCCACCTCGCACCGTGGAAAAGCGCAATCGCCGCCGCACGAGCGGTTGTCGCGCCCGACTCGGGAGCCGCACACGTTGCCGGAATGGTAGGCACGCCGGTCGTCTCTTGTTTCGCCGCGCAAGATTTCGCACTGCAGTCCAAGCGGTGGGCACCGTGGGCTGCTCCGCATGAGGTCGTGCGTATGGAATCGCTTTGGCCGCTCGTTGCAGCCGACGCGCTGGAAGACGTACTACGCCGCTAGGAGCCTCATACGCGCGCGCGTCGCTGCTGCAAATACGGCCAGATGAACGGGTCGATGTCGCCGTCGAGAACGCGTGCGGTGTCGCCAATCTCGACGTTGGTCCGATGATCCTTTACGAGCTGGTACGGATTGAGTACGTACGACCGGATCTGCGATCCCCATTCGTTCGCGCTGCGCTCGCCGCGAAGTTCGGCTAAGCGCTGGTCGCGCATCTCCAATTCGCGCTGCACGAGTTTCGCGCGCAGAATGCTCATCGCAACGTCGCGGTTCTGCGCTTGCGATCGCTCTTGCTGCGAAGCCACGATGATGTTCGTCGGAACGTGAATGATGCGCACCGCCGATTCCGTTTTGTTCACGTACTGTCCGCCGGCACCGCCGGATTTGAACGTTTCTATGCGCAGGTCTTCGGCTTTGATTTCCACTTGCACGTTTTCGCCCGCTTCAATCTCGGGGATGACGTCGACTGCGGCGAAGGAGGTGTGACGGCGATGCGCTGCATCGAACGGTGAGATGCGCACCAGGCGATGGACGCCGCGTTCGCTTTCGAGCATGCCGTACGCGTTGCGGCCGCGCACGAAGAACGTCACGGATTTCAAACCCGCTTCTTCCGCGGGCGATTCGTCGACGACGCTGCTGACGTAGCCTCTGTCGTCGGCCCAGCGCAAATACATGCGCACCAGCATCTGCGTCCAATCGGCCGCGTCGACGCCGCCTGCGCCCGCATAGATACTCACGATGGCATTGTGCGCATCGAACTCGCCGTCGAACGTCGCAGCCATTTCGAGCTGATCCAGCTGTGTTTCGGCGTTCACGACGTTAACGTCGACCTCACCCGACGCGGCGGCATCGTCGGGAAACAGCGTCAGAAGCTCGCGCGCATCGTTGAGCGTTCGCGAGATGGCATCCATGGCATCGACGTCGCCGCGCAGCTCGGCAAGCTGCTTCATTACGCGTTGAGCAGATTCGGCGTCATTCCAAAAGGTATCCGTGCGCGAGCGGCTGTCCAGCTCGCTGATTAGCCGGGTTTTGCCGGCGTAGTCAAAGACGCTCCTTCAGCGTCACCAAACGGTCCGAAAGGCGGGCGAGGCTGGTCAGTTGCGAATCGCTCATCTCGCGGCAAGAGGTTCGGGAAGTGCGATGTTCGCCCTTTCTGTTTGCAGCCGGCCGCGTGAGTGTATGCCGAAACAATTTGGAGGTACGAATGACGAACGTACAAGAGCGCGTTCCCACGGCCGCACTCGCGCTGTCGACGGGTGCGTCCCAGAATATGCTGAACACCTCGGCCGGCGGCACCTCGCGCGCAGCGATGGTGCGCTCGAGCGATTTGATTCGCCGAATCGGTCCGCAGTACGCCGGAACACCAATCGATTCGCCGCCGGGCGGCGGCGGCGGTGCAGGGTATGGCGGCGGCATCGTTCAGCAACTGCTGGGCATTATTCAGCAACTGCTTTCCGCGCTGGGGTTCGGCGGGATGTTCGGCGGTCTGGGCGGATTCAGCGGCAACGGTAATACCGCGCAAGGCCCGGAAACTTATTTTCAAAACGCAAATGGAGCTTCGGTTGGAGATCCGCATCTGAGCTTTGACGGCACCACGAGCAGCGGCGTGAACGACCAATCGCACTTCGACAGCATGGTGGGACAAAGCGATCTGCTCGATTCCGATTCCTTTACGGGCGGCTATCAAATCTCGACGAACGTCACGCAGCCCGCTGTTAACGGCGTCACATACAACCAGCAAGCAACGATCACCACCGGATATGGCGGCACGGAAGTTTCGCTCGACAACAGCGGGAACGCGTTTATCGAACAAAATGGGCAGATGATCGCGCTCGGCAACGGCCAAAGTTATAACCTAGGCGACGGCGAAACCGTAATGCGCAATACCGATGGTTCGCTTGTCGTTTCCGACAACGACGGGATGGGGGGAACCATCACGACGACGCTGCGCGACAACGGTCAGGGCGTGGACGTAAGCGCCCAAGCGGACAACGTTGACTTAGGCGGCGATCTCGTCAATCAATCATCGCCTGCGCCGGTGCCTGGACCGGTGGGCGGACCGGTTTTCCAACCGTGGCAGCAGTATTGAGCGCGCACTGCGCGATCGCGCAGAACACCGGAATGAGGGGCAAAAGCACGACGCGCGCAAAAGAGAACGGCACAGGATTAAACGGAACCGCGATCACGCACGCGATCGCGGCGCCCGCAAGCACGGCCATTTGCGCGCGCGTGTTCGCGTGCCAGAGCCCATAGACGGCCGCGGCGATCGCTATCAACGGGATCACGAGCCGCACGGTCTCCACGACGACATAACGCACGGACCCGAATAGCGCCTCACGGTACCACGTTGAAAACGGGACGTTCGTTGCCGCAGGCCGATTATCGTAAATCCAGCGTAACTGTTCCGAAATGCCGTATGCACGAATGTCGAACGCGACAATGACATATGCTGCCACGCCCCCAAGTGATGCAAGCAGCGGTGCCCAGTAGGCGCGCGCGATGCCGAGGGCGAGCGCCGGCAACACGACGAGATACGGCGTCGGGCGCGTGAGCGCCAGCAGCACGCAAGAAACGGCGAGCACCGCAAGCATGGTTGAGCTCGGTCCGCGAGCTAGGCGCAGAAGCGCTCCGAGTGCAAGTACCCACCAAACCATCGCAAGCATGTCGGTGAGGTCGCTCGCTGCGGCAGCGCGCACAAGCGGTAGCGCGAGCACAACGACGGTCAGAACAACGGCAAAGATATCGCGGCGGAATGCGCCCAGCATCCAGAACAGCGCAAGACCGAAAACGACGTATGCCGCCGCATTCACCAGAAAAAGCGCGCGAAACCCTGACAGCGGAAGTGCCATACCGACGATCCACGGATAGAGAACGCGGTTTTCGAAGACTTTCGAACGAGGGAACGCAACCGCCGGATCGAGGTCGATAAGTGAACGGTACCGCGGGTCGCGCATCATCGCCGTGTGAGCGTAGAAAGCTCTGGCTGACAGCGTTGCGTCAACCTCCGTGTAGCCGGCGTCACGCGCAGCAAAGCGCGCGTAAACGATACCGTCCGGCGTATACGTGGGGTGTTTGAGGACTGACGTGAGCGCGAACACGATTGCCGCCGCCGCCACCAGCGCGGCTCCGAGGGCTTTCATAGCCTCATCCTAAGAAAACGGCGGCTCCTTTCGGAACCGCCGTTCGGTCAGAGCACCTGGGCAAAAGCCCTAAACGGCCGCTGCACCATGACACTTTTTGTACTTTTTGCCCGATCCGCACGGGCAGAGTTCGTTGCGGCCGACTTTGGGCTGCTCGCGATGCATCGGCTTTGCCGGTTCACCGTCCTCGCCGCGGTTGGTGTGCAACTGCTGCGGCCGCCGCGGTGGCGCGGCCTGAGGCAAGAGTTGACCCGTCGGAACTGTTTCGAACGCGGGAGCCCCGGCCGGAACGAGCGGCGGTTGCACGGGTGCGCCCATCGGTCCGCGTCCGTCTTCTCCCGGCGGTTGCTGTCCGGGCGGCGCGTGCTCGATTACGACGCGGAAGACGCCTTTGATCGCTTCGTCCGCGATGTTGTTCTTGAGGTCTTCGAAGATTTCGTACGCTTCTTTTTCGTACTCGACGCGCGGGTCGATCTGACCGTAACCGCGCAGGCCGATGCCGCTCTTGAGGTGATCCATGATGTAGAGATGGTCGACCCACATGCGGTCGATGATCGGCAGCAGCAGATAGCGTTGTTCCACGACGCGCAGAATTTCCGGCGTTACCTCACGTTCTTTGGCCTCGAACGCTTCGCGCGCTGCGCTGTGAAGAATGCGTCGAATCTCTTCGCGGTCTTTCTTCTCGAGGTCCTCGACCTTCACCATTTGCTTGACCGGAAAGACCATCTCGAGCTGATTGAGCATCTCTTCGAGGTCCCAATCACTTGGATTCGCATTCTCCGGTGCATTCTCTTGAACGGTGCTGTCGACTTTTGCTTCAAGCGTCTGCACCATGAATTCGCGCGACTCGAACTCGCCGCGCAAAATGGCGCGGCGATCGCCGTAAATCACTTCGCGCTGCTTATTCATTACGTCGTCATACTCGAGAACGTGCTTGCGAATCTCGTAGTTGTGCGCTTCGACTTTGCTCTGCGCGCGTTCGAGAGATTTTGTGACGAGACCGGATTCAATCGGCTGCTCGTCGCTGAAACCGACGCGCTCCATGATATTGTTCATGCGCTCGCCGCCGAACAGGCGCATCACTTCGTCTTCGAGGGAAACGTAGAAGCGCGTGCTTCCGGGATCCCCCTGACGGCCCGAACGGCCGCGCAGCTGGTTGTCGATGCGCCGCGATTCGTGACGCTCGGTACCGATGATTGCCAGACCGCCTTTTTCGGCGACACCTTCCCCGAGTTTGATGTCGGTGCCGCGGCCCGCCATGTTCGTGGCGATGGTAACCTGAGCGGGAAGACCTGCGTCCTTGACTATTTCCGCTTCCTGCTCGTGGTACTTCGCGTTGAGGACGTTGCATTCGACGCCCTTGCGCCGCAGCATCGCCGCGAGCGTTTCCGACTTCTCGATCGAGCGAGTGCCGACCAGCACGGGACGGCCCTTTTGATGTTCGGCGATGATCTCGTCGACCACCGAAGCGAACTTCGCCTTTTCGGTCTTGTAGACGATATCCGCTTGATCCTTACGAACCATCGGCTTGTTCGTCGGAATCACGACGACGTCCAGTCCATAGATGTCGCGGAATTCTCGTTCTTCCGTCTTTGCGGTACCGGTCATGCCGGCGAGATAGTCGTACAAACGGAAGTAATTCTGGAACGTGATCGTCGCGAGCGTCTGATCCTCGCTGCGAACCTTGATGCCTTCCTTTGCTTCGATCGCTTGGTGGATACCGTCGGAATAACGGCGTCCGTACATCAGGCGGCCGGTGAACTCGTCGACGATGACGATTTCGCCCTCTTTGATGATGTACTGCTGATCGCGATGGAAGAGGTTCCATGCCTTGAGCGCAGCATTGAGCTGGTGCGCGAGTTCGATGTTGCGCTGATCGTAAAGATTCTGGATGCCGAGCATCTTTTCGACCTTCGCGACGCCCGCTTCCGTAATCGGCACGGCGTGCGCCTTCTCGTCGACGGTATAGTCCTCGTCCTTTTTCAAGCGCGGCAGAATCTGCGCAAACTTTTCGTACAGCTCCGTCGGTTCGGTGCCTTGGCCGCTGATGATGAGCGGCGTACGCGCTTCGTCGATGAGGATCGAGTCGACTTCGTCGACCAGCGCAAAGTACAGCTCGCGCTGCACCATGTCTTCGACTTGCCACGCCATGTTGTCGCGCAAATAGTCGAAACCGACCTCGTTATTGGTAACGTATGTGACGTCCGAATTGTAAGCCTCGCGGCGTTTCACCGGATCGAGGTCGTGCTGAATGACGCCGACCGTGAGACCGAGCATTTCATAAATCGGACCCATCCACTCAGCGTCGCGTCGGGCCAGATAGTCGTTCACGGTAACGACGTGCACGCCGCGTCCTTCGAGTGCGCGAGCATACACCGGCAACGTGGCGACGAGCGTCTTGCCCTCACCGGTCTTCATCTCGGAAATGCGGCCTTCGAAAAGCACCTGACCGCCCATGATCTGGACGTCGAAATGACGCATCCCGAGCGCGCGTTTTCCCGCCTCGCGCACGACCGCGAAAACTTCAGGCAGCATCTCGTCGAGCAACTCGCCTTTTTCGAGGCGGTCGCGGAATTCAGCCGTTTTCCCGCGCAGCTCTTCGGTGGAAAGCGCCTCCGTTTGGGGCTCGAACGCGTTGACTTTCTCGGCGGTGCGCCGCAGACGGGCGACCTCCCGCTCGTTGCCGTCAAACAGGGTCTTCAGGAATGCCATATCGTTATTACTACCGTTCGCCTAGACTGATGGTTGCTCCGCCGCAGCGGCGCTGCGCGCGAGCGGGAGCGTCACCGTGAAGGTGCTGCCTTCGCCCTCTCTGGACTGAACGGCAATGCTGCCGCCGTGCGTTTCGACGATCTTGCGGCTGACGTACAAACCGACGCCTGAGCCGGAGATGCCTTTGCGGCGCGCGTTGCTCGCTCGGCCGAAGCGCGAAAAGACCGTGCCAAGTTCGGAGGGAGGAATGCCGATCCCCCGGTCGGTGATCGAGATCGACGCGTTGCTTTCGCCCCGGCTCACGCGGACGGCGACTTCGTCCTGCGAGTATTTGAGCGCGTTCATCAGCAGATTGTCGAGCACGTGATTGAAACGCGCCGCATCGATGGAGACCATCACGGCCTTCTGCGGGCCGCTCATCTTGATGCGCTCGTCGCCGCGATTGTGCGCTTTTACGCTCTCAGCCACAATCTCGCGGAGATCCATCGGCGCGCGGTCCAGCGAAAATCCGCCGGCTTGCGTCTGCGCGAGCGCAACCGCGTCTTCGGCTAAACGCACGAGGCGCTTGGTTTGCGAGTAGATTGTCTGCAGCTCTTCCTGGAGTTGCTGCGGCGCGTTTTCCAACAGCAACTCACAATAGCCGAGAATCACCGTCAGCGGACCTTTGAAGTCGTGCGCGAGCATCGCGAGCAGATCGTCTTTGAACTCGTTGCTTTCCGAGAGCGCGCGGGCGAGCTGCTGAATGCGCTCGAATCCGAGCGCGCCCGAAAGGGCAAGTTCCAGATGCGAAGCGAGCATGTGAAAGTAGACGCGCCGCTCGGCGTCCGACCAGTCATACATGCCTGGGGCAGCCGAAAAGACGATGAGCCCCCACAAATTTCCGTCGATGCGCAGCGTGGCCAGTAAACCTTCGCTCTCAACAAAGAGCTGCGCGCGCAGTTTTTCAATGACCGCCGAACTCTGAACGACGTCCTCGCGATCGAGAAGCGGCAGCAGCGCGGCGACGTCGACGGATTCGGCCGTGCCGGCGCGCGCCGATTCGACTGCGCGCACAGCGCGGCGATTCGCTATTGCGCCGTCCAGTTCATAGACCCCGCACGTCAGCTTCACTTCATGCGAAACAGTGACCGCGAAAACGAGCAGCACCTCCTCGATGGTTTGCGTGTCGCGCAGCATGCGCACGACGCGCTCCAACGATTCGGCTCTCGCGCGGCGCAGACGTTCGAGGTCGTAGATCTGCACGTTTGCAAGGGCCAAACCAACGTGCGAGGCGACCGCACGCAGCATGACCATGTCGATTTCGTCAAACGCTCGCGGCACGGCGAAATGCAGAACGATGGCGTTTTCGACTCTTCCTTCGATGACCAGCGGCACGAGCAGCGACGAGCCGATGCCCAGCGAACGCAAGAACCTGTCGCGCGGATTATCCTCGCTGATCTCGTCGCGGCCGACGACGGATCCCGCGAACGCTCGCTCGAGCCACGTTTCGGCGAGTTTCACGCGCTCGGGAACCGGAATCTTGGCTTCGGCCGACTCGGCAACGGCGATGGCGCGCACCATGTCCGACGAGCCGGGGTCGCGTCCGAACACGGCGCAGCGCACCGCGCCGAAAGACTGGCGAATATCCTCGGATATCGCTTGCAGAATGTTTTGCCGATCGAATGAACGGCGGGCGCGTTCGTTGATGAGTGCTATCAGCGTGCTCTGTTTCGCTTCGCGCTCAGCCGCCGAAACCTCGCGCTCGTGCGCGATCATCCACGCGGCGATGTCGGCGAATACGCGCAGATCGCGCAACGTTTCAGCGCCGGGCCGCTCCGTGACGTCGAAGACGATCGCGCCGACCAGCACGTCGGCGGTTTCCAGCGGAACGATGAGCAGATCCGCCGCCGGCTGATGCTCGGTGAGAGCACCGAGCGATCGCGCGGCATCGTGCGGAACGTAATACGTACCGGTCACTGAGAATTTCGAGAGCGCAGGAAGGAACAGACGCCGCAACCCCCGCGTTCCTTCACGCAACGAAAATGCGTTGCTTTGCGGTGCACGCCCATAAACGACGTGGTCGTCGGTAAACACAACGACGGCCGTGCCCGTGCACGCCGTCGTCGCGTACGCCGCTTCCGCTAAGGCGCGGCTTTTCTCTTCGAGCGATGCCAGCGACGGCAACCGCGTCAGCAAGGCAAACCGATCAACCGCCGCGCGCGACGGCACGTTGCCTATGGAGATAGTGCCATCCCCGTGGCGGTTCCAAGCAGCGGAATCACGGTCGGCGCCCCGCCGCCGGACGGAAAGACAAACAACTTGCCCATACTCGGGCTGATCCCCTGATCGATGACGTAGACCGTACCCGCGGCATCGATTTTCACGTCGGTCGGGTTCACCATGTTCGACGCAGTGAGCGTGCGCAGCGGCGTAAGGGCGACGGTTCCCGGAACGATCTGCGTGACGTCGAACTCGTATACCGCGGGTGGTTTACTTCCGGGGTCGGTGACGAAGACGTCACCTTTGCTGTCCAAGCCAAGGCCCGTAGGAAGCGAAAAACACGTGCAAGTGATCGTTGTGGTCGGCGCAATGTCATTCGACGCGGGCGTCGGTGTCGGGCTCGGAGAGGTGCTCGGACTGGTGCTGGGCGTAGGCGTCGGACTGGGCGTCACCGTCGGCGAGACGCTCGGTGCCGGCGATGCCGAGGGTAATGCGAACACACGAACCGTGCTGTCGCCGCTGTTCGCCACGTAGATGTTTTTGTTGGAATCCACGGCCAGGCCGACCGGATTATTCAGATGCGTATTGGCGCCGGCAATCGTATTGGAAAGAAACGCGCTGCTGCCCGTCAGGCCTGAATAAACGTTGATCGCGCTGGTGAAAAATCCGCCCGGCTGCGTGAAGGCGATGGCAAACCCGACACCACCCGGAACCATCGCAATGCCGTGCGGCTGCGCTCCCGCGGCGAACGCCGAGTTCGCGACCGGCAGCACGTCACCGGTTGCAAACTTCTGATAAGCCGTAAGCGCGGAAGCCTTCGTCGAGGGGTTATAGTTGGTGACGTACAGCTGCGTCGTGCTGTTGAACGCCATGTACGACGGACCGTTCAGCGACGTATTGGCCCCGCCGATGTTGTACTGAGGCGTTGCCGAGGCGTTCGGTGACGGCGTGTAGAGCTCGATCGCGTTATGCGTCGTGTCCGAGACGTAGATCGTGTTCGTGACGAAGTTCGGGCCAACGCCTTGCACACCGCCCGAAGAAGGCACGGACGTGCCGGAGCTGCATGCCGCGATCGCCGCAGCGCAAGCAAGGGTGAACAGTCCGAGGGTCAGGCGACGCAGCATTTGTACTCCTGTTTAAATGGCATTCACACGTTGCGTGATGCCTGGTGTTCCGCGGGTGTGATGTGAAGGTTTGACCGCTGGGCTGGATACACGCACGGCGATCTACTTTCCTGGAGGCCGGCTCGAGAATACCTGCGGCTGGACCGCTGCCGTAGGCACGGCCTGCGGGCGCCCGGGCTGCGGAAACCGCCCGTAAACGGCGATGGCGACCAGGACCAGCACTACGATAACGATGGCCAGGACCACCCACGTGACAATCAGCCGGCGGACATACCGGGGGCGGCTCGATTCCGTATCGATGATTTGTCTGGGCATGGTCCTTCTTCCTAAACGGAATGTTTCGCCGGGTGGTTCAGCTGGTCCGGAGTCACCAGCGTGAGCAGTTGCCGAACGGTCACGAAGCGGTACCCTGCGGCCTCGAAGCGCGCCACGACGTCCGGAAGCATCTCCACCGTGGCAAGGCGACCGCTGTGCAGCAACACGATTTCTGGAGCCGTCGCGTACCGCTCGAGGTGCGCTTCCAGACTGGCCGGCGTGACGGTTCGCCAATCACCGGAATCGTCCGTCCAGAGGATCGTCAGGTAGCCGAGCTTCTGCGCGACTTCGATTGTGTTCACCGTATAGCGCCCGTGCGGGGGCCGGAAGTAGTGGAACACCGACGGGTCGTGCGCGATGCCGTACAGCACGTCGCGGCCTTTGAGGATCTCCTCGCGGACCTGCACCTCGGACTCTTGATCGAGGTTGGGGTGCGTATACGTGTGGTCCGCGATCTCATTGCCGCCGGCTTCGATACGCTGCGCGAGCTGGGGCCACTGTTCCGCGTCGCGCCCGATCAAAAAGAAGGTGCCGTGCACCCGCAGACGCTGCAGCTGATCCAGCAGCAGCGGTGTAAAAACCGGGTACGGGCCGTCGTCGAACGTCAGTGCGATGAGCTTGGGCAGCTTCGAACGATTCGCATAGTTGATGCGCTCGTTGAATAATCGGCTGATGTGGGTGCCGACCGACGGCGCAATGAGCTGCCGTGCATTCATTTTCGGCGTCACGATCGCCGGCTGCACCTGCGCGGAGTGCCGGTAGAAGCGGTATCCCGCATACGAGAGAAAGGCGATCGCCACGATCGCCGCAGCAAACCAGGCGCGCCGGTTCACGGCTGCGTCGACGCCTGCTGCGTTATGCCGGAAGCGATGTCTTGCCCGACGATGACGGTGACGTCGCTCGGGGTAGCGGTTGCATCGGGCGTCGGACTTTCTGCGTCGGAAATGACTTGCGCGTTGGCTGCCGCTTTGCCGAGCGCGACACGCACGCGCATGCCGGCGAACGCGATCTTCGTGTGCTCGTGCAGTTGCGTCGTTGCAACGTCATCGCTGCTCGCATTGCCGACCGTGCCGATCGTAAAGCCCTTTTGCTTCAGCAGCGTGGCCACGCGGCGCGCGACGCCCGGAATCGTCGTCCCGTTTTCGACGTCGACGCGGACGCTGAGCGGATTGATCGCCGCAATAGCCGCGGCATTCGGAGTCGGCGTGGGCACGGGCGGATTGACGAGCATGCTTTGCACGAGCTGCGCTTTCGCCACCTGATCCGGGATGCCGAGATTTTCGTCGGCGAACGGTACTTGGTTGGTTACCAATCCGTTCTTCGGCATGTCGATGAATGAATTCGCGAGTGCGAGCAATTCAGGCTGCGTAAGGTTCGAGTCGACGTCTCTGCGGAACACGCCGATGAGATCGCCGGCATGCATCAGCGTGTTGAGCTTGTTGCTCTTGATTTTGTCCAGCGCCGCCTGCATGACTTGCGATTGACGCATGATGCGGCACGGATCGCTGCACCAATCGTGCCGGAAGCGAGCGTATGCAACGGCTTGATCACCGTTCATATGCTGGATGCCTTCCGCGAAGTGAATGTGCAGGTGCCCCCAAGTATCGTCGTAGTCGATGCGCCCGCCGGTGCAGCCGGTATGCGACGTCAGGCAATCGGAGGTTTTCACATAGACGTTGACGCCGCCGATTGCATTGATCAGATCCTTCGTGGTGTTGATACGCAGCAGGACGTAACGATCGAAGCCGGGGATGCCGAGCCACTTGGAAATGACGGACTGCGCCTCGCGGACGCCGCCGTCGGATTGCGCTTGGTTGATTTTTGCGATTTCGCCGTTCGGCAACGTCGCTTGCATGTCGCGCGGAACTGCCAGCACGTAAATCTTGTGCGTGCGGAAATCCAGATCGACCGCTTTGATGATGTCGCTGCGGGACTGCGTGGAATACTCTTCGTCTTTGTCGTTGTAGTCGTAGTCCAAACCCTCGACCAGCACGAGGATGTGGTCTTTACCGAAGAGTTCTTGCGGCGACGGCGTGAGCTGCAAACTGAGAACCTGCATCGGCGTGCGATGGAACGCAACGGAGAACCCCGCAACGAGGGCGACGATGCCAAGCACGACCAGCGAACCAATCACGATCGCCGCGCGTCTCATGTCAAGGCCGCTCGTTGTGCGCTCTTCTTCGTGCGGGTCTACTTGCTTATCCAACGCTTGCCAAATCCTCTGCGCTCAATCGTCCAAAAAAATCGAACGGACCGTTGCCCTCGAGCGTGACGTTCACGAACTCTCCGGGCTGCGCTTCTCCCGTAAAATAGATTCCACCATCGACGCCCGGTGCCTCACCCATAGATCGGCCAAACCACGCGTCCGCCGTACCGACTGCTTGCCGGATCGGGTCGGTTTTGCGCAAAGTTCGCCGCTCTTCAACCAGAACGCGAACGTTCTGGCCGGCTCGGCGAGCCCTTGCTTGTTGCGATGCGAGCCGCTGCGCTTCGCGCAAGCGCACCAAACGCCGGCGCTTCTCGCCGGCCGGTACTTGTAAATCCAGTTGCGCGCTGGGCGTGCCGTCTTCGCGGCTGTATTCAAAGAACCCGACGCGATCGAGCTGCGCGCGTGAGATCCACTCTTCAAGGTATGCGACGTGTTCTTCAGTTTCTCCCGGAAAACCGACGATGAACGTGGAGCGCATCGTGATTCCAGGAATGAGCCTGCGAAATTCGTCGACGATCTCCAAATATCGCTCACCGTTCGAGGGACGAAGCATGCTGCGAAGCACATCGGGATGCACATGCTGCAGCGGCATGTCCATATACTTGCACACCTTCGGCAAACGCGCCATCGCGCCAATCAATTCGGAATCGATCGTCGCCGGATAGAGATAGAGCAGGCGGATCCATTCGATGCCGTCGACTTCGTGCAACCGTTCCAGCAGATGCGCAAGACCGCCGCGGCGGAAACCGCGATCGCGGCCCCACATCGAGGTGTCTTGCGCGATCAGGATGAGCTCCTTCGTTCCGGCGCAAGCCAGCGCGCGCGCTTCTTTGAGAATCGACTCTTCACTGCGGCTGCGGAATTTGCCCCGCAGCTGCGGAATGATGCAGAAGGTGCAGGGGTGATCGCAGCCTTCGGCGATTTTGAGATACGCCGTCGCTTTCGGCGTCGTAACCAGGCGCGGCAGAAAATCGTGTTCCGGCTCGGCGTCGAATTGCAATCGCACGGGATGATGCCCCGCGCGCGCGTCTTCAAGCAACTCCACGATGCCGCCGTAGGCGCCGGTGCCGACGACGCCGTCGATTTCCGGAACCAGCGACTGCAACTGCTCACCGTAGCGCTGCGCCAGACATCCGGCGACGATGAGCTGCTGACCGCTGCGTTTGCGCTGAGCCTGTTCCATGATCGCATCGGTCGATTCCGCCTTCGCCGGATCGATGAACGCGCAAGTATTGACGACAACCGTATCCGCCTGATCGGCATCGCCGCTCAGTTCCCAGCCGGCGGCGCCGAGTTTTGCGATCATCACCTCGGTGTCGACTAAATTCTTGGCGCACCCAAGTGATACAAAAGACACCTTAGGCATTCATCTATAATTGACGAACTGCAAAGGCAGCTCGTAATCCATGGACTTGAGGTGAGCGATCACTTTTTGCAGATCGTCGCGGCTTTTGCCGGAAACGCGGATTTGCTCGTCCTGATACTGCGCGTTGACTTTCAGTTTGAGCGATTTAATCGCTTCCATCAGCGACTTGCTCTTGTCTTTCGGAATGCCGCTGCGAAGCGCGATCGTCTGACGCACCGTGTTCTGCGCCGCCGGATCCAGTGTGCCGAATTCAAACGCTTTGATGTCGATGCCGCGCTTGACCGCCTTGGATTGGATGATGTCCATCACGTTCTTCATCTTGAGTTCGTCGTCGGAGACGACCGTGATGATCTTCTTGCCGTCGTAGGCGATGTCGGTCTTGCTGTTCTTGAAATCGAAACGCCCGCCAATCTCCTTGCGGGCCTGATTCAGCGCATTATCGAGCTCTTGCTGGTCGATTTTCGACACAACGTCGAACGAGGCTTCACTCATAGTTACAATACAAAGCTTTTTTCGACGACGTCGCCTGAGCCGCCGAGTTTGCCGAGGGGCTTGCCGTCCACGGTGAGTTGAACGCCGCCGGCATTTCCGACGCGCACGAGTGCGAGTTTGCCGTGGAACGTCTTGGTGGTGCCGGCCGGAAACGTACCCTCAATACTAACATTGCCGTCAACGCTGACCCTGAGCCAAGACGGCGCTGTAAGGTGGATGACCAAAGTCTTCAGCGCAGGGGCGACGGGGGCTGCGGAGACTGACGCGGACGGCATCGCGGTCGCAGGGATTTGGGTCGAAGACCCGTTGGTCAGCGATGGAGCCGTCGGCTCGCCGCTCGCCACGGCCACCTGCGGCTGCGTGTGTGCAGGCGTTACATAGAGGTAGACGACGAATCCGATGAGCGCCAGAGCGATGATGCTGGCCACCCAAATGAGCGGCGACATCGGCCCGCTCGGGGAGCGGTATTCGGCTCTGCTGCGCGCCGAAGGCGAAACCGTCGGCGCAGGCGCTGCCGGCTCGGTAGCGTTGAAAGCCGAGACAGCCTCTTCGGGGTCGAGGCCCAGATAGCGGGCGTACGTCCGCAAGAAACCGCGGATGTACACCGGAGCGCCGATCGCCTTCCAGTTCTCCTCTTCGATAGCCGCCAGATAGACGGAACGGATGCGCAGATGCTCCGCGACATCAGAAAGCGTCAGGCCGCGCTGCTCGCGCGCGGCGCGAAAACGTTCGCCCAGCGACATTGGAGCTTGGAGTTTGCGCCGCCGTCCTGTTATCCTGTCCCTGCGAATCCATGGCAAAGACCCGTATCATCGCCGCGATGAGCGGCGGCGTCGACTCCGCGGTAGCCGCAGGTCTGCTGGCGGAAGCCGGTTACGACGTAATCGGCGTGACGATGAAGATGTATTCTCCGACTCGCGCACCACACGCAAAAAGCTGCTGCGGCATCGATGATTTCAATGATGCGCGGCGCAGCGCGGCGGTGCTCGGCATTCCGCATTACGTGCTCGATTTCGAAGAGACGTTCCGGCGGAACGTGATCGAGCGTTTCGTGGAGGATTACGCAAGCGGACGAACGCCCAATCCGTGCGTGTCGTGCAACAACTTCGTGAAACTGGGCACATTGCGCAAGTACGCCGATTCGGCCGGTGCTTCACACATCGCAACGGGTCACTACGCGCGTATCGAGCACCGTGATGACGGCGCGCATCTCTTTCGGGGCACCCGTGCGAAGGACCAAGCGTACGCGCTTGCGCAGCTGGCGCCCGATCAGCTTGCGCGCTTGATGCTGCCGCTCGGGGAGTTCGACAAGGCTGCGACGCGCGAGCACGCGCGCCGTCTGGGTTTACCGGTGCACGACAAGACGGAGTCGCAGGACATCTGCTTCGTGGAAGGCGGGGACTATCGCGACGTGATCGCGCGGGTTCGCCAAGAAGCCGGTGCCCCGGGCGACGTCGTTACAACGTCCGGCGCCCAGGTCGGCAAGCATAGCGGCGTTTCGAATTTCACCGTCGGCCAACGTCACGGTTTACCTGCGACCACAGACGGTCCGCGGTACGTGACGCGCATCGACGCGGCGAGCAATACGATCGTCATCGGGCGCGAAGACGAACTGCACGCATCGGGTCTTGCAGCAAACGAGGTAAATTTGATACGTCCGGAGCGGTTTGCACGAGCACGCACGCCGGTGCTCGCCATGGTGCGTTATCGCGCGACGCCCACGGCCGCGTGGGCAACGGTCGATGGCGACGGACTCCGTCTTGAATTCGAACGGCCGCAGCGCGCCGTTTCGCCTGGACAACTCGTCGCGCTGTTCGACCGCGGCGGCGACGAAGTGCTCGGCGCCGCGACCATCGTCAGTGCGAATTGAACGAGTAGATGCCGCCGATACGTGCGCGCAAGCGATCGTTGAGTATCGTCGTCAGCACGTCGCGACGCTCTTGCGGCGCGGCTTCTGCGTAGCGCTCGAAGTGCCGGCCCAACAGATCCTTTAGACCCGCCTCGACAAGCGCACGCGCGTCTTCGGACGGGGGATCGCCCGCGCCCACGGGCTGAAGATCGCCGTCGATCTTGTTGTTTTCCAGCAACCGTAGAATCGTGTATTCACAGGCCGTGCGGCGGTAGACGTTGCGGCGCGACCGCGACTGCGGCAGCGTCTCACGCGAACGCACGAAGAATCCATACTCTTCGAGAACCGCGATCGACTCGAACACCATCGTCGTGCTCAGCAGACCGAGATCCTTGCGGATTTGCTCGATTGTGGGGTGGCAAACGCCGCGGTCGTCGGAGAGCATGATGAGATAGACGTACATGCTCACCTGGCGCGGATTCAATATGTGAAAAAGAAAGCCGCTCCACCAAGCCGGGATCTGTACGAGTGGCTCGCAGACGCTTCCCCTGCCGTCTAAAGACTCAGGAGTTTGGACGACGTCAGCATCATCCAATGAAAGAAACCCTCGCGATCGAAAGGCTCTGAAAAACTCTGAGCGGATTCAAACACGGTGCGTTGGTAGCCTGTCGGACCAACCATACAATATTTTGGACTATTAAGAATAGTTAGGAGGCTTACACACAAAATTATGCGGTTGCGAGCACAATATCGCGGCGCAGGTTCCAGTACGTGTCGCGAATCACCGGTAGGAAACCGGCCTTTCTCACGATGTCTTCCAAATCGCGGCGCGTGGCTTCGTTCGTGGATCCCGCGTCGTGAACGACTTGCTCTTCGATGATCGTGCCGCCCATGTCGTCGCAGCCGTAGAACAACGCAAGCTGGCCCATTTTCAGTCCGGGAGTCAGCCAAGAAGCTTGCAAGTGCGGAACGTTGTCCAAATACAGCCGCGAGATTGCAAGCACGCGCAGGTAATCGAGTCCCGTTGCCTCTTTTCCGCGCAGCGGGGTCTTCCACGGCACGTAATACCATGGAATGAACGCGGTAAAGCCGCCGGTTTCGTCCTGCAAGCGACGGACGACATCCAAATGCTCGATGCGCTCTTCGAGCGTTTCGATGGAACCGAACATCATCGTCGCCGTGGTCGGCATACCGAGCAGTTGCGCTTCACGCATCACGCCGATCCACTCGTCCGGCTTCACCTTGCGCGCGCTGATGCGTTTGCGCACGCGCTCTACGAGGATCTCGGCTCCGGCACCCGGCAACGATTTCATTCCGGCGGCTTTTAGGCGCACTAACACTTCTCGCACGGGCAAATTCTCGACGTGCGCGAGCCCGACCACTTCCGAAACGGAGAGCGAGTGAATGTCGACGTTCGGATACGCTGCGGCGACCAGGCGGAAGAGCGACTCGAACCACTCCAGCCGAAGCTCCGGATTCACGCCGCCCTGAATCATGATTTGCGTCGCACCCTGATCCGCGGCGTACTTGACGCGCGAAAGCACCTGCTCGTGCGACATCGTGTAACCTTCTTTATGCTTCTCCGGCCGGAAAAACGCGCAAAACGTGCAGTGGACGTTGCAGACGTTCGTGTAGTTGATGGTCGTGTCTATTACGTACGTCACGACGTTCGTGGGGTAGAGCTGCATGCGGCGCGCGTAGGCCGCAGCACCGAGGTCGTGCAAGTCGGCTTCCTTGTACAGCCGCACGCCTTCATCGTACGAAAGACGTCCGCCCGCAGCGGCTTTTTCGAGCAAAGCGTTAAGCGACACCGATGACCTCCGGAACGAACGGGGGAATGTTTTCGATTGCGCCGAGCGCGTGAAGTTCGCGGCAATACGCGGCAAGACCGCGCTGCGCCGCCGAGTGGAACGTGAAATTCAATTTGCCGTAGTAAATCTCGTAAAATCCCGGCGGGCGGGGCTTGAGCGATTGTGCGAGCGCGATCACGCGGTTGCGGTTCGCCCGGCCCCACGAGTATGCGTCGGTCAGCGCGTGAAGGCACGCGCGCACTTCGTCCACTCGCGCATCGAAAATCTCACGTCGCGCAACCCACACCGCGGTGATCGATTGCTCGCCGGTCCAGTCGCGCCACAGCGAGCCGAGATCGTACACTTGCTCGCTGGGAAACTCGAACGCCGCATCGATTGCGGCATCGCCAATCACCATTGCGGGTTCGCCGGCACGCGCATGGGCGAGCGGATCGTCGACCTCGACGAAATTCGCGCGTACGCCGTAGCGCCGTTCAAGCAAAATGCGCAGCAAATTGCGCCCGCTTGCCGACTCCTTCGTCGTCGCGATTTTCACGCCGTCGAGGACGGCCGGCGGAAGCGACGAGATCAGCAGAACGGAGACGATTTCTTCGCGCGCGCCGATGCACAAATCGGGGAGCAGCACGTACCGGTCCGCATCCAGGGCATACTCGAAGGCGCTGACCGGGCCCATGTCGAGTGCGCCGTCGCGCATCATGGCGTTCAGCCGCGCGGGCACGTCAGCGACAAGCGTGCCGGGATAATCGATCACGCCTTCGTCGAACGCCGCGTAGATCGGCAAGTCGTTGACGTAGCGCATGCGGCTGCTGCGCAAGCTCATACTGTTACGGTGTCACCCTGAGGTATCGAAGGGTGGCCGAGCGCATTCGAGGCCGCAGGCGGGGTCCAATCCCATGGGAACTCGTCATATGTGGTGTTGCGGCGGACGGGAACGTAGCCCGCTTCTTCGATGAGGCGCCGGAATTCGCGATCGTCGACATATTGGCCCGACCTCGTTCCCGCGCTGTGGTAGATCATCTCTTCG
>Ga0209168_10001257_pt1 | contig 20495 bp, 14 predicted proteins | sample Coa_R1_FD_187156 | JGI IMG/M metagenome (GOLD analysis project Ga0209168, IMG submission 187156) | Surface soil microbial communities from Centralia Pennsylvania, which are recovering from an underground coalmine fire - Coalmine... | ecosystem: Environmental > Terrestrial > Soil > Unclassified ...
TCGAGCCCAACCCTGTTCCAATCGCAGACCTTGCAGCATCCGACCTACAGCATCTGGATGAGCAGCATGGCCCAGGACAAGAATGGTGACATTGCGCTCGGTCTTAGCGCATCGGCCACTACCTTGAAACCGAGCATTGGCTATTTGGGACGGGTTCCAACGGATCCACCGGGTACTCTGGAAGCCCCCAAAACTGTAGTCGTGGGAACCGGCGTCCAGCAGAGCACGGCGAATCGCTGGGGAGACTATAGCGCCATGCAGATTGATCCGACGGATGATTGCACCTTCTGGTTCACCGAAGAGTACATCAAGACCTCCGGCTCATTTAATTGGAGCACTCGCATCAATTCCTTTAAGTTCACCAGCTGCCACTGAGATTCAGCGGCTGTGACTAAACCCAGGACGCCGGCCTCGGCGTCCTGATTTTTTTGTTGAGATCTCTTCCTGCCATAACAATCCAGGTTCACAAAACACCCATGTCATGTTGGAAGTTATTGAGCCGAAAGACTTTATTGACGCCGCGTCAATGCAAGCGCATACTGCCGGTCGAAATATCTCGACGGCGATCTAGGTTCAATAGCAACTCCCTGCAGTTCCCCGGATCGCGATCGCTTAAGCGGCGAACGTGAGATTTCCTGAAAGTTCAAGAACGCGGCAGCGGAACGCAGCTCTCGGCATGAGCTGAACTTTATTCACCACGACCAAATTGAGCATTTACCTTAAGGAGGATGCATGCGAAAGTTCGGTTTTCCAAAACTATGGATCGTAGTTTCAGCTGTGTTTGGGTGCTACGTTGGAAGTCTGGTTTTGCCGGCACAGGCCCAGGAGTTTTCCAAGCAAGTGCAAGTGATCCGCGAAACCACCCACGATGTGTCGCTGCCGCTGCGCGAACTGGCCAAGATGGTTCCAGTACAGAAGCACGCCAATCGGGAAATTGAAAATCACGAACCCATCGTCCACATCAAGCAGGTCGGCAATGGCGAGGACCCGGTCGTTCAGAGAGTCACGCTGCCCAAGGTTGCAACCACGAATCTGCTGAACTTCGATGGTCAGGGTGCGGATAACCTTGCGCCGCCCGACACCGAAGGCGCTGTCGGCGCAACGCAATATGTGCAGTGGGTCAACGTGGAGTACAACGTTTACAACAAGAGCACTGGAGCGAAGATCCTCGGACCCGTTCAAGGAAATGCAATTTGGTCGGGCTTTGCTTCCGAAGGTTGCTCGTCCGTCAATAACGGCGACCCCATTGTTCTTTACGACAAGATCGCACAACGCTGGTTCTTCTCCCAGCCAAACTTCAATGGGCCGTTTGCGGTCTGCATCGCAGTTTCGACCAGCAGCGACGCGACCGGAACCTACAATCGCTACGCATTCGCCATTAACCCCAGCAATCAGTTCCCCGATTATCCGAAGTGGGGCGTTTGGCCGGATGCGTATTATCTGGCATTCCACATGTTCCTGAATGGCGGCGGACAGGGAGACGGCGTGCAGGCTTGCGCTGTTGACCGCAATGCCATGCTTGCGGGCAACGCCGCTACCATGCAATGTTTCACAGCAGGCACGAAGGTCCAGTTGCAGACGTTTCTACCGGCAGACCTCGACGGCACAACCCCACCGCCTGCCGGAGAACCAAACACCTACATCACGCTCGGGGACGATACGGCCCATTTGAATTTGTGGCAGTTCCATGTGGATTTCGTAAATCCGAGCAACTCCACGTTCAAAGGTCCGGGCGCGCTGCCCGTGCCGCCGTATTCTCTGATTTGCCAATCGAACTTCCAGGACATCAGAAACTGCATCCCGCAGCCTTCGCCGGGTGAGGGGCTTGATGCTCTTGGAAACCGCTTGATGTACCGAAATGCCTACCGGAACTTCGGAGATCACGAATCCATGGTGGTTTCTCATGTCGTCAAACCTGGATCGGGATCGAGTGCCGTGGGGGCAGTACGCTGGTACGAGATTCGTAACCCGAAGGCTCCGGTGCTGTTTCAATCGGGAACCCTGCAGCATCCGACAATCAGCATCTGGATGAGCAGCATAGCCATGGATAAGGCGGGCGATATCGCACTCGGCCTGAGCGCATCGAGTCCGACGGTGAAGCCCAGCGTCGCGTACTTGGGACGCGTCCCGACCGACCCGCCAGGAACGATGGAATCGCCGGATACCGTCGTTCTAGGAACCGGCGTTCAGGAATTCACCGGCAACCGCTGGGGCGATTACAGTGCGATGCAAATCGACCCGACGGATGATTGCACCTTCTGGTATACGCAGGAGTACATCAAAACCAACGGCAGTTTCAACTGGAGCACCCGAATCAACTCGTTCAAGTTCAATAACTGCCACTAATTCCTCAGCAAAGCATCGGGACGCCGGATTACGGCGTCCCTTTTTTTGTTGCAAATTACTTCTGCTTGAACGTGGGGAGAAGTTGAGCAATCAGCTTGTCCACTGCCTCCAGAGAGACGGCCGTCGGGTCAGTAGCCTGCGCGGTGGCTATCGATCCTGACTGCGCCGGCTTCGCCCAGTCACCTTTCTTGAACACCGCGAAATCAACTTTTAAGTGATCGGCGTTCACGTCGGTCACGGTGGGATTCGCGACTTCCGATAAAAGAACAAAATCGCACTTCTGGCGCTTCGCCGCGATCTTATTCTCCGGACTCATGCCGATGCGGTCGGCGAGCATGGTGACAAGATAGGCGTTATAGGCGTTGATCTTTTCTTTCTGTAAATCATCGACCATGCGCTCTTTAAGATTGTCGGTAATGACTGATTTCAAGCTGCTATTGGCCACATCCGCGACACAAACCCGTTTCCCTGTAAGGCCGGGTTGCGGGATCGGAGCAGGGGCCGTTGGGCCGGTGCCCAACTGGGCAAATGTCGCAGACCCTAGTAAGACTGCACAGATAATGGTGAGAACCGTGGATCGCAAAGCCGACTACCTCCCCAAGAGAATTCCGTTGCGAGCCAGATTAACACGAAGCCATCAGAAGGTGATGCGTGCTCCAATCTGCGCGGCAAATGGTATGCCCACGGTGGTTCCGGGGCCGAAGAAATCTCCTAGGCCACCGGCGGGAATCGCGAGTTGCTGCAAGGAGGTGATGGGCCTTGTCGTGCTGCACGCAGCATTGGTGCAGATCGCGGTAGCATTCCCCGACTGCTGGTCGGCCAGCGGCACGGGAAGCGCAGCGATCGTGCCCACAAAATTCGCCCCGGGATTGTTGCGGTTGAAGAGATTGAAGAATTCAATGAACGGAATCACCGACCAGCGATCATGGAAATTGATGGGACGGCTCACGCGCATATCGACCTGCACGTAAGGCGTTCCGCGAAACTGATCCAGACTTGTTGGAGCGCCGTTGACGGAAATGCGGGCGCTCCCGTCGGCTGTAGTGATGGTGAACGGCCGGGCGCTCTCAGCTTGAGTGAGCGTCGTCACGTCAAACCCGCCGGGCAGGTGCAGTGTCCCGGCCAGTACAAAACGATGAGTAACATCCTCGCCGGATGGCCCGTAGTCGCCAGGTCCAAACGGATTGAGCGGGTCGCAAACTCCGTTCACGTAGTCGAACAATTCGCCGAGAACGCATCCCCAGGTCTTTGCTCTCGACAGCGTGTAGTTAGCAACCAGGCTGAACCGTTTCGCCATGTTCCCTTGCAGATGCACCATCAACGCGTTGTAACTCGAGCGATTATCGGCCTTGAATAAGTTGATATTGGGGACGACGCTTGCCTGGTCGGCATCGTAATTCGGGTCCGACGTCGGGATGAGTGGGCTGAACAGATTGAGATCGCTGGTGAATCCATAGCCGCGATATCCGTTGTTGCCTTCCTCATGCGTGTAATCGACGCTGAGTACCCACTTCTCGTTAAAGGCGTGCTGGACGCCAGCCGTGGCGTGGATATTGTAAGGAGTCTTGTAATTCCCGGCGATGAGGTCGCCGCTGGCGGCAGCGCCGCCTTGAATGCAACCAGCACCTGTCAGAGCAAACCCGCCGCCCGCGGCCGGCCCGAAGCTGCACGGACCAGAAGGCACGTTAGTTGCCTGAAACGCGGTGGCCCAACCGTTCTGCGCGAGGTCGTCATAATAGAGGCCAAAGCCGGCACGGATCACGGTGCGCCCATCATTTCCTGGAGCGTACGCGATCCCCAGCCGCGGGCCAATCTGGCGGCGATAATCGTGCGGGACGCCCTGCACGTTAATGCCGAGTGCCTGCAGAGTAAGGAATGCAGGGTTCTGGGCTTGGCTGCGGCCTGAGCCGTCAAACAATCCGAATGATGTCTGATAGCGCAGGCCATAGTTCAGGATGAGATGGGAGTTGACGTGCCAGGAGTCCTCTCCATAAAACGCGAGCCGCTGCACATTTTGCGAGAAATTTCCCCCCAGGTTTGAAGTGGATGCTCCGGCCATCAGATCGTTCGTGAAAACCGAAGCTGGCTGCGTCAAGTAGAACGTCGGATTGTTTGGGAATGCGAAAAGCGTCTCGTCATTGCCCGGGAATGCGCCACTCAGTACCGGCTCATGAATAACATTAATGCCGAACTTCAGCGCATGACGGCCCGTTGCATGACTCACGTCATAGCGGAACTGATATTTCTCCTGGTTGCGGAGATCAGGGAATAACGTGATCGGGGTAGCGAACTGGTTGTCGCCGAAAGTTTCAAATCCCGAGACGGTCAGCGTGGTGGAACTGAAGGGAAATGCGAGCGCGAAGCCGAGGTCAGAATTTCGCTGCTGTGTCAGGTGAAGCTCACTGGCGCCAAAGGTAAATGTTCCCACCCAGGTGGGACTGAACGAATACGTGTTGCTGATGGCGCCGTTCCAGTAATTGTTGTGAGTCGTGAGTCCTGTTGATGGCAGCGTCGCCTGCTGCACCAACGCGTTGCGTGTAATGTAGCTGTCCCCGGAAACTCGCAGGAACCAATCGGACTTTGGCGACTGGGCCCAATCGAAACGCAACGAGCCGTTGTAGTCGCGGAATGGAATTGGAGTCGAGTTGGGAACGGCGATGGAACTCACGCCAGGGATCAGGCCTTCGGAAGCGAGGGTGGCCAGAGCTTCGAATTGCGTAATGCTGGCTGGACTGTAGGCGATGCTTGCGTTCTCATGAACATGATCGAATGCCGCGAAGAACCACGCCTTGTCTTTTACGATCGGACCGCCGATCGTCCCGGCATAATTTTGCTGCGAGAATGGCTGCTTCGGATCGGGTGCGGGATTTTCGATCGGAAAGCGCGCATTCAGCGCAGCCTGGCGGTCGAAGAATGCAAACTCGCCGTGCCAATCGTCAGTGCCGCGCTTGGTAGTGATGACAACCGATCCGGCGGTTGTGCCACCCGTCTCAGCATCCTCCTGAGCGGTTTGCATGGAGAATTCTTGGATCGACTCCGGAGAGAAATTTTGCAGGAATCCGCCGATCCAGTCGTCGGAGTTGTCCACGCCGTCAACAGAAAGCGCATTGTTGAGGCCGGAGCTGCCGCCCGTCGAAACTGCCGTGATTCGGGCCTTGGTGGGATCCGAGGGCTCAACCGGTTCAGTCCCGGGAGCGAGATATGCGATGTTGGCAAAGCTGCGCTCAGCCAAAGGCAGGGTCTCGAGATCCTGCGACATGACGGCGGTCTGGTGTACAGCGCTGGTCAAATCGATGGGCTGGGTCGCTACCGACGCCGGCTGCGATTCGACCTTGATGGTTTCGGCCGCGGCGCCCGGCTTCATGGTGATGATGTAATCGCGGACAGAACTGACAATCAGTTCGACATCGGCGTGTGCTTCGGAAAATCCCTGAGCACTCACCGTGAGGCGGTAGTCGCCGGGAAGAAGATTGTTCAGCCGGAATTCTCCCTGATCGTCTGCCACCGTCTGACGCTGAATCGCCGAGTCGCGAGCGCGAGCGGTAATCTGCGCATGCGCCAGCCGCGCGCCACTCGAGTCCTGCACGTAGCCGCGTAAAGATCCAGTGGGATTTTGCGCTGGCAGGCGAGATGAGAATGCCAGCACGCAGGCCATAATGAAAGCCGGGAGATGTATCTTTTGTGTAGAGAACATGGCTGTTCGCGAGATCGATCGAACTGACGTGCCGTCCGCAGAACAAAGGACGAATGAACAAATTAGCGGGGAAGCAGCGATACTACCAGTCATAGTAGGGACTTAGGGACTATTTCGTGATCAGCTTCTGCGCGGCCGCCACTCTCGGAATGCCCTGCAAATCGGGCGTAATTCGAAGATTCTGCCAGTCCTTCAGCAAGCGCCTCACCCCTTCGACGATCGTTCCGCTGATCTCCATGACGAGCCAGCCGTTTTCGTTGACGACGGAACGTGCTTGGGGGACGAGCCGTGAGATCACTTCCAATCCGGTTGGCCCGGCGAAAACCGCCTGACGGGGCTCGAATTTGCGGACTTCAAGTTGCACGTGGTCTTCTTCGGATTCACCTACGTAGGGAGGGTTGGAGACAACGATGTCGAAACCGGTCAGTTCTCCGAGCAGGTCAGCCTGATGGAAACGGACTCGATCCTGAAGCCGGTGACGCGCGGCGTTGGCACGGGCAATCTCAAGGGCTTCGGAAGAAATGTCGGTCGCGTGAATCTCGGCGTTCAGGAGTTCCTTGGCGAGTGCGAGGGCAATTGCGCCAGAACCAGTTCCGACGTCAACGATACGGGAGCCCGCGTTCTTTGAAATGACGGACAGAACTGTTTCGATGACGTGCTCGGTTTCGGGCCTTGGAATCAGAACCGCCGGCGAGACGATGAGGTCCATGCCCCAGAATTCTTGGTGGCCGGAGATGTATTGCGCCGGAACACCGCGGGATCGCTGTTCGATGGCAGCGTCGTAGCGGTTCTGTTCGTCGGAACTGAGTGCGCGTTCGGGGTGGGCGTAGAGGTAGGCGCGATCACAACCGAGCGTAAACATGAGGAGTGTCTCAGCATTCAGGCGCGGTGAGCCGACATGGGCGGCGGATAGACTGGCCATCGCGGATTGAAGAGCTTGCTTGAGCAGCACAAGGACATTTCAACACAAGTCAGCCGAGTGAAAATCCTAAAGAAGGTATTAAGATTTTCTCGGCGACCTCGGCGGTTGAGGCTTACAACACCGCAGTTTCTTCGATCAGCCTTCCTTCGGCAAAACGCGACAGCCCAAGCAAAGACGTATCCACCACGTCGCATCTGCCGTTCAGGACCAGGTCGGAAAGAATTTTGCCGGTGGCCGGCGCGTGCATGACACCGTGCCCGCTGAAGCCATTCGCCAGGAAGAATCCGGGCACACCAGGAGCTTCGCCGAGAATCGGGTGATGATCCGGCGTCATTTCATACAGCCCTGCCCATGCGCGTTTCGGATTGACTGCGAGATTTTCGAAGATCGGCACCCGATCGGCGGCGCGAGTCAAAATCTTTTCGATGAAACTTGCTTCAAAGTCCATTTTGTAGCCCGGCGTCTCTTCCGGATCGTTCCAGGCGAGTAGGAAACCCAACGATTCCGGCCGAAAGTGGAAGCCGTTCGACATGTCGATGATCATGGGCGCGGTGTGCGGGAATTGATCAAAGGGCTCGGTGGGCACCAGCATTCGCCGCAAGGGTTCGACTGGTAAATCGATGCCAACCATCTTGGCGATCGCGGCAGCCCATGCCCCAGCGGCATTCACAACTTTGCGCGCAGATACCGGGCCTCGCGTGGTGTGAACTTCGACGACGCCTTTGCTGTCGCGTGTAATTCCTGTGACGTCGGTGTGCTTCCACAATTTAGCCCCATGATCGGATGCCCAGGCCATGAACCCGTTCATCGCGCTGTAGGGGTCGACGAAGCCGTCTGTCGAACAGAAGCTGCCGCCGAGAATGTCGTCGGAACGAAGTTGGGGAAACATGCTGCGGATTTCGTCCGCCGAAATCAGGCGAACGTTTTTCAATCCCATCGCCATTTGCTTCTCAAAGTTCGCCCGCAGGTAATCCAGGTGACTCTGTTTTGTGGCGCAAAATAGGTATCCCTGCGGGCGATAGCCGGCCGGATAACCTAACCGCTCGTCGAACGAGGCATAAAAAGGAATTGAGTAAAGCGACATCTGGATGTTGACCGGAGTTGAGAACTGCGCGCGCACGCCGCCCATGCTTTTTCCGGTGGAACCCTTGCCTTGGGCCGTCTCGCGTTCGAGTACTAGCACGTCCTTACAGCCGGCTGCGGTCAGATGGTAGGCAATGCTGGATCCGACGATTCCTCCACCAATGATGACGACTCCCGCGGTTTGCATAGAAACACGAATTGTATTGCACTACCGCCGCAAAATGTTTTGAATCCCCGGGTTAAGCTCTTTGGCTCTGCGTCTTGAATCTCATGCTTTCGTGCCTTGAACCGTTCCCATCGTGCCCGTAGACTTAAGGAAGATGCACGTCCATATTGGCCACGGCGGCGACGAAAAAACTTCCAAGGTTCTACGGATTTCCGTGGGTGTCACGGCCGCTTACATCGCCTTGTTGGTTTTTGCCGGAATCCGTGCGCATTCTTTGGCGCTGCTCTCTGAAGCGGGACACAATCTTTCCGACCTCCTCGCGCTGGTGCTCTCGCTGGTAGCGGTCTATCTGCAGGGACGTCCTCCGAGCGCGACCAAAACATATGGCTGGCACCGAGCCGGAGTGCTCGCCGCGTTGGTGAATGCCGGGTCTCTGCTTGCCGTTGCTTTTCTGATCTTCTACGAAGCCTTCCGGCGCGTGCAGAACCAGGAGCACGTTCAAGCCAGCACGATGATCTGGGTTGCAGCCGCTGGAGTCGTGATGAACGGGGCAATTGCGGCGATGCTCTATGGCTCGAATCGAGACGTAAACATTCGCAGCGCATTTCTCCATGAAATCGGCGACACCGTATCCACGGCAGCCGTTATCGTTGGAGGCTGGGCGATTCTGGCAACCGGACAGTACTGGATCGATTCAGCTCTTTCGTTCGGCATCGGAGCGTTGATTCTGTGGTCGGGATTTGGCATCTGCAAAGAGACGCTGAATATCTTGTTGGAAGGCACGCCGCGCGGTATCAAATTGGCGCTCGTCGAAACCGCGATCCGCGGCGTCGAGGGCGTGAACGATGTCCACGATCTGCACGTCTGGAGCATCGGCTCGGAAACGGCAGCCCTGTCTTGTCACATTTCGATCGCTGACATCCCTCCGTCGGTGAGCGAGCGCATTCTTCGCGAGGTGAAAGAGCGGCTACACGAAGATTTTCACATCGACCACACTACGATTCAGTTTGAACACGCCGTCTGCGAAGTCGCCCATGGCTGCGTGATTCCCGTGAGCGAAGAAGAGCACCATCATCACTGAACCAGCAGTTAGCACTTAGCATTTAGCCAAGCGGGTTCGTTGCCCTCTTTATTTCTGGCGAAGAATGGCTAAGTGCCAAGTGCTAATTGCTAACTGCTTGTTTTACTGCCTCTCATAAATCTCTCTTGCTGTCTCGATCGTATCTGCGTCTTCTGGAAGCTTGTCGGGTCGCAACCGGACGATCCGTGGAAATCGCAGCGCATAGCCGCTGTTATGCCGGTCGGACTTCATCATGTTGTTGAAGGCGACTTCCAGAACAATCTTTGGTTCGACGATCAATCGAGAGCCTTGGTCTTCGGTCTTGTGCTCGAGGAACCACTTCGTCATCTCGGCGATCTCGACATCCGTTAATCCCGAATAAGCCTTGCCGATATTCAAAAGGCGATCGCCGTCCCAAACTGCAAACGTATAATCACTGAGCACGCCGATGCGTTTTCCGTGTCCATATTCAACGGCGGTGACCACGACGTCCAATGTTGCCAATTCGCGCTTCAGTTTTAACCATGACTTTCCGCGCCGGCCCGGAGTGTACGGCGATTCGGAATCTTTAATCATCAGGCCTTCGTTACCGCGAGCTTGAGAGGCTTCAAAAAGCTGATCAAGTTCCTGCGGAGATGATGCGCGAAACACTGGCGCGCGCAGAACCTGGGCAGTGATGGCGGGTTCTGCGGATTCAAGCGCCAACTTGCCTTGAACGTCGTTTGAGCGCGGTTCGACTGGCTTGCGAGGCACCGATAGCCAATCATCGAGCACTGTGGCCCGCTCCTTCAGCGCACGATCGATCAACAACTCGCCTCCGGCGTATAGGACATCGAAGACCAGGTATGCAACAGGAACTTTGCGCATCAACTCGTCGCTGACTTTCTTACGACCCAGCCGTTGTTGGAGAGCGCTGAACGGCAATGCCCGGCCTTTCTCACCAGCCTCCGCTGACATGTAACTCCAGGCGACAATCTCGCCGTCAAAGATGGCGTCTTTCGGAAAGCCCGTTAATGCTGGCGGCAATTCCGGGAACGACTCGGTGATGTCGTCGCGCGTACGCGAAAAAAGTCTGACTTCGTTTCCCGAGCAATGCGCCTGCGCGCGGATGCCGTCGTATTTGTCCTCGACGAGTGCATTTTCAAAGTAGCTGAGGGCCTCGTCGGCGTTGGCAGCGGGGCTGGCGAGCATGAACCCAAGCGGATGAAAGAGCCGCATTCGGGCGTCTGTCAGCCTCCCGGCCGCGGCGAACTTCAGAGTCTCTCCAATGTCCCCGAGCAGCATGTTCGCCCGTTGCACTTGCGGCAGGGTTGTGCCGAACGCCTTCGCGATCCCTTCTTCGACCAGGCTTTCTTTCAGCCCGATCCGCAAATCGCCGGTCATGATCTTGATGATGTACTTGGCCTCAAGCGGGGAGACGGTCGATAGCAGGTCGCGAACGAGCGCGGACTTGGCCGCGGGACCGCGGGCTGCGGCGATTCGGCGAAAAGCGGTCTGCACACTGAGAGTTGCAAGGCCGAGCTTTGAATGATCAGGCAAAACCTCGCCTGCGACAGCGCCGAGATCTCCCAGACGCCGGTATGCCGCGGTCAATTCCTGTTCACTCTTCCCGGAAAGCTGCTCTACTACCCGCCAAAGCAACGATCCACCAACCTGGAGAGTGGTTTCCTCCCACACCGGAAATGGTCGGCCGGAGAGGAAAACTGCTGCCGCAGCCGCCTCCTCAGGCGGAAGCGACTTCAACAGGTCAGCTACGATCGCGGTCTTTTCGAGCTTCTTGGTGGTTGCGGCAATCCGCTCGCAAGCCTGGGCGAGATGTCTCATATCTTGATGGTCTGTAAATTACGGTAGCAGCTTGACTTGCCCCCTATCCTAGCTCCGGCGAACTGTGGCATACTCTAACTTGGGCCGAAGTTCCTTGAAGGATCATCCAATATCCATGCGTTTCTGGCGAACATTGTGGCGTTTTTTTGTGGCAGTGCAACTCCTCCCCGCTCTCGAAGGCGGTGAAGAGACGCTCGTCGGCGGCCAAGCCGTCCTCGAAGGGGTTATGATGCGGTCGCCGCACGCATGGGGAATCGCCTGCCGCAAGCCTTCGGGCGTGGTTTCAACCCACAGTGAGCCGCTGGAACGGCTATCGGAAAAGCACAAATGGATGGGCTGGCCGGTCATGCGTGGTGTCATCACGTTGGGGCATGCCATGACCTTGGGATTCCGGGCTTTGAAGTTTTCGGCCAACGTGGCGCTTGACGAACTGCAGCCGAAGGCCGCCGAGGGCGAGCCTGAGAAGAAGAAATTCGAGATCAGCGGCTGGCTCGCGGCTATTAACGTCATTTTCTCCGTCGGGTTTTTCATTTTCATGTACAAGTATCTGCCGCTGGTGGCGGCGACGGAGTTGAAGAAGGTCGATCCGGCTCTGGGCGGTCAGATCGCCTTCAATCTCGTGGACGGGATCATTCGCCTGGTTTTGTTCCTGTTGTTTATCTGGGGCACGTCGCTTTTTCCCGACATCCGTCGCGTGTATCAGTATCACGGCGCCGAGCACAAAACCGTGTTTGCGTTTGAGAACGGCGATCCTCTCGACACGACAGCGGTACAGAAATACCCGACTTTCCATCCGCGATGCGGCACCAGTTTCCTGATGACCGTGATGATCATCTCGATCCTGGTTTACATGCTGTTTCCGGTAACGACCTTCTGGGCGCGCTTCGCATTACGCATTGCGCTTTTGCCCGTGATTACGGGTGTTTCGTACGAGATTATCCGCTTTGCCGCGAAGCATCGCGGTTCACTCTTCGCGTTAATGACGATGCCCGGATTGTGGCTCCAGCGCATTACGACGCAATCTCCCACAGATGCTCAGGCGGAGTGCGCGATCGTAGCACTCAATGAAGCTATGGATCTGGAGAAAGAGCACGGCGGCGAACTCGTCATCGCGTAGGAGCTCTTTGATGTCCCCTCTTAGGTTTGAAGTCCTCGATTACCGCTAGCAGTCGTCGGTCGTTGGTCGTCGGCCTTCGATCCCATCTTGGATAGATTTCGCCAGATAATCAGCGACATTGTTCAGCGGTCACATGCCTCGCATGTAGTGTAATGATGGAGGTTTCAAATGCCTTCATCAGGTTCATTTAGGGAATTGAGAGTTTGGCAGGAAGGAATGAAGTTGGCACTGCAGATTTATCGTGAAACGGAAGACTTTCCGAAACACGAACTGTACGGGTTGACTCAGCAGATGCGTCGAGCCGCTGTATCGGTCCCAAGTAACTTTGTGAGGGTAAGGGGCACAGATCGGATCGAGAATTTTCGCATTTTTTGTTTCATGCCAGGGGATCACTGATGGAATTGGAGACACAGATTTCGATCGCGCAGGAATTACAATACTTACCGGAAGCAAAGGCCCATCAACTACGCGAGTTAGCCACTGGAGTAGGGCGGGCTTTGTCCGGTCTGATTAAGTCCTTGCAGTCTGCCGCTTAAGGGGGCTAACGACGGACGACCAACGACGGAAGACCGACGACCAACGATCAAACACCATGTTCGAACGCTTAGACCAAATCGAAGCTCGATACGAAGAACTGACGCAGGCGCTGGCCTCGCCGGAGACGATTAGCGATTCGTCCAAGTACCAGAAGACTGCCAAAGCGCATAGTGAAATTTCTCCAATCGTCGAGAAGTATCGCGAATACAAGGACCTGAGAAAGGGCATCGCCGAAAGCCAGGCAATGCTGGCCGACGAAAAAGATCCGGAGATGAAGGCCTATGCGCGAGAAGAACTGGACAAGCTGCAGGCGCGCGTGGGCGGAGTCGAAGAAGAACTGAAAATTCTGCTGATTCCAAAAGACCCGAACGACGAAAAGGACGTCATCCTCGAAATCCGTGCCGGCACGGGTGGGGATGAAGCGACACTCTTTGCCGCCGAGCTGTTCCGCATGTACACGCGTTTCGCCGAGACGCAGGGTTGGAAAGTGGAAGTGTTATCGACGTCGGAGTCCGGCGTGGGCGGCTTGAAGGAAGTCATCGCCATGATTCAGGGCGATCGTGTTTACTCGCGCATGAAATATGAGAGCGGCGTGCATCGGGTGCAACGAGTTCCGGCGACCGAGCAGCAAGGACGCGTTCACACCTCCGCCGTAACCGTTGCCGTGTTGCCCGAGGCAGAAGAAGTGGACGTCAAAATCGAGGCCAAAGACCTCCGCATTGACACATTCTGCTCGTCTGGTCCTGGCGGGCAGTCGGTGAACACAACTTATTCGGCGGTCCGAATCACGCACATTCCTACCGGGACGGTCGTCAGTTGCCAGGACGAGAAGTCGCAGATTAAGAATCGCGAAAAAGGCATGCGCGTCCTGCGATCACGCTTGTACGAGATGGAGATGCAGAAGCAGCAGGAGGCGCTCGCCAAAGAGCGCAAGCAGATGGTCGGCTCAGGGGACCGCAGCGAAAAGATCCGCACTTACAATTTCCCGCAGAACCGCGTGACCGACCACCGCATCGGTCTGACCATCCACCAACTGCAGGAAGTGATGGACGGGAAACTCGGCCCGCTGCTCGAAGCGCTCGTCACTCACTATCAGGCGGAAAAGCTGAAGGGCGAGGCGGCTGCCGTGGTGTGATGGTTGCGCAAATTCTGAGCTGCAAAAGAAAAGCCCCTCGCATTCGAGGGGCTTTCTTACTAGGTGATCGGCGCAGGGCTACTGATGTTGTGGCTGCGTCATGGGAGCAGACGCGCTGAGTTGCTCGAGATCGTTCTTCAGCAAACTGACTTCCACCCGTCCGCCGCTGGTCCGCTTGACTGTCTTGCCTTCCTCGGCATTCGCGGCTTGCACCGGAGCATTACCCATGCCAACCACATAAATCCGGTACACCGGGATTTCGTGGTTGAGGACGAGGTATCGCACAACGGAGTCGGCCATCTTCTGCGAATTGGCGATTGCGGTCTGTCCGTGGCCTGACGAGAAGCCTTGAACTTCGATGATGTATCCGCGCTGGCTCTTTAGCGGAGTGGCGAGGTCATCAAGAGCGGTCTTCGCGTTCTTGCTCAACACGCTCTGGCCGGGGCGGAAGCGAATCTCGGTCTGATTGGTGGCCTTGTACTGGTCGATGTTGCCAACCACCTGCTCGACCGTGCCGAGGCGGCTGTTCGCCTGGGTCGCTGTCTGCTGTGCGGCTTGGGCCTTATTACCGGCATCAACAGCGTGCTGGTCAGCCTCGGTCGCTTTCGCGGAGGCCAGCTGAATACCTTGCTGCGCGCGCGAATCCACGTCCTTAATCGACTTGCTATTGGCGGCGGTCAATTCGTCGAGCTCGTTCAGACGGTCGCGGATCGGCCCGGTCTGCCGCTGGACATATTTCTTGCGGGCGAACGGATTCACGCGGCCCCAGAAACCTTCACGGGCCGGCGGTTGCAGTGGCTTGCCAGTCGCGCTGTCGGTTGTAGGAGCGTTGGTTTGCGCTGAATTCTGCGCGGGCTGGCTTGCGGTTGTTGATTGATCCTGCGAACTCGAACTCGTCTGCGCGAGTGCGGGCAGCGCCAGTAATGCGGCCAGAACTAACGCTACAAGTGCTTGCTTCTTCATTGTTTCATTCCTCCACCTGGGCGAGAGATTCCTGACTCTGCTCCAGCGCGCTTTCATTAGGTGCGCGTACTATTCATTTTTCCTGCGAAATCTTTTGCCGAACCTGTTGGCGCGGTTTCCTGGGCTCTAACGACGCCAGCTTTGATGCGGCATCCGGTCTCGGTGTATATCATGTTGGATGCCAAAACCAGCGCTCGTCTAACTTGTTGTTTAACAATAAGATGCCTACAGCAGATCAGCTGCAGCGTAAGTAATTTTGCCTAAATGCGGGTATAAAAACTGCCTACACATTCTTCCTTCGCTCATCGCCGCTTCTGGTATTGGTCGTAGATGTAATTATCTGTCATCCCCGCAATATAGTCACACACCACCCGGGGAAGCGGCTCTTCCTCAGCCTTTTCGCGGTAAGTAATCGGTAACTCGTCGGGTTTTGTTACCCAGAAATCGAACAGCTCAGTGATAATTTGCTCGCCCAGTTTCTTTTCCACGTCCAGCGACGGGCTGTAATAGAGAGTGTCATAGAGAAAAGCTTTGGCCTGGCAGCGTTCCTTCTCTACTTCGGGACTGAATAAGACTAGCCGCTCCCGCGAGTTGCGCACGTCCTCCACACTGTGCGCATGGGCGGCGCGAATCTGTTCCTGAGTGTTACAGATCAGGTCCCCGACGAAACGGTCGAGCATGCGTTTGATTGACTCGTTAAAACGAAGTTTTTCGATGACATCGGGCCACGTCTGCTCGGCTTCAGTATAGAACCGGTCGAACAGCTCAACCCCGCTTCGAATCTCGTCCATTTGCAACAAGCGCGATTCGTAACCATCATCGAGATCGGCGTTCGTGTAAGCGATTTCGTCGGCCAGATCGATCAGCTGGGCTTCCAACGGTGGCCGCGAATCCAACAGGTATTCGGAAAGCTCGGGGAATTCGTCCGCTTTGTAATCATGCGAGTGTTTGATGATTCCTTCGCGAACTTCAAAGCTCAGATTCAAGCCGCGAAAGGCGGCGTAACGCAATTCAAAATCTTCGACGATGCGCAAAGCGTGCAGATTGTGGTCGAAGAAATATCCGTGTTTGCGCATCGCTGCGTCGAGCGCTTTTTCACCCGCATGTCCGAAAGGCGGATGGCCCACATCGTGCACCAGGGCAAGCGCTTCCACCAGGTCGACGTTGAGCGCCAGTTGCGCGGCAACGGTTCTCGCAATCTGCGCCACTTCCAAGGTATGGGTCAGGCGGTTGCGAAAGTGGTCGGAGTAGCGGCGGGTAAAGACCTGGGTCTTAGCCTCCAGGCGGCGGAAGGCCCGAGAGTGGATGACGCGGTCGCGATCGCGCTGAAAGTCGTTGCGGTAAGGATGTTTCGGCTCGGGGAAGCGGCGTCCGCGAGACTGCTCCACTCGCACCGCGTAATCGGCGAGCATGAGTGAAGAATAACAGAAGCCGTCAGCCGTCAGCCGGCACACCTCACCGGCTCAAGATGAAGGCAGTGCCGAATTGATGCTTTCCGCCTGAGAAGGTAGTGCCATAGAGCGCAAAACCGTTCAGCGTAACTCCTGCCAACGGGCGTCCACCATCGTTCGCTCCGGTAAAGCTGTAAACCGGTGTCTCAACCCAGCCTGCTCCATTCGAAGGCGGAGTCAACTGAAACACTGTCCCTTCATTAACCACGCCGCCCCTCATCGTGGTTCCATAGAGAACCGGCGACCGTCCCGGCACAATGGTGAGGCCGCAATAAGGAGTCGCTCCGTCCGTTCCCCCGGTGAAGCGGTAAGGAATACCGTACTGCCAGGCGCCACCCGGGCTGCTGGGGGGTGCGAGCGCGAATACGACCCCAAAGTTCAAGCCGCCGATGGGCGTGGTGCCCAGGAGCGCGCCCGATGGAGCGATCGTGAGCCCTTCACGCGGACTGATTCCATCATTGGGAACCGAGCCGAAGTTGTGCAGGATCGTTTCCGTCCAGGCGCCGCCCGGTTGACTTGGCGGAGAAAGTTCGAAGATCGTGCCGCACCCGAATTCTGGGGGTTCGTTGCAGAATGTTGGATTCGAACCACCCCCCGCGGTTGTGCCGTACAAGTTGCCAGCCGAGTCGATTGCCAGGGGTGCGGCGGATCCGTTCCCATCTCCCTGAAAGGATCCGAAACTATACAGAGTCGCTTCCGTCCACTCGCCACCGGGTTGGCTCGGGGGCGACAGTTCGAAGACTGTTCCACCTGGAAACGTTCCACCCCCACTTGTTGTTCCAAACAGGTTCCCGGTGCTGTCGATAATCAAACCAGCCATGGGCATATCACCGCTCAGTCCGCCGAAACTAAACAGAACCGTCTCAGTCCAGGACCCGCCGGGTTGCGATGGCGGGGATAGCTCGAAGACCGTTCCTGACCCCGCTTGACCTCCGAACTGGGTGGTCCCGTAAAGATTCCCAGCCTTATCCAGGACGAGGCCGCCATTCGGGATGTATCCATCGGGATCTCCTAAGAAGTTGTACAGGGTGTTTTCAGTCCATTGTCCACCCGGCTCTGCAGGTGGGATGAACTGAAAAACAACACCACAGTTACACTGCAGGAGATCTCCCCCATCGGGGGTGGTCCCGTACAGGCTGCCGGCGGCATCTGCAGTTAGGGAAGATTCCGGATCAGCGCCGTTTTGCAAATTAAACGGAAACGCCTGCTCACGTTGGCCTGATGCCTCGGTGTATAAAACGGGCAGCAAGGCGAGTGATAGGAATAGCTGAAGAAGTGCGGCTGAGCGAGAATGGCTGGCCATTGAATGCTCCTGACAGTCGGGAGGCGGGGGGACTACGACCGGGCGTAATTTATACCACTGCGCCGTTCAACGCAAGCACGCGACGCCCGCAGTTCTGGATCACCGATGCCTACCTCAGAACAATGGCTGCGATGCGAGTGCCTGCCACGCATCCGCTGAAAGCGGGGAAATTGTTGCCCGCAAAGTCCAGGGCCGGACGCTAATTGCTAGGTGCTCAACTTTAGCCGCATCTCGGTGGTGGGTTCGAACCCCAAAGTTTCGTAGAGATGCCGGCCATCCTTACTGGCATGAAGATAGACCATGCTAAATCCCTGCGCGCGGCACCAGTCGATCATCGTCACCATGAGTTGGCGCGCGATTCCCACCCTCCGAAACTCCGGATAAACATACACGTTCAGGATCGTTGCCCGGCGGCATTCGCGGTCGTAAGGATGGCTCGGCCACGGGCTGATGAGAACCGCTCCGCCACCGATGACCGATTCATCTTTTAGAGCCAGCCATTCACGGAATGTGCCGGCGGAAAGCGATTCGCGCAAGTAAGGTTCGAAGCTGGAAAGCATCGCGGCCAAATCTGGCGAGTCGGGGTAATCCATGTCGAGATACATGCCCCGCCGTTGCCGCAGAATTTCAGGAATATCATCCGGAGTAGCGGCCCGGATGATGAGATTGGTTGTCATGGTTGACCGCGCGTCGCGGTCAAACGATTTTACTCGCTACCGCTACCAGCTACTTGTTCCCGGGATCTTCCTTGGCGAGCTTGATCTTGGCCGACTCGAGTTCTTTCTGTACCTTCGCCAACTCGTCGTTATCGACTTCGGGCGCGACCGTCTTGTTCCACTCCTGGATGGCACGCTCCCAATGTGCGGCGGCCAGCTTCAGGCGTCCGGTCTTCTGATACAAGTCGCCGAGGTGCTGCTGCACCGTCGGATCGGTGCCAATGTGCTGCGAAGCTTTGGTCAGGGTGTCTTCGGCCTGATCGTATTTGCCCAGCTTAAAGTACGCCCATCCCAGCGAATCGAGATAAGCGCCATTTGCCGGCTCCAGATCGACTGCTTTCTTGATCATGGTCACGGCTTCATCAAGCTTGTTTCCGCGATCGGCCAGCATGTAACCGAGATAGTTCAGCACGGCCGCGTTCTGCGGGTCGGTGACCAGCACCTTGCGGAACGTCTCCTCGGCTTGGTCGTATTTCTTCTGCCGCTCGTAGGTCGATCCGCGAAGAAACTCGACATATTCCTTGTCTTCGTCTTTGATAGAAAGCTGAGACGCTTTATCCAAGGCTTCTTCGGCTTCCGACCAGCGCTTCAGGCGGCTGTACATCTGGGCCAACGTGATGTAGACCTCGCGGTCGTCATTGTTTCCCTTCAGCAGCGCCTTGACCTGCTGCAACCCTTCTTCAGGCTGGCCCATGTCCGCCAACTGGCCGGCGTAAACCATCTTCAAGCCGCGATCGTTGGGCAGCTTCTGGGTTGCCTCTTTGGCGGTTTCGGTGGCTTTTTGCCATTCCTTGGCCTGGCGATACGTATCGATGATTTGCTGGTAGCCGCGCTCTGCGTTGTCATCGCCCAGCGTCAACATTTTGCGGAAGGTGTCGATCGCGAGCTGATCGTTGCCGTTATCGCGATAGACGGTGCCGAGGCGCTCCAAAAAAACCGAGCGGTTGTTCTTTTCGGCCTGCGAGTAATTGTTGTCGTCTTTCTGGGTCTTCTTTAAAAGATTCTGCAGAATCTGCGCGGCATCGTCGTACTGCCCTTCTGCCTGGTAGATCGCCGCCATGTTGTAGGGCACTTCCATGGAATCCTGCACCATGGACTCGGCCCGCTTCAGATTTTCGATTGCTAAATCGAACTTGCCTTCCTTGCGATAAATCTCGGCGATGCGCAGAAAGGTCTGGGCATCTTCGGGATTTGCATCGGCGATGATCTGGTACTGCTCCAGCGCGGCCTCGGTTTGACCGTCGTTCATCAGGTTCTGCGCCAGGCCTCGCGTAGCATCCAGGTTGTCGCGATCAAGCTCGACCGCTTTGCGATACGCCGTGATGGCTTTCTTGTAATCCTTCTGCTGTTCGTAGGTATAGCCGAGAGCCGCGTACAGTCTCGCCGAGCGAGAAGCATCCGGAATCGAACTCAGAACTTGGGCCGCGCGCGCATTGTCGTTTTCATCGTTGTACAGATACGCAAGAGTTGTGACCGCTTCCTCGGAGTTCGGATCCATCTTTACTGCTGTCTTGAACTCGGCTTCGGCTTTTTGCAGATCATTGTTGCGGGCATACAGACGGCCCAGCAGAAGATGGTTGTCAATGTCATCCGGCTGCAGCTTGACGATCTCCTCATACTGTTCGATCGCCAGCTTCATTACGCTCTGAGAGCCACCACCGCCTTCTTGAGAATCGCCAAGCGACCGCAAGTAGATTCGACCGAGGAGTTTGTGCGCTTCCAGGTTGTTGGGATCGCGCTTAAGAATGTCCTGCGCCTCGAGAACGGCGTCGCGAATCCGGCCAGTTTTAGCGTAAAGTTCCGCCAGGGCGGAAGTGAGATATGCCGATGTCGGGTCGGCTTCTATGGCCTGCCGATATTCTTCAATGGATTTGGTAGCCAGATCGCTGCGCCCATACATCGCCACCTGCTCCTCATATATGTGACCAAGGGCGTAGTGGTAGTACGCGGCAGCTTTGTCGGTCTTGCGCGGCGCGGAATTGCTCGCTTTGGCCGCAGTCTCAGCTTGACTATTCTCCGCGGGACTCGAGGGTGGTGCTTCCTGGGCAATCGCGCTCAACGCAATCGCAAAGACAAAAATCGCCAAGTACTTGCTTTTCATTATGCTGGACCTTCGGGTTCCCAAAGCCATAGCGATTGGATGCCGAACCGCTCCGGGTGGGTGCTCTAGTTATTGTA
>Ga0209168_10001258_pt1 | contig 20477 bp, 22 predicted proteins | sample Coa_R1_FD_187156 | JGI IMG/M metagenome (GOLD analysis project Ga0209168, IMG submission 187156) | Surface soil microbial communities from Centralia Pennsylvania, which are recovering from an underground coalmine fire - Coalmine... | ecosystem: Environmental > Terrestrial > Soil > Unclassified ...
GCAGCTGCCTCGCACCGAGACCGGCAAAGTGCAACGTTTTCGTTTACGGGAGCGCGCGGCAGACGAGATTGCAACGTCCTAAGACGAAATAGCGTTAAAGGCGTACACGCGTGTTTAGAGAGGCCGAGATGAGACGACCGTCCCTTGTTCTGGTATTCCTGATGACGCTGTCGCTCGCCGCATGCGGCGGCGGTGGCGGAAGCAGCGGGGGCGGGGGTCTGCCGCCTACGCCGACCCCGACTCCGACGCAAACGCCCATCAACGGCCCGACGCCCGCTGTCGTCCAGGGTCCGGGCAGAGCACTTACGGGGAACGCTATTTACCAAGGCGGATGGACTCCGTACGGCGTCGCGAGCCGGCTCGATTTTCCGGTGCAGCACGGGTGGAACGGTACCGGACAGGGTGTCGCCGTCGTCATGGATTCAAAGATCAACGCATCGGTCGTCGCGACGTATCTCAGTACCTTCGGCATCACCGAAAGCGGCAAAATCACGCAGATCGCCATCGACGGGGGCGCGACGGGAACGAGCGATCAGGACGAGGCGTATCTGGACGTCGAGACGATCGCCGGCTTGGCGCCGGGCGCGAACATCTACGTGTACGAAATTCCGGATATCAGCAGCGATAAAGATCTGGCCGACGCGTACAGCAAGATCAACAGCGACGGAAACGCACGCGTCGTGAACAACTCGTTCGGCGGTTGCGAATTCCCGAATCCGCCGGAGGATTCGTTCGTCGCGCAAGGAGCAGCGGCGGGAATAGCCTACATCGCGTCCGGCGGCGACAACGGCAACGTTTGCAATCCGCCGACACAGGTGGGCGCAAATTGGCCCGCCAGCAATCCGAACATGATCGGCGTCGGCGGCACGGAGACGGGCGGGTCGTTTGCCACATTGACCAGCGATACGGTTTGGAACGACAAGAGCTGCAGCGGCAACACGCAGTGCGCGGGCGGCGGCGGCGTTTCGGGCATCTATACGCTGCCCACATATCAAGTTGGTGTGGCCGGAGAGTCTTCTACGGCGAACCGGAATGTGCCTGACCTCTCGTTGCCCGCCGAATCGGATAACGTGTACGACGGCAGCTGGTTCCTCATCAACGGCACGTCCTGGTCCTCACCGCAATACGCCGCGCTGATGGCCGAGGTGTATCAATATTGCAACGTAGTCAGCGGCATCGCGAATCCGGTAGACCTGCCGTACTACGTTGCGCGCCAATACGATAAAGCGTACATCGACACCGTCAGCGGTAATGACGAGTTCGGATCGACGACGCCGTTTTACACTGCGGGGCCGGGCTACGATAATGCGAGCGGCTTCGGTGTGCCGTATGGCATGGCGTTTGCGAACACGCTCTGTCCGAATCGCACGCAGGCGCCGGGCGTGCTCGCGCGTTCAGCGGCGGTCCAGGCAGTGGCGGAGCAACCAACTACGACGCTGGACGTCACGCCGCGCGTCGGCGGCCTGGTCGATCTCGGCCAACGTTCCACGATTGCCGCTACGCCGGTGCAGATCGTGCTTCGGTCCGAAGGCGATCGCGCGGCCGTCGAATCGGCGCTGCAGCAAGCGGGCTTCTCGATCGACCATACGTACGAGTATCAGCGCATTGTGGACGCGCAGGCCCCGAGCGGCACGGTGGAGGCATTTTTCCGCACGCGCATGCACGACGTCTTGCAACCAGGCCACGGCACGCGGTATCTCCCGGCGACGCAGATTGCACTGCCCGATTCCATCGCATCTCACGTCGTGACGGTGAACCTCCAGAACGTCGCGACGCGCCACGTGCTGGATCAAACCTGGTCTTCGGCTGAATTGAGTTCGGTACTCTCGCAATAGCGAGAACGAAACATCACGACCGCAAATGAAAATCCGCCGCTTCGGCGGATTTTTGTTTGTCTTCCCAACTTCTTCATAACTGCATGCATCCATTACAGTGGGCGTCTATCCGCATTCCCTGCTTCAAGGAGTCTTTTCCATGCACGCTGGACATCTGCGCACTGGGATTCTCTTCTGTTTTGCGGTTTTGACTGCATGCTCCACGCAAGGTTCTGCGATTGCCCCACAGCGCGTTGCTCAAAGCGTTCCGCAACATGCAGGTACGCTTCGGGCGTTCGTGGCGGCCGGCGTATCCGCGCCAACCGTCTTTGTGGCAGTTGCCTCGACCAACTCGGTCGTCGAGTTTCCGGCCGGCGTCAAGAATCCGCAGCCTCTGCGGCGCATCACCGACGGAATCGCAACCCCGATCTCCATTGCAACCGATCGAAACGGCACGCTTTACGTGCTGAACGCCGGCCGGAAGCAAGGCATGATTACGGAGTATGCGGCGGGCAGTTCGTCGCCGACCGCGACGTTGACACTGAAGGGTTTGCACGCGTCCGGCGGCGCGCTCGCCGTTGGGCCGGACGGCACGATCTACGTCGCGCTTTCGAGTTGGAACTACAACGGTCTCATCGTGGAATACTATCAGGGCGCGACGACGCCGTCACTCGAGATCTACGCGCCGCAACAACCTCCCGCGGGGCAAGGGCCGCCGTTTGTGGACGGCAGCAACAACCTGTACACGACGTACTACGGCGGCTCGTGCTGCGGTACGTGGATGGAGAAATACCCCGCGCGCTCGAGAAGCGGGACGCTCTTCAGCGGCGATCCGGCGTTCGCGATGACGCTCGACGGTTCAGGGAACTCGTGATTTACGGCGTGCACGGCATTCGTGTCGTGTCTCCGGCCGGAACCATCCTTTCTCGCTTCGCGTCCCCGCAGATCGGGTCGATGAGTTTCGATACAGTGGACAATTTGTTGTACACGCAGGCCGGAACGGTCAACATCATCGATTACGGCACGAGGACGTATTACGGAACGTTTCGTGCGGTTCACGACGCCACGTCCATTGCCGTGAGTCCCAACGCATACTAGGAAGGTACATGATGAACGTTCGCTTGAATCGCGCCATAACGGCGACCATGGCAATCTGCGCACTCGCCGCGTGTTCGCAAAACACTTCGATGCAGGCAGTTCCCGCAGGCGCGCCGGCATTTCCGGCGCGCGCGCGATTCGCGGCGGTTAGCCGGGCCGCGGACAACGTCACCCACCTTTTCGCCGCCCAATATGACTTCGTCTCCATCTTCGACGGGAACGGAAACCAGACAGGCGAGATCGACGTCCCTCAGGCGGGCGGACTCGCCGTCGATGCGAACGCGAATCTTTGGGTAACCGACTCGACGAAGTATCGGGTATGGATCTATCCGCCGCCGTATACGCAGCCGTCGACGTCGATCGACGATACGAATGGTCATCCAAACGCCGTGGCGGTCGATACGCATCCGGGACCGATGAAAGGCTACTTCGCGATCTTCAGCCGGCCGACCACCGGCGGATACAACAGCATGAGCCTGTATTCAGCCGGAAGCACGCGCCCTTGTAAGACGCTTGGCGGCAGGTTCGTCGCGGCCGGGATAAACGGCACCTTTGACGGCGGCGGCAACCTCATCGTGTTCGGCGATGGAAAACCCGTCGCAATCTGGCGCGGCGGCTGCAGCGCACCTGCAATTGAAAAACTTTATAGTCAAAGCGGCACGCTTGCAGGCCCGGCAGCCGCGGCGGCCGGTCCGAACGGCACGATCGCGATCCTCGATCAAGAGTATTCGAACGGTTTCACCGGAACGCTCTTTGGATTCGACAAACCGGTCAAGGCGCATTTCGGCCAACCGGTCGTATCGATGAGTCTGGCTGCCAATCAGCTGCCGCAAGGCTTCGCGTTTACGCAGAACGGCAACGACGTTTGGATCTCCAATTACGACGGCAACGTGATGGAATACGCATATCCGAGCGGTAGCGTGCTAGTCACCTTGCCGCAGGCCTTCTGGAGCGGGGCGATTGCGGTCGCACCCCCTTTCGTTCCCTAGGACGATCGCACCGCGGTTGCTTCGATCTCGACTTTCGCGCCGTCTTCGAGCAGATCGGCCACCTGAACGAGCGTCATCGTGGGGTACACGTTGCCGATGATCTCGCGGTAGACCGCACCGATTTCGCTTGCGCGCGAAAGATACTCGCGCTTGTCGGTGACGTACCACGTCATGCGCACGAGGTGTTCGGGGCCTGAGTCCGCGGCGCGCAGCACCGCGACGATGTTGCGCAGCGCCTGCGCGGTCTGCTCGACGAAATCGGTTGAAACGATCTGCTCGCGTTCGTTCCAGCCGATCTGCCCGGCGATGAAAAGCTGCTCGCCCAATGCCGCGATGCCGTTGCTGTAACCGCGTGGACGTTCCCAGCCCTCCGGTTGTATGATGCGGCGCGTCACGCGTAATCCGCCGCAGTGGTGAGATCGCTGCCGGCGTTTGCTTTCACGGCGTTGAACACGAGCGTGAGCAAGGCTGCGACGGCGAGATTGACGATGAACGCATAGAACATGTTCGCACCGGCAAGCACACCGCCGCCGATATGCAGGGGATAGAACGTCGCAAAGTTTGTCGAAACTGCCATCCACGTCGCTGCCGCCATGCCCGCAGCCCAACCCAACAGCAGTGCGGCCGGGTGGAACCAGCGCGTGTACAATCCGAGGATCACGGCGGGAAAAACCTGCAGAATCCAGGCGCCGCCGAGCAGCTGAAAGTTGATGGCGAACTGCGGCCGCAAAAAGACGGCAATCGCGAAACCGCCGGCAAGGACCAGCAGCGCGATGTACCGCGCAATCGCGAACTCCGAAGCTGGTCTGGTTTGACGCGCTCGAAACGACTGCAGAATATTGCTGGTAACGAGGTTTGCGGCGCCGATGGCCATGATTGCGGCGGGGACCAAAGCGCCGATAACGATCGCCGCAAAAGCGATTCCGGCGAACCAGTTCGGGAAAAACTGGGCGAAGAGCTGGGGAATCACGAGATTGGTTTGCTTGCCGACCGAGATATGCGCGGCCAGTGCGCAGTAGCCCAGCAGCGCGATGAAGGTCAACAGAAGGCTGTAAAGCGGCAGCAGCGCGCAGTTTCGCTGAATCACTTGCGCGCTCTTCGCGCTCAGTACGCTGGTCACCGAATGCGGATAGATGAACAGCGCCAGCGCCGATCCGAACGCGAGCGTAGAATAGGCGAAGAAAAGATTTGGAGTTAGGATGATCGATCCCGGTTTCGGCTTTGCCGCAAGCGCGGCTTGCGCGGCATCGAAGATGTGCGCCCAACCGCCGAGCTTTGCCGGGATGATCGCGAGCGCGACGATGACCGTCAGATAAATCAACGCGTCTTTCACGAAAGCGATCATCGCGGGTGCGCGCAGTCCGCTGGTGAACGTGTACGCCGCGAGCAGGACGAACGCGACGACGAGGAAGATGAGCGCCGAGGCGTTCGTCGACGCGATTCCCACGCGCTCGAGCACTGCCTGCATACCGGTCAGCTGGAGCGCAATATAGGGCATGACCGACAGCACGCCCGTAACGGCGACGGCCAGTTCCAGCCAGCGGCTTCCGAAGCGGTCGTGCACGAAGTCGGCGGTCGTGACGTACCCGCGACGTTTCGCAATGCTCCAAAAGCGCGCCATGATCAAAAAGACGAGCGGATACGCGATCGTCGTGTACGGCACTGCGAAAAACGCGAGCGCGCCGGCGCCGAACGCGAGCGCCGGCACCGCGATGAACGTGTACGCGGTGTAGAGATCGCCGCCGAGCAAGAACCATGAAACGAGCGTGCCGAACCGGCGACCTCCGAGCGCCCATTCATCGAGCGTGTTCAGCTTCGCGTTTCCCCAGCGCGCCGCGAGAAACCCCATGACGGTCACCGCTAGAACGAGCGCGATGAAGATTGCCGTTCCGCTATTCATGGCTTGCCTTGCGTGTAGCGAGGTAAACCCACCAGACGACCAGCGCAGCCAGCACGATCCACAGAATCTGATACCAGTAGAAGAACGGGAAGCCGAACAGCGTCGGGCCGCGGCGAGCGTAGAACGGCGGAACGAGCGTTGCGATAAACGGCACCACGAGGAACCAGTAGTAAGAGCGCTTGCTCATAAAGCGCAAATTCTCTTCGTCTCAGCCGAAGTCCTGAGCTCGTCGAAGGGCTGTCGAAGCATCAGCGCTCCACCCCTTGCGTGCGCTGCGCCCAAAGTGCTGTGAGCGAATAGGTGCCGAGCAGTTGCGAGATCGCCATGCCGCCGATGCACACTGCGGCGCCGATAATCTGGTGCGGTTCGATGCGGCTGCGAAGGAGCGCGACGCTGAGCAGTCCGGTGAGCACCGGTACGACGAATTGGAAAAGCGACGTTCGCCCCGCGCCGAGTTGGGAGATGCCGTAGCTCCACACCGGGAACGTCAGCACGATCGGAAAAACGACGGCGTATGCCAGGACGCCCCAGTCGGCGAGTGTCACGGCGCTCCAGTTTTGCGCGATCATGCGCGGGATTGCGCCTGGCAAGATGATCAGCGTACCGATCGTCATTGCGATTGCGACCAGCGCAACGGGCGTGTAGCGATCGAGTAACCGCGCCGTGAGCACGTTAAACACCGCAAACGTCGCCGCAGATGCGAGCGTAAGCGCGTCTCCGAGCCGGAACGTAATGTGCCCCGCAAAAACGCCTTCGAAGACAGCCACGCCGAACAGCGCGATAGCCGCTCCCAGCCAACGCCCGCTGCGGACAAGCTCCGTGCCGCCGAAGGCCACGATGGCAAGCGTGATCATCGGCGCAAGCGTCGCGAGCAGTGCGGATGCGAACGGCGTCGTGTGCGCAAGCCCGATGACCCACAGATATTGATAGAGGCCGTAGCCGCAGGCGCCGCATGCGATAAGCACCGGCATGTCGCGCTTGTGGATGCGAACGCGCTCGCCCATTGCACGCGCAAGAAGAAATCCGAGGGGCGTCATGGCCAAAAATCGCAGTCCGGTGAATGCCAGCGGGTCGAACCGTGCCATCGCATATTTCACCAAGACCGTGTTGAGCGCCCACGCAACGACTACATAGAGCAGGCTGAGGTAAGTAAGGCTGCGGCGCATCACCCGGGGGTCATACCGCCTCGCTCGCAAAACTTCCCCGGTAATGCTCCGCTTTATCGACAACGGCGGCGTTCAGCTGTGCGTGGAAGAGCGCGGTGCGGGACCGCGTCACGTGCTATTTCTGCACGGTTGGATCAGTGCGCGGCGGATGTGGTACGACGTGGCCGACCGGCTCGACGCCGGCCGCTTCACGCTGCATCTGCTGGACTTTCGCGGAAGCGGTCTGAGCGATCGTCCCAATAGCGGACACGATTTGTACGGCTACGTTTCCGATGCGCGCGCGGCGCTTGCCGCAATAGGTGCGCCGGTGCTGCTCGTAGGGCATTCGATGGGCGGCAAAGTCGCACAGTATCTGGCGAGCGAGCGGCCCGCAAACCTGGACAAACTGCTGCTCGTTGCGCCCGGCACGGCATCGGGCGGAAAAAGCTCGCCGCGACACCGCGATCACGCGATGCAGACCTATGGAAGCCGCAGGAAAATCGAAGCGTATCAGCGCGCGGCAATGACGCGACCGGTTGACGCCGCTGCAATGGAGCGCATCGTCGACGACGCGCTGGTATCGCAGCTCGAACATTGGTCAGGTTGGTATGACAACGGGCGTTTCATCGACTTTGCGGATCGTTTGAAGCAGATTTCCGTTCCGGTGCTCTGCATCGGCGGCGCCGAGGATCCGGTCGTCCCACCTAGCCGCCTACGGCGGAACGTCGCGCAAATGGTTCCGGGATGCGTCCTCGTGACGCTTCGCGATGCCGGCCACAACTTGCCGGTCGAAGCGCCTGCCGAAATCGCACAGGCAATCGAATCATGGTGACCAGCCGCCCGAGCCGGAAGTGGCGCTGTACGAGGAATTAGCCCAAGCGCCGGCGTCCGTGCACGAGGAGGTTTGCTGATTGCGATATTCCGCGCGCACCGTTGTGTCGTCCGCCGCACCGCTCTTCGCGCCGGCACACGGGTTAGGCGTCGCCGGCGGAGCGCCGCCGTCATCGCCCGCTGCGGAGGAGTCGATGACGTCGTCGAACGCGCCGTCGCGCGATCCGGCGATCATGACGTATGGCTGCGTAAGCATCGTGCGCAGCACGACCGTGCCGGAGCGCGTCGCGACGACGTAACCCTTCGCGTCGAGTACGTCGACCGTGATCGACGCGGTCAAGCGCCCTTCGGAAACGTACCGGTTCACTTGAACGTTGAGCGCGCAGTTCGTTTGCGAGCTGTCGCAGTCTGGACCGGGCGTTGCGGGCGAGGCTTCCGTCAGCCCAATCGTTTCCGTCGTCGTATACGTGCACGAGGCGTTCGCGCAAGCGGCCGGAATCGGTGTGAACGTCGGCGCGGGAAACGGCATGCCGCCGGCTTGCATATTTGCGCCGATCGTTTGTTCGAGCGAAACGGCTGCGCGCTGATACCCCGCGGCTATGTACGGGTGCATCATGCGCGCGACGGTCATGTGTGTCATCGCGAGACCGGCGGAAAGAATCGTTGCGCCCACGAGCGCAATCAACGCGACGTACGCAAGCGTTCCCGCGAGCACTTACGGAGCACCGCTGGGCTGCGGGATGAGGCCCGGACGACTTACCTGCGAGCCCGGCAGCGGTGCTCTCACGTCGACATCGGACGTGAGCGTAACGGTCCCGGGGTCGTTGCGGCCCGGTTCGGGCGTATACCGAACCGTCACTTGAAGCTGCGCCGAGGTGACGCCGGCCGAGAGCGTGGTCGTAATAGTCGCAGGTGCGGTTGTCTGCGTACTCAAGGGCACGACGACGGTCCGCGATCCGTTTGGAGCGTTGCCGGGCGATCCGTATTTCCACGCGTTTTGCGCAAGGCGCATCGTTTGCTCTGCGGCAACAAGCGCTGCTCGTCGTCCCGGACCGCCTTGTTGTGAGACATACCTACCGAAGGCGCCGGCGGCAAAAAGTACGCCCCCGACGACGATCGCAACAATTGCAACCGCCACCACGGTTTCGACCAGCGTGATGCCGGATTGCGCGTTTCTCACCAGCTGCATGAGTGCCCGGAAACGGGGCTTCGCGGACATTTCATTTGTATCACTACATTGACACAAAGGCGGCGTTTGTGTTAGGGTGCTAATACAATGGATAGACAGGTCGTTCTTCACTGGTTTTGGACGGGCTTTTTCGCAGTATTCGGCGCCTATTTGTTGATGTGGGCTCGCAACTTCGCCGGTCCGCAAGCGGCGAATTGTCATATACGAGTCGCCTCGCCTGACGCGGACACTGCGAACGAACGCATAGAAAGCGCCGTAACGCGCCGCGAAGCTGCGGAAGGGCGGCCGCCGCGCCTCGGTCTGTGGCTGGGGTTTTGGAGTTTGCTCCTCGCGGCCGTCGCTGCGACGGGCCGCGTGCAGCCGGCCTTGCTGTATGCGTTACTCTGTCTAGGAGCCGCGGTTGCGATCGGGGCCGCATTTTTGAGGCTGCGCAATTCACAAACGACGCGCGTCGCGGTGGTGGCTGCTCGCAGCCCTGAAGGCGTGATACCGCCGGTTTGGTTGTATGGTGCGGCGATTTCCGCGTTGATGCTGCTCATCTATGCCGGCAGCGAACAGTATCGCTGGCCCGCGGCTATCGTCATGGCGTCATCGCTTCTTACAACGGCTATCGCGTGGCGGCTTACAACGCTGCCGGCACTCCTATCGGGCGTAGACGTACCAGCAGAGCAGATCATCGACGAGCGTCTGCGCTTTCATCGCAGCAGCTTGGCGCTGTTCTATGCTACGGTCCAGCCGTTCGTGTTCGTCAGCCAGACTGCGGCAAAAGGAGGTGCAGCAGAGCAGGCAGCGTGGTATTTCGCCTTGGCCGTATGGGCGGCGTTCGCATTCTGGATGATTCGGCGTCTGTTTACCAAGGTTCAACTGGCTTGAGAAACGCTATACTGGCAGTCGACCCCGAGATCGAAATCGCACCGTATCTGCAGATAGAAGAGCAAATTCGCGGACTGATTCAATGCGGCGATCTCTTTCCGGGTTCGCTTCTGCCGACGGTTCGCCAGCTGGCCGACGATTTGAATGTCGCTCCGAATACCGTCGCGCGCGCGTACGCCGATTTGCAAGAAGAAGGCTGGCTCGTCAGTGAAGGGCGGCGAGGTACGCGCGTTGCGCCGCGTTTGCCGGACGTCGACAAACGGGCACGCGCGCAAGCACTGCGGACGGCCGTTTCGCAGTTCGTTTCCGCGCTCGTCGGGCGCGGCTATTCGCGCACGGAGATAGAGCGCGAACTTCGCCGGACCGCGTCATGACCTCGCTGCTTCGGCAGTGAAGGCGTCGGCCTGCCGCACCGGAGCCCTTACGGCTTCGTCGGGCACAGATACTGCCTGCGGCAGCGGCGGGGCATAGCAGAACGATACGAGCAATCCGGCGAATCCGGCGATGAACGGTGCACCGATAATCATGTTCGGCGGCCAGCCGAGGCTGCCGTCGTTCAGACGAACCGATGCGATATAGAACACCGTCATCGCGAACGGCACGATGAACGCAAACGCATAAAAGGCGTTGCCGGACCGCACGCGCTCTTTGAGCACAGCGACGAGCAGGTCCGCAAGAATACCCGTTGCCAGCGCGGCAGGAATGTCCCAATAGGTGTCGCTTTGCGTGGCTAACGCAATGCCGTTCAATCCGAGCAGCAGCGTGAACGCGCCAAGCGGCATGCGCCAACGGCGAAGGAGCAGCAACACCAATCCCATCGTGATGAGCGACGAGATGATGATCGCATCCATGCTGTACGTCTGTCCCATCGACGTGTAGACGCCCTGCGGCCGGCCCGCTGCGGTGAACAGCAGCTCGTTGTTAGAGCGCCACGCGGGATGGCTTGCGTCTTGCGATGCAAGTTGCGTGACGTTCACGGCATGCGAGCCATCCGCGTGCGCGATAAACACCTGTGCAGCTCCGCCTGCATTGCGTACGTATGCAATGCGGCTGCCGTCGGGCGAGAGCGCCGGCTCGGATCCGCTCAGCGGCAATACCGCCGGCTTCGAGCCGGAAGCGTTCGTGAGTACGAGTGCTCCATCGCTGCGGTCGTACACGATCGCGCCGTTGCGTGTCCAATACGGCTCGTTCGCATCGATTGTTCCGGAAAGCCAACGAACGGCGCCGCCGCCCGCGGGTACAAGCGCAAGCTGTTGGTGCAAACCGTTGCGCGATTGGAAAAGAATGTGCGTACCGTCGGGCGACCACGCCGGATTCTGGACGGTCGTCGAACCGTCGACGGCGACGTGCGCGTTGCTCCCGTCGGCGTTCACCGTGACGATCCGAAAGTTTCCGGACGTTCCCGCGGGCATGCTGACGTATGCGAGGTGTTTTCCATCGGGCGACCACGCCGGCTGCGTATCGTGCCTGCCTGAATGCGTGATACGCACCGGATGCGTGCCGTCGGTCCGCGCGACGTAAATGTCCGAGGCCGCTAAACCGCCGCTTGTCACACCTGCCGCCACGCGATATGCGACGAACGTACCGTCAGGCGAAACGGCGGCTCCCCAAACGTCGTGCTTCGGAGCGGTGAGCAAGCGCGTTTCTTGCGTGCCGTCCGTACGAACGGAAAACAGCTCGCCGCCGGTCAAGCTCTTCGAATCCGCAGTCATGATTGCTTCGTCCGTATTGTCACCGAAGAGCGATGCGTATTGCGTGAAGAAACCGAGCAGCGTCAGCAGTGCAAACGTGCAAAGAACGAGCGGACCGGCAATTTTCCACCCGCCGGCGTGTTCGTCATAGCGATGCGCGATCGAACGAATCGGTCCGGCGAAGAGCATTGCACCGCCCAGCGCGAGCCACAGATGGGAGATGCTGATCAATCCGGTGATGTCGGTTTCGATGCCGAAGATCGTGTGCCAATATAAATCGAAGACGCCGCCGCTAGCGAAGAGCAAAACGCCGATCGCGGACGTCCAATATCCGTACGGCAAGCCGCAGCGGAAGCTGTATCCGCGCGTGAGATTTCGCAGTCCGACTACCCCGAGCACCGCGCCGGACAACGCCATGCATCCGTACAAAATGGCGTGCCACGGCGTGAAGAAACTCTGGTCAACCATTCCGTGCGCGTGGGCCCAGCCGTCTTGAATGACGCCCGCCATGACGAGCGCGGCCAGCACGGCCATGAGCCAATCAAACGCCAATGACGAGGGCGGATACGAAGCAGTGCGCATCATCGGTCTCCCGTTCGGTTTTGAAGTGTACGCTTTGGCTTGCCGCCAAGTTTCAGCCTACCGCACGCGCTCGCTTGCTTCTTGCCCTGCAGTTCGTTGCATCGTCGTTGACTGGGCCCTTTCTCCTTGGTATACTCCCAAAGTTCGGTCTCACTCGAGGGTGTGGCCGACTTTTGGTGTGTGTGAGTAGGAGTCTATAGTTGCCGACGATTAGCCAGTTGGTTCGTAAGGGTCGCCAGAAGGCCGAGAAGAAGGTCAAAACACCGGCGTTCCGCGTCATCCAGACCGGTCCCAAGCCGGGTCACCCCGATTTGCCCCTGCGCTCGTTCGAAGTGGCCGGCAACCCGCAGCGCCGCGGCGTCTGCACGCAAGTCAAGACCGTGACCCCGAAGAAGCCGAACTCGGCGCTTCGCAAGGTCGCCCGTGTGCGCCTGACCAACGGCGAAGAGATTACCGCCTATATCCCCGGCATCGGCCACAACCTGCAGGAGCACTCGGTCGTGCTCGTGCGCGGCGGCCGCGTAAAAGATTTGCCGGGCGTTCGCTATCACATCATCCGCGGTACACTGGATACCTCCGGCACCGCGAACCGCAAGCAAGGCCGTTCGAAGTACGGCGCCAAGCGCACCGCTAAGAAGTAAGAGAGTAAAAGGAACAGATGCCTCGTAAAGGTCCGGCACCGAAGCGGCAGATTCTGCCCGATCCGCGTTTCAACTCGAAAGTGCTCGCGCGCTTCATTAATAAGGTCATGCTTCGCGGCAAGAAGTCGCTCGCCGAGCAAATCACGTACGGCGCGTTGAATATCGTTTCGGAGAAGACCGGCCGCGACGCGATGGACGTGTTCTCGCAAGCGCTTTCGAACGCGATGCCGCTGGTCGAAGTGCGTCCGCGCCGCGTCGGCGGTGCCACGTACCAAGTGCCGATGGAAGTCCGTCCGGATCGCCGCCAGGCGATGGCGATGCGCTGGCTCATCGGCTTTGCGCGCTCGCGCGCCGGGCGCTCGATGGAAGAGAAGCTCGCCGCGGAGCTGATGGACGCCGCCAACAACCAAGGCGCGTCGATCAAAAAGCGCGAGGATACACACAAGATGGCGGAGGCCAATAAGGCTTTCGCGCATTACCGCTGGTAATTTTTAAACGCTAAAGATCATGGCTGCAAGAGAATATCCGCTGGAGCGGACCCGCAATATCGGCATCGCCGCGCACATCGACGCCGGCAAGACCACGTGTACGGAACGCATTCTGTTCTACACCGGCCGCACGCACAAAATCGGTGAAGTGCACGACGGCGCCGCGACGATGGACTGGATGGTCCAGGAGCAGGAGCGCGGGATCACGATTACGTCGGCCGCGACGGCGTGCACCTGGCGCGACACTCGGATCAATATTATTGATACGCCAGGCCACGTGGACTTCACGGTCGAGGTTGAGCGCTCGCTGCGCGTGCTCGACGGCCTCGTCGCGCTGTTCGACTCGGTTGCCGCCGTGCAGCCGCAGTCCGAGACGGTCTGGCGCCAGGCGAACAAGTACAAAGTGCCGCGGATCATCTTCGTCAACAAGATGGACCGCATGGGCGCCGACTTCTTCAATGCCGTCGACAAGATCAAAGAGCGCCTCGGCGCGAACGCCACGCCGATTCAAGTACCGATCGGTGCGGAAGACAATTTCAAAGGAGTCGTCGATCTCTTCACCATGAAGAAGATCGTCTATACTGACGATCTCGGTTCGACGATGGCGGAAGAGCCTGTCACCGAAGCAGACGGCGAGCTGAAAGCGCTCGCGGACAAGTGGCGCCAGAATTTGGTCGAGAACATCGCGGAGCAGGACGAAGAGCTGCTCGAGATGTTCTTCGAGGGCAAAGACCTTCCGATCGATCGCATGAAGGAAGCGCTGCGCAAGGCGACCATCGCCGGCACGGTGCTGCCGATGCTGTGCGGTTCGGCGTTCAAGAACAAAGGCGTGCAGCCGCTGCTGGATGCCGTCGTCGAGTACATGCCCTCGCCGCTGGATGCCAAGCCGATCATCGGCAAAGATCCGAAGACGGAAGCCGAGATTACGCGCAAACCGGACGACAAGGAACCGTTCGCGGCGCTCGCGTTCAAGATCGCGACCGACCCATACGGCAACCTGACGTATTTCCGCGTGTATTCCGGCACGCTCGAAAAAGGCTCGTACGTGTACAATTCGCGTTCGGGCCGCAAAGAGCGCATCGGCCGCATTCTGCGAATGCACGCGAACCATCGCGAAGACATCGATTCGATCGGCGCGGGCGACATCGCTGCCGCGGTCGGTTTGACCGACACGCGCACCGGCGACACGCTGTGCGACGAGAAGCATCCGATTATGCTCGAGTCGATCACGTTCCCGGAACCCGTCATCTCGCAGGCCATCGAGCCGAAGACGAAGGGCGATCAGGATCAGCTCGGCAAGGGCCTGCAGCGCCTCGCGCAAGAGGACCCGACGTTCCGTATGTACACGGACGAGGAGACGCAGCAGACGATCATCGCCGGCATGGGCGAGCTCCATCTCGAAATCATTCTCGACCGTCTGCGCCGCGAGTTCAAAGTCGAAGCAAACGTCGGCAAACCGCAGGTCGCGTATAAAGAAGCCATCACGAAGACCGTTGAGAAGCAGGGCAAGTTCGTCCGGCAATCCGGCGGCAAAGGCCAGTACGGCGATATCTATCTGCGCGTCGGACCGGGTGAAGCGAACTCCGGGTTCACGTTCGATTGGAAGATCGTCGGCGGCGTCGTGCCAAAAGAGTATCAGAAGGCCGTTCAAGAGGGCATCAAGGAAGCGGCGCAAAGCGGCGTGCTTGCGGGCTATCCGATCATGGACTTCAAAGTCGAAGCGTTCGACGGTTCGTACCACGACGTCGACTCCTCGGAAATGGCGTTCAAGATCGCCGCGTCGATGGGCTTCAAAGAAGCCAACCGCGCAGCCGGCCCGATTCTGCTCGAGCCGATCATGAAAGTGGAAGTCACGACGCCGAAGGACTACATGGGCGCGATCACCGGCGATCTCAATCGCCGCCGCGGCATGATCCAGGCGACGGAAGAAGCACCGGGCGGCGCGCAGGTCATTACCGCGCACGTCCCGCTCTCGGAAATGTTCGGCTACGCCACCGACATGCGGTCGGCGACGCAGGGCCGCGCAACGTATACGATGGAGTTCTCTCACTACGAGAAAGCTCCGAAGTCGGTCGAGGAGGAAGTGGTCGCGAAAGCGGCCGGTAAGAAAACCTCCGCCGCCTAAATAACGACAACTCGACCATTTATCTCACTGCATAAAAATAAAGGAAAAGCGAAAAGCGAATCATGGCGAAGGCTAAATTCGAACGTAGCAAACCGCACGTAAACATCGGAACGACGGGGCACGTCGACCACGGTAAGACGACGCTTACCGCGGCAATCATCAACTGCCTCGCCACCGAGAACGCGAACATCCAGAAGCGCAATGTCGACGATATCGACAATGCGCCCGAAGAAAAAGAGCGCGGCATTACGATCGCGATCTCGCACCAAGAGTACGAGACGCAGAAGCGCCACTACGCGCACGTGGACTGCCCCGGTCACGCCGATTACATCAAGAACATGATTACCGGCGCGGCGCAGATGGACGGCGCAATCCTCGTCGTCTCCGCGACCGACGGCCCGATGCCGCAAACGCGCGAGCACATTCTGCTCATGCGCCAAGTCGGCGTTCCGTACATCGTCGTGTTCCTCAACAAGGTCGACATGGTCGACGACGAAGAGCTGCTCGAACTCGTCGAGATGGAAATTCGCGAACTGCTCAACCAGTACGAGTTCCCGGGCGACACGACGCCGATCATCCGCGGCTCCGCGCTCAAGGCGCTCAACAGCTCCGGCAAGCGCGGCGACCCGGATGCCGATCCGATCTTCAAGCTGATGGATACGGTCGACGAGTACATTCCGAATCCGCAGCGCGAAACCGACAAGCCGTTCCTCATGCCGGTCGAAGACGTGTTCACGATCACGGGACGCGGTACGGTCGGCACGGGCCGCGTCGAGCGCGGTCAGGTGAAGGTCGGCGAGGAAGTCGAAATCGTCGGTCTGCAGGATCAGACGAAGAAGACGGTCGTCACGGGTATCGAGATGTTCCGCAAGCTGCTCGACATCGGCATCGCCGGCGACAACATCGGCGTGCTGCTTCGCGGCATCGATCGGAACGAGATCGAGCGCGGCCAAGTGCTGGCAAAACCCGGTTCCATCAAGCCGCACAAGAAGTTCGAAGCCGAAGTGTACGTGCTCTCCAAAGAAGAGGGCGGGCGTCACACCCCGTTCTTCGCAAACTACCGCCCGCAGTTTTACTTCCGCACGACGGACGTGACGGGCACCATCCAGCTGCCGGAAGGCGTCGAGATGGTGATGCCGGGCGACAACATCAAGATGAAGGTCGAGCTGATCACGCCCGTGGCGTGCGAGGCCGGACTGCGTTTCGCAATCCGTGAAGGCGGCCGCACCGTCGGCGCCGGCGTCGTCACGGCGGTTCAGGACTAGTCTTTTCCGCCAAGGTGTCGCCTAACCTTGACGAAAAATCCGTCGTCCTGATGGGACGATTATCCAGGGTGTCATCCTGAGGTATCGAAGGATGACCGAGCTTGTCGAGGTCTGCAGAAAGAACTAATGGCTAAACAAAAGATTCGCATCCGCCTCAAGGCGTACGATCACAAAGTGCTCGACCAATCGGCGGAGCGTATCGTCGAGACCGCGAAGCGCACCGGCGCGTTCGTCAGCGGCCCCGTGCCGTTGCCGACCGAGATCAACCGGTTCTGCGTAAATCGCTCGCCGCACGTCGACAAGAAGTCGCGCGAGCATTTCGAGATGCGCACGCACAAGCGGCTCATCGACATTCTGCAAGCCTCGCCGAAGACGATGGATGCGCTGATGCACCTCGATCTGCCGGCCGGCGTGGACATCGAACTGAAGGCGTAAGGGGCTTCATCGCGCCGGATGACGAGCCGCGTCGAACAAGACGCGGCTCTTTCGTTTTCCGGGGTACTTTTCAGTTACTCACAGCCCATCCCCAAGGAAAATGCAGTTTTCCTCATCTGTTCACAATTTTTTCGCAAGGCGGCGCGCGTATAATAGCTAAACGGCGAATCTAAGAGCAGCGGCTTTGATAAGCGAGGGGCACACCTATGCACATCCTCGATTTGGTCTTGATCGCGTTCGTGGAGGCGAAGACCCTCAAAGTGGTTCGACGTGGGCCTCAGGTGTGGCTGAGCAACGGCGACGGCTTTCCGCTGAATCTGGTCACGGGGCAAATCGAACGCATCCCCGAGCCTGCTGACGCTGCGGACCCATAACGACCCGGGACGAATTTCCGATACCCCTTGGTGCGCCGGACCGTTCGCACGCCGCCGCTTCCTTGCTACACTGTGTACACAGACCGCGGCCACGAACGAGCATTAAGAAAATGAAAGCGTTCACATATCCGCGGTCTTTGCTTTTTATACGAGCGCCGTACCGATAAGCCCGTTGCGCGTAACGAGCGCAGCAAGTTGCGATTCGTCGAGATCTTCGGTTTGCGCGGGACGCTGCGGAAGGACCAGGTAACGCGCTTCCGCCGTGCTGTCCCAGACGACGATCTGCGTTTTCTCGGGAAGAGCGACGCCGAACTCGCGCAAGATCGCGCGCGGTTCGCGGACCGCACGCGCGCGATACGTTTCGCTTTTGTACCATGAAGGGGACGGACCGAGCAGCGCGATCGGATAGCACGAACACAACGTGCAGACGATCAAATTGTGAACGTGGATCGTGTTTTCGACGACACGGAGCTTCACAGGCGCCCAATGCGAGAGGTCGATGCCGAGTTCTGCGACCGCCGCATTCGCATCGTCGAGCAAGCGGCGCTTGAATGCGGCATCAGTCCAGGCGCGGGCTACGACGCGATACCCGTTCTCCGGACGCGCCTTTGCAAGGAATGACTCGACGGCGGAATCGAGCTGCTGTTCGGACGTGATGCCGCGCTCTTCCAGTCGCGCGATGAGCGATCTCACGCGGCGCGATATTTGCGCGCTGTGCTCGTGGTCGTGAACGTGTGCGCTCATGCGTCGGCCTCCAAATACGATTCAAACAAGTCGGCACGCACGAGATGCTCGCCGCGATCGAATTCGACGGTGTAGAGCATTTCGGTGCGTGCTTGCGTTCCGTGCAGCGCGCCCTCGTCAGCGAAGCGAAATGCGCCCAGCACGGCTACGATGCGGCCACTGCGTTTCGCGAGGTATGCGGGTAAACGCGTGTGGCCATCGCGTCGCAGCTCTCGCGTGCGCACGAGCGCGCCGGTTTCAAACGGCATCCAGCATCCCTTTGCCCGCGAGAAGGTTCTCGATGGCAAGAAGCCACCGCTCGTAGTATGAGGATTCGTGGTAAACGTGCGGCGGAAGGCGCTCGATGGCGTCCCGAAATTCATCGAGCGTGTACGCGCTTCGCTGCAGCAGCACGCGATTGAGCGCGAAAACGCGCGCTTCCCATTCGTGATGAAAGGGCTCGCGATCGTCGGCGGTGTCAATCTGGCCGTAATCGGCCGAGTCCCCAATGTCGTGCGGACGCATCAAAACCTCCAGCGAAGACGTACCTGCACGCTTCGCGCCGTCGGATAACTGTACGGAACGTAGCCTGCGCGGCCGTACGTCCACGGCACCGCTTGCGTGACGCCGTCGTTCGTCGGCACGCCGTTTCCGAGGACATATGGCTTGGGCGCGTTTATCAGGCCCTGGTAATACGCTGCGTAGAGCGGATCGCCGCCGGCGTATCCGGGCGGCCCGATGAGATAGCCGTTCGTCCCGTATGCGGTCGGCGAAGCAACGGCGAAAAGGTTCACCACGGTTCACGAGTGTCTGCGGCGGGCTGCGCAGCGTGTTCGGATCGCTGCCTTCGGAGGTGCCGAGCGTTCCGATGTAGGGGTTGGTAATGGCGTTGTACGGCTGCGAGGGATCGCGCAAGAAGTAGTAGTTCGCGCCGGGATCGACGTGGTTGTCGTTGGGCACTTGCTCCGGCTGGTGCGTGAGCGGATTGAAAATCCACGCCACGGTGCCGACCCCGTACGGATAACCCGATTCGTAGGAAAGCGACGGTACGATTCGCACGCGACGTTTCGCCGCATCGACTTCATACGCAAGCGTTGCGGTGAAATCCGGAACGTATCCCACTGGAAAAAGGTGTCCGGTCGCGATTGCAGGCGCGTTGAGATTGTTGTAAGCGAACTCCGATGCGCTCGATGAAAACGCCCGCAGGTAGTCCGCATTCAGCGTGAGCGCGCCGTGGTTGACCCACAGCTCGATTCCGTGTGCGCGCAGTTGTCCCACGTTCGTCGGCACGCCGACGGGGCTCCGCGCGAGTTCACCGCCTGATTGCCGGTAGTTGTACGGCAGAACGTCGATGCGGTTCTTCTCGAGCTCGGCCCAATACGTAAACCGGAACGCGGTTTTCCCTGTGGCTTCGAACGATGCGATATGCGAGTCGCCGACTTCAGGCGCGAGCGTTACGAACGGTGCCGGGTTCCCGTTTTGGTCGACGTTTGTCGAATCGTAGCGATCTGCTTCCAGCGGTTTTGGAGCGACCGTCGTGTGGTCGAAGGTTACGCGTGCCGCGTATGTACGGCCCAAGCGATACGTTCCCGAAACATGCGGATCGAGCGCGCCCACGTTGTATGGGCTGCCGGTGCTGGGATCGATTCGCGTGTGGGTCAAACGAAGCGCACCCATGAGCGCAAAGCGCACCGCATCGTCGGTTTTTCCGCCGCGAAGTATCGCATTGGCGAACGGATCGAAGCTGACGCCCGGCACGGAGGCAATCGCACCTTGAACCGTGCGGCAGTGTACGCCGCAAGGCCGGATGCCGAAACCGGCGGTCCGCTCAATGCGCGGCCCGTGACGGTGAACACGTCACCGCTGCCTGCCGCGGAGAAAGCCTCTGCCGTGGCTCGCGCGCTAGCGATCGTTTTGAGCTCTTTGATCAACGTCAGTGCGATTTGATTGACCTGGCCGGGCAGAACCGTAACCCCACTCTGGCTTACGGGCTCGTATCCGATTGCTTGAGCGGAAACGACGTAGGTGTCGGGCGTGACTCCGAGCAGCGCAAAGGAGCCGCGCGCATCGCTCGTCGTCGTAGAGCGACCGGAAGGTGATGCCGCACTGACGCGCGCGTTGGCGACGGGCGTATCTCCCGAGACAATGGTTCCCGCAATCACCCCGGTTGTCGCTTCCGCAGCATCGCTTCTCGCCAAAGCGCCGCAAAGGACGATGCTCACGGCTAAGAGTGCCGCAATGAAATTACAGGCGAAGCACCGCCGCCACGTGATTACCGTAGCCGGCGACGCGCTCGATGCGCAGGGTGTCCGTG
>Ga0209168_10001260_pt1 | contig 20457 bp, 19 predicted proteins | sample Coa_R1_FD_187156 | JGI IMG/M metagenome (GOLD analysis project Ga0209168, IMG submission 187156) | Surface soil microbial communities from Centralia Pennsylvania, which are recovering from an underground coalmine fire - Coalmine... | ecosystem: Environmental > Terrestrial > Soil > Unclassified ...
CGATTACGTGGCGATCAAACCTTCCGACCTGGAATCGACGATCAATCCTTCTGATGCGGAGCTTTCCGCGTATTTTGCGAAGAATCAGTCCAAATACCAAGTGCCTGAACGGCGGTCCGCCAAATACGCTCTTCTGGATCTCGATCAGCTCAAAAAGAGTACGAAAATCAGCGATGCCGACGTCCAGGCGTATTACCAACAGCATTTGGACGATTACAAGGTTGAAAATCGCGTCCACGCTGAGCAGATCGTCTTCAACACGCTGGGCAAAACCGATGCGGAAGTGGCGCTGATCAAACAGCAGGCCCAGAAGGTCGACGACCAAGCCAAGCATGGCGCAAAGTTCGAGGATTTGGCCAAGAAATACTCTGAAGACACGAATACCAAGGACAAGAGTGGCGATATTGGCTGGATTGTCGCCGGTCAGACGGCCCCGTCGTTCGAGAAGGCTGCTTTCAGCTTGCCGAAGGGCGGTGTTTCCGACGTAGTGCAGACGCCGTATAGCTTCGACATCATCAAAGTCGTGGATAAGGAAGACGCGCATACAAAAAGTTTGGCGGAGGTTCGCGATTCGATTGTGACGACGCTGACGCAGGAAAAAGTGAACGACGAACAAAGCGGGCTATCCGACAAAATAGCCGCCGCGGTCCGGCAGTCTAATCGTCAATCCATCGATGCCATTGCCAAGGAATTTAGTTTGCAAACAGGCGAGACCCCCCTTGTCAGCGTGACCGAACCGGTGGGCGATCTAGGTAATGCGCCGCAGCTGCAAGAGGCGCTTTTTTCGCTTCGTCAGGGTGAATTGAGCCAGCCTATCTCGGTCGATCGCGGCTATGTGATCATTTCCGTCGACAAGGTCGTCGCTGGACACCAAGGCACGCTGGCCGAAGTCCGCGACCGCGTTGTTGCCGATTACCGCAAAGAGAAGGCTCAGGATCTTGCGGAACAGAGGGCGCAAGAGTTAGCCAGGCGCGTGAAAGCAGGCGATTCGCTCGATAAGGCAGCGAAAGCGCTGGGCCTGACGGCCAAATCAACCGACCCAATCACTCGCACCAGCCAAATCGCCGATCTGGGCCCGGCCAAGGATCTGGAGGTCGCGTTCAACATGAGCGTAGGTCAGGCAAGCGCGCCAGTTTTGGTCAGCGGGAACTGGGTGGTCTATCAAGTGAAGTCGAAACAAGGAGTCAATCCCACGGATTTTGCAAAGGCGGTGAACGATTTGCGGCAACAAATCCTGCAGGAGAAGCAGTCGGTGGCGTTCGAAGCGTTCCACGATGCTCTCCAGAAGCGCTACGAGCAAGAAGGCAAGCTCGCTTTCAATCAGGACAATCTGAAGAGCCTGATCAGCCAGTCATCCAGCTAAACGATTGTAAATAATCAGCTTAAGAGAAACCCGATGAGGCATTTTTTCCGGTTGCGTCCCTCATAGCATTCGTCTAGCATATTTCCTCTAGCAGCGCCTGCCCTGTCGCCAGCGGGGGTGTCACGGATCGGCGGGACCTCCTCCCCCGTTTGAAGCGCCTTTATCAGCGAGTGCAGTTTCTGGTAGGTGAATTCTTTCTGCAACGCAATTGGTCAGGCGTTTCGGAGCTTCAACGGGTAAAAAGGTAACGTCGGCCAAGGCCCAGCTTCCCCAGAATAGCGAGAATGCCATGAATCAAAAATTGATTGCCCAGCGCAACGAATATCGCTGCTGCATTGAGATTAATCAGAATGGCAAATATGCGGTCCGCGTGCAGGTACAGTTCGGCGCGAAGGACTGGTCGCTACCCGTATTTTTCCTTGTCTCATCTTTCGATACCGCCATGAAGAGGCTGGAAGAGGCTCTTCAGTTCTTGCAGCGGCACGAGGAACATTTGTGGTTCTGGGGCGTGGAGCGCAGTGACGATCCAAAGGTCGCCGTGGAGATGCTCAATCAATTTGGCCTTCATTACGATCGGCGTAAGGATTTTCCCCGGCGTGCCGCGGAACTCACCGTTCCGGTCGGCCGCGCCGTGTCGGCTTTCCGGTTGGCACAAGCGCGTCGTGCACTTGCCGACTCCATCAGCTCCGGCCGAACGGCCCTCGCGAGCGACTAGGTATATCATCTCCTGTGGGGACTCTGGCGGGTTGTCCTGACTTCTGATTGGCGTGAGGGGGAAACGACGGAGCCAGGATTCTTCAGTCGTTCTACTTGCCGCGGATAATCACTTCGCCATGCGCGATCACATGGTCATTAATCAACAATCGATATTTGAACGATCCGGGACCAAGGCCAGCGCGTGGTGTGCCGCTCATTAAGCGCACGCCCGGAGGCGCTTGAAAGACGTTCGAAGAAAATGGGCATCTTTGGGGATCAAACTCAATGCGGAGATTTCCGCTTTCCGCCACCCAAACGACTTGATCCGCCGCTTCGATGAGCACAACTTCCGGTAAGACTCCGACAAGCACCAGTTTTTCAGCCATAGTTTGAATCGCGTCGGAGATTCGAGGGAGGCGCGAGCCTCGAACCATAACATACCCGGGCGCGGTTTACATCCTTCGCCGTAGCCTTGGATCCTTTCAGAAAAACGAAAGCCCAATTCAGGCACTCGCGGACACAATCTCCCCGATCATTGCGCGAAGGTTTACCAGGGTGAATGGCTTCGGCAGGATGCGTACGCCCTCGAGCTCGATCTGCGCCTTGTCCGCGTCGGCTAGGTTCCCGGTCATCAAAAGGAATTTGCGCGCAAGAGCCGGCTGCTTCAGACGCAAGGTCCGCAGGACCGCCAGTCCGTCCTGTCCTGGCATTTTCAAGTCGCACAACACTGCGTCGAAGGGATCCTTGGATGCGGAGTTCAGTATGGAGTCGAGACGCGTGGGATCCTGCAGGACCACGACGGTTGCACCCGTTTTCGCAAGGACGACTGAGACGAGGTTCAGAATCTCCATTTCGTCGTCTATCACCAGAAATCGCCGCGCGGGAGTTGCGAGGGCGGGTTCTTCGCCCGTCGCCACTGGCTCTACCGGTTCCAGCGCAGGCAAATCTGGATCGTCGTGCTCAGTACCGGAGTCTTCGGTGCTTGCCAATGGCAGCAGGACACGAATGGTTGTACCGCGTCCCACTTCGCTTTCGACGTCGATTTTGCCGTCATGCTGTTCGACGATGCTGTGACAGATGCTCAAACCCAGGCCAGTCCCCTGCCAGATTGGCCGGCTAGTGAAAAATGGATCGAAGATGTGATCGCGGACTTCTGGAGGTATGCCGCAGCCATTGTCCTCCACCGTAATTCGCGCGCGACCATCCCAAACGTCGCATTTCAATCGGATTTCGCCCCTGTCGCGGGATTCCCGGATGGATTGCTCCGCATTCAACACCAACTGTAGCATCGCTTGTAACAGTAAATCCGCATCGCCTTTTACGAAGATGGCCGCGCGCGCCGGGGTGTATTGCACGCGGATATTGTTGGCAGCCAGTTGATAACTCCGGAGCGCGAGCATGCGGGCGGGAACCGTTCGCAAATCCATCTGGTGGAGTTGTTCCGGGTGGCGTCGTGACATTCGGCTGAGATTGCCGACCAGGGTCTTGAGCCGCAGAGCCTCATCGCGTACCGTTTGCAATTGAGTTCGAACCGCAGGCTCCAGCCCGGAACGTCCCAAAACCACTTCGGTGAACCCAAGGATCGAGGTCAATGGATTGTTGATTTCGTGCGCCACTCCAGACACCAATTGCCCGAGCGAAGCGAGCTTCGCGGCCCGCAGGAGATCGTTGTGTGCGGCTTCGAGTTGCATCGCGCGTTGCCTGACTTTTTCCTCGAGCGAATCGCGCATGTCACGAAGCTCCGAGGCCATTGCCAAGAACGCCGTAGTAAGTGAGCCCAACTCTATATTCTTTGGGACTCTTCCTTTTACCTCCAGGTTTCCATGCTTGACCTGCATCACCATTCCGTGAAGTTGTTCGAGAGGGGCCCAGATTTCCCTGCGGTGCGCTTGCCGGAACCACAGCATGGCGAAAAGTGGAAACGATCCCAGCATCAACAGAAAAACGCACAGCCAGTCCGTATATTCCGCAAGCTTGCGCGTTTCCACGTCCAAGCTCCGAAATTGCCTTTGTTCTATCTCGCGAAAGACATTTCGCACACGAAGTTCGCGCTTCGCTACTTCATCGAATTGAGGCTCGTCAACTGCCTCTATTTGTCGACCGGCAAGCAAATGGTCCGTGAGGTCGAAGAAATCTTCCTCGTGTGCCGCCAGTTCTGCCACTTGGTCGCGCTGCACCTCCGAAGGGGCGAAATCGGCAGATTGCTTCGTTAGGGCGCGCAACTTGCGATCTGAAGAACGGTACTCGGCCAGCAGACCGGCATTATTGGAAGCGTAAGATCGCCAGAAATTCAGCACGCTGCTATCAAAGGCGTCGTGGAGTTGCGTATGCAAGACAATCTGTTGGTGCAAGGCCTGGACACCCGACGAGAATTGGGAACGAATCGCCGCGCTCATGCCGAGCGCCGCAGCCATCAAGAGCAGCGCGAGAGATACAGTTGCGCCTTCCATCAGGATGAAACGGCTCTGCATGGAGCGAGGCTTCGCCGATAAATGAACGGGTGACGTGTCCAGACGACGAGATAGATTAACGTTTGAGGGAGGCACGTTAGTTGATGGCGCAAACGAAAGGCCAAACGATTGAACAGAGAGGCCTGTGGGATGAGGGAGTTGCGAGCCTACAAACTCAGCCAGTGACCGAAAGACAGCAGAAACGGGGCATTCGTTTCACAGTGGCACAGACTTGAAACTCTGGTTCCATCCTAAAACTGTGCTGTTTAGCTCGCTTTGGCGCGAAGCCTTCTGGCGAAGCTCCGAAACGTAAGAGCGTCCCCTCAATTCATAGCGCGAACTGTGTCGACAATGTGCTTGGCAGAAATGCCAAACGCTTCGAGCAGTTCGTCGGGTTTCCCGGAATGAGGCATTCCCGTGACGGCGAGTTTCACGTATTTTTTGGGGCTGGCGCCGGCCTCCGCCAGCGCGGAAAGAACCGCTTCGCCGAGACCACCCTCCGGATAATGATCCTCCACGGTGATCAGATTTCCGCCCGCTGCCTTCAGTTGCTCAACGAATTGTTTTCCATCAATGGGTTTCACGCAGTACAAGTCCATCACTCGCGCGGAAATTCCCTGTGATTTCAGCTGGTCATGCGCCTTCAACGCTTCGTGGACCGTGATTCCCCCGCCAACGATCAGGGCGCGGTCATTCGCGCTCTGGCGTAGCACACGGAAGCCTGGCACGGGGAACTTGTCCGCGGGGGAATAGAGCAGCGGCGTCTTCGGCCGCGAAGTGCGAATATAAGTGATTCCCGGCAGACGCGCAGCCTCTTCCGTCAGGCGTTCCGCGGAATAGGCGTCCGAGGGATACAACACCGTCGAGCTGTGAATTGCGCGAAACGATGCAATGTCTTCGAGAGCCATCTGCGAAGGTCCGTCATCGCCAATGGAAACGCCGCAGTGCGACCCGCAAACCTTGATCGGGCTGCGGCTGATTGCGGCCATGCGCACCTGGTCGAACGCGCGCGAAAGAAAACACGCGAAGGTCGAAAGGAACGGCACTTTGCCGCGCGCGGCCAGGCCCACGCCGACGCTGATCATGTTTTGCTCGGCGATGTACGCTTGATAGAAACGATCCGGATAGGCATCGGCGAAGAATTCGGCGAAAGTGGAATTCTTGACGTCCCCATCCAGCGCGACGATGTGCGGATTCACGGCTCCGATTCGCTTCAGCGCGTTGCCGTATGCTTCGCGCGTCGCGACGGAAGCGTCTGATTTGTAACTCGGCGCGGGTGGTTCAGCGTAGGCTGGCGGCTCGGGTAAGCTCGTTCGCGCATATGAGCGGCCCGGATCGGCTGGTACTGTGATCGGCCCACCCATTTCTGCAACGGCCTTCTCGAGTTGTTCCTTTGATAGCGGCTTGCCATGCCAGCCGTCCTTGTCTGCCAGAAAGCTGACGCCGTGCCCTTTGATTGTACGAGCTATAATCGCTTGCGGGCGGCCGGTCGTGGCCTTCGCATGATCAAGAGCTGACAGCACGGCTGCGATATCATGGCCATCAATTACTTGCGTGTCCCAGCCCTCGGACTCGAATTTCCTGCGGTAAATTTCGGTGTTGTGCTTGTACATCGTGCGCTCGCTCTGCCCGAGCGCGTTGATATCGCAAAGCGCCGTAAGATTATCGATTTTGTAATGTCCGGCGAATTCCGCGGCTTCCCAGTTGCTGCCCTCGGCGAGTTCGCCGTCGCCGAGCAGCACGTAAACGCGCGTTCCAAGCTTGTCCATTTTCGCGCCGATGGCAAGTCCAGCTCCCACGGAGAGACCTTGTCCCAGCGAGCCCGTTGCCGCATCGACTCCGGGGATTCGCGGGGTGGGATGCCCTTCGAGTTCGCTCGAAAATTGACGCAAGGTCATCACGCGCGAAACGGGAAACACTCCTGCTTCAGCGAGGGCCGCGTAGAGCAACGGGGCCGCGTGCCCTTTCGAAAGAACAAACCGGTCGCTCGCCGGCCCGTTTGGATTTTTCGGGTCGAACTTCATGGCGTAAAAAAATACGCCGGCTGTGAGCTCGGAGGCGGACAGACAAGAAGTCGGATGGCCGGAGCCGGCCGCGGTGGTCGACATCATCGATAAAATCCCCAAGCGGCGGGCCTTTTCGCGAATCGTTTCAATTGTGGATGATGACGGAACTGCTTTCGATGTCGCACTCATGATCTCTCCCTATAAACTCAAATTCAATTTTACTCTTGTTTTGGCCACGTGTGCGAAGGAGCGTTAGGAAAAGCTTTTGGGCGCGGACGGTGATGATCGCGAGTCATCTGCTTTCATTCCGCCAAACACAATGCCGTGAGCTTCCGGCCCGAGCGCAATCACGATTACGCCACCAACAAGAACAACGGCCGCGAAAATTCCCATGGCGTGACCGTAGCTCATGCGCTTGCCCATGATAGCCTCGAGATAGGCGCTTGACGCCGCGAAAAGCACGCCGAGCTGATACGCGAAGCCGGGGAAAAAGCCACGCAGCGTGTCCGGCGAAAGTTCGTTGATGTGCGCGGGAATTACTCCCCACGCTCCCTGCACCATGAATTGCATCAGGAATGCGCCGAGCAGAATTAGGGGCAAGTTGGGCGCCGCGATCCACAGTGGAATTAGGGCTACTGCAAAAAGTGCGGTGCCAATCATGGCGCGACGGCGCCCGCGGCGGTCCGAGTACAACCCGACGAGTATTCCACCCGCAATGGCGCCAATCATCGAGAGCACGGTGATCAATGCCGTTGTCCCGTGGCCGTATCCCCGCTGCGATTGGAGGAACGTAGGATAGAAATCCTGCGTGCCGTGGGAAATAAAATTCATCAGCGCCATCAGGAGTACGAGGTAGGCGAAGCGCTTCCAGTTCCGAAAAATCGAGTCCACGTATGATTGCCAATCCATATGCGCTGACGTAGCTGCCCATGCCGGACTTTCCTTCACTTTCGAGCGAATGAACAGGGTCAACAACGCGGGCAAGCCGCCGATAAAAAACATCGCGCGCCAGCCAAAGTGCGGAAACACGAGCCAGTACGCAACCGCGGCCAGCAAATAGCCGAAAGCATAGCCCTCTTGCAGGACGCCCGAAAGAATTCCACGCCACTTCGCGGGAACGGATTCCATCGTGAGCGACGCTCCAACTCCCCATTCGCCGCCCATGCCGATACCGTAGAGCAAGCGGAGCACAAGGAACACGGAATAGCTGGGCGCGAATCCAGAGGCCACCTCAACCGCCGAATAGAGCAAAACGTCCAACATCAGCGGCAGACGGCGACCGTAACGATCCGCCAGCAAGCCGAAGATAAATGCGCCAATCGGCCGAGTGGCCAAGCTCGCCGTGATCGCCAGCGCAATCTCTGGGATGGACTTGTGGAAGTCTTTGCCGATCGGAGCGAGGACGAATGTCAGAATGAAAAAATCGAAGGCGTCAAGTGTCCAGCCGAGAAAGCAGGCAATGACGGCGTTGCGTTGATTCGAGCGTTCGGCGGCGGGATTGAGTTCCGGCATCGGCGGCCCGCGCATGTTAGGCCAACGACAGCGCGAACGCAATCACCACGCGTTCAGCGTCGCAAACGGTCCAGACCCGCGAAGAGGAATACGGCCACGGCAGAATTGATGAGCGAGGCAACCAACAATTGAACCGAAAAGAAAGGCTCGGAGCTCGCCAGCAGCAGATGAATCGTGATGGCCAGAACAATCTGATGAATGTGGAAAAACAGAAACATCAGAATGAATCGGCTGATGGGATGCTCGGTGTCCAGCCGTGCGCCAACCGACGACGCAATGTATCCGATAACCGCCTTCGCGATGCCGTAGAGGCCTATAGGAGTGTGGCTGATGCCATCCTGCAAGAGACCGACGAGCGTTCCGAGGAACATTCCCGAGACGGAATTTCTGCGGCTGAGTCCGAAATAAGCGACGACCAACAGCGGAAGCTCGAGCAACTGGAAGTGCGTGCTGAATTTATTCAGAAAAGCCTGGAGCACCAGCGCGAGGAAGCACACCACCACGACCGTGCCGCCGTAGAATTTATGGACCTCGATGTGCTGCGCCTCGGAATCCATTCGCACGGTCATCGAGGGCCTCGCGTCATTGCGGTTCCTTTTGCGGATTTCCTGGGCCAGGTTTTGCGGGGTTTACCAGCTTTTTCGCCGGTTGTGCCGGCGTCTTGTTCGGGGTCTTTGCTTTCTGCTGAGCGCTCGGCGCGTTCGAGGTATTGTCCGATTTGTCGCTCGGAGAACTGGTCTCCGGGGAAGTGAGAGGGTGTTCGGTCAGCAGCACAAGCACTTCTTCCAGACGGTTTAGATGGGCGGCAGGATCCAGTTGGATAGATTGAAATGGGAAACCAGTTTTTGTTGATGCGACCGTGCCGACGGGCAGGTCTTTGGGAAAAATCTTGTCCTCGCCGGACGTTAAAATAAGTTCGCCTGCGGGCACTTTTTCCGCTGCCGAGACGTAGTCCATCCAGAGCAACGGGCCCGCCGTGCCTTTGACGACGCCATGAGTCCGGGTATTCGCCAGCAAGGCTCCCACGCCGCTTTCCCTGTCGGTAATCAGCAGCACCTGCGCCGTATGAGGAAATGCCTCGAAGATTTTCCCCACGACGCCATCGGGCGTCACCACGGCCATGTTGCGGTGCACTCCCTCGCGCTCGCCGCGATTTATGAAAACGGTCTGGCTATTCGAATCCGCGCTTGCGCCGATGACGTCAGCGGCCAGCATGGGTACGTCAGCGTTCGCTTGGCGAAAACCCAGCAGCTTGGCGAGCCGGCCAGCTTCAGCGGCCTGACTTTCGAGTTCCTGGTTTTGCAGGCGCAGACGTCCGACCTCTTCCGCCAATTGCCGGTTTTCCGCTCGCGCATGCCGCAGGTCGATGTAGCCGAACCACGTGCCGTTGATTTTCGAAAGCAGGAAAGTGCCCGCGCGTTGCGGCGGAGTCAGCAGATCAGCCGACCACACGCGGACGAGCCGCACATCCTGGCCGCGTTTAATCTGAAACGCAAGCAACAGCACTTGCGCCAGAATCACCGCGACCAGCAGAACCAAGGGCCGTTGGCGGGAAGGGACATCCATAATTGTCTAGCGATTGGAAATGAAGCGCTCGAGGCCAGACAAAATGCGCGGCGCTATTCCCGGCGCTTTTGCGGGTAGTCTGCCATGCAAGCGGCTCGATATTTGCTGTGCGCCAGGCAACGTTCCTCAGTCAATCGAAACTAGGCGCAGCAGCCGGAAATCGCTCAGCATTTTGCCCGTCCCGAGAACGACGGAGGCGAGCGGATCGTCGGCAATGGAAACAGGCAAACCCGTTTCCTCGCGGATGCGCTTGTCGAGATTCTTAATGAGCGCGCCGCCGCCGGTCAGAACAATGCCGCGATCACTGATGTCGGCGGAAAGTTCCGGCGGGGTGCGCTCAAGAGCCACGCGTATGGCGTTCAGAATCGTGGCCACGCATTCGGAGAGGGCTTCGCGGATTTCGCTGTCGTCAATGGTCACCGTGCGCGGCACGCCTTCGATCAAATTACGGCCTTTCACTTCGAGTGTCAGAGGTTTTTCCAGCGGATAAGCCGAGCCGATCTCGATTTTGATTTGCTCCGCCGTACGTTCACCGACCAGCAAATTGTATTTCCGCTTCAGGTAGTGCATCACAGCTTCGTCCATCTCATTTCCGGCGACGCGCACGGAACGCGAATAGACAATCCCGCTCATCGAAATCACGGCAATGTCCGTGGTGCCGCCGCCGATGTCGACCACCATATTGCCGGAGGGTTCCTCGATGGGCAGACCCGCGCCAATGGCCGCGGCCATCGCCTGCTCGACCAGATACACCTCGCTTGCTCGCGCGCGATACGCCGAATCTTGCACAGCGCGCTTTTCCACCGGGGTGATTTCGCTCGGCACGCCGATAACGATGCGCGGATGCACCAGAACGCGCCGGTTGTGCGCCTTCTGAATAAAATACGTCAGCATCTTTTCAGTGACCTTGAAGTCCGCGATCACGCCGTCTTTCATGGGCTTGATGGCCACCACGTTGCCCGGTGTGCGGCCGAGCATTTCCTTTGCTTCTTTTCCCACCGCGACCACTTCGCCGCTGTTTTTATTGATCGCGACGATCGAGGGCTCGTTCACCACGATGCCCTTGCCTTTGGCAAACACCAGCGTGTTGGCCGTCCCCAGGTCTATGGCGAGATCGGATGAAAGAAGACTGAAGACCGACCTCATCGAATATCCGTTTTTCATGAACCCCCTCTTGCCTTGCGTCCCCGCCCACAAATCTTTGCGGCCGCGATACTATTTCACTCTTCGAAAATCCTAAGGAACCACCACAGGCACGCGCTTGACGGCTGTGCCGCCCCTGCGATCCTGCCCCGTGATCACGATCTCGTGCGCACCGCTGGTCATAGGTTGCGTGAAGTGGCGGAATTTTCCGTCCGGGCCAATGTCGGCCACTGCCTCGCCGTCAATAATCAGCGCGGAGCCGGGTTCCGTGTGGCCAATCACTTCTACAACTTTGCCATCAAACTCTATGTGATCCACCTCAAGCAGCATACTCTGCTCTTTAGCCTGGTCGACCAGGGAGAACTTCGAGGCGGCGGCGGGCTCACTTGAGGCCCCCTCTGCATCGATCGCCTTTACAGTCCAGAAATAATCGCCCGCGTTTAAGCCTGTGACTTCAACCGCCGTTTCGGTTGTTTTGCGATCCGCAAGAACTCGATTGAACATCGAAGTATCGCTGATTTCGAGCTCGTACTGAGCAGCAGTGCCCACAGGTTGCCATTCGAACCGGATGGACGTGCGCTTGGGATCCGCAACAATAATAGGCTGCAAATTCACGGGCTGGACAAGGCCCGGAGGCGCAAGCACGTCGGTTTTTGTTATGGGGCCGTTCGCGGTGAACGACGCGCGCTGCCACTGCGCAACCTGCACTTGCTGGCCGTCACGCTTCACGTCGGCCGTGCCCGCCGCCATGGTGATTTCATTCCGCTCCGTCTTCGGATCCGTCCTCACGTCCGCATGGCTGTTTTCATGGAGCGATGCGACCGCATCTTGAAACGATACTTTTGCGGTCGACCCGGGCATCTGCCAGGTGCCGGTCGTCAAATCGACGTTGCCTGCGCTGATGTGCATGGCGACGCTGGATGCGCTGTTTTGCGGCACAAAGATTTCTTCGACCGTGACGAGCGTATCGGCTTGCACTATATACTGGGTGCCGTCCGCAAACGCGATGCGCGCCGCTCCGTCCGGCCCGGTCTGGATCAAGTCACCCTTATCCAGAGGCATCTGATAATCCGCGGCGCCCCATTGCACGGAGTTGACCTTCTTCACCTGTACTTTGCCGTCCAGGTTGACGAACCGAGCGCCACGCACACCCGTCGACGAGACGCTGGAATCCTTCGGCTCCAGCGCGTGCGAAAGATGCCTTGCCATGCTCGCAAACGTATCGGGGAACACCAGATAACCGGCGGCAGTAAAAAGAATCACAAACGCAAAAGCGTAAAGGAGAATCGTCCGGTAAGTTACCGTGTGCCAATACACCTCGACCCGGTTGACCTTCGGCCTCGTCGCGTCCGTGAATTTCTCTGTTGTCATGCCAGATTTCAGCTAATTTCCGAATCTAGCATAGGGGTTAGGGCCTTTCAACATGACCTGCTATAAGTTGCGAACTCGCTAATACTTGACCGGAAGGACAGTCTTGGCGTTTTTGTCCGGTTCTGACGACCAGTTCCTCGGTGCAAGAGCTAACGATCACTCGTGATAGGATTGCGACCATGCAAAACGATCCAGGTAACGCGCATGCTGACGTCAACGGGGACTTGCCGCGTCACACGGTTTCAACGCTCGCGTATCGCGCCAGCAAGGCATTTAGTGGCGCACGCGAAGATTTCGCGGACTTTCACGCGTCCGAAGCATCCCGGACGCCCGGGGAAATCCTCGCACACATGGGCGACCTCTTCGATTGGGCGCTCTCGATCGTAAAAGGGAAACAGCAACGGCACGATTCGCCTTCGCTGCCGCGCTGCTGCTACCACTCGACAACAGCAATTTGGCTGCCGAAACTCCCGACCGCAAATTCTTCTATGGCCGCGAAAATCAGCTATTGCGGCGCTATTTGAAAACTCTCAACAAAAATCGGCTTCCGGCCACGCTCGGCGCTTATCTTTCCCAAATCGTAACCCCGACTCTGGAAAATCAAAAACAGAATGGTGCTGTGGCGGTGAAGTTTGAAGCTGCTTATCTCCGTCCGCTGGATTTCAAGCGTCCGGACGCGGGCGCGGCACAGGAAATTTACGCGCGTTACGTCACCGGCGGCGCGCCGGCCCAAGCGGAGTATTACGAGTTGCAGGATTATATTTTCCACTACATCGCTCCCGAGGCGGGCCGCCTTGGCATGCCCGTTCACATCCACACGGGGTTTGGTTGCGGCGGATACTTCAAACTCAGTGGCGCGAATCCATTGCTCTTGGAAGATATGTTGAACGACCCGACGCTGCGTGGAACGAAATTCGTCTTGCTCCACGGTGGCGCAGGGCCGTTCTCGAAATCCGTTGCGGCACTGCTGATGAAGCCGAACGTCTACGCGGATTTCTCCGAGCAAACCTGGCTCCTTCCCACTCGCGAGTTGAGTAAGACCATTCGCTATTGGCTCGAATGGTACCCGGAGAAGGTTATGTTCGGTACAGACCTCTCGCCGGGCTCGCCGGACATCGACTGGGAGGAGATTGGGTGGCAAACGTCGACCTCAGGCCGCGAGGCGTTGGCTATCGCTCTGACCGGAATGATGAATGACGGCGAGATCACGCGGGCCCGCGCTCTGGAAATTGCGTACATGGTTCTGCGCGGCAATGCGCTGAAGCTTTACGGCTGGGCCGATCGCTGAGCGGGGAGCGAATCGTCCGCGGGCGAGAGAACAGACGCGTTCAACTCGCGGCATGACGTGAAGCCACTAAGAGCCATCGATAAATCAAAATCGGCAAGCAGATTGAGGACCGCGTCGCGGACCCCTGCTTCGCCCGCGGCCGCGAGCCCCCAAATGTAGAGCCGCGCAATCAGCACCGCTCGCGCCCCCAACGCGAGCGCTTTCATGATGTCCGCGCCGCGCCGAATGCCACTGTCGAAAAGCACCGGAACTTTTCCATTCACAGCGCGTACCACACCAGGCAGAGCATCGAGCGCGGCGACCGCACCATCCACTTGACGTCCGCCATGATTCGAGACGATCAGGCCATCGACGCCGGAATCAAGCGCGTGCGCCGCGTCATCGCGGTGCAAAATTCCTTTCAGGATAATGGGCAGCGTGGTGTGTTCGCGCAAGAACGCCAGATCGTCCCACGTCAGCGCATTATTCGTGAAGATGCTGGCCCACAGGCGCACCGCTTCGGCGGGATCTTTTTCGGGAGGCTGCTTCAGCGCGGCACGGAACACAGGATCAGTGAAATAATTCGCCAATCCCTCACAAGAAAAAAATGGGAGATAGCTGCGTTCGAGATCGCGCTCGCGCCATCCGAGCATGGAGGTGTCGAGCGTCACCACCAGCGCAGTGTAGCCGGCGTGCTCCGCACGCTGAAGCATGCTCGCCGTCAGCTCCGGATTCTTGCCCCAGTAGAGTTGAAACCATCGTGTTCCAGCGCCCATCGCATGCGCTACTTCTTCCATCGGCCGTGAAGAGACCGTGCTGATCACAAACGGTAAGCCAAGTTCAACCGCCGCACGTCCTGATGCGACTTCCGCTTCGCTGTGAATAATTCCTTGCACTCCGACGGGGCCAAGCAGGACGGGGGCGCGCAATTTTGCACCCAATAATTCCACGCTGAGATCCCGCGCGGAGACGTCGCGCAGCATTCTAGGCACGATGCGCCAGCGATAGAATGCCTCCAGATTCGCCCGCACCGTGTTTTCGCCGCCGGCGCCTCCGGCCACGTAGTCATACGCGCGCGGATCGAGCGCTTCCTTCGCCTTTTGTTCCAGCACCGAAAGAGTGACCGGTATCGACAGTTTCTCCCCGGCCGCGTCATGCTGATAAATCTCCAGCTCGCGTTCCAAGCCGAAATTTCTTGACGGGTTAATTTTTTCGGACTCCATTGTGCGCGGGAATTATACACGCTTGTACCTGTGGTCAAACGCGTGTGCATGAAAGTTCGCTGCCCTGTGCAAGTACCCAAATGGCCAGTTGGGCCATCTAAGATAAACATATGATAAGACTAAAATTGCGTTTAACGCGGGGGCAAATTACGAAAACTCGAAGGCTTGTTTTTTCTGCCGCGCTCTGCCTCATGATGACGGTTTGCCTTGCACCTCGAGTTTCTGCGCAAGACGCGCAATCGGGCTCGCCCGCGTTTGCGCGCGTTATCATCACCGCTGTGGCTTCGTCAGGTAAGGAAGTTCCCTCGCTTGGGCGCCAGGATGTATCTGTCCACGAGGATAAGAAGCCCTGCGCGGTTGCCGATTTGACGCCTATGGGGAGTTCGAGCGAGAAATTGCAGCTGGCTATTCTAATCGATCAGAGTTCCACGACGCGACTCGGCCAGCAATTGAAAGAGATCTCTCGATTCATCGATGCGCTTCCTCCTGATTCCAGCATCGCCGTCGCTTACGCCATGAATGGCACGGTGATGATGCAGCAGACCTTCACGACAGACCGGGCAGCCGTGAATAAGGCCTTGCATCTGACTACCGGACCGTCTGCGGGAAACACGGCCATTTACGAGGCTTTGGCAAGTTTGATTACGAAGTGGCCCCACAATACCATTCGTCGCGAAGTTCTGTTGATCAGCGATGGCATTGATGACACCTACGGCCTGCAACAAACAGAACCGGGGCAAAACCCTTCGCTCGAACGAGCCATTCAGCTTGCGCAGCAGGAAGATATCACAGTGTTCAGTATATTCGTGGGCTCCGGTCGTGCTACACGCAATAGATTTCTGAATATGAATGGCCAGGGGTCGCTGGCCGATTTAACCGCCTCCACCGGCGGATATGCTTTCTCGCAAGGCACGCAAACGCCCATCTCTTTTCGTCCCTTCCTTGACGACCTGCAAAAAATGCTTGGCCAGCAGTATCTGCTGACTTTCCGTCCGGCACCGTCTCGAAAGCCTGGCTATCACGATCTGAAAGCGGCCGTGGAAATTCCGCACGTAAAGTTGCTGGCGCCGACTAGAATCTATTTGCCTTAACGCTCGTTACAAAGCAGTGGGAACTTGCCGTGTTACATGCCATGCGGAAGCTTGCCCAGCCCGGCGGGATTCGGATATTTCGCGTCCGGCAGCCAGAAGTGGAAAAAAATCCAGCACAGAATCAGGACTGCAAAGCACACAACACTGCCTTCCGGTCCCACCGAACCTCCGGTCAATAATTTGAGCCCGTGGAAACTGGGATTCAGCATGTGTCCCGGGGCGACTTGTCCGCTATCCGGCACTCCGTAGAAAAATGTCTCGGCCCAATCCCAGGCCGCATGAAACCCGATGGCCATCCACAAATCGCCCGTGCGCCGCAGAATGAAGCAGAAGAGAAAGCCAGCCGATCCTGCCGACAGCGCGCCTAGCCAGTCCTCGCCGCCGTTTCCGAGGTGCAGCGCGCCAAAGGCAATCGACAGCAGAAGAGCCGCAGGCCAAAAGCCAACGCCCGTCGTCAATGTGAACAATGCATAGCCACGCGCTGAAAATTCCTCCGTGAATCCGACCAGTAAGAATGCAACGCCCCAAAGCGCCGCGTATTTCGCCAGCTCCCCGCCGTGCAGCGCGAACGCCCCAAAATAGAAAACGCCCAGGGCTCGCAAAGTCCCCAGCAGGATGGTCATCGCCATGAAGCCGATAATCGCTCCTTGCCAAAATTCTTTTTGGAACGCCTTGCGCCCGGGCAGTCCATAATCGCCAATCGTGCGGCCTTCGATTTTCGCCATGATCCAGCTGGCGAATAAGAACAGCAAAAAAACGATAGCTTCGCCGACGATTACGCTCGTCATGGAAAATCCGCGCTGCGGCGGCTGTCCGTGAGAGAGAAGTTTTCCTCCATAGTGGAGAACTGTGAGAAATGCGGCGATGATCGCCGCGAAAATCAGCAACCGCCATCCCGCTCGTATCCCATTCGATCCCCAAAAGATTTCATTCATCACGGATTTACTATCCGGCGGAAAAGGTGGAGGCGCATCGCCGCTCGAAGGAATTCCCGGCGGCGTGATTGCGCTGTTGAATAGCGGCGTAGCAGAACCGTGCGAGGGCTGGGGCATTTGTTTTCTTCTCCTCTTGCTTTCCGTGGCCGCGCGCATTGGCCAAGATGTGTATGAGTTTTGAATACGCGAGTTTGCGAATGGATGTTCCGGGACTAAAATAGCATCAAACGAGGCAGGCGCCATTTCAAACGCATGGAAAATCGTTGGACTTGTTCCGTCATTCCTGCTTCTGGCCTTTGTCATGAGGCTGGCACGAGCGTGGGACGATCTGCCCGATCAAGTCGCGAGCCATTTCGATTTCTCCGGTGATCCCAATTCGTGGATGAGCAAGCGGTGGTTCGCGGTCATCTCGGTCGTATTTGGCACTGCTTTTGCCGCGTTCGTCGCGTTGCTGGTCTTTTCATCGTCTTCCCGCGTTCCTGTGTTTGTTCCGGCGGTCCTGACTCTTGCGTCGTTTATATTTTTCTTGGCTTTTTGGCAAGTAATCAATTTCAATGCCTACAAGAAACCGTTCACGACCGCGTGGATTCTGACTCTGGTGGCGTTCATGCTGGTTTTAATTTTTGTGGGAATCTTCGTGCAACCAGGGTCTCTGAAGAAATGACCAGCGGCGAAGCAGAAAACAAAATCCGCGTTCCACCTAGCGCGGACGCGTGGTAAGGCCGGCTCGCTTCCAGAGTTTCTCCCAATGCCAGACGCCAGGAGTTTTGTCGAGGATGCGGTAGCCGAGTTGATGGGCCAGCATCAAGATTTGACCGCGATGATGCGCCTCGTGCGAGAACATGTACGCGAACATGGTCCCTCCGGCAGGCCACGTTTGTGTCCAACTGCCGCGAGAGAACTTCGTAACGCGGCGATTCGGAGAGGCCGAGAGAGCATCGGACAACATGCGCAGGCACTGCGCGGCGCTCCTCCTGTGCGCGGCGGCTGCCTGCTTCATGCTGCAGCGATCGGGATCGAGTGGCGGAGGACACTTCAGATGAGGCGCCGAATTCTTCAGCCATACAAGACGGGTGTTGTGCAGATGCGCGAAGATGGCAGCGATTGTGCGGCCACTGCCTTTTTGACGCGGCGGTTGGGCACGCCACGCGCGAGGGTCGAGATCTGAGAGGATGAGCTGGTTCATGGCGTCGTTGCTTGCGTAAGTTTCGAGCAGGGAGTCGCGAATCTCGGCGAGCATCGTGTGGGATTGGAGCATCACGGAAGTACGGCCGATTTATTTACTGCTGTAGCTGGCAACCCACGCATCGAGGACGCGCTGTTGGTCGGGTGCGACATCCTCGAATACGATGCCCATCCCGAATTCGGCGTGCACGTGCAGCACGCGACCCGCCGATTCAAACACCTTCCCGTCCTTGCTAAGGCGCACGCGAATCGCGGTGTCTTCGGCGAAGGGGTTCAGCGCGCCTGTGTAACAACCCGTCGAACTGAGTTGCGTCGTTTGCGCGGCCATGCGATCGCCCGTCTTGATCTCCACCAATTCCGCCAACGCGACAAACGGAAAGCGATGGGCCATCCGGCGTTTCATGCCGGATTCATCTTGCTGCGAATTGTCGGATGATGAGTTTGTTGGCCGATCGACCATTTTTTCGTTCCTTATCTGCCTGCGCAACTCGCCTTGCTTACCGCAGGCATCCTGCTGTAGGCAGTAGTCCCTGTGTAAGCCGCCGCGCGCTGCCTACACCTTAACCGCCTCGCCCGTTTTCGGCAATAGGACTCCTGTGCAAGCGTTCTCTCAGTGTCGCGCGGACCGATCAAGACCCGAACAAGTAGCCTCCTGCGTGGACCGGCCGTGGTCAGAGGCTGGTCGCTTCGACCTGCGCATGGCGTATGCTGTAATGTGCACTCGGTTTTTAACGTTTGCGCCCACGCACAGTCAGAAACTCCCAACCCACACCAAACAAGCGAGCAGGCTCATTTCTAACCGCAACAGATTTGCATTTTATCGTCCTGACATTTTGGCTGTTGACCCCGGCACTCCAAATTCGAGAAACTATAGGCTTGCGATAGCTCGCCCTGCGCACTATCAACATCTTTCAGGCGCGCCCGCAACATGAGACAACTAAGGATGAACAATGAACTCGCCGATTGGTGAACTACTTCCGCCGACAAGATTGATGCTCACGCCAGGCCCGTCGTGTATCGACCCGCGCGTTTACCGCGCCATGTCCACTCCCATTGTCGGCCATCTCGACCCATGGTTTTTGGAAATGATGGGCGACGTGCAGATTCTCCTCCGCCAAGTTTTCCAAACGCAGAATCGCCTCACTTTCCCCATCTCTGCATCCGGCTCGGGCGGGATTGAAGCAGCGGTGCTGAACCCGCTGGAGGCGGGCGACGAGGCCATCATCTGTGTCAATGGCGTATTCAGCGAGCGCATGGCCATCATTGCCGAACGCACCCCAGCGAAGATTATTCGTGTCGAGGCTCCTTATGGAAAGCCCTGCGACCCTGACGATGTGCGCCGCGCAGGCAAAGGCAAGAAGATCAAGATTCTTGGCGTCACGCACGGCGAAAGCTCCACTTCCGTGGTGACGAATCTCGACAACATGCGCAAAGTCGCCGACGAACTCGGCGCACTGCTTGTCGTCGACACAGTTTCGACGCTCGCGGGCATGCCCATCGATGTCGACAAGACGAATATCGATATCTGCTTCAGCGGCTCGCAGAAAGCGTTGAGCGCCCCTCCGGGAATGTCTCCTATTACGGTGAATGCGCGGACGGAAGACGTACTGCGTGCGCGCAAGACTCCCGTGCAAAGCTGGTATTTCGATTTGACCACGACCATGAATTATTGGGGCAAGGAACGCACCTATCATCACACGGCGCCGATTTCTCTCGTGTTCGCGTTGCGCGAAGCACTGCGCATCGTGCTGGAAGAAGGCTTGCCGGCGCGGTGGGAACGGCATCGCGAGAACCGCGACGCGCTCGTGGCTGGGCTCGAAGCCATGGGCCTCGAGATGTTCGTTGAAAATCCGAAGGACCGCCAAATCACAGTGACAGGCATCAAGGTGCCGCAGGGGATTGAAGATTCCAAAGTGCGCGGACAATTGTTGGATGAATTCAACATCGAAATCGGCGGCGGATTTGGGCCCATCAAGGGCAAGTTGTGGCGCGTCGGATTGATGGGCTACGGCTGCCAGAAAAATAATGTGTTGATATTTCTGGCTGCTCTCGAGAAGTGCTTGCTCGATCAGGGCTTCCGGCTTCCGGCGGGCGCAGGTGTGGGCGCGGCAATCCGTAGCTACTCGGAAACGCACGCGGCCATGGCGGGCCACAAATAGATGAGGAGAATTTCGAAGTCAGGCGGAAAACAACGATGAGCGCAACAACGGTAACGCGGATTCCGAATCAAGGGGCGATGAGCGATTTCGTCAGGCCCTTTGAAGTGGCGTCGAAGATGACCGACATTGTTTATCGCTGCCGCTTCTCGCATTGCTGGAACGGCATAGCGACGCGCCATGCGGATACCATTGACTGTAAATTTTATGTGGATGGCAAAGGCGTCGTGCTCGGACTGGCGCACACCGCATTCATCGAATTTCAGGATCGCGCGAAACGCTATTTGACCGACCGCGAGGCGAGTTTCATCGCCGCGGAGTATTTACGCGAGCGCCTCGAGCAGGAAGACGAGCACGAGTTGTACGACGTGTCACACAAAGATGTGCTCCGCATCATCGACAAGTTGAAAATTAAGTAAGAGCCGTAGCCCCTCAGCGTTCATTCTTTCAGATTTGTCCTTGACCGTTTCTATTCGTAGCGCAGAGCGACCAT
>Ga0209168_10001261_pt1 | contig 20451 bp, 17 predicted proteins | sample Coa_R1_FD_187156 | JGI IMG/M metagenome (GOLD analysis project Ga0209168, IMG submission 187156) | Surface soil microbial communities from Centralia Pennsylvania, which are recovering from an underground coalmine fire - Coalmine... | ecosystem: Environmental > Terrestrial > Soil > Unclassified ...
CCCCGGTGGCACGGCGATTGGGATGTTATAGGTCGCAGCCCCGGACGTACCGACGCTGAACTTGCCGGGTAATGTCATCGACTGCGCGAAAGACGCGTGCGGAGCAGTAATCCCCAATAAGGCGCAAGCCAAAACTCTCAATGTGTTCGGGAGTTCAAAGGAAGTGCCTGAAACCGCTCCAGCGCAACCCAACCGATCGCGCAACGACCGCTCTACTCCTGCCATAGCCCCTCCATCGCCCAAAAATGAGCGCACAGCTTATCGATCCCGGCCAAACGGATTGACCAAGCGCGATATTTGCCATCTTGGCTGACGCACCCGACACAACGGGTCATTCGCTGGCGATGCTCCTCGCATCCGCCATCGTCCCCACCCTGTCGAGCGGCAGCTTTCTTCAGTGTTAGGTTAAAGTCATTCCACCACGATTCACTAAAACACGAACGCGGTCGTTGATCGATAGCACGTACGTGCTATGCGAGCGCTACTTCAGCAACGCGGTAAGCTGGCTGCGCTTGGAGATACCGAGCTTGGCATAGATTGCCCGAAAATGGTTTCCGACCGTGTGTTCGGAAATTGCCAAGCGCTTGGCTATCGCCTTATCGGGCAGCCCTTCCAGCGCGAGTCCAACCAATTCTCTCTGCCGCACCGTCAGCACTGTCAGGTCAAGAAGCGATTCTTCTGCCTGTTTTGTCTGGAGAAGAAGCGCATGCAGAACGGGTGCGATCAATCTCAACGCCGCGAAGGTCTGCTCCGGCCGGGTTATCGGAACACCAGCAAAGCTAATATACGTGCCGGCGTCGACAAATCGATCAATAACGCCGTGCGCAGCGACGGCACCGAGCGAGAACCGATTTACTTCATCGAGTTCGCGAGACGATGCGACGATCGGATGACCTGCTTCGCTCGACGCGATGGATTGATGCAAAATGAAAGGCTTGCGATTAGATACCCACCAGGCAATGCACCCTCGCTCATTCAAGTCGAACCCGCGTCCAAACTCCAAAAGGAATTCGGTGGGATAGCCGCTCGTGACCAATGAGAGAATTTGGGCGCGACCGCCCAATAGCTTTCCGTATGAACCAAGAAATTTTTCAAAAGGAAAGAATTGCCGCAGCGGACCCTCGACCCACGCCAGCACGTCGTTTTCGGTCACGCCAAACACTGGGAGTGCGCGCAACACGTCAACCCACGCACTGAGATTAGATTCTGGATGGTCGTCATCTTGTCTGACGGGGTATCGAAGCGGAGCTACGCCGTTCCACGTACTATTACGCAATCCAGCCTCCATCGGGCAACCGGCAACTAAAAACTCGCCAGTCCGCCGCTGACGAAAGCTATAGGACTTCTGTCGCCTGGCGTTACGGGGCTAGGAACTGTTTCTGCGCTCGCAACACTATCCACCTTCGCAACTTGATGCATAAGGTGCCTCGACGATCGCAAAATGATAACGGCCAATAAAGCCAGAATCAAAACCGTCAAGGCTTCGCGAATTGCAAGCTTTTTCTTAGGACCGATCGACCCGACCAATCACGCAACAACCGGCTGTTCCAACCGCAACGACTCCTCGCTCTAAAACGAACGCACAAGCCTCTCGCCCCTGCCACCAGTTCGATAAAACAAGCGTTCACGATGTCGATGAACAACTTTGAACGAACTCAAAGCAAGGTTGCACTATTCCGGAACTTCGAACTACCAAAACTTTCGTTCGGAATTTATTGCTACCGTGAAATAATCTTCAATCGCAACGCGCTCAGTGAAGCGATCACAATCTTCTCCACAACCTTTTATTCGTTGTGAATCTTCCTCAAGTCATAAGACGGCCACAGCGATCGAGTCGTCTGTGTATTGACGCCGCTCGATGACGATAAGAATCATATTAGACTCCAGGCGCATCAATTTTATTCCCGTCTCGCTGTAAATTTTTGTCGAAGCACTGAACGCGGCAGGAGCGATCGATGTCCACGTTCATCGTTAGTGGCGAGTCCCCCGCGTAGGGTCAGCAGACGGCACTCGGTTCACTGCAAGCGTCCAAAGACAACTGGCTGGTACGCGACGCCCTAGGCTTGCGACGTCCAGAAGACGGGAGCCGCGTGGAGCGTGCATGGTGCAAAAAATCGTAACGATCGAGATGATCGCTTTCGAATAACCTCAGACGACCCGCCGTCGCAGTTATCGGTGATTGTTCCACTCTACTATCACTTCCGCGAGACGCTTAAACGGAAGGCGCTCAGGCTGCGGAAGTGATCCGACCTTACGAGATCAGAGCGCCCAAATAACTCGGTCTCCCGAGTGCTCGAACATGGCTGCGATTTCTTCCTTGCGCGTGCGCATACCTACCGACATGTCAAGGATCGACGAGGGAACTACTGATGAAGAGTATCGGCTGACCGGCCGGCTTTTACCGAATTCTGACAGGCAAGTGTGAGTAAGGTCGTAGCACCGCAAGCAAAAAGAGGTGCACTTAAGTGCGAACGCTCTTAGAAGAGGACATTTCATAACGCGAATGAACCAGTCGACCGATAAGCTTTGTCAGATTTTCTTGTCAGTGACGAACTGACTCCACTTGTGTTTTCCTTATCGGTCGAAAGCGCTAGGGGCAACATTAGGTTTAGAGGACCTCTCGCCGGAGGGAGAGAATCTAGAAAAAACATTGCTCGAGTTTGTTTCCAGACCCTCTCCTAGGGTGAGAGAGAACCTTGCTCCAGTATGCCGCTTAGACTCTCCTTCTGGTAAAGTGCCAGTCTCCATATTTCTCCAAAATATGATTTAATATCATCTACTTATCGACTCACGTCATGGCCCTAGCAAGGCCTTTTTTTAGGGAGAGGCTTACCTAATGCCGCCGCTGCATCACCAGATCGCGCAATACATGGCGCTGGATCTTGCCGCTGCCCGTCATTGGCAATTCGCTGAAGCGCTCCACGAATTCCGGCAGCTTATAGTCGGCGACCTGATCGCGCAAAAAGGCGGCAAGCTCCTCGGTCGTGGGCACGACGTCGCCCTTAGGGACGACGCAGAGACAGTTGCGTTCGCCCAGACGGGCGTCCGGGATGCCGATCATCGCTGCGTGCAGCACCTGCGGGTGTGTGTAGAGGATCTCCTCCACTTCGCGCGGGAAAAACTTCTTGCCGCCTCGATTGATGATCTCCTTGCTGCGGCCGGTGATCTGGACATTTCCTTCCGAATCGACGACGCGACCAAGATCGCCGGTGCGGAACCAGCCCTCCTTGTTGAAGGCTGCCGCATTGGCGGCTGGATTGTTGTGATACCCGAGATGTATCGAGGGACCGCGCGACATCAATTCTCCGGTCTCGCCTCGGGGGACATCATTTCCTTCCGCATCGACGATGCGGAGCTCCATGGCCCGTACCGGGCGCCCGATCGTGCCGTTGACCTTCTCGGGATCGTCGGTGAAGCGCGTATAGGTCTGAAAGCCCGCCTCCAACATGCCGTAGAGCTCGATCAGATGGCCCTTCATCCGCTTCTGATATTCGCGGATGGTCTCGACGGCCGCCGAGGCACCGCCAGTGATCACGACACGCAAGGACGAAACGTCGAAAGTTTCGCCGCCGGGCGCATTGAGCAGGCCGACCAGGCCTGCCGGCGCGGTCGGGATATAGGTGACGCGCTCGATCTGGATCAATTCAAGCGCGGCGCGAGGATTGAAGCGCTCCATGAGTACCAGCGTTGCGCCTGCCAGGATGCTTTGCAACAGCGTGATGTAGCCCCAGTTCAGGCCAAGCGGCAGAAACACTAGAAACACCTCGCGTTCGGTCACCTTCATGTCGTGATTGAGCAGGTCGACGGCATAAAGCGTGGTGTTGAAGCTGTGCAGGGCACATTTCGGATCGCCGGTGGTCCCCGACGTAAAGCACATACGGCATACTTCATTCGGGTCCATATGCACCTTGTCGGCATCGGCGATCGGTAAAGTGGCGGCGACGCCCGCGTCGAAATCGTGCATACCTTCGACCGCACCACCGACAACGATCAGCCGCTTCAGCGCAGGGTTTTTCTGTTGGAGACCACGCGCCATGCTTGCGTAATCGAATTCCTTCCATTCCTTCGGAAAGACGTAGGCCGAGCTGCCGGAAAACTTCAGCATGTAATCGAGTTCGCGCGACCGAAAATCGGGATTGACCTTGTTGGCGATGGCGCCGAGCAGTTCAAGCGCGATGAAGGCCACTGCGAAAGCCACGCGGTTGGGAAGTTGGATGGTGACAACATCGCCGCGCTTGATGCCGATGGACCGGTAGAATTGCGCCGCTTGCTCGATTTCGTCCTTTAGCGCGCCATAGGTGATGGTGCCGTGCTGGTCCTTGATGGCGATGCGGTTTGGATGCGCAGCCGCTCGCTCGCTGAGGATGTCAAAGACCGTCTTTTGCAGCCAGAGCCTTTCGCGCGTGTATTTCGCAGCGAGCTCGGCGGGCATCATATTGACATAGGCCATGACTTCCTCCCTCAACGGACTGCGCGGAACAACCCGCCATCGACCGGAATCACCGTTCCGGTGATGTAGCTGCCGCGCGGCGACACCAGGAGCGCAACGAGGCTTGCGACATCGTTCACGGTACCGATGCGGCCGAGCGGAACTTCCTGTTCCAGCGCGCGACGCACTTCCTGCGCCGGCTTGTCGCCGGCGGAGAACACCTTCTCCAGGCGCTGCGTGTCGACATAGCCGGGGCAGATGGTATTGACATTGATGCCGAACCGCGCCGCCTCAAGCGCCAGCGTCTTGGCATAGCCGATCACCGCGCCCCAACTCGCCACCGAGAGCCCGAAGCGCGGGATGGGCTGGATCGCCGAGATCGCCGTGATGTTGAGGATGCTGCCGCCGGTCTTCTGCATATGCGGCAGCACGCCACGGCACATGCGCGCCACATACATGAAATTCTGCTCCATCGCCTTCTGCCAGGTCAGATCGTCGAAGGTAGCCAGATCACCCAGCGGCGGCGCGCCGTCATTGTTGACGAGAATATCGATGCGGTCGAACGCGCCAATCACTGTTTGAACGACGCGCTCGCAATCGGCGGCCTGCCGGCAGTCGGCCTGCACCGGAAGAACCTCAGCACCGGTCTCTGCCGCCATCTTTTCCGCCGCGGCGCGCAAATCCTTATCGCGGCGCGCGGTGATGGCGACGCGTACGCCCTCGCTCGCCAACAGATGCGCAATGCCATACCCAATGCCCTGGCTGGCTCCGCCAATGATGGCGCATTTTCCCTTTAGATCGAGGTTCATGTTTTTAGGCTTTCGAAGAAGGCTTTGGCGTTGTGATGGAAAATCCCCTCGAGCACTTCGTCGGGATAACCTTGCGCCTTCCAGTCGCCAATCAGGCGCTCATAGCTGAGCAGCGGATAGTCAGCTCCAAACAAAATGCGATGCTTGAGGCGACGCGGAATTTCGTGACGCAGATCGGCAGTGTGATATTTCGGCGACCATCCATGCAGTTCGTACCATATGTTTCGCTTGTGCATCAGCACGGCGATGACCTCGGCCTGCCACGGCCAGCCCGGGCGCGCGGCCACGATCTTCAACTCCGGATAGGTCGCGGCTACCCGATCGAGGTGACGCGGATGGCAATCGTCGAGGATGACGCCGCCGCCACCGGGCAGCCCGGCACCGAGGCCGGTCGTGCCGACGAAGATCAGCACCGGGATTTTGGCTTCGATGCAGAGCTTGTAGTAGGGATCGTAGAGCGGGTCGCTTGCCGGCGGGCTTAGCGAGGCAGAGACCCCAAGGCCGAGAAAGCCGATACGCCTGTCGATGCATCGGCGCAGTTCCTTCAGGCCGGCATCGCCCGAACGTCGTGGGTCGATATGGATCCAATGCCCGAGGATGACGTCGCGATGGGTGGCTTCCGTCTCAAACGCGTAGTCGTGCAGTGCTTGCATCTCCTCCATCAGGAGAAATTTGGCAAAGCCGAAATCGAGAATGGCCTGAACATTGCTGTCGCGAAAATACTGCGCCATCTCGGTTTCGGAATGATATTTGACCTGCGAGTTCCAGGTCGCCTTCTGTTGCGCCCGCTCAGCGGGGGTTTGCAACGGGTAACCGCGCTCGGTGCCCCAATGCGAATGCACGTCGATGATTTTCATGAATGCGTAACTCCGAGATAAGCGTGTTGAATGCGGTCATCGGCCAGGAGTACCTTGCTCCCGCCTTCGGCTGCGATGCAGCCGCTCTCCAGCACGTAGGCATAGCGCGCAAGGCGTAGTACCTTGCGCGCGTTCTGTTCGGCGATGAAGACGGTCGTGCCGGCTTCGTTGATCCGTTTGACGACGTCGAGAATGAGGTCGAAGGCCTTGGGCGCGAGCCCCAGCGAGGGCTCGTCCATCAACAGGCAGCGCGGTCCCGACATCAGTGCGCGCCCGATCGCCAGCATTTGCTGCTCGCCACCCGAGAGCAGCGCCGCGGCTTGCCGTTCGCGTTCGCGCAGGATCGGGAACAGCGAAAACACTTCCTGCATGCGTGTTTGCGCGGCCGCGCCTGCGACTAGATATGCGCCCATTTCTAGATTTTCGCGCACGCTCATCTCACTGAACAGATGCCGGCCCTGCGGCACCTGGATCAGGCCAAGCGCGACGCGCTGCGCGGAGGACCAGTTGGTCACATCGCGGCCCGCAAACTCGAGACTGCCGCCCTGCGTTGCAACAAGCCCCGAGATCGCGCGCATCAAGGTCGTCTTCCCGGCACCATTGGTCCCCAAAAGGGCGACGATTTGCCCGTCGGCGATTTCGAGGCTGATATCGCGAATAACCGGAACGCGGCCATAACCGGCAGAGAAATGGGAGAGGCGTAGCGTCATGCCGCATCTCCGAGATAGGCTTCGATGACGTCCGCGTGGGCCTGCATTTCCGCCGGCGTGCCGCTCGCCAGAAGCCGCCCCTGATTGAGCACCGTGACGCGCTCCGCCAGATTCATCAGCACACGCATATTGTGTTCGACAATGACGAGCGTAATCCCGTGGTCACGCGCAAGCTTGCGCATGGTGGTCACGGCGGCTGCCGCTTCGGTCTCGCTCATGCCCGAGACCGGTTCATCCAGCAGAAGCAGCCGCGGCTCGGCGGCGAGCGCGCGCGCAATGTCGACGCGTTTCTGAATGCCGAACGGCAACAGTCCCGCCGACGTATCGGCGAAGGCCGCAAGATCGAAGGCGTCGAGGAGATTGCGCGCCTGCTCGCGCGTATTCCGTTCGGTTCGGGCGGCTTTCGGAAGCCGCAGCGTCGCCGCCAGGAGGCCATAGGCTTGATGCCGATAAAAACCGGTCAGCACATTTTCGAGGACACTGCGATCGCCGAACAACTCGACATGCTGAAACGTGCGCCCGAGCCCGAAGGACGAAATGACATGCGGCGCAACACCGGCAAGCTCGCGGTCGGCGAAACGGATCGATCCGGATTGTGGAACCACCATACCGGAGACGGCATTGATCACCGAAGTTTTCCCTGCTCCGTTCGGGCCGATGATGCCGTGAATCTCGCCTGGCTCGATTGACAGCGACACATCGGCGACGGCTACGACACCGCCGAAATGGACCGACAGTGCATCGATCTCAAGGAGCGCCATACGCGAGCTCCTTGGCGGACGGCTTGGCTGACCGCAGCGCTTTCAGTTTGGCGACCACGCCGACCAACCCTCGCGGCAGGAACAAAAGCGTTCCGAGCAAGACAAAGCCGTAGATCAATTCGCCATATTCTTGCACGCCACGCAGCGCCTCGGGTAACGCCGTCAGCAATACGGCACCGGCAATCGAACCTGTGATCGAGCCGAGACCGCCGACAACGATGAAGGTGACGTGCTGTATCGAGGTGAGAACACCGAACTCGGGTGGGTCGATGAAACCGACGACGCCAGCGAGCAAGCTACCGGCGAATCCTGCGAAAGCGGCATTAAGCGAGAAAGCAATCACCTTGACGCGAGCCACAGGAATTCCCAGCGCCTGGGCTGCGAACGGGCTCTGTCGCACAGCATCGAAGGCACGGCCATAACGTGAGCGCCGAACATTGTAGCCCACCACGACAGCGCCAATAGTGAGTGCAAGAACGAAAAAATAGAGCGAGGCATTGGATTGGAAGCTGAAGCCGAAAATCTCCGGCCGCGGTACCTTCAGCCCGCGAATGCCGCCGGTGTATTCGGGAAATTCCTCGATCACAATACCGACAAGTTCGAGAAACCCGAGCGTGGTCAGCGCGAGATAAAGTCCCGACAGCCGTCGCGCCGGGTAGCCAAGCGCAGCACCGAGCAGCGCGGATATGACTACGCTGACTGGGAGGGATATCAACGTCGACAGCATGAGGCGGGTCGACAGCAACGCAGTGCAATAGGCGCCGACGCCCATGAACGATGCGTTGCAAAGTGAGATTTGTCCGCAGTTGCCGCTAAGCAGATTGAGGCCGACGGCAATGATGACGTTGATCATCGCCAGTTCCGCCAGATACAGATAATAGCTGGTGGCGAACAGCGGCAACGCGGCAAGACAGGCAAGACCGACCAGGATGAGCAGGACGCGCGCGCGCATTGCTACACCCGTCGCGCGCTGGAAGCGCCGGCCAGCCCCTGCGGCCGCAACAGCAAGAGCAGAATCAGCACACCGAACGGCACCACATTTTTGAAGGTCGCGCCAAAGAATGCACCGGCGTAGGTCTCGAGCAGGCCCAGGAGAAGTCCGCCGGCCACGGCGCCGCCCAGACTGGAGAAGCCGCCGATGACGGCTGCGACCAGACCTTTGAGAATGAGATGGCCGATCTCGGGATTGATTCCGATCACGGGTCCCAGAAGCAGGCCGACAAAGGCGCCGAGCATGGTGGACAATGCCCAGGCCGCCGAGAACACCGAACCGATACGGATGCCCATCAGCCTGGCGGCAATGGAATCGAGCGCGCTCGCGCGCATCGCCTTGCCAAATTTGCTGTAACCGAAAAAGACAAACAGCGCGGCAACGACCACGAGCATGCTGGCGATGAAGACGAGATAGGCCGGGTTGAGCCGCAATGCGCCAAGCGCAAGCGGCGGACCGACAAAGGGCGCATCAATCGAAAAGGTGTTGTCCTGCCAGTGCAGGCGGATCCCGGCCTTGATGATCAAACCGATCGCGAAGGTGACGATGACTAGCGTGAACTCGGGTTGGCTCACAATCGGCCGGATCAAGATCCTCTCAATGACCATGCCGAACGCCGCGGCACCGATCAGAACGAGCGGGACCACGGCGAGATAGGGCAAGCCCAGGCCTGACAAAATTAGCGCCAGATAGGCGCCGAAGGTGACGATCTCGCCTTGCGCGAAGTTGACGATGCCACTCGCCTTGAACGGCAGTACCAGCGCAAGTCCTACCAGCGCGTAGATGCTGCCGATGCTCAACCCCGAGAGCGCAAGTTGGAGGATGATCCGCCAGGTCATGAGACCGCCCTCACTTGCCCGTCATGTCTCTCTTGTCACTGATAGCGCTTGAGGATGTCGCTCTCGCGCTTGCTCTCGAAGGGCACAGGCTCCCATTCGCCATTCTTCACCTGCATCGCCTGCAGACGCAGATTGCCGATGTGATGCTTCTTGGTGAAGGAGCGCGGGGTTGCGATAGCGCCGACACGATACTCGTTGGTGGCTTCGAGCGCGTCGATCAGCCGGTCGGTCGAAAGATCCTTGCCCGCGCGCTTGAGCGCGTCCGCGACCACATAAATGTCGGCATAGGACAGCAGATCGAAGGTGTTCGGCCGCCCAGCCGGCAAATTCGGATATTCCTGTTTCCACTTTGCCAACCAGGTCTTCATCTCCGGATTCGATGAGGTCGGCAGCAACGGGATCAGCGCAAAGCCGCTGGCACCTTCTGCCGCCTGTTTGGCGGCCGTCAGCAGGCCCTGATCGACCATGGTGGGCCCGACAAAGAACGGCTGGTTCATGCCCAATTCCTTAGCCTGGCGCATGGCGATCGCAGCTTCTGCCGGATTGCCGAACAGCGCGATGACTTGCGGATTGGTGCCCTGAATATCGAGCAGCTGCGGCGTGAAATCCTTGTCGCCGATGTTGAACTCGGCGCGCTTGACCGGCGCGACGTCGTACCACTTCTTCAACTGAGCGGTGAGCGCCTCGCCCTCGTTTTTGGGATACTCCTCGCGGCCGCTGAGAATTGCGATCTTCGTAGCCTTGAGATAGTCGTGGAGATATTCGGCATAGAGTTCGCCATAGCGCGGGACCTCGGTCGTGCCGCCGCGGAACATATTGCGAGCGAACGGCCAGGTGACGCCCGGCGCAGAGGCAAAGGACACGTACATCAGGCGGCCATTCTCGCGCACGAAGTCGATCGTGCCGAGCGTGCCGTTGCTGCCCGCAACACAGAAGATCATGAACACATGATCCTGATCAATGAGCTTCTTCACCGCTGCGAGCGCCTTGGTCGGCGAGTGGCCGTCGTCTTCGAAGATCATCTGAAGCTTGCGGCCGTTGATGCCGCCGGCCGCGTTGATTTCCTTGATCGCCAAATTGGCGCCGTCACGGCCGGCGAGACCGATATAAGCGGCGGGGCCGGTGATCGGGCCGAAGGCGCCGATGGTGATGCCGTCTTGTGTAACTCCCGGCTCTTCAGCGCGCGCCAGTCCGGCGAGCGCATAAAGTGCGGCGGCGGCACATAGCAGGCCGCGAAGCCCCTTCCCAAGCATCCCGTCCTCCCGTATATTTTTCTGACTGAGCGCTCAGTCAATTCCAAACGGCTGCGGATGTCAATCAACCTCGGACCATCCTGGTCCTTTCCAAGCACCCGGCGCGAGCAAGGTGAGCAAGTCACGCCAAAGAGAACTGCGAGAGACATGAAAGCAGCAACCATGCGCGCGGTCGCCGTCCGCCCGGTCGGCACCAACACAAAGGACCCCGAACTCATCCGTGACCGGCGGGAGCAGCTGATCCGTGCGGCGCTTGAGGTGTTTCAGGAGAAGGGCTTTCACGCGGCCACCGTGCGCGACATCGGCCGAGCCGCCGGCCTCACCCAGGGCACGATCTATAACTACGTCCGCTCAAAGGAGGACATTCTGTTTCTCGTCTGCGACCGCGTGATTGCCGAATACATCTCCAGCATGGAGGCGGCGGCGGCCGCGACCGGCGATCCGGCAGCGCGTTTGCGCGAAGCGCTCTGCGGTGTGACGCGGGTGATGATCGAACAGAGCAGCGCCATTCTCCTCGTCTATCACGAGAGCCACAATCTCGACCGGCGCTCGTTGCGAAGCCTGCTTGCGCGCGTGCAAGGCTGGATCAACGAGTTCGAAAAGCTGGTCGCAGAGGGTTTGGGCCGGGAGAGCCTGCCCAAGGTGAAGCTCCGCCTGCTGACCAATATTGTGACTTTTCTTCCGACCTTGATGGCGCTGCGCGGCTGGTCGTTACCGAAGGACCTCACCCACGATCAGTATGCGGACGGACTAGTTGAATTCATGACGAGGGGTTTGGGTCTGGACTCGACGAGCGGTTGAATATACGGGCGCTATCGGCCCGAGCCGGCTCGACTGATGACTATGCCTTTCCGACTGATAACGTCTTCTATGGTTTCTTATCAGTCGGCAAACTGACTTTGTTTTCTCTTTCTTAGCAGTGTGCGCACTGGGTTATTGACTGCACCCTTGGGCAGCCGCCTGCCCTGCCAAACGGCCAAGGACGGTGGCGGTCAGAAGACCATTTCCGGACAGATAGCCTGCCGCTGTCGAGCCGGACACTCCCGCCACCGCGCCTCCGGCCGCAAATAAATTTGGGAAGGCGCCTCCACCCTTGCGCTTCACGCGGCAGGCGGCGTCTATAGCGAGACCACCCTGTGTATGAAAGAGCGCGCCGGTCACTTTGACCGCGTGAAATGGCGGTACCAGGCGCTGCTCGGGTGAGAACCTACGCCCATAGCGATCTCTTTCCGAACGCGCCTTTAGAGCTTCAATTTCGGTCCACTCCGAAATGAAAGCCGCAACCGGAATGTGCATGGTGTTCGCCAGAGCCTCGACGCTTCCACGTGTCACAATCGCGCCCGCCTGTTCGGCTTGGCGGAAATCCTCGAACTGTCGCGCTACCGACGCAATGCGCTCATCGAAGACAGACCAAGCGACGCCATTTGGTTGCCGAAGGACCTCGGCCGCCTGTTCGGAATAACCGAGCGACTCGTCGGAAAAACGCCGGCCCTCGCTGCTGACCTGAAAACCGCCCTGCATGATCGTCGCCCAGGTGATAAGGATATTGTGCGGCGTCGCCACCGATCCGTGCCCCTGGTAGGCGCCGAGATGGTGCAATTGCGCGCCAAGAGCGTCACCCCAAATAACGGCCTCACCGCGATTGCCTGGATGCCCGAAATAGAGCGCGCCTGCCATTTCCGGAATGTAACGACGCACGAGATCGGGGTTACCGCCATAGCCGTTGCACGCCAGCACCAGTGTCTCGCACCTGATCCGCTCACGCACGCCATCGCCGCGGACCGTCTCGACGCCAACAATCCCGCGATCGTCAGCAACGAGAAGCGACGTTGCTGCGCGCTCAGTGACGATGTAGATATCGCACTCCTCGGCGGCGCGCCGCAAGCAGTCGATCAGTTCGCTTCCAGTGCGCGTCGGCAGCCCGTGCATGCGCATGGCGGAATGGCCGGGATAGTTGAAGTTGTCGATGACATCGAATGGCAGCCCATAACGATCAGCCAGCCATTCGACCAGGGGCGCGGCGCCCTGCGAGACGACGCCAACAATGGCTGGGTCCGCTTCATCATCGGCTTTTCGCTGTATGTCGGCGGCAAACGCCAGCGGACTGTCGGCAATACCCTTCGCGCGCTGAAAGCGCGTACCGGCGGCGGGGATGAGCCCGGCCGACAAAGACGTCGATCCCGACGCTCCCGCGTCGCGCTCGATCACAAGGGGTTCGACGCCCGCTTCCTTTGCCGCCAGAGCCGCACACAACCCGGCGGCGCCGGCGCCGACAATCAAGAGCGGCGTCTGCGCATCGAAAGGCGCGTCGCTGGCCGGCTTGATCGTGCTCATGCCGCCGCCAGTTCCCCCATCAAGTCGTCAATGGTCGCGATTCTGGCAGCAGGCCGCAGCCCTTCGATGGCCGCGCGATGCAAATCCCCGGAGAACGCCGCACAGCCATCCTCCAGCACGGTACAGTCGAAGTCGCGCACCTGCGCGTCACGCACGGTCGTGGCGACGCCGCCGTTGGTGACGATACCGGCAAAAACCAATTTCCTGATGCCGTGCGCACGCAGTAGCCACTCCAGCCGCGACATGTAGAAGGCCGAATAGGCGATCTTCTCGACGGAAAAATCCGCCGGCTGCAATTCGTCGATCATCGCCTGCCCCCAGCTGCCGGGCGTGAAATCGCCCTTGGCGAGAAAGGGGCGCACCTTCTTCAGGTGCGGCGAAATCATGGGCTCGCCGCCCCGGCCCGGCACCAGCGTAAACAAGGTGACGCCGATCAGGAGATTCTTCCGGCGCGACAGGTCGACAAGGGGCTTGAGGCGCTGGGGCAGCGCTGCAATGTCATCGCTACGTTGTCCCGCGCGGCCGTAGGCGCCGTTCGGATGGAGAAAGTCGTTCTGGAGATCGAGCAGCAAGAGCGCGGACGACGGAATCATTTCGGCACCCGTTCGACAATGAGATTTCCGAGTTGGTCGACCCGGCCGCGCAGGCCAGGCTCAATGTAGATCGTTGCGTCGGGTTGCTCCAGAATGGCGGGCGCCTCGACAATCGTATCCACCGGCAGATCGAGGCGCGACCAGATTTGAGTCTCAAGCCAGGCGCCGTCGATCCGCACGGGCCGCGTGCCCATTTTTGCCCTCTCGACCGACGCCTCCGGCCCCGGCGCGAAAACCGAAAGATCGAGCCGCGGACGGCGGCCGATGGCAGCCACCCGCAACGACACGATCCGGATCGGCACACCCGACAACAGCCGGCTGAAGGACGCGGCATAGGCGGTCTCGAAAGCGGTGCGGATTGTCGCGGACGAAATGCCGGTGGCGCCATCTCGCAGCGTCAGAGGAATCCCGACGGCGACAGTGTGGGTTTGCCCGACATAATGCATGTCGAATTCGAAGCTCAGGTCGATCTGGTCGACCATCGCGCCCGCGGCGTTCACGACCGCACGTACCTCGTTCGCCGCCGCAACCATGCGGCGGTCGAGCGATGCGACGTCGATGCCGTCGAGCGCGAGATTGAGCGTCTGCACCTGATCATGCCGCAAATCCGCAATCACGCAGCCGAGCGCCGAGGTCACGCCGGGAAAACGCGGCACCAGCGCCCGTTGCAGGCCGATCTCCTTGACGATCGCGCCGACATGCAACGCGCCGCCGCCGCCGAACGGAACACCGACGAATTTCGCGGGATCGTGGCCGCGCTCGATCGACACCAGGCGGATCGCGCCGGCCATGCGCGCATCCGCCACCCGCACAATGGCCTCGGCGGCATCCAGCACGTCGATCCCAAGCGGACGGCCGACTTGGGCTTCGATCGCGCGCCTGGCGGCTTCGACGTCGAGGCGCGCGAGCTTGCCGCCGATTGGCCTTTCGGCATTGATGCGGCCGAGCACGACGTGGGCATCGGTCAGTGTCGGCCGCTCATTGCCCTGGCCGTAACACGCCGGCCCCGGGACTGAGCCCGCGCTTTCCGGCCCGACCTGCAAAAGCCCGCCACGATCGACCGAGGCGATCGACCCGCCGCCCGCGCCGATGGTCGTGATCTCGATCATCGGCGTGCGAATGACGAGGCCGAAATCGATGGTCGCCTGCGCCGAAAGCGACGCCTTGCCGCCGGCAATGACCGATACATCGAACGATGTACCGCCAAGGTCGCAGGTGATCGCATTGTCGTAGCCTGCTTGACGCGCAATGGCCGCCGCCGCGATCACGCCGGCCGCGGGGCCTGACAGCGCGGTGCGGACCGGAAACCGCCGCGCGGTTGCCGTCGACATCACGCCGCCATTCGACTGCACGATGTAGAATTGCCCCCTGAACGGCAGAGTGCCAAGCGCCTGATCGAGCTTTGCGAGGTAGCTTGCAATCCCCGGCTGCAGGTAGCTGTTGAGCGCCGTGGTCGAGGATCGCTCGAACTCGCGGATTTCCGGCAGCACCTGGTGCGAAGCGGAAACGAATTCGTTGTGCCAGACGGATTTGGCCGAAGCCAGTGCCTTCTGTTCGTTGGCGGGGTTGGCATAGCTGTTGATGAAAATGATCGCGAGCGCTTCGGCGCCGCGTTCGCGCAACGCAATCGCGGCCATCCGCACTTCAGCCTCATCGACCTCGGAGCGGATGGTGCCACTGGCGAGCGTCCGCTCGCCGACTTCCATGCGACAATCGCGATCGACGATCGGCGTGAAGTCGCCCCACAGCCCCCAAGTCCGCCGCCGGTCACGCCGGCGCATTTCCAGCACATCACGAAAACCGCGCGTCGTGATCACGCCAACCTTATGCCCTCGCCGCTCTAGCAACGAATTGGTACCGACGGTGGTGCCATGAACGATCGAAGCGATCGCGTCACCGGCGCCGATGGCGGCAATGCCCTGCATGAAGCCGGCTGCCTCGTCGCCGCGCTGCGACGGCACCTTGGCGGTCCGGAACGCCTTGGTCTGCGCATCGAACAGCAGCAGATCCGTGAACGTGCCGCCGACATCGACGCCGAGAATATTGGGCGGCTTCATCGGCCGGCTCCGCTTCGCAAGCCTGCCGTTGCTGCCGCATCGGCCGCGTCGTCGTCACCGAGGACGACACCGTATTCACTGCACGCCATAGCCGGCGTTACGTAGCCAAGCCTGACGTCGCGGGCAACACGCTGCGGATCGCGCGTCAGCGGATCGCCATAGCCGCCGCCGCCCGGCGTCTCGAGCCTTACTCGCTGGCCTTGTCCAATGCTGATGTCGGTGATCTTGCTCACCATTGGAGGCGACCGCTCGCCATCAGCCGATTGATAGAAGAAGCGATTGAGCGCGGCGCTCTTGCCGCCGCCAACGCCGAACGGCGGAAATTTTCCCCGTTCGCCCAGGAGCGACACGTCGGTTGCTCCCTCCGCCAGCGTCTCGATCTCGTAGACCGCGCCGAGCCCGCCACGATGACAACCGGGGCCGCCAGAGTCCGGACGCAGCGCCCATTGCGTGAACATCACAGGATAGAGCGACTCAAGAATCTCCGCGGGCGGAATCGTCGCCGTCGAGATCGGGTTGTTGCCGTGATTCAATCCGTCGGTCTCCGGATTGCCGCCGAGCCCGCCGCCGAAGAAACAGAACATCACCCAGCGCCGGCCGTGCTCGCGCCAGCCGGACAGCGACAGCGCATTGATCGTGGCAAAGGGACCGCCATTGGCCCGCTCCGGCGCCAGTTTCGCAAATGCGCCGAACACGGTATCGATCACGCGCAGGATCGTCTCGGTGTAGCCGCCGACGGGCCGCGGCGCGGAAACGGCGAGCAGCGTCGTGTCCGGAATCACGAATTCGATCGGCGCAAGGCAACCGGCATTGGCGGGCACATCGGTGAAGATGTGCTTGAGTGCGACGTAGCAGCAGGCGACCGTCGTCGAATACGCGATATTGAGGGGACCGTCGCAGGGCGGCGACGAGCGCGAGAAATCGAGCGTCATCGTCTCGCCCGAAATGGTGAGATCGAGCGCGATCTTCAGCGGCACATCGGTGATGCCGTCATTGTCGAGATAATCGTCGCAGGAATAGGTGCCGTCCGGCAGGCTCGCGATATTGGCGCGCATCAATTTTTCGGCGCGCGCCGTGAGGATATCGAGGGCGGCGACGATGCGTTCCGATCCATATTCCTCGAGCAGCGCGCGGAATCGCCGCTCGCCCAGGTCGAGCGCATTGAGCTGTCCGTGAAGGTCGCCCCAGTTCGATTGCGGCACGCGCGAATTCGCGCCGAGAATGTCGATGATGTCCTGCTCGATGACGCCCGCACGCGCGAGCTTGACCGGCGGGACGCGAAAGCCTTCCTGAAAGCTTTCGGTCGCCCTCGCATTGAAATTGCCGGGCACGTTGCCGCCGACATCGAGCCAGTGCCCGACCGATGCAAGCCAGGCGAACAGTTGGCCGTTCCAGAACAGCGGCCTCACCAGGCGAAAATCGTTAAGGTGCGTGCCGCCGTCATAGGGATCGTTGAAGAGATAAGTATCGCCCGGCTTGAGATCGCCGTCCTTGTTGGCCTTGTCGATCACAGCCTTGACGGCAAAGGCCATCGCGCCGACGAAGATCGGCAAGCCCGTCGTGCCCTGCACCAGCGTGGCCCCGGTCTTGGCATGATAGAGGCCGTGGCAGGCGTCATGGGCTTCCGCAATGATCGGATTGAAGGCCGAACGATAAAGGGTTGCGTCCATCTCGTCGGCGATCTGGACCAGACGACCATTGAGAACGGCAAGGAGGATTGGATCGATCGCGCTCATTTGCCACCAAAGCGCTTGCCACGCTCCAGCATTTCGGGTGTCCCGAGCAGCGCATTCATTTCGTCGAAGCCGAACATCCTCTCAATGAAAGGCTGTGTCGTACGGTGCTCGGCGAGCGATGCATAATAGTCGACGGCGGTGCGCGCCAACGTCCGCACGATTCCGCCGGGGAAGATCACGAGCGAAAAGCCGAGCGTCTCCAGTTCGCCCCCGGAGAGGATCGGCGTCTTGCCGCCCTCGACCATGTTGGCCATCAGCGGAATTCCGCCCCCGATTCGTTTGACGATGCCGGCGAGATCTGCCTTCGTCTTCGGCGCCTCGACGAACAGCACGTCCGCGCCGGCCTCGCGAAACATCGATGCGCGTTCGATGGCATGGTCAAAGCCCTCCACGGCGACCGCATCGGTGCGCGCGATGATCAGCGTGTCGCGCGAATGCCGGGCATCGACGGCAGCCTTGATCTTGCCGACCATCTCGTCGGCCGATATCAGGCTCTTGTCGTCGAGGTGTCCGCAGCGCTTGGGAAAGCTCTGGTCTTCGAGCTGGATTGCATGCGCGCCCGCCTTCTCGAACAGCCGCACGGTGCGCTGGACGTTCAGCGCGTTGCCATAGCCGTTGTCGGCATCGACGATCAAATTCGCCTCGACCCGGTCGCCGATCAGCGCAATGGTCTCGACAACCTCGGACATGCTGACGAGCCCGATATCCGGCCGGCCGAGACGCGTATGGGCGATGGCCGCGCCAGAAATGTAGAGCGACTGAAAGCCCGCCTGGCTCGCGATCAGTGCGGTGAGCGGATCGTAGACGCCAGGGGCCACCACGATCGGCGGCTTTGAGAGCAGTGAGCGGAGAGAGACAGGTTGGGTCATGGCTATAATCCGAGAAAGGCGCGTTTGAGGTCGGCATTGGCACGCACGTCCGCGGCAGCGCCGGACATGACGAAGCTGCCGTTTTCGAGAATATAGGCGCGGTGAACGATATCGAGGCTTTGGGCAACGTTTTGTTCGACCAGCAGCACGGCAAGGCCCTCGCTGTTGAGCCGCCCGATCAGGACGAACATCTCCTCGACCATCAGCGGCGAAAGTCCGAGCGACGGCTCGTCGAGAATAAGAAGCTTCGGCTCCGCCATCAGCCCGCGGCCGATCGCGAGCATCTGCTGCTCGCCGCCGGACAATGTGCCGGCAAGCTGGCTTGTCCGCTCGCGCAGCCGTGGAAAGTGGGAAAAGACGCGATCGCGGTTTTGCGCGCGCGCGGCCTTTGCCCGGGCGTAGCTGCCGATGTCGAGATTTTCACTGACCGACATGTTGGGAAAAATGCGACGTCCCTCCGGAACGTGAAGCAGGCCGGCGGCGACGATCTCGGCGGGACTGGCACCCTGTATCGGCCGACCATCGAATTCGATCACGCCCTCGCGCGTCGGCACAATTCCCGATATCACCAGATTGAGCGTCGACTTTCCGGCGCCGTTGGCACCGAGGACCGCGACCATGTCGCCCGCGTTGACGACGAGATCGACATTGCGCAGGATTTCGACCTCGCCATAGCCCGCGCAGAGACCCGTCACTCTCAGCAATACGTTGTCAGGCATGGGCGCCTCCCGCGAGCCGCGCGGCAGCACCGCGGCCGAGATAGGCCTCGATCACCTGTGGATTGACGGCGACTTCAGCCGGCGTTCCCCGTGCAACGACGTGCCCTTCGACAAGCACGTGGACCTGCTCGGCGAGGCTCATGACGGCCTGCATGACGTGCTCGATCATCAGGATGGTCACGCCACTTTCACGAATGCTGCGGATCACGGGCAGCATGTCGCGTATTTCCGACGGATTGAGGCCGGCCAACACCTCGTCGAGCAGGAGCAACTTCGGCGACGTCGCCAGCGCACGCGCGAGCTCAAGCCGCTTTCGTCCCGCCAGCGTCAGGGTCGCGGCGGACTGGTCCAGGACCTTTTCGAGGCCGAGACGTTTTGCAACCTCTGCCGCAGCTTCAAGCGCCGCCGCGCGTTGCGCCATATGCAAATGCGCGCCAACGGCGATGTTTTCCAGGACCGAAAGCCCCGCGAACGGCTGCACGATCTGGAACGTGCGCGCGATACCGCGCCGCGCCAGCCGATGCGCGCTCTCGCCGGTGATGTCGGCGTTCTCATAGAGAATGCGCCCGTGGTCCGGTTTCTCGAAGCCGGCGATCAGCGCAAACAACGTGGTCTTGCCCGCGCCATTGGGGCCGATCACCGCGGTGATGCGTCCGGCCTCAACCGCGAGCGAGGCCTCGCGCACCGCATAGAGCCCGCCAAACCGCTTCGACAGGTCTTCCACCGCGAGGATTGGAGAGGTCATGCCGCAGTACCTCCCGCACCGAGGGACCCACGTGCAAGCCAGGCACGGCAGCGCTCGCCGATGCCGGCGACGCCGCGCGGCGCGATCCAGACGACCAAAATCAGAACGATGCCATAAAGCATGAGATCGAGGCCGGGCGCATCGCCTGTCACGAGCTTGGCCGCTTCGCCGAGCGTCTTCACCATCAGCGCTCCGAGCAGCGGCCCGAACACGCTGCCGACCCCGCCGATGATCGATGCGAGCAGCGCCTCGACCGAGATCCACGGGCCGTAGGCGATCGGGGCATCGATGAACAGGAAATACTGAACGTAGAAGCAGCCGGCCGCGGCGGTCAGCGCCGCCGACACCGTCATCGCGGCGAGCTTGACGCGCGTCGGATCGACGCCGAGCGCTTGCGCCGCGGCTTCGCCCTCGCGCACCGCCACCAGCCACGCGCCAAACCGCGATCCCTCGATGAGGCGGGTCACCACAAGCGCGGCCGCGACCAGCGCGAGGGCGAACCAGTAGAAGGCCGCTCGGCTGGAGAATTGCAGCGCATGAATGCCGGGATCGAGCTTGACCAGGATGCCGACACCGGCGCCCGTGACCGGCGCGACGCTCGCCAGAATGCGCAGCACCTCGGCGAAGGCGAGCGTGACCAGCGCAAAGTAGGAGCCGCGCAAGCCTGACGGAAAAGTCAGCGCGCCAATCGCCGCACCCATCCCGGCACCCGCCGCGATGCCGACCGCGAAAGCGGGCCACGCGTTGAA
>Ga0209168_10001262_pt1 | contig 20447 bp, 18 predicted proteins | sample Coa_R1_FD_187156 | JGI IMG/M metagenome (GOLD analysis project Ga0209168, IMG submission 187156) | Surface soil microbial communities from Centralia Pennsylvania, which are recovering from an underground coalmine fire - Coalmine... | ecosystem: Environmental > Terrestrial > Soil > Unclassified ...
GCCGTTTTCCCACCAAGACGGCGGCCTGGAACGCGGCACAACGATTCCGACTCCAGCAGCCTCAACCTAAACCATCCAGCGTTAGCGTGTCCGCGCTGGTAGAACAATACCGGGTAGAGAAGATGCCACAACGGGCGAGTACAAGGCGCGGATACGATGGAGTTTTCCGCAACTACATTCTTCCGAAGTGGCGAGATGCGGACATCACAGAGCTACAGGCGCGTCCTGTTGAGCTGTGGATTCAATCTCTAACACTCGCTCCGAAAAGCAAAGTTCACATTCGGGGACTGATTAGCACTCTTTGGGATTACGCGATGTGGCGCGGAGACGTGTCCACACAACGGAATCCAATGGAGTTGGTCCAGATAAGGAATGCGTCCAAGCGAACACGCAAGCCACGAACGATGACCATTGAGGAATTTCACCGGCTGTCCGCCGTGCTTACTGAGCCGTATCGTACGATGGCAATGGTAGGTGTATGCCTCGGATTGCGATGGTCAGAAATCGTTGGTCTGAAGTGGCAAGACATTGATTGGTTGAATGGAGAATTGAGACTGCAACGCGCCGTCGTCAAGCAGATTGAAGACGAAGTGAAAACAGTCCACTCCAGCAAACCACTCGCGCTAGACACACGCATTCTGGAGTTGCTCAAGTTGCACAAGCAGAGCAGTGTGTTTACTGAACCATGTGATTGGGTGTTTGCTTCACCCGAAAAACATGGAAAGTTGCCCCGGTGTTATACGTCGTTTTGGGAGAAGTTGGGACGCGCGTGTCACGATGCCGGTATCGTTCACGTTTCGCCCCACAGCTTTCGGCACAGTTATCGTGCGTGGCTTGATGAGTTGGGCACGCCGATCACTGTGCAGCAACGCGCCATGCGACACGGAGACATCCGCGTGACCATGAGTTATGGAGATGCGGTTGGTGAAGGGTTGCGGGAAGCATCCTCAAAGGTTGCGGCAAAGGCGTTTCCACAATAACGGCACGGAAACGGCACGGAAGGCACTCTAAGCGATTGAAAAATTGGGGTGGGAGACGGGAATCGAACCCGCAACCGTCGGAGCCACAGTCCGGTGCTCTGCCAGTTGAGCTACTCCCACCAGAATCTATTGATTATAACGTGGAATATCGGTGGCGAGTTAGGCGCTTAAAATTGACGGGCGAGGACGCCCGTTGCTCCATAGCCGTTAAAGTTACACTCTGCCGACGCCGACGTATTCAAATCCCATGGCGCGGAGACGAGTGGAGTCGAGAATGTTTTTTGTATCGACGATCAGGGGGCGGCGGAGGAGGGCTTTGATTTTGCTGAAGTCGAGAGCGCGAAACTCCGGCCAGCCGGTGCCGACGACCAGCGCTTCCACGCCTTCAGCCACGGCGTAAGGCGACTCGCAATAATGCACGGTGCCGTTCAATTCGAGTTTGGCATCGGCCATAGCCACTGGATCAAAGGCGCGCACCCGGGCGCCGCGGGAAACCAGACTCTGCGCCAGTTTAATAGAAGCCGAGCCGGCGACTGAGTTGGTATTGGGCTTAAAAGCCAAGCCAAGGATCCCGACGTCTTTATTCTGCAAAGATTGCAGGTAGAAAGAGATTTTTTCCGCCATCCCGTCAGCTAGAGAGTGGTTTACCTCTCTCGCCGCGCTCAAAATTCTCAACGGAATATTATTTTGTTGTGCCAGCGTGGCCAGCGAGTCCATATCAGATTGCGCGAATAGCCCGCCCATCGAAGCTCCCGCCTGCAGGCAGCGCGGCCCGATTTTCTTGTCGAGCCCTAAGGCCAGTGAAAGATGCACGGCATCTCCATGAACGCGTTCGCAAAGCCCGGCCAATTCGTTAATGAATGAAATCTTTGTCGCCACGAATGCCGTCGCCGCCTCGCGGACCAGTTCCGCGGTGGCGTGATTGGTCACGATCACCGGAACGCCGCGCATAACCAGCGGATGGAAAATCTGCTTGATCGCAACTACAGCCTCGTTAGAACTGGTTCCAAGAATGATGCGGTCGGGCCAATTGAAATCTTCGACGGCGCATCCAGCCGTGAAAAAAGTTGGCTGAGACACTATGACTGCCTTTAACCCGGCAGCCTGCAAATTTTTTTCCAGCGCCGCCCCCGTGCCGACTGAAACCGGGGTAACGATCGAGAGAATCGGCGGCTTGGCAGCGGCTTTCGCAATGCGGAGAACGAGTTCGGCGAGATGCTGTGACTGATCCTCCGCCAGAAAAATGACGCCGCACTTGCGGGCGAAAGAATCAATATCGGTCGAGTACGCCAAGCGCCCGGACCGCACGCTGCGCTTGATCACTTCGCTCAGGTTCTTTTCGTGGAAGGGAATTTTGCCTTGCGCCATTTCAACCATCCGGGAGCTATCGGGGTGGCAGCAGGTTACTGGAGTTCCGAAATCCGCCAAACAGGCTGAAATCACCGTTCCCAGATATCCCGCTCCATAAACGCCGATCTGCATCGATCCTCCCGAGGCCCAAAAGCGGTCGGCCTGTCGTATCTTTTATTTACGCTGTTGGTTGGGGTATGGGCAGAGTACGAGAGGGACATCCAAGGCGCGAAGAAGTACAGTAACGGGCATGTCTGGTACTGTAGAGTCCGCCAGGGGCGGCTGTTTTAGGGAGGTTTCGAGCGATACTTAGTTGGCGCGCGGGTCGGCCGCACCAATTAACCGTTGTCCGAGAGGGATTTCGGCCAGATCCGCCCACTTGTTCTGGGCCTCTTCCCTGACAAACATTAGATCCCGAACCTCAATGCAGCGGGACTGCTCAAACTCGGCCCAGCGGGTGCGAGCTACCCGGTAAGCATGTTGTGCCTGGTCTTCGGCGCCCATCTTGACGATTGTCAGGTGTGGCATATAGGGCCACTCTTCGTGATAACTCAGCGCTTTCACATTCAGCCGGTCGTGCAATTCTCGCATTCGATAAGCGGCATGGGCAACACGAATGAATACCGTCGGCGTCACTGGAATGAAAGTCTCTACCTCGCCGAGTGAAACCTCAAATGGGTCCACTTCCTTGCAAAGTTCCTCCATGGTTTCAAGCGCGGCTGATTCACTACCGGCCAGCAAACGCGGAGGAAGCAAGGTCACGTGGGCCGCTAGATGAGGCAGTTCGGGATGGAGTTCCTTGCGGAGAGATTCAACGAACTCTCCCACCGGGTTCCTTACGTAAGCGACGAGTGCATAACGCTGGTTCCGCAGCATGGTGTGAAAGGAGATTATAAACGCATTAAGTGTGATGCACCCCGTGAGCGCCTGGGCTTGACGAATGGGCAGGGGAAGTTGATTATTTTAGGCCGTCACACTCATTTCCGAGGTGCGCGATGTTCCCCACGCAATTATTCTCAGCCGCTAACTTAAGGTGCTGCATCGCTTGTTCCATTGCATTGGGCTTCTTCTTGTGCGTGCTGCCTATTGCGCCGGCAAGCGCGGCTCCCGAATCAACAAATGCGCTGCGCATTTATTTCGTGGATGTTGAGGGCGGCCAGGCAACACTCTTTGTGACTCCGGCAAATGAGTCACTGTTGATTGATACCGGCTGGCCGGATCACGATGAAAGAGACGCGGACCGGATTGTGGCGGCCGCGCAGAATGCAGGGATCAACAGAATTGACTACGTCCTGATCACACATTTTCACACCGACCATGTTGGCGGGCTGCCGCAACTGGCGGCCAAGATTCCGATCAACGCATTCCTTGACCATGGAGACAATCGCGAATCGACCGATGCGGACACAGTGAAGGGGTGGAACGCTTACCAGCAACTGGTCGCAAGCAAAAAATACCAGCGTATTACGCTGAAACCAGGTGATCGCCTGCCGGTGAAAGGTTTACACGGAATTGTGGTGAGCGCCGATGGAGTACTGCTTGACCATCCGCTACCTGGGGCGGGCGCGGAGAATGCCGCCTGCAAAGATGCGCAGAATTATCCCGTGGACCAAACCGAGAACTCGCGCTCCTTGGGATCTGTGATTACGTTCGGAAAGCTCCGAATTCTGGACTTGGGTGATTTGACCAGCGATAAAGAAATGGGGCTGGTGTGCCCGCGGAACAAGCTGGGGAAAATTGATATTTACATCGTGTCGCACCATGGATGGAACCAAAGCGGCAGCCCAGCGTTTCTGAATGCGATTGCGCCGCGAGTGGCTATTATGGATAACGGCGCAAAGAAAGGCGGGACCCCGTCGACCTGGGACATCATTGAAAAATCTCCGAACCTGGAAAACATGTGGCAACTTCATTATTCGGAAGAAGGTGGCTCCGCGCACAACGTTCCTGCAGAGTTCATTGCCAATGTTCAGGGTCCGGACACCGGCAAATACCTAAAGCTCACGGCATGGCCGGATGGAAAATTCGAAGTTTTCAACTCGCGGACGCAGCAAACAAAGCAGTATCCGGCAAATTAAACTTCGCGTTCAGGAATCAAGCTTCTTACGCAGCGGAATTCTGGTCGCTGTTATTGACGGCAATTTTGTTTTTCAGGTAGTTACGGAGAACCACCGCCGAGTTGCGATCGGGATCGTGGGCAGCATAGACGAGTGTCACGGTCCCTTGCCGCGCAGCCTCGACGATTCGATCGCAAACTTCCGCATGTTGCTTTAGTTCACTCCGGTAGCGCTTCTGAAATTCAACCCATTTTCGCGGATCGTGGCTGAACCACTTGCGCAGTTCGGTGCTCGGGGCGACATCCTTCAACCATGCATCCAGGCGGAGAGCACTTTTCTTTAGCCCGCGTGGCCACAATCTCTCCACCAGAAATCGTTGCCCATCCTCGCGGGCCGGTCGCTCATAAGCTCGCTTCAACTTCAGCATGGGAACTCCTTTAACTAGTTGTGCACGCCTGCTTTGGCATGGGCGTGGGCCCCGCTTACTCGGCTATACTAATTCGTTTGCCTGTCTACCTGCTGCGGGGAGGAGTCGTTTGAAGATCCTGGTTTGCATCAAGCAAGTGCCACAAAAAGACGCTCCCCTTAAACTCAACGAGAGCGGCACCTGGATCCGCGAAGATGTGTCCTATGAAGTGAACGAACCTGACGCTTACGCACTCGAAGAAGCTTTGCGCCAGAAAGAAAAGAACGGCGGAGAAGTGGTCGCGATTACAGCAGGCCCGGCGCGATCACAACAGGTTCTGCGGGAGGCGCTGGCCAAGGGCGCAGACCGCGCTATCCACTTGGAAGACCCCGGCTTTGTTGGCTTGGACGCGTTCAATACGGCAAAGGCCTTTGCTGCCGCCATCAAAGACGAAAAATTCGATCTTATCTTTACCGGGCTGCAATCTGATGATTATGGTTTTGCACAGACTGGCGTGATTCTCGCCGAACTGCTTGGGTGGCCACATGCGACCATTATTATGCAGATTGAGAAGAGCAATGACGGCATCAAAGTGAAGCGCGAACTTGAGGCAGGATATTTCCAGTTCGTCGCAATGACATTGCCCGCAGTCCTGACAATTCAATCCGGAATTAACAAGCTGCGTTACGCCACGCTGATTGGCATCAAGCAGGCGAAGAACAAGCCGGTCCGAAAAGTTACTCTAGCTGAAGTGCAATCGGCGATAGGCGCGAATTTGCAGAAGATCGAGCGCATTTATATTCCGCAGAAAACCAAAAAGACAGAATATCTGGAAGGGTCGGCGTCCGAGATCGCGAAGAAACTAGTGGACAAGCTACGCAATGAAATTCGTGTGCTATAGACAGGAGGAGAAATAATGTCGGGCAAGCAATTGATGCGCATGGAAGAAGTTCAACTCGGCGGGCATGAAACCCAAGGCACGGTGCTGATGACAGTCGGCAAACTGCTGTTGTGGACTGACCTGATTTTTCTATCGTTCGTGTACAGCGGGATCAAGGGCGGTTCTTACCTGTATACGTACTGGACCGTTGGACAGGGCGTGATTGGACTGACTCTGCTTATAGTCGGCTGGGTCAAACGCGGGCCGCTTACCGAATAAATCCGCACGCACAATTTTTGATCTATGCCTGAAACAATTCTGGTAGTTGTCGAACAACGCGACGGAAAACTGAACCGCGTTTCCTGGGAAACACTGGCCGCGGGGCAGGCGATTGCCTCGCAAACGGGATGGACGCTCGAAGCTGCCGTCGGCGGTGACGGCATTGGATCTATCGCTAGCGACGTCGCTAGCAAGAAGGTCGCCAAAGTCTACGCCGTAGAGTCACCGGCACTCAAAACGTATACCCCGGACGCCTTCTCGGCGGGATTGAAGCAGTTCCTCACATCCAAGCAGCCGAAATTAGTTCTCATGCCACACACCTATCAGGTGCGGGACTTCATACCTAAGTTGGCAACCGCGATGGGAAGGACCGTGATCAGTGACTGCATAGGCTTCCGCAAAGACGGCGACAAGCTACTATTCGCGCGGCAGATGTTTCAAGGCAAATTCGCAGCCGATGTGAGTTTTCAGTGCGATGCTCCCTGGTTTGTGACATTCCAGAATGGGGCGTTTCGTGGAGATAAGGTTGAAGTGGGCGGAAGCGCCGCTCCCGTCGAAACTGTCAAAGTTGATATTCCTGCAGAAACTGTTCGCAACAAGCCGCAGGAAGTTTTTAAAGAGGCCAAACAGGCGGTCGATCTTACCCAGGCGGAGATCATTGTTTCCGTCGGACGCGGGATTAAAGAGCAGAAGAACATCGAGCTGGCAAAACAACTGGCCGATGCTCTGGGAGGAGAAATTGCTGCCTCGCGTCCGATTTGCGACTCAGGCTGGCTGCCTATGGATCGACAGATTGGCTCTTCCGGCCAGACCGTCGCGCCGAAACTTTACCTCGCACTGGGAATCAGCGGCGCCATTCAGCACATTGTTGGCATGAAGGGTGCGCGATCAGTAGTGGCGATCAACAAAGACAATGAAGCGCCTATTTTTGAAATTGCAGACGTGGCCGTTGTCGGCAATTTGTTTGATATTGTTCCGCCATTGACAGAAGAGATCAAGAAAGCCAAGAGTTAGTTTTGTGTTTCAGGTTTCAAGTTTCGAGTCACCGAGGGGCAGGAAGGGCTCGAATTGAGTCACAGGTATCGAGACCTCATTGTTTGGCAAAAAGCGAAGGCGATGGCTGTTGACGTATATCGCATTTCCGAGAGGTTTCCAAAGGCCGAGATTTATGGACTAACTTCTCAAATACGGCGCGCGGCAATCTCAGTCCCTTCCAACATTCGCTGAAGGCCAAGGCCGTCTTACGAAGGGAGAGTTCAACCATTTTCTCGGCCAGGCAAGAGGGTCTTTGCTCGAGATCGAGACCCAATTGGAGATTGCTTTGGATTTAGGATTCATCGCTGAACCCGAGTTCGCAAAGCTGTGCGAGGAATTCTCCGAGGTCCGTAGACTGTTGAACGGCCTTATAGACTCGTTACGAACGAACCGTAAATAAACAGCAACTTCACTCGAAACCGGAAACTTGAAACGGGAAACTGTGCTTATTTTCCGCAAACCGCCCACCGATATAACACGTCCGGAGATGCCGGCGGATGTCGTCATCGTGGGTGGCGGGCCGGCTGGAATGGCTTGCGCGCTGCGGCTTTCGCAGCTTATTGACGAACACAATGCAAAAAGTCCTGATTCGCAGCTCAGCAAAGAAAACATTTATGTATTAGAGAAGGCCCGCGAAATCGGCCAGCATTGCCTTTCCGGCGCGCTGCTTGATCCGCGGTCAATGCGCGAACTTCTGCCCGGCTTTGAAAAAGAAGCGCCGATCGATTCTCCGGTTTCGAAAGAGTCGGTTTACTTTCTCACCGAGAAAGGCAAACTGAAACTTCCCATCACGCCTCCACCGCTCCGCGATCACGGCAATTATGTGATCTCGCTCAATCGCTTTGTGAAATGGCTGGGCGGAAAGGTCGAAGAATCCGGAGTGACGGTATTCACCGGATTCGCCGGGTCAGAGCTTTTATACGATGGCAATCGCATAAGCGGCGTCCGCACTGACGACAAAGGTCTCGACAAACACAACCAGCCGAAATCGAATTTTGAGCCAGGCTATGATCTGCAGGCGAAGATCACGATTCTTGCCGAGGGTTCGCGCGGGTCGCTCACCAAACAACTCATTACAAAATTTAACCTGATGAATGATCGAAATCCGCAGACTTATGGTCAAGGAATCAAGGAACTGTGGGAACTGCCCGCAGCCCGCTTCGCACCCGGCGAAGTGATATACACCATGGGCTGGCCGCTGACCTCGCGCGAATACGGTGGCGCATGGATTTACGGCGGAAAAGACAATGTTGTTTCTTTGGGATTCGTGACCGGCCTCGACTATCCAGATCCGCGGCTCGATCCGCAGCGAGTATTGCAGCAGTTCAAGCGGCATCCGTTGGTGGCGAAGCTGCTTGAGGGCGGGAAGATGATCCGCTACGGAGCCAAGTCGCTGCCTTACGGCGGCTGGTGGGCGATTCCGCCACTGGCGGGCGATGGCTGGATGGTTGTTGGCGACTCTGCCGGCTTTCTAAATTCGCAGCGGCTGAAAGGAATTCATCTCGCCATCAAGAGCGGAATGCTCGCAGCCGAGACCGCTTTCGAAGCGCTGAAGAAAGACGATTTCTCCGCGGCATCACTCAGTGCGTTTCAAACAGGCGTTGAGAATAGCTGGATGAAAGAAGAACTTTGGAAAGTGCGCAATTTCCATCAGGGATTCGAACACGGCTTCTGGCGCGGGATGTTCCACGCCGGCATTCAGCAATTTACTCGCGGCAGAGGATTGCGCAGTCGGTATTTAGGTACCGCCGGTTACACTCGGATGAAAAAGTTAAGCGAGTTGCCGGTTGATGGCGGCGAGGAAGCTCAGCTGATCGGCCCGGCGAAGGGCGATGGCAAACTCACATTTGACAAGCTTACTGACCTTTATCACTCCGGCACGAAGCATGAAGAAGATCAGCCTGCCCACCTCATCATTCATGACACCAATATCTGTGAGTCGCGATGCATTATTGAATACGGCAGCCCGTGCCAGCGATTCTGCCCGGCGAATGTTTACGAAATGCTGGACGACTCTGCCGCGCCGCACGGGAAGCGGATCAGCCTGAATCCGTCAAACTGCGTTCACTGCAAGGCCTGCGACATTCAGGACCCATACCAGATCATCACCTGGGTTCCACCCGAGGGTGGCGGTGGCCCGAACTACGACGGAATGTGAGGAAAATCGACTATGAATTTCAATCGCTCACTCATTTTTGTTCTGATTTTTTCCGCTGGATCTCTTGCCCAGAGCGCTGAGCAAGTGACGCTGCCTTCAACCGGTTATCCCGGCCTGGATAAATATCGCGCATCGCGCATTGCGGTGTACGTCAATGACTACGGCCAACTGGCCAGGTATCGCGACGCCAATGCCGCGTTAAAACCCCCGGTTCGGGGCGAGGACCGCGTAGTTTTTTTCGGCGATTCGATCACTGATATTTGGAAGCTCGATGACTCATTTCCCAGCAAACACTACGTCAATCGCGGAATTGGCGGCCAGACTACTTCGCAGATGCTGGTTCGCTTTCGCGAGGATGTAATCAACCTGCAGCCCAAAATTGTCGTTATCCTCGCCGGCACTAATGATATTGCCGGAAATACCGGGCCGATTTCGAACGAAGGCATCGAGTCGAACCTGGCGTCTATCGCGGAATTGGCGAAGGTGCACAATATGCGGATAATCTTTTGCTCGGTTCTGCCGGTAAATAATTACACTCCGAAGTCGCAGGAATTTTTTGCGTCGCGTCCGCCGGAGAGAATCCTGGCGTTAAACAAATGGCTGAAAGATTACTGCGCCAAAAATGATTTGACCTACCTTGATTATTTCAGCGCTATGGTCGATGACAAAGGACTGCTGAAACGCGAGCTGTCCGAAGACGGCCTTCATCCCAACCAGGTTGGATTTGCGGTGATGGCGCCGCTCGCGGAGAAGGCGATAGAACAAAATCTCAAACCATCTACGCCATGATTGTTTTGCCCCTTTTTTTAATCGCCCGCATCTATAATTGAATTGAGTTTCCGACCGCCTTGGCCTCCGGGGATACCCGGCTTGGGTGGCGAGGAAGGCAGTATGCGGGCGAGAGCGCCCGCACCACATGTCTTTCGAGGGTGCAGATGGGAACGTTTGCGCCTCCCGCTTTCGAAAGAGAGCATTGGAAAGGAGACGACTGCCGGGATTTTTCCGCCTGCCATCTCTTTTTCAGGAAAGCATTCAGCACTTAGCATTCGGCATTTAGCCACATTGGGCGATTGCTAAAGGCTAAGAATTACGTACGGGTCTGAATGCTGAACGCTGAGTGCTGAATGCAGCTTACCGACAAATTCGGCCGCGCGATTACCGATCTGCGGATTTCCGTCACCGATCGCTGCAATTACAAGTGTGTTTATTGCCGCACCGGAAATGAAGGAGCGGTCTACGGCGAATTGCCTTTTGCTGACTATTTGCGAATGGCGCGCGTGCTGGTTTCGCTGGGGATCACGAAGGTACGGATCACGGGCGGAGAGCCCCTTCTGCGCCGGGGCGTAGTGGACTTTGTGCGGGAACTGTCGAAGCTGCGGCCCCAGCAGCTAAAGCCCGATTCTTCGGAGGCCGCGAACGGCACGGCTGAAGCCGGGCCCTCCCGCGGTCATCTCAATCCTGTCGTGCCGCAGAAACCGCTCGACATTGCCATTACCACTAATGGCCATCTGTTGGCCGAGATGGCAAAGCCGCTCAAGGATGCAGGGTTGAATCGCGTCACGGTCAGTATGGACGCCGTCGATCCCCAAATATTTGCGAAGATCACGCGCGTGCCCGGCAGCTTCGATCAGGTGCTTGCGGGCATGCGCGCTGCGCGCGACGCTGGGCTTGGCCCCGTCAAAGTAAATTGTGTACTAATGCGGGGATTCAACGAAGAACAGATCGTCCCGTTTGGTAAGTTCGCGCGCGACGAAGGCGTGATCGTCCGCTTCATTGAGTTTATGCCGCTTGAAGAAGATCGAGTCTGGTCGCCTGAGGTAGTGGTGACCCTGGATGAAATTCTCCAGCGCATGGCAGAGTATCGGCCGCTGGTTGAGATTCCGCACCAGCACAGTGAAACCGCGCGGCGTTACCGCTTTGATGATGGAATTGGCGAGATCGGGATTATTGCGCCGGTATCGCATCCCTTTTGCGGACACTGCAGCCGCATTCGCATCACTTCTGACGGCAAGATTCGGACTTGTCTATTTTCGGTGTGGGACCACGACTTGTACGAACTGATGCGGCGTGGCGCATCGGACAACGAATTGGTCAGCTTCATCCGCGATGTGGTCAGCCGAAAGGAAGCACGGCACCACATCGGCGAGCCAGATTTTGTGCCGGCGTCGCGGACCATGGTGCATATTGGGGGATAGCTCTGAGCTTTCAGCCGTCAGCCAAAACCGTTTCACCGCCGAGATCGCCGAGAAAGCCAGAATGTCTTCCTTCGTGAACCTTCGTGTCCTTCGTGGTTTATGCTTTAGTGGTTATTGCTTCCTGGTTTGCGCCGCGTCGGCGCAGCAAAGCTATCTGGGCTTCGATCGCAACCAATATCCGGGCGATCAGAACTTGAAAGTTTTGCGTCAGACGTTCTCCTATGCCGGATTCTGGCTCAACAATCCTCCCGGCGAAAATACGAATTCATGGCAGGGCAAGCGGCGAACAATCGAATCCGCCGGATTCGGTTTTCTGGTGCTGTTCAACGGTCGTCTGGAGAACCAACTACGCCGAAATCCGGCCGTTCTCGGAAAAACTGACGGGCAGGCCGCGGCGACCGCGGCCCTACGAGAGGGCTTTCCCGCGCGCGCAATTATTTTTCTCGATATCGAAGAAGGCGGGCGCATGCTGCCCCAGCAAAAGGCCTACATTTACGCCTGGGTTGATGCGGTGAATGCCTCGGGATTTCGCGCCGGCGTGTACTGCTCAGGCATTCCGGCCAGGGAAGACAAGAACACAACAATTGTGACGGCAGACGACATTCGCGACAACGCGCAAGGGCGACAAATTATTTATTGGGTGACAAACGATGTATGTCCGCCTTCGCCCGGATGTAGCTTTTCCAATCAGCCTCCTCCGCCTGCGGAAAGCAAGATCGACTTTGCTGATGTGTGGCAGTTCGCGCAATCGCCTCGCCGGCCTGATTTTGCAGCCAAATGCCACAACTACAACCACGATGGTAACTGTTACCCGCCGGGATTTGGTGCAGCAACGCATCTATTTGTGGATGTGAATACGGCGACTAGCGCTGACCCGTCCGCCGCCACTACGCACTAATTCGCGGGCGAGGGCGCTCCGGGCCACCCACCTCACGTTCTGCAAACTTGCACCCTGCCCATTGAACAGTGCACAATGTAGACGGTTGCTTCGCAAATTTGGCACCAGCGAAAAGCGATACTTTCTGGAGTCGGCGAGCATCCAACTAATTAGTAACAGGTGGCTTCAACATCCCCGCAGGCTGGGCACGGATTCGAGCTTTGAGTTCGAAAACGCGCAGTGAGCCGGCTGGAGCCGCTGAGAGGCTTTCAACATCCCCGTTCTGGAGTTGAGATTTGCAGCAGCCGGGCACGAGTGTCCGAACTGCGTTAACTCCGGAGCTGAAAGCGTGACCCAATATGGCTACGGCAACACAAGTTTGCAGTCTGGATAATTATCTAGTTCTTCCCGATCACACCATGGATGACCGCATTGCTGCGGCCCGGCGGGAACTCGGCCGTGATGTCGTCATCCTCGGGCACCACTACCAACGTGACGAAGTGATCCGCTATGCCGATTTTCGCGGCGATTCATACAAACTCTCGCAGCAGGCAGCGCAGGCCGGCGGAAAATATATTGTCTTCTGCGGCGTGCATTTTATGGCTGAGAGCGCCGACATTCTGGCGCGCCCGGGTCAGGTGACGATTCTTCCTGACCTCAACGCCGGGTGCTCCATGGCCGACATGGCGGAGATCACCCAAGTCGAAGATTGTTGGGAAACGCTAGTTCGCGCAGGAATTACAAACGACTCCGGTGATGGCGTGACTCCAATCACCTATATGAATTCGACGGCCGCGATCAAGGCTTTTTGTGGCGAGCGCGGCGGCGTGGTCTGCACATCTTCTAATTCGGCAGGCGCGTTTCAGTGGGCAACTCAAAACAGCGCTTCGCGGGCGGGGGCGCCCGCGCCACACGGGCACAAGATCCTCTTTCTCCCTGATCAACATCTTGGGCGCAATACTGGGTACAAGCTTGGGGTTCCTTTAAGTGAGATGGTTGTGTGGGACCCTTACATGCTGAACGGGGGGCTTGATCCGGAGAGGCTGCGGAAGGCGCGTGTGGTTCTTTGGAAGGGGCACTGCTCGGTGCATCAGCGGTTTCTGCCCGAACACGTGGATAACGTGCGCGCGAAATATCCCGGGATTCGCGTGATTGTGCACCCGGAGTGCCGCTGGGAAGTTTGCCAGAAAGCCGACGGCATCGGATCGACCGAGGGTCTGCTGAAGATGATTCGTCAGGCGCCTGCTGGAACAATGTTCGCTGTGGGAACTGAAATTCACCTGGTGAACCGCATGGGCAAGGAATTTGCAGCGGAAGGCAAGAAGGTCATCACGCTTGATGATTCCGGATGCCTGTGCACGACCATGTTCCGCATCTCGCCACAGCATTTGTGCTGGACGCTGGAGAATCTGGTGGAAGGAAACATCGTGAACCAGATCAAAGTCCGCGATGACGTAAAGCGTTGGGCGAAAGTGGCACTGGATCGGATGCTGGAAAATAAGTTAAATAGATGAAAATGTGTGGCGAGGCGCCCCGCGCCACACGACCGAATAGACTAGAATACATAGATACTCATGTCCTGCCGCACATTTACTCTCGACGAAGCGCAAGACCTGCTGCCAGTTCTCGAATCCCTTCTGCGCAAAGCTCTAGATGGCAAGAAGCTGATTGAATCGGTCGACGCTGAACTGCAGGCGCTGACCAGGCGTATATTCGTAAACGGCGGGATGTCGATTAATGTTGTGCATTTAGCTGGGCGTAAGGCCGAGCGCGAGAAGACTTTTCGGCGGGTGAAAGACGCTATGGATGAGATCGACGCGATGGGCGTTCAGGTGAAGGACCTCGACATTGGCCTGCTCGATTTCCCCTGCGAGGTGGACGGCCGGACGGTTTTGCTTTGCTGGAAGCTTGGCGAGCAATCGATCACCCACTGGCACGGCGTAAGCGAAGGCTTTGCCGGACGCAAACCGGTAACTTCGCGCATAGCGAATGCTAAGCGAACTAATTAGAATCTGCGTCCCTCAATAGAACCTGCCCCCTCACGGTTTTTTCTGCAAGTTTGCTGTCGCATCGGCGTTCTTATTCCATTCAAGGGTGTTGTCACTCGTTGGTACAGGGCGGGGTTTTGCGCTGAATATCTCTGCTACAATTTTGCAAAATCGTATCGTTAACAATGTGCTGCTGAAGGGCCTGAAAATGCGAAGTTCCGGGCGAAGAGGTTGGATGATCGGAATGGCGGCTTTGCTGGTATTGGGGGCCGGATGCACGGGATTTTTCGTCAACCAGCCTAATTCCATTACGGTGACGCAATCAGGTTCCAGCACTCTCGCGGTGACCGCCCCGAATACGGTGCAACTGACCGCAACCGCCAGCTATAACAGCGGCACCAAAAATGTGAGCAATTCAGCCAGTTGGCAGAGTTCGAGCGCGTGTGCAACGGTAAGTTCCACCGGAGTGGTAAAAGGAATCGGCGCCGCCTCCAATGTGACGATAACGGCCAGCCTGGGAGGAGTCAGTGGTTCAATCACCGGCAGTGTGACTGGAGGGAGCGGTCAAAGTCTAACCATAAGCTCCAGCCCGCAACAGCCGTTTAGCCTTTCCAGCGGTACCAGCGTTCAGTTCACGGCAATCGACAGCAACAACAATAACGTGACCAACAGCGCTACCTGGACGTCAGGCGACACCTCGCTGCTTACGTTTTCTTCAACCCCTGGGCTGGCCACATTGCTCGCGACGGGGGCAACGACGGTCAGTGCGTCCATCACCTCGTCGGGGACATGCTCGAGCGGTTCTGAGAGCGTCACGATCAACCAGTAAACACCGGCCGCTGCGATTTCCCGCTTTGAACCTTCTTTTCACCCCTTAGAAAAACCATGTCATCCCGAACCTGCAGTCCGGAGGAGCGCAGGAGAGGGACCTTAGGAGGCTGGTATAGCGGCATGGAAGTAGTCAGGAGGGCCGACGACGCCAGTAGCTGCACACCTTTGCGAATGCTCCTATTTACGTCCGTGATGATGCAATCGCCTCAGAAGGCCCCTCTCGTCCGCCTTTGGCGTACGAGTTCGGATGACGATTAGAAGTATTGCGGAATGGCATCGAACGCGTACCGGATCGAGACAGTTACTTTTGGAATGAGTTCCCCCCGATCATGACTGCCCCTGCCGAAAGCACCACCAGACCATTGAACTGAGCCGCGTATTGTAGTGACTTATCCACCTTGGTTCTATCTCCTTTCGTAACCTGTTATCTTTTTCGTTATCACGATAAAGTCCTCGCAGTAAGTCGCAAGCGCACTCAACCAAAACTGAGGACTTGGGATGAAGTACTTTATTGTGCTCGGGTTACTGGTGTGCCTTATCGGATGCGGAGCTCCTCTGAATGTCGCAGCGCCGGCCGCTAGCAGTACTGGCCAGCCAACCCAGCAGACTCCACCGCCTCCGCCGCAACCCCAAGCGCAGACTTACGATATGTTGGCATGGATGACTATGGACCCGTCGCTGGCGGCCAGTCATCATATGACCGGCACCGCCAACCCCATCTATACCACTGTTCTCTCAGACCGATTCTTCTGGACGAAAACCGGCCAGGGCTACCCCTGGGACATTCAGCTCTACGACGATAAGTACATCTATTTGTGGGTTACGGAATTGAACTGGCAAAACCCCAGCACTTACAAGGTCTTTCATGATCCCGTGCTGGGTGATTACAACCTGCCATTGGTGCCGCGATTTGCCCAAGGCGGGTTTCCCGGATCCCGAGTCACTGTTCCGGCCTCGAATTCGACTTACGAAACTCATAGCGATTGCAACACCTTTATTACCCAGAAGCTCGGCGGAGTAGTGAACACAGTGTGGGGACCTTACACGGAATCCTTGGGCGGAGACCTGCCTGACAACTTGCAGACCCTGGTGATCAGTTACCAGTACAGTTGCGATAGCAGCCTGCAGAACTGCAAAGACAAAGAGGAGTTTCACATCGCGAAGCCCTACGGTTTGGTGAAATGGCAGCATCAGAAGCTCCAAGCCGACGGGAGCTATGCTGCCCCGGATAATGTGACTTACATAAATACGCTTGCGACTGGGCAAGTTAAGCCGTACACAACCTGTTTTTAGACTACTGCGACTTGGCCGGCGGCCCCACCGAGGTTTCCCGGATAGCGCTCACTAAGATATTGGGTCCGAAGTTGCGCGGCTTAACACCCAGTCCGCGCAATTCAGCCAGCCAATCTTCCTCTTTGTCGTCGATCCATCCCGATTGAAAAAGATACAAGTTGCTTTCGTGCGGAGCTTTTTGCCGCGCGTTTGAAAACAAATCAGGAAAAGTTGCGCGATCAAATCCGGCTTGTGACGCCATCGAGGCCAGCACGTAATAGTTTCCGCAGCGCAATTTCAGCAGGGGCTGTCGGGGAGCCAAGGGCAGAGTCATTGCTTCATTGCAAAGGTAATAGTTGAGCACCATGCTTCCCTGGGCGTCGGTCAGTACAAACGAACCTGGAGGCAGGGCGCGCAGAGCGCCGATAGCCTGGTGCATTAACTCGCGCCGTTGATTATGAGGGCGTATGTAGGGACCTGACGCCGAAGGAAAAATGTTGCAGATCAGCATTGCGAGGCCAAGCAGCAAAAGCTTCAATAGTTTTGCTGCGGTTGCTGACCGGACAATCGTCAGCCGGTCCAATCCGATCGCAATCCCCGGGATTGAAAAAATTACCAACACGACGTCATGCCGGGTGCCACCATAGGGATAAATACCCGCGATGGCGAGCAAGAGCGTAATTAGAAACGGAACAACGAGAAGCAAGCCAAGCTCGCGTGTTCGCGAATCAGGCTCATCTTTTTTATCAGGCAAAATCAAAGCGACAATGCCAAACACGAATAGGGCGAACCCGATGATGCCGATCGTTCCATGGCTGAAAAAATAGCGAAACAATCGCAGGCTGTTACTCCATGCAAAACTCGCAAAGTGGCCCTGGCCGGATTGGAAAATTGAACTCCTCAGCCACGAGGAGGCGATCTCAGAAGGCATGCCGCTGTTTCTCAGTTTAGAAACTTGAGATTCATAAAGGAAAACGCAAATTGCCAGCGCGCCAGCCTGCCCGATGATCCAGGCGCTGGTTAGTTTCGCGGGCCATCTCTTGCGGAATAAAGAGAGGAGTCCATAAAGTCCCGCAACAGCGGCGAAGATCATTGCCGAATAATGCGTGAGCATTGCCAGATACAGAGCTAAAGCAGAAAAGATCATCCGCCGAACGGGAGTCTGGCTGTCGTTTTCCAACGCGCGTTCCAGCCAATACAGGCAACAAGCGCAGAAAAGCAGCAAGAATGAATATTGCCTGATTTCTGCGGACAGCGAAATGAGCGCCGGTGCGAATAGAAACATCGCTAACGCGAAACATCCGGCGGTCATGCTCGCAACTCTGCGGACCCATAAAAACATCACCCAGCAAAACAACGTGCCCGCGATCACGAACGGAAGCCGCAGAAAAAACTCGGAGTGACCAAGTAAACACCAATAATGAAGAAACAGGATCATCAATGGGGGATGGGCAGTGGTGAGACTGGTTTCGTAGGCCATCTTTAGAGAAGCTTGGTGGGCGAGAAAATAATGCAGGGCTTCGTCAGGATTTAAAAACGTGAGCCATGCCAGTCTCAGCCGCAACAACAATCCAGCGGCAATCAACAGAAAATAAAACCAGGAAGCACGCAGGTGCGACGATGAATTTTGTGCGGCTGTCGAGGCTGCGGTTCCCATGCGAAGGTCTATTCTATTCGGGACTTCACATTTCGCCTTGCTAAACTAGCTCAAGATGATCTCCTCCCCACGTGACGCAGGTACCGCGCCTGCGCCGGTCACCAAATTCCCGCGAGTGCCGGCTCAGACTTCCGCGACGTTGGGTTCGCTGTTATGTATTTCTATCTGCTTCGGGGTCATTGCTGGCTTCGGGGAAGGTTTCGGCCTGCTGCTGTTTCAGAGGATCAATTGGCGGCAATGGGCGCGCGTGATGCATGTTTCGAAGGAAATATTGTGGATTTCGCCGGTGGTGGATCTTTGTTTCTTTCTTGTGATTGGAGTTGCGGTAACGATGGCGGCACGTATTTTCCGACGCATGCCAGCGGCTCGCGTGCTTGCGTTCGTACTGATTCTGCTCATGTCGTATGACTGGTTGATGCTGACGGGGCACTTCTATCGTCGTGCGGCGCTTTTGTTTGCATTGGGTGTTGCAGTGACGTTTAGCCGCTGGTTTCGCACCCGCGAGGAGTCCATGCTAAGTACTTGGAGAAAGTCTGCACCCTGGTTGGGCGCAGCGCTGGCCCTCATGATCGTTGGAATTCAGGGCGGAAAATGGATCAGCGAAACTCGCGCGGTTTCAAACTTGCCGGCGGCAGTGCCCGGTTCTCCAAACGTGCTCGTGATTGTTGTCGACACACTCCGCGCAGATCATCTTTCGTCCTATGGCTATTCGCGCCAGACGACTCCCAATCTCGACAACCTGGCTCTCAATGGAGTGTTGTTTGAAAACGCAGTCGCGCCGTCTTCGTGGAGTTTACCTTCGCACGCTTCTCTCGTCACTGGCGAGCCTGTACATGAGCATGGCATGGGCAACGTCGAACCGATGCCATGGTTGGGATGGGGCACGTCCGGGCTGAACGGATTGCCGACGCTGGGCGAAGCTTTGCAAAAACGGGGCTATCGAACGGGCGCATTTTCCGCGAATCGAATTTATTTCACCAGCAATGTCGGACTGGGCCGCGGCTTCATTCATTTTGAAGATTATTTCGACAGCGTGGGCGATTCGTTTGTACGCACGCAATTTGGACGAGAGTTCTCGCGCCTGTATATGAATCGCAGCCCGAAAAGTAAGTTCACGCGGGCCTTTCGCGATCTCGGCCTGGGCTCCTGGCTGGATAAAGACTCTGAAGGCTCTGGCGATTACGGCGGAATCTACGGAATTCGCAAACGCGCGGACGAGGTGAACCGCGAAACGCTCCGCTGGGTCGCGCGTGATCGGAGCCATCCATTCCTGGCATTTTTGAATTATCTGGATGTGCACTTCGCTTATGGCGGGCCGGCGGGTTATCCGAAACCGGCGTGGGACCACGGGACCACCATCGATGAGTACGACGCAGGCGTGAGATACACCGACGACTACATCGGCCGATTGCTTCGGGGACTGGAAAGCCTCGGTGTTTTGAAAAACACAATTGTGATAGTGACGTCCGATCATGGAGAAGCGCTGGGCGACCACGGCCTCAGCTTTCACGGTGCGGCTTTGTATTCGGATCTGGTGCATGTTCCGCTGGTAATTTCCTGGCCCGGGCACGTGCCACACGGAGTGCGTGTCGAGCAATCGGTCACAAATGCGGACATTGCGAATACTGTCGTAAGCCTGGTTGGTGGAAAGAGAGATACGTTTCCCGCGTCGACACTGGCTGCATTGTGGGGACAATCAGTGCCCAAGAGCTGGCCGAATCCGATTTCCGAGCTGCCGCAGACTGACACCATTGTTGCCGCTGATCGTGCTATGCAGGGCAAAATACCGCTTGCTACCGATGGCTGGATGAGTTCGCTGATCTCGCCGCACTGGCACCTGATTCGTCACCAAAAATATGGAGACCAGATTTATGACTGGAAAATCGATCCCGGCGAATCACTAAATCTGATTAACACTCCCGCGGGACGCTCGGCTGACTCGGCCCTCGCACCCGAATTGTCTCACTGACGCTTGACATGACCGATGTTACCATCCGATTCCAACAGCGACTTATCAGTAGCCTTATCAGTGGAAACTCCCGTAAAATTAGTTCTGGAGATTACATGCATTTCGATCTACTTGGGTTTTACGGCGGCCCTGACCAGGTGATGACCATTACCTCAGGCATTGCCAGCCTGGTCGGCTTTTTGCTGATCTTCTGGCACAAAGTGGTGAATGCATTTTTCAGATTAATCGGGAGCGGCCCCAAGCCGACTGATGCTTCACAGAAATCCGACGACACCGGCACAACTCACTCTTAAGTTTTTGTGCGTATCCGCGAAGTCCGAAACATGATTGACCCGACCCCAACCCTTCCGTGAAGCTGTAGACTAATGCGCAATCTCAAATGAAAATCTGTGTGTTTGGACTCGACTGCGCGGCGCCTGAAGTTGTTTTCGGTGACGAGCGCCTGGTGAATCTTCGGCGGTTGATGGCTGCCGGAATGTACGGACGGCTGGAGAGCGTCATTCCACCAATTAC
>Ga0209168_10001263_pt1 | contig 20434 bp, 16 predicted proteins | sample Coa_R1_FD_187156 | JGI IMG/M metagenome (GOLD analysis project Ga0209168, IMG submission 187156) | Surface soil microbial communities from Centralia Pennsylvania, which are recovering from an underground coalmine fire - Coalmine... | ecosystem: Environmental > Terrestrial > Soil > Unclassified ...
TGCCATTGTTAGCCCTCTACGGACACCCCACCCTCGATACTTCAGGGTGACAGGTGGCCCACCGCACGCGGCGGGCAGAGTGTTCACGCCCCGGGCTGGCCCGGGACCGGCAGAGTATACCACGGGGCCGCCCACGGGGCAATGACACGTGACCCCCTTCGACGGCAGCGCCGCCCATGCTGACGCGTCGAAGCATCACGGTGACATCTTGGGGGCTCTCAGCTACTTCTAAACAGGACGTGGGATGGTTTGGGCAACCATTTCCGGGAAAGAAGCTGCACTCACCAATTCATGTCGATCGCCAAATTTGCCGTAAGCCGCCGCGTGACCGTAGCGATGATCGCGACCGCGATTATTGTCCTCGGCATCTTTGCTTTCCCGCGTCTTCCGGTCGATCTGCTGCCGAGTTTCACGCCGCCGGTCGTGTTCGTAAGCGTCAGCTACACGAACGTCGCGCCTCAGCAGATGGAAACGCTCATTACGCGTCCCATCGAAAACGCGGTCAGCCGCGTTCCCGGCATTCAGCAGATCAACTCGACGTCGTCCGAAGGTACGAGCAACGTAGAAGCGCAGTTCTACTACGGAACGAATATCGATACGGCCGCCGTAGACGTACAGCAGCAAGTTGCGCGCATTTGGAGCACGCTGCCGAACGATCCGAATCTCTCACAGCCGACGATCAATAAATTCGACCCGAACCAGCTGCCCGTCGTGCGTCTGTACGTCACGGATCCGAACATGACGCTCCGAAACCTGGGCGATCTGTGGACGAATACGCTTTCGGATGAATTCTCGAGCGTCAACGGCGTCGCGTCGGTCAGCGTCAGCAACGACCAAGTTCGCGCGATTATGATCGAGCCGGACATCGGCAAGATTTCAGGCTACGGGCTCACGCTCAGTCAAATCGTCTCGCGCGTCGGTCAGGAGAACTTGAACCTGCCGGCCGGCATCGTCCAAATTTCGAACAAAGAGTATCAGATTCAGGCGAATGAACTCTTTCAAAACGCGCAGCAGGTCGGCGACATCATCGTCGCCACCAAGAACGGAGCACCGATCTATCTACGCGACGTCGCGAACGTCAGCGACTCGATTCAAGAGCAGCGCAGCTTTCAGCGCTTGAACGGTACGCCCGCGCTCGGCGTGCAGATCATCGCACAGCCGAACGCCAACGTCGTTCAAACGGCAGCCGGCGTGTACGCAAAGATGAAGCAACTCGAGCAGCGTTACCCCGGCATGAAGATGGCGGTCGTCTTCGATCAGCGCGGTTTCATCACGCAGGCCGTCACGGCCCTCGAGCACACCGCGCTCTATGGCGCGGTTCTCGCGATTCTCATCATTTTGCTCTTCTTGCATTCGTGGCGCTCGACGCTGATCGTGGCGATATCGCTGCCGATTTCGGTGATGGGCACGCTCTTTGCAGCATACATGTTCGGCTATTCGCTGAACACGATGACGCTCGGAGGTCTGGCGCTTGCCGTCGGCCTCATTGTCGACGACGCCATCGTCGTCATCGAAAATATCTACCGGCACATGTCGCGCGGCCAGCACATCAAAGAAGCGGCTGAAAGCGCGGTCACCGAGATCTTCACGGCCGTGCTCGCCTCCTCGATCACCGTCATCACCGTCTTCGTGCCGCTGCTGCTCATTCCGGGCTTGCAGGGTCTGATCTTCCAACCGTTCGCCATGATGGTGATGGTCGCGGTCGCGATCTCGTTGCTCGTCGCCTTGACGACTGTGCCGATGCTCTCGACGCTGCTGCTGCGTGACGAGAAGCCGCATACGAACGGTCACCACAAGGGCGCCTATGCGCGGTTCGTTGCGAAGTTCGACAACATGTACGAAAGCTTCGCGGCCTGGTACAAACGGCAGCTGAGTTGGTGCGTCGATCACCCGCGGCAAGTCTTTGCCGTTGCCGGGATCGTGTTCGTCGCCACGCTTCTGGCGCTGCGTTTGGGCGCGGTCTCGACGGAAATGTTCCCCGCGTCGAACTCGCGCTTCGTTCGTTTCAATCTGCGCATGCCCAACGGCACCGCACTGAACGTTATGAATGCCGTCACGCAAGACGTCGAAAATCGCATACGCAAGGACACGCGAGTCGTGGACGTCGGCGCGCAGATTGGTTCGCAAGGGTATTTGACTTCGACCTCCGTCTCGAACGTCGCGAACTTGGCGATCACGCTGCAGCCGAACACGACGAGCTCCGGTGCGGCGCAATTCGTCACGCAGTGGCAAGGCGCGCTCAACGGCATGTTGGGCGGACGCCGCGGCGGTGCGGGCGCTGCGCATCGCCCCGTAAACCCGAAATTCGCGCAGATGCGGAAAATCTTCGGACCGCCGATTCCCGGCCTCATGGCGTTCGGTCATCCGATCGACATCGTTCAGAGCATCATCGCGCGCGGACAGAACGCGCTCGACATTCAGATCTACGGCGGCGACATGACGACGCTGTATAACGTTGCGCAGGACCAAATCATACCGCGCCTAGCGCAAGTGCCGGGCGTCACCCGTCCGGACACCAGCATCACGCCGTCGCAACCGCTGCTCAACGTTTCCGTAGATCGTTCGCTCGCAGCGCAGCTCGGATTGTCGACGCAAGCGATTGCGCAAACCATCGACACGGCAACCAGCGGAAGCACGTCGTCGTTCATGCAGATCAACGGCACGGAATATCCGATCATCGTGCAGCTTCCGCCCGATCAGCGGCGCACGCTCAGCACCATCGAAAACCTGCAGATTCCCGTTAGCGCCAGCGTCGGTTCCGGTGCGACCGGCTCCAGCTCGGTGAGTGCGTCGGGACCGGTCAACTCGACCAGCACGTCCGGATCGACCGTCGGCGGCTCTTCGTCGCTGACGAGCAACGTTTCGGCAACGCCCGGCCAAACGTTCACTCTCCAGACGCTGCCGCTCGGTGAAGTTGCGAGCATCTCGACCGGCGTGGGACCCTCGCAGATCACGCGCCAAAATAAGCAGCGCGAGATCGACATCGAAGCGGATTTGACGAACACGACGCTCGGCAGCGCCGTGCAAGCCGCAACGCAAATCATGAATTCCACGGCGTTGCCTGCCGGGTACTACTGGCAGTTCGGTCAGTCGGTCACGCAGCAAAATCAAACGTTCAGCAGTTTAGGCGTGATCGTTTTGCTCGCAGTGCTCCTAATCTACATGCTGCTCGCATCGCAATTCGAATCGCTGCTGCATCCGATCGTCATCATGATGTCCGTGCCGCTCTCACTGGCCGGCGTCGTGCTCGCGCTCGTGATAACGCAGCGCTCGTTCGGGCTGACGGCGTTCATCGGGCTGCTGATGCTCGTCGGCATCGTGGTGAAAAACGCGATTCTTGTCGTGGAATTCACCAATCAATTGCGCCGGCGCGGGCTGTCGGCGCGTGAAGCCGTGCTGCATGCGGCGCCGCTGCGGCTGCGTCCGATTTTGATGACGACGCTGGCCACGGTCGGCGGCATGTTCCCGATCGCCGCCGGCATCGAAGCGGGCAGCGAAACGCAAGCGCCGCTGGGTACCGTCGTCATCGGCGGTTTGCTCTGCTCGACGATGCTCTCGCTGATCGTGATCCCGACGCTGTATTTGTGGACCGCAAACCACATCGAGCCGTGGGCGCAGCGCCGCCGCGAGCGCCGCGCAACCAACGGCAAAGCGCTGGTCCCACCGCCCGCACCCGAAGAAGTTCCCGCGCACTAACGTCGCGCGAACGTGCCCAGTTTCTCTTCGTTCAGGTTCTCGACCAGCATCGTTTGCGCGCGATTTTCTTGAATCGAAAACGTCACCGCACTGATTCCGACGGCGTTCTCGCCGCTGGGATAGTATGCAAAGGTGTTGCCGTCCCAATGGGTTAGCGGGAACGTCTTCGACCTCGGTCCGAGTAGCATCACGAGGCGCCCATTTCGTACGCGCACCTGCGCTGGGCCGTAAAACTCGTTCTGATACGTTCCCGCGTATGCAGCGTTCGAGAGCGCGGGCACCGGTTTCGCCGGCGCGCTTTTTCCCGCAAGAGCACTGTGGTTCACGTACATCCGGGCAAACAGCGGCGCATAGCCGGCAAGCCAATCGCGTTCGATGTGCCCGAACTCGGCCAAATCCATGAAGTCCTGCGAGAGCGCTTCGGGAACGCCGATGGGCATGCCGTTCGTCAGCACGACGATTCCCAGATGCTCAGACGGCAGCATGAGCACGTTCGTAGCGCTGCCGAGAGCGAACCCGCCGGAATGGCCCAGCCGCACGCGGCCTGCCTCATCGTAAGACACGTTTATGCCGAGGCCGTAAAACCCGGCACGCGCAATCGGCGAGCTCGGCGGTCCGCTTACCGCACTCGGTATGCGCGTCTCGAGCAGCGCTTGCTCGTCGACGATTTGTTTGCCGTCGTATTTGCCGTTTGCCAATTCGAGACGCAGCCACTTCGCCATATCACGTGCGTTGGAACTGACTCCGCCCGCCGGCGATTGCGCATCCGCGTCACGCGTATATTTCGCGACCCATCGTGAGCCGACGCGGACGTGCAGCGCTGCCTTGTCCGCAGCCTTCTCGTAGTCGGCAAAGCGCGAACTCGTGGAGTTCATTCCGAGCGGGCGATACAGCACCTCACTCGAAAGCGCTTCCCACGATGTTTTGGCAGCATTCGCTGCGGCTTGCGCTCCCGTGGTGAGGCCGAAATTCGTGTATGCGTAACTGATGCGAAACGGCGAGAGCGGCTCCAGTGCGAGGCGTTTGATGATCGTTGCGCGATCGAAGCCGAGATCTTCCAGCAGATCGCCGGCATGATCCGGTAATCCGCTGCGATGCGAGTACATGTCCGCTATCGTCACGGTGCGGCCGACGTACGGATTCGACAACGCAAAACCGGGCAGATATTTGGAGACGGGATCGCTCCATTTGATGACGCCGCGGCCGGCCAGTGCCGCAACGACGGTTGCGCCGACGGGCTTGGAAACTGAAGCAAGCTCGAAAACCGTGTCCGCGTCGACGCGTTGGTTCGTGCCCACTTTTCGAACGCCGAAGCCTTTGAGATAGACGACCTTGTCGTTATGGACTACGGCGATGGACATCCCAGGCACGCCCGTTTTGCGAAGCAGCGCCTCCGCTAGTCCATCGAGCGAACGTACTGCGCGATCGATTTGTCCCGGCGGAACCGTTACGGCGGACGTTTCGGCAGGCGTCAGCGCAGCGACTGCGGTTGCGGAGTTCGATGCGTGCAAAAGCAGCAAGCAGCACGTAAAAGCGAAGGTTTTCGGCAGCATGCAGCCCCCTTTCGCCGGGTGGTTCAACGTTTCAACGAAGGGCCGGCAGCTGTCCTATCTAGCGAAGAAATACGCGCTCATGCCTGCGCCGATTCCGAGCACGATTATGCGCGTGATGTGCGAGGGAACGCGCCGGAAGAACCGCGCGCCGAAATAGCCGCCGGCAATTGAGAACACCGCCATCAAGAGCATGACGGGCCACACGACTACGCCCGCAATCACGAAGGGCACGACGGCGATGCCGTTAATCACGATCGAAAGCAGGTTCTTGACGCCGTTCATCGCGTTCATGCTCGGCAGCGCGGAAAACGTGAGGATCGCGAGCATCATGATGCCCATCCCCGCCCCGAAGTAGCCGCCGTAAATCGCAACGAGAAACTGCGCGCCGAGCTGCCACGGCGAGTGAACGTCCTTCGGTTTGTGGGTGCGCGTGATGAGCGGGCTTAGCGCGAAAACGACCGTAGCAAAGAGCAGCAGCCAGGGAATCATGCGTTCGAAGATTTTCGGCGGCGTGTGCAGCAGCAGCATCGCACCGCCTACCGAACCGATGAGGCTCACCACAATCGCGGGGACGATCACGGCGCGATACGTTCGAATCTCTTCGCGGTAGCCGCGCGCGCTGGCCACACCGCCCAGCCACATCGCTGTATTGTTGGTGGCGTTGGCCGGAATCGCCGGCACGCCGGCAAAGAGCAGCGCAGGGAAAGTAAGAAAGCTTCCGCCGCCGGCGACGCTGTTGATCGCGCCGCCGATAAACGCTGCGGCGACCAGCCACGCCCAGTGGCTCACTGTGTCATCCTGAGGTATCGAAGGATGGCCGAGCTTGTCGAGGCCCCTCGACTACGCTCGGGGTGGTTCGATACCTCACCATGACAATTAGGACGACTTGGCCTCGCGTTTTGTTACGCGGTAGACGCGGCGAACGTCCTTGAGCGTCTCGAGCTTGCGCAGTATCTGGTGCAGATGGTCGAGATCGCGAATCTGTACCGTCAAACTGACGAGCGCGTGCCGGTCGCGTTTGACGCGAGCGGTTACGGAGCTGACCGCCGTCTTCAGTTCCGCAAAAACCGCCATCACGTCTTGCAGCAGCTGCGGGCGATCGAGCCCTTCGAGCTCGATGTCGACGGCGTGCAGAATCTCGGTTTTGCCGATCCAGCTCGCTTCGAGCATGCGTTCCGGCGTTGCGGTCATGTACGCAACGTTCGGGCAGTCCGCGCGATGAACGGAGACGCCTTTCCCGATGGTGACGTAACCGATGATCGGATCGCCGGGCACCGGGCTGCAACACTTCGATAGCCGAACGAGCACGTCGTCGACACCGGCGATGCGAATGCCGCTGGTCTTGCGCGCGACGCGGCGCGACACGGATGGCGGACGCGTGATGGCTTGAAAGGCCACGACGTTGCCGGTCTTCAGCTCGTCCTTGATGCGGTTGGCAACCGAAGCTGCCGAAGCGTCGCCGAAGCCGACAGCCGCAAAGAGGTCCGTGGGCGTAGCGTAATTCAAGCGCTTGGCGATGCGCTCGATGATTTCACCGCTGAGCGTCGCAAGCGAAATATGCTGGCGCGCGAGTTCTTTTTCGATCGCTTCCTGCCCGGCGAGCACGTTTTCTTCGCGGCGTTCTTTGCGGAACCACTGTTTGATCTTGTGCTTTGCGCTGCTGGTTTTGGCGATGGAAAGCCAGTCGAGCGAGGGGCGCCCGCTGGACTTGTTGACGAGAATCTCGCAGATGTCGCCGTTGTGCAGAGCGTGATCCAGCGGAACGATGCGTCCGTTGACGCGCGCTCCGACGCAGTGGTTGCCGACGTCGGTATGCACCGCGTATGCGAAGTCGAGCGGCGTGCCGCCGGCCGGCATGCTGTACACGTCGCCGCGCGGTGAAAAAATGAAAACCTGTGAATCGAAGAGGTCGAGTTTGAGGTTTTCCATGAACACACGCGAATCGCGCATGTCTTTTTGCCATTCGAGCAGCGCGCGCAGCCAGGAGAGTTTGTTCTCGAACTGGTCGGCCTTGCCGCCCTCTTTGTAGCGCCAGTGCGCGGCGATGCCGTACTCGCTGGTACGGTGCATCTCCCACGTGCGAATCTGAATCTCCAGCGGCTCGCCTTCCGGGCCGACTACCGTGGTGTGCAGCGACTGATACATGTTCGGTTTGGGCATCGCGATGTAGTCTTTGAAGCGTCCAGGCAGCGGCGTCCAGAACGCGTGCACAGTGCCAAGCGCCGCGTAGCAATCCTTAACCGTGTCGACGATGATCCGAATCGCCGTCAGATCGTAAATCGTCGAGAAATCGCGGCCCTTCTTCATCTTCGTGTAGATGGAATAGAAGTGTTTGGGCCGGCCATGTATCTCGGCGTGTATGCCGAGTTGCTGGAATTCATCGTTCAAACTTCTGATCACGGTTTCGACGTTGCTCTCGCGCTGTTTGCGCGTCTTCGCAACGCGTTCGACGATCTCGCGGTAGCCTTCGGGATCGATGTAGCGGAGGCACAAGTCCTCCATCTCCCATTTGATCTTCCAAATGCCCAGGCGATGCGCAATCGGTGTGTAGATGTCGAGCGTCTCCCGTGCGATGGCGACTTGCTTCGACGAGGTCAAACTGCCCAGCGTGCGCATGTTGTGCAGGCGGTCCGCGAGTTTGATGATGATGACGCGGATGTCCTTGGCCATCGCCATGAACATCTTGCGCAGGTTTTCAACCTGCGCTTCTTCCTTCGATTGATATGGAATACGCGTCAGTTTCGTGACGCCGTCGACGAGCGTTGCGATTTCGTCGCCGAATTCGCTCGCGACTTGCTCGGTGGTCAGGCTCGTGTCTTCGACGACGTCGTGCAGCAGCGCAGCGGCAATGGTCTGGCGATCCATCTCAAGGTCGGCCAGGATACCGGCGACGGCAAGCGGATGTTCGATGTAGGACTCGCCCGAGGCGCGGCGCTGGCCCTCGTGCGCGCGGTCGGCCATCTCGTAGACGCGCATAAGCCACGACCCGTCGAGCGACGGGTCGTAGGTGCGAACCTTCTCAACCAACTCCGCTATAGTCATGAGTATTTCATCCCATCATGCCACAAGCGGGCGGTCGCGGTCTATGTTTTAACGGTTACTCAAAGAAGATAACGGCGATTTTGCCGTCGGGAGAGAGCGCAAAATCCATGTCCACCGACCCGTGCTCGCACGTCATCTTATAAACGTAGATGTCCGTGCCTTTGGTGTGGCTTATCCCGAGAAATTCGGTACTTTGCAGCGCACCCATATTCGCCAGCGTGCGCGTTCCGCGGTCGAGCACGTCATCCGTGAGTTCGGAGTTGACCTGATCGCTGTAGAGGCTGCGGTCGATCTGCCCCTGTTGCCAAGCAAGAAACTGCTGCACGGCCAGTTTGTGGCGTTGCGGGTCGTCCGGCGCCGGCTTGGGGGAGGGTATCGGCGGCGGCGATTCTTGGGTCGAGCCGGAGTCCGAGGCAGCGGGTGACGCTGTCGCCTGCTGCGCCCATCCCGTCGTCGGGACAGCGGCGGCAAAGAGCGCAGCGGCGGCAAGAACCAAAGCAAGGCGGGTTGGACGCATAAGGGCTCCCGGATGAATCAGTATTTGATGAACGTTGTAACGTCGACGCCGTTCAAAGCGTCACGCCCTTTGAGCGCTTCCAGTTCGATGAGGAAGGCAAACCCGACGACGTCCGCGCCCAAGCGCTCCAACAGCCGGCGCGTAGCGGAGGCGGTACCGCCTGTTGCGAGCAGATCGTCGACCACCAACACCCGATCGCCGTTGCCGAGCGCATCGTCATGGATCTCGAGCGAATTGGTCCCGTATTCGAGCGCATACGACTCGCTGAGCTTGCTGTAAGGCAGCTTCCCAGGCTTGCGAACCGGCACGAAACCCGCGCCGATTTCGTAGGCCAAGGGCGCCCCGAGCATGTAGCCGCGCGCTTCGATCCCCACGACATAGTCGACGTTGCTCTTTTTATACTTGTCGACGAACAGGTCGATTGCTTTCTTGAATCCTTGCTTGTCTTTGAGAAGTGGGGTAATGTCACGGAAAAGGATCCCGGGAATCGGAAAATCCGGGATTGCTCGTATATAGCTCTGAACTTCCACGGGGCAGAGGGATTCCTTGAAACGACCCAACCCGCCTTTTCGTTCACCGTAAGGAAGGATCCGGAGCATGGAAAGGACGGTCTATGAAGCAGAGAGTCCTGGCCGCCGCGCTCGTCGCGGCGCTCGGCCTCGGCGCTAGCGCGCCCGCCCTCGCAGACGGCGCAGCCAGCACACGCAACATCATCCTGCTTGGCACCGGAGCCGGCATTTTACTTACCAACTACAATCACAAGGTACGCGAAAAACGCGTGCAGCAACGCGAAGTGCAGCGCCGCCAAGAAGCGTACCGCGATTGGTACTACAAGAAATACGGCTACTATCCGACGGAAGAGCAATTTGCAGATTGGTATAAGCAAACGTACGGAGTGCAGCCACAGTAACCCGAACTGCGCAAGTGAACTCGTCGGCTAAACACCTGAGGACGGGAGAGTCATCCGCAGCCAGCGGATGGCTCTCCTCATTCGTACGCGATCTTTCCGGTGAATCGCCGCAGGCGAATCGCCGGCGGCTTATCGTTGCGTTCGCCTTGGCTGTGGCCGTCATCGAGATCGCGGCGATGACGATCCCATCGCACACGACCGTGGTTGCGGTGCAGCCGCCCGAAATCGTAACCATCGCGAAACTCACGCGCATCGAACATCGCGTCAAGCCCAAGCCCACGCCCAAGCCGACGCCGACACCCATCGTGCATACGAAGCTCATCGCGGAAACGCACGTGAAGCCGCGCATCGTTCATCCCGCCGCGCCCTCGCAGCACCACCGCATTCGGCGCATCGCATCGGCCCGTCCGTTGGTGCGCACGGTGCATCACCTCAAGCCCGCTGTCATTCACGTTCCGATGGGCGGCCACGGCGCAGGAACGAGCACGGTCGCAAAAGCCCCGACCGGTGGTGTCGGTCCCGGCGGCAACGGAACCGGTGAATCCGGAAACGGGCAGGGTACCGGCGGTGCCCCCGCCGCGAATGAGCCATGCGGCTTCGTCGAGTTCAGCCCGACCGGGAATCCGGTTTTCGACCGTGGGACCGGGCGCGTTTGGGAATACATCGCGATGACGGTGCATTTCCCGGATGGTTCGCAGCAGTCGGTGGATCTCGATTACCCGTGGTACTATCCGAACGCCCAGGCCGATCCGTGGTCCGACTACAACGAGAAGAACAATCCGAACGCGCCTACGCCGTTCGTTTTTCCTCCTCCGGATAAGACAGGGACCGAGCCCCCGCTCGTCCAGTATGTCATAAAGCACACGACTGCGGATGGGCTCACCACGCTCAGAGATTGCCCGAGACCTTCCTAAGGCGTTCCCGAAAAGCGGGCAAAATACGATATGGCCCCCAGCGCGGCGAAGCGGCGTGTCGCCATCTTATCGTTGTCGTACGCATCGCTTCTCGCCCTTGCATGGCTGGCGTGGGCGACGATGCAAGTTCATCTCGGAGCGATTGCGGTAATCCCGCTGCTCTTTATCGCGTACTACGTGAGGCCTGCCTTCGCGCTCGTCACGGCGTTTGTTTCCGGTGTCGTCCTCGCGCTGCTCGATCTCGACATGATTTTTCCGGGGCGACTCCCGCTCAACGTTCCGCCGGCGGTCGACATCTTCATTCTCACGGCAGCGCTGTGCACGATCGTCTTCGTTGCCAATCGCTTGCGCCAACGCGATACCGCAAACGAGGTTCTTCGCGGGCGCCTGGTCACGGCGCGGCGCGAGGCCGAACGTGATGCACTGACCGGTCTGCTGAATCGCGCAGCGTTTCTGCGTATTCTGGAAGAATCGATGAACCGCTCCGGAGGCGAATCGCGCGCGGCGCTGCTTTTCTGCGATCTCGACGGTTTCAAACTCGTCAACGACACACATGGGCATTTGGCGGGAGATCGTTTGCTTCGAATGGTCGCGGGACGCTTGACCAATGCGGTACGCACTATCGACACGGTGGCGCGAATCGGCGGCGACGAATTTGCCATCCTCGTGGAGCAGATGCATCACTCCGACGAAGCCCTGCACATGGCATCGAACATCGAGCGCGCTTTCAACGATCCGTTCCATACGGATGACGAACGCCACCGTATCGGCGTAACGATCGGCGTCAGCAACTATCCCGAAGACGCTACCGACGCCGATTCATTGCTCCGCGTCGCGGACAAACGGATGTACATCGCCAAGCGCGCAAAGCACGGCCGCGTGGGCTAAGTTCGCATAAGGGGTCTGTACCGAATTCGGTGCGGACGAGCCGCTTCTTCGCCGAGGCGTTTGATCTTGTCGGTTTCGTATTCGTGATAGTTGCCTTCGAAGAAATGGACGTTGGAGTCGCCTTCGAAAGCGATGATGTGCGTCGCGATGCGATCGAGAAACCAGCGATCGTGGCTGATCACCATCACGGTTCCTGCGAATTCGGTGAGCGCATCTTCCAGCGCGCGCAGTGTTTCGACGTCGAGATCGTTCGACGGTTCGTCGAGCAGCAGCACGTTCGCGCCGGTCGCGAGCGTCTTTGCCAAATGCAAACGTCCCCGCTCGCCGCCGGAAAGCCGCCCGACGTTCTTCTGCTGGTCTGCGCCTTTGAAGTTGAAGCGGCCGAGGTAGGCGCGCGAGGGCATTTCAAAACGGCCGACTTTCAGAAGATCCAAGCCGCCGCTGACGTCCTCGAATACCGTCTTCCCGTTTTGCAGCGATTCGCGACTCTGATCGACCAGTGCGAGCTTCACTGATGGACCTATGGTAATCGTGCCCGAATCAGGCTGCTCTTTTCCGGAAATCATGCGAAAGAGCGTGGACTTGCCGGCACCGTTCGGACCGATGATGCCGACGATCGCGCCAGCGGGAATGCGGAAGCTCACTTCGTCCATCAGCAGTTTGTCGCCGTAGGCTTTGCGCACGTTCTCGAATTCGACGACGCGATCGCCCAAACGTTCCGCGACGGGAATGAAGATCTCGCGCGTTTCGTTGCGCTTTTGATATTCGTAGCTGCTGAGCTCTTCAAAGCGCGCGATGCGGCTCTTGTTCTTGGCGTGCCTTCCCTTGGGGTTGGTGCGCACCCATTCCAATTCGCGTTTGAGCGACTTTTGGCGAGCAGACTCCGCAGCTTCTTCGGCGGCCAGGCGCGCCTCTTTCTGCTCGAGCCACGAGCTATAATTCCCTTTCCAGGGAATGCCGTGGCCGCGATCGAGTTCCAATATCCACTCGGCCGCATTGTCGAGGAAATACCGATCGTGCGTAACGGCGACGACTGTTCCCGCAAAGCGCTGAAGAAATTGCTCGAGCCACTCGACGCTCTCCGCATCCAGATGATTGGTCGGCTCGTCGAGCAGCAGCATGTCGGGCTTCGACAGCAGCAGCCGGCACAGCGCCACGCGCCGTTTCTCGCCTCCCGAAAGCGGCGCAATCTTTGCGTCCCAGGGCGGCAAGCGCAGCGCGTCAGCCGCGACTTCCAACTGTAAATCCATGTTGTCCGCGTCGTGCGCCGCGAGCACCGCTTCGAGCTTGGCTTGCTCGTCGGCAAGTTTGTCGAAGTCCGCGTCCGCGCCTCCGTACGCAGCGTACACTTCTTCCAAACGCTTGCGCGCTTTGAGGATTTCGCCGAGAGCTTCCTCGACGGTTTCGCGAACCGTCTTTTCGGGATCGAGCACGGGTTCTTGCGGCAAGAATCCGATGGAGATGCCGGGCATCGCTTCCGCGGCGCCGTCGAACTCCGTGTCGATGCCGGCCATGATGCGCAGCAGCGTCGACTTTCCCGCACCGTTGAGGCCTAGCACGCCGATTTTGGCGCCGGGAAAGAAACTCAATGAAATGTCTTTGAGAATCTGACGTTTGGGCGGCACCGTCTTGCCGACCCGGTACATGGAATAAACGTATTCTGGCACAGCGCTTCCCGATTCGCTGCCGTAGGCGACTGCCCTCGCGATTCTGCGCGCCGGCGCTCGCTTGCTACGTAGGGCACCGCGCCCACGCGGATAACTCCGCATTTTTGTCAGGCTGTGGAGGAGACGTCATGAACGCGGCACGCCTAGCCCTCGCCATTGGAATAATCGGAGCCTTGACTGCATGCGGCGGCAATAACGGAACGGCACATTTGCCGTTGACACCGTTGCAAGGGCAAGCATCACAAGCGACGCGCCCGGCGAGCGCGCCGGGTGTAAAGATCCACGACCAAACCTTCGCGCTCGAAGCGCTCACGAAAGGCCGGAAAACGCAAGCGATTCACGGTTCGCTCGGGAACTCGCAGCCCGCGACGGCCGACCCGCCCGTAGCGCATCCGAACGAAGCACCGTGTGTCGTTACGCTCTTCACCAACGAATCGTTCCCGACAACCAACTTCAATCTCAACCCGTTCAGCTATACGCCGTCCTGTCCGGGACCATGGGCGAAGGTCGTATTTTCGGCCGATTTCAACGTGACGTCCGGGACACAGTACGACCGCACGTTCAACGTGTGGCTCAATGGCGCGAACTTGTATTTCGGTACGTCGCCCGAGCCGGATTCGAACCTCAGCCCATCCTGGCACGTCGAACGCGACGTCACCGATCTGGCGCCGCTCTTTACGACGGCTTCAACCGGCAGCATCTACATCGGAAACGTCGTCGAGCCTGGTCTCAACAGTTACCCGACCGCTAGCGCATCGCTGCTGTTCTATCCGGCGACGCCGAAATATCCGGCAGCGCAGACCGCCGACGTCGTGTATCCGCTTTCGTCAGGATCCGCAGGCGGCAGCGTTTATTTGAACACGCAGGCGAATCAGCTTTCCGGCACGTTCTCGTTCCCAACCAACGTCGAGCGCGCATATCTCGATCTCTATCTGCAGTCCCAAGGACCGGATGACGAATTCTGGTACACGTGCGTCCCACCCAACCTCGAAAGCGCGCTCTTGAGCTGCGGCAGCACGTCATTCCGCGAAGGCGAGGTCGCGATCGATGGGCAACCTGCGGGAGTAGCTCCCATCTACCCGTGGATTTACACCGGCGGCATCGATCCGTTCTTGTGGCAGCCGATCCCGGGCGTCGAAACGTTGGATTTCGTGCCGTATCGCGTCGACCTGACACCGTTCGCCGCGATTCTATCAAACGGATCGCAGCACACCGTTTCCGTTTCGGTCGTCAACTCCGACAACGGATTCTCGACGACGGGGAACCTCTTACTCTACCTCGACCACGGTTCATCACAGGTGACCGGTGCGCTCGTCAGCGACACGACGTCGGCGCTCCCCTCGCAGAACATCATCGACAACGTGAAGTTTTCGAACGGCAACGCAAACGGGCCGCTGACGACGACCGGTTCGCATTTGGTAGCCGTCGACGGTTACGTCAACACGTCGCAGGGCCGTATCGAGACTCGGGTCACGCAATCGATCTCGTTCGCGAACAATCAGCAATTTGCCATATCGTTCCCGAACGGCGGCCTGTCGGACGTCCAAGACGTCAACCAAGACACGAAGATCACGTCGAATACGAGCATCCTCTCGGGTCACGGTGGGCCCGGCTTCATCACGGAGTCGCAAGAATGGCCGCTTACGCTCGATATAGACTTCACGCAAGATTCGAGCGGCAACATTACGCAGACCACGAGCGTCGACCAAAGCAAGGAGGTCCGTACGCTCTCTCACCTCGGACCGCGCCAAACTTCCTCGAGCATCCTTACGGACGAGGTGAAGTCCACCGATACACTCAGCATTCCGGCGAACGGACCATTCGGTAACTCGAACGCGAAGAGCAGCCAGCATTACTTCCTTGTCGGCAGTAACGGCTTGTGCTACAACAAGACGATAACGTCCCTCAATAACGTCCTGACAAGCTCGATGCAGGGCTGCAATAACCTGAATAATCAGTGAAACACTAGTCAGTTCAAACACGAGAGTAGAAGGGCTCCCGCTGCAGCGGCGAGCCCTTTCTCTTGCTACTAATTCGCCTCGATTCTCTGTCGTAACTCCGGCGTCACGAGATCGCCAAAATCTTCGATTTCGAAAAACTGACGGATTTCGAGGACGTCGCCGTCTTCCATCGGCGCGTGTTTGAAGCGTTCGACGACCTCTTCTTTTGATTTGGCTTGGATGATCCAAAAGCCGGCGATGAGCTCTTTCGTTTCGGCAAAGGGTCCATCGGTGACCGTAGCCTTGCCCCCGTGGAACTGGATGCGCGCGGCATTCGAAGACGAAGGCCGCAGGCCGTCGGCCGCGAGCATGATGCCCGCCTTGGCCAGCTCTTCGTTGAAGCCGACCATTGCGGTCATCTGTTCGGCCGTCGGCAGCACGCCCGATTCTATCTTTTCGTTAGCCCGCACCTGAACCAAAAATTTCATACTCTCTCTCCTTTTCTGGTGTTCTACGATGACGTCGAACAGGCGCGTCGATTTTCGACACCCGTGGGGCCGGACCGCCCGGCCACGTTTAGTAGCCTTTTGCCTCTCGCTGCTTGCTAGTCGCACGTCCCGTCGGGATAGGTCGGTGAACCCACCTACACTCCGGAGGCAATGCGCTTAATGGCAACTGTACAATCCCCGTCGCAACGCACCGTCGAATTCGGCATCTACCGCGACGGCGACAACAATTTGGACGAATCGCAGGGCGTCACGCTGCGTCAAGCGCTGCAAACCAGCGCTAAAGACTCCCGCATCGAGTACACCGTTCAGGACACCACATCCGCGGGAACCGGCGTTCTGCGCACGGACAACTTCACGCTCAACGGCGGCGACGTCGGTCAGGCGTCGATTGACGCGCCGCACGACATGGCGTCGGAGAAAAATCTCGCGCGTTTCGTCGCGCACGTGCTCGACAACGCGGAAAAGTCCGGCGCGAAGCAGACGTGGATCGAATTGACCGACCACGGCGCCGGCGACGGCGGCGGTTTGGAAGCCGATAGCGCGCATCAAATCATGCCGATGCCGAAGATCGCGCAGGCAATTGCCGACGGCGTCAAGTTGCACGCGCAGGAGCACCCGGAAGATGCGAACCGCAAAGTCGATGGTGTGGTTGCAAACCGGTGTTTGATGGCGTCGCTCGGATTTGCCGATGCGCTATCGCGCGCCGGGGTTACCTATCTGGCCGCATCACCGGAGACGATGGTCAGTCCGGGCGTTCCGAGCGACGTCGCCGACGCGATCGCGAAGAATCCGAGCGATCCGAAAGCAATGGGGCACGCCCTCGTGAAGGACGTGATGCATCAGAAATACGGCGTTGACGGCCAAACGTGGGGTCCCGCTGCGGCGTTCGACGTGCTCGACCTAAGCAAGGTGAAGATCAGTGACGTCGAGGCGGCGGCAAAAAAGCTCAACGACGCGATTGCCGCGCGGAAGAACGACCATGCGGAAGTGAAAGCCATTCGCGAAGATGCCGCATCGGTCCAAGGCATGGTGCGTTTCCCGGAAGCGACGCCCGATATGCCGTGGCACGCCGACCGTCCCGCAATCGCGCTATACAATACACTCGCAAACGATTCGCGCTTGGACGACGGTTTGCGCAGCGCTGCGAAAACCGCGGCACAAAGCGTCGGATCGCTTATCGTCGCGCACGCGGAAAGCCATGATTTCCAACCATTCGACGGGTCCGACTACAGCGATGCCGTCGGACCGACGGTGCACTTCCCAGTCAAAGCATCGCAAATCGACCCCTGGGGACCAAAGGTCACCGAAACGCACAACCACTTTTTTGCGCAGACCGACGCGGCCGCGGCAGAACGCGTCATCGCATAACAGCGTTTAGCTGTCGGAGACGTGCCAAAACGGCTGCGCGAGTTCAAGACGCCGAAAGATCGCATTCATCTCCTGCGCAGTGCGCCTGCGCCAAGCCGGGTCGCGACGGTCTTCCGCGTACCAGGCGTGCGCGAGCTGCCACGTCTTGGCCATCGTCAGAATGGAGCCTGGTTCGCGATGATACCGTTCTCGCCAGCGCTTCGCGTGCGCTTCGTCGCAAAATGCAAGCTGCGTCGAGCACGTGAATCGAATATCGTCCCACATCCGCTCGGCCGGAACGAGAAACTGCGCAACGTACTCTTCGTCGCTGAGCAGTTTCTCGCGCACGACTTCTAAGCGAATGCGATGCAAACAGAAGGCGCATGCCGTCTCGACGACCGTATCCTTGCGGCTCATCGCGGCAATGCCTAGGGAATCCCAGATGCAAAAGCCGCGCGTCTTCACCTCGCCGAACGTTACGTCAAAGGCGGTCGGCGCGTTTGAAAATGGATGTGCGGCGACGATTTCGCCATCTTCGCACAACACGATGTGATGCAGGCTGTGCAGCTGCCTCATCAGAGCGAGCACACTTCTCGAGTCGGATTCAAGTGCCGTTGCAATCTCGTCGACCGTCGGGGACGAACCCGAACGCAAAAAGCCGTCGTAAATTGCCGCACGAACCTGCCATGCCTCTGCCGCCATACCGCATATTTTCCCACGCAAGAAAGTGGGCGTCAGTGGGGCATCGGGCGCTCGCTTTCATTCGAGTTGCGAAGAAGGGACTTTGGAATCAGGGGGCGTTTGGCTGCGAAATCTAAGTCGGCTGTATCCGGCTCCATTTGCCGGAGCGGGATGAAGGAGCTTCGATGCGCATTTTCTATCTTGCCGTCGCTCTGAGCCTGATTTTTTCAGCAACAGCTCTCGCGCAGCAGTCTGCGCCCCAAGCGGTCACACCCGACCAGGTTCATTGGACGGCGGGAACCGGTGACATGGCGGGCGCGCAAGTCGCGGTGCTTACCGGCGATCCAACCAAACCTGGTCCGTACGTCATGCGATTGAAACTGCCCGACGGGTATAAATTTCCGCCGCATTTCCATGGCGGAACGGAGTATCTGACGGTACTTCAAGGGACATTCCTGGTGGGTGTCGGCGATATGCCGGACTCATCGAAAATGCTGACGCTGCCGGCGGGATCTTTCGGAACGATGCCCGCCGGCACGCATCACTACGGAATGGCCAAAGGCGAAACGATCATCGAGCTTTGGGGCAACGGGCCCTTCAGCATGACGATGGTTAAAAACTCAATGAGGTAGTCGCGCTAAAGGACGGCTGGAGAGTCGATGACGATGCAGTCGTCCTTTATTTGCGCTTCAAGCCCGATTGGAATCGTCCACTGCTCGCCGTCGTGGCCGATAGGAAGCTCGGCGAGCACCGGCAGACCGAGATCGCCCAGGCGGTCGCGTAACGTTCGCGTGAGTGTCATCGCAGCGTAGGGGTGCTCGCTATCGACGTCGCAATTCTTGCAGCGGCCGACAAGGATGCCGGCTAGATTTTTGAGAGCACCGGCGAGCCGGAGCTGCGTGAGCATGCGATCGATGCGGTAAGGCGCTTCGTCTACTTCCTCGATCATGAGCAGCGCCTCGGTCGTGTCAATCTCATACGGAGTGCCGATGAGTGCGGTAACGAGCGACAGGTTTCCGCCGCACAGACGCCCACACGCACTTCCCGCGACGAGTGTTTGCGTTTCGGATGCGCGCAGCGTGCCGATGGGGGTAACGCTCATAACTGCGCGCCGCAGCGACGCAATTTCATCGGCGCCGAACCCCGAAAGCGCGGCGACTGGGCCGTGAAAGGTTACGAGCCCCGTGCGTTGCGTTATCGCGTTGAGCAGCGCGGTGAGATCGGAGTAGCCGAGCACGACTTTCGGATCGGCGGCGAGCGCGTCATAATCGATCGCATCGAGAATGCGCATGGTGCCGTATCCGCCGCGCAGCGCGAAGATAGCGCGGACGCTCCGGTCCCGGGCCGCCTCGTTGAAATCTGCGGCGCGCTCGTCGTCGCTTCCCGCGAGATAGCCGTCACGCTTTGCAGCGTTGCGAGCGATGCGCGGAACGAGGCCCAGCGACTCGACGACGCGCCCTGCGCGATCGAATTCTTCTTTCGACGAAAGCGGACCGGCGGGGGCAATGAGCGCGACGGCATCGCCCTTGCGAAGCACCGGTGCGAGTAAGGTTTTCAGCGGCGCAGCTCCACTCGTTCGGGATAGATTGGTCGATTGATGATCCGCTGGAGCGTCTGCGCGTCCGCGCTGAGGATCAGCTCACAAAACCGAGCGAAATCTTCCCGCGCCGCCTCGCCTTCCGCAAAGCGCTCGTTCTTTGTGAGATCGACTTTGCCGTTCGCCGGAACGAAGCGCAGATACCGGCCATCGTCGTCGATTCCGGTTTCGACGAGGCGCTCGTCCTCGAAGATGCGCGCAGCCGTCGCGACGGTACGCTCGTTGGCCTTGTCGAGATCCAGCGTGCGCGCGATGTCCGCGTACGTCATACGCAACATACCGCCTGAAGCGAGCGCGCGCATTCCTTTATAAAGTTCACGCAGCACGTTGAGCGTCGGCGCGTCCTGGTCGATGATGAATTCGTTGATACGCCGATCGCCCTCGCTGAACAGCAGATGAATATCCGCCGGCTTGCCGTCACGCCCCGCGCGCCCGGCTTGCTGATTGAACTCGGTGAAATCGAAGTTCAGGTGATACAACACGACGTTGCGTACGTCGGGCAGATCGATGCCTTCGCCGAATGCCGAGGTCGCGACGATGACGCGCAGTTCACCGGCGCGAAAGCGCGCTTCCACTTCCGCACGCTCCGGTGACGGCATGCCGGCGTGATAGAACATCACCTCGTCGCCAAGTCGGCGGCGCAGCGCATCCGCGGTCTTCGTGGCTTCGCTGCGCGAATTGCAATAGACGATACCCTTACCTTCCGAATCAAAGACCTTGGCAAGGTAACCGAGTTTGTCTTTCGTACCGCGCGCATCCACGACGCGCAGATTCTCGCGAACCGTTGGGTCAATTACCCAGGCGTCGATGCGCAAATCGGCCACGATTTGTTTGAATGCGTCGTCGCCGGCCGTCGCCGTCAGCGCCAGAACCTGAGGGCTTCCGAGTGCTGCGATGGTTTCGCCGAGTTTGCCGTACGCGGCCCTGTGCTTGGATTCGAAAATATGATGCGACTCGTCGACGACGACGAGCGCCGGCGTGCTGCGTCCGCCGAACGCGTCGCGATGAAATTGCAGAAACTCCGGCGTTGCGAGCACCATGTCCCAAGCGCCGCTCTGCAGTGCATCCACGAGCGCCGCACGCTCCTCAGCGTTGATGGAGCCGTTGGCACGATAGATGCGCAACCCGAATCCGTCGAGACGCCGAGTAAGCGCGTCGAATTGGTCGTTCGCC
>Ga0209168_10001264_pt1 | contig 20431 bp, 22 predicted proteins | sample Coa_R1_FD_187156 | JGI IMG/M metagenome (GOLD analysis project Ga0209168, IMG submission 187156) | Surface soil microbial communities from Centralia Pennsylvania, which are recovering from an underground coalmine fire - Coalmine... | ecosystem: Environmental > Terrestrial > Soil > Unclassified ...
GTTCGACGCCATGGAGCTCGACGACGCCGAATATCGCCTCAAGCCGATGAACTGCCCCGGCCACATCCTTATTTATCGCGATTCGCTGAAGTCTTATCGCGATCTGCCGGTCAGATTGGGCGAGCTTGGCACCGTTTACCGCTACGAGCGTTCCGGCGTGATGCATGGCTTGCTGCGCGTCCGTGGCTTTACTCAGGATGATGCACACATCTTCTGCACTCCCGAACTGATCGAAGACGAAATCTCGGCATGTGTTGAATTCGCGCTAGACGTCCTGAAGGATTTTGGTTTCGACCAGTTTCAGACCGAGCTTTCTACCTGGGATCCCAATCAGCGCCAGAGCTTTGTCGGCAGCGAAGACCAGTGGGAGATGGCAACCCGCTCTCTCGAAAACGTGCTCAAGCGCCGAAACATTGAATACAAAACCATCCCCGGTGAAGCTGCATTCTATGGACCGAAGATCGACATCAAGTTAGTCGACGCGATCGGCCGCTTATGGCAGCTTTCGACCGTCCAATTCGACTTCAATCTGCCAAAGCGCTTTGAACTCGAGTATGTCGCTGAAGACGGAACGCGTAAGCAGCCGTTAATGGTCCACCGCGCACTCTACGGATCAGTCGAGCGATTCTTTGGTGTGCTAATCGAGCACTATGCTGGAGCATTCCCGGTCTGGCTCTCGCCGGTGCAGGTCGTGGTCATTCCAATCGCAGAGCGCCACGTCGATTACGCCAACAAGGTCGGCGATCAGCTAAAAGCCATCGGCGTGCGCGTACATGTCGACGCGCGCAACGAAAAGATGAATGCCAAAATCCGCGAGCACGCGCTGCAGAAAGTTCCGTTCCTGCTGGTCGTCGGCGACAAAGAAGCAGAATCGGGCAAGGTAAACGTCCGGACTCGAGGGAAAGAAAAAACGGAAGACATGTTGGCGGCGGAATTCGTAAACAGAATCCAGAATCTCATCAAACAAAAGATAGCAACAATCACGTAGGGCGCAGCCCGGCTATATTTTCCCACATTGGCACAGCCCACGTAGGCCCAGACGTCTCGTCTGGGCGGCCGAGCGCAGCTCGGCAGTAAAATATTCCGTGCTGCAATATTTCTATCGCCGGAACCTTCCCCATCTCCAGCGTCACAACAAGGTTCACTTCCTCACATTTTGTACATTCCAGCGTCGACATTTACCGGACTGGGCGCGAGACATCGTCCTCCAATGCTGCATTAAAGCCGATCAGCGGACAGTCGACCTTCTCGCTCTGGTCGTAATGCCGGATCATGTTCACACCCTCTTTGTTCCCAGAATTGACATCAGCAAATCTGAAGTGACTGCCCTCGCGACAATCACAAAGGCTATGAAAGGTGCCTCGGCACATTTGATCAATCGACGGCTGGGAAGAAGTGGACAAGTATGGCAGGAAGAGTCGTTTGACCGAGTACTAAGAACCGTCGACAGGATCCCCGAAAAAATCGCTTACATTCTCGAGAACCCAGTGCGTCAAGGGCTGGTTGCAGACTGGCGGGACTATCGTTGGATTTGGAACAGGCCACTCGAAAATCTGCTTGCCGCCGTGCGGCCACCGAGCTTCGCTCGGTCGGGCAGGTGAGGACACCCGCCCCTACGCGATCATACTGACTCGAACTCACCCGCCAGCTCTTTGTGTTTCGCGCGCGCGGCTTCTACCAGCGCTCGGAATATCGCTCGCGATGGTTCATCTTTCTCTACCGTTCGCTCGGGATGCCATTGCACCGCCAGCACAAAATGGTCCGGCGACGTTCCTTCCACAGCCTCAATCACTCCGTCACTCGCTCGCGCCGCGATCTGCAGACCATCACCGACAACGTCGGCCGACTGGTGATGACTGGAATTGACCGGAATTTCTCCCGACGGCAGTATGCTTGCCAATCTTGACCCCTTACCGATCTCCACCTTATGCGCCTGATCGACATGCCTTCCGGGCGAATGATTGATCTTCGACTCGATATGCTGCACGAGCGTTCCCGTCCGATAAACGTTGAGCGCCTGCAGTCCATAGCAAATCCCGAGAATCGGCTTCTTCATGTTGTAAGCATCTTGCAGCAGCAACTCATCGACGGTGTCGCGCGCCGGGTCAGAGGCGTTGGTATGCGGATCTCGTGGCGCATCGTACTTCGCCGGGTCGATGTCGGCGCGGCTGCCGGGCAGCAGCACGGCATCGCATCGCTCGATCATCTTCATGACCTCCGCCGGCGGCCGGTCTAGCGGAATTCGCACCGGCTCCCCGCCAGCCAACTCGACCGCGCGCTCGTATTGCGGTGCGGAACGCTGCGCGTATTCCGGATCGCCGGAGTGTGGGACAGGGATCGCAATGCGAGGTCGCATGCCTTAATTTAATCACATAGGCCAGCTACCGGCTGGCGTTTGCAATCCCGGCCAATGCCTTCGCCTGCCGGTAATGCCGAACTTCCAGGGCAGTGGAAACAATCAGCACGAGACTCCCCATCACGATCGCCGATGGCAACGCGATCTGCCGGTAGGCGATTGTCATGTTCGGATGAACGCCTCTGCTTCGGATCACAAGAATAAGGATGCCGGCCAGCAGTCCTACAGCAAAGGAAAGCAGCGTTACAAGAAATGTCACGAGCACAATCCTCGCTGGAACCAGATACCATTCGGGCTTGTGAGTAGGCGCTGGCATCACAAGTGATTTTAGCTCCGCAACCACCCACCATTCTTGAGCCCTTCTTCGCGATCTTCGCGTATCCTTTGCGTTCTCTGCGGTTAATGCTTTTCTTGGCCGACCGCGCCCCTCTCTGCAGCGTGCGATAGAATACCCACATGTCCCAAGCCGCACCTGCCATCACGCGCCCCCCGGCGGAGGTGGTTCGTCAAAGTCCTGTATCCCAAGCTCCCAACGGCATTTGCTATGCCCTGGTGGGCGACCTGACAGTTTCGACGTCCGACCTTGAGCGCATGGTCGCTGCCGTCCCTGATTCCGCTGCTGCTGCGCTTCGCCGCAAGGCCTACTACTTTGTGCCGCTTACGGTCAATCAAGGGGACGAAACCGTCATCGCCGATCGCTACGACGTCACCCTCAGTGACAACGCCGTTTGCCATCGCAATCTTGATCTTGGCGACTCGCAGTGCGTCTTTATTTCTACGCGGCTCATGGACGACAAATTTTCCGTCGCCTTCGAGTTCTATATCAATGTCGGACACGCCGTGGTTGAGCGCGCCGGTGTTTCGCAGGCTTTCTCGGAACTCGTTTGGAAACAAGCCGAAACCGGCGTTCGCGGCGAAACTTCGCTCGACGCCTGGGAATCGCGGAAGGTCGCTACCTCTCACGACCCCGATGCCGAAAAGCACAAGAACGAATATTTTTCGGCCGCTTTCTCGGACGCGATCTCCATCTATCTGCTCTCCTTATTTATTGACGTGGATTACTACGACCTGCGGGAGCGCGACTACCCGCTGCTCGCACCCGCCGCCATGGCAGAACGCCTCAGGAAGGTCGCCGAACTGTTCCCGGCCAATCCGGGATACGAGTTCGCAATCTATTACAAGCGCAGAAGCTAAGACTTTCGCCACGGATTCACGCGGATCGCCGCGATCTGACCGGCTGGATAACCCTGCACATTTGTTTTGACTCTGCCCATCTTCGGGTGTATTTATGTCTCGCCACTTATGTCTCGACGAGCTGTTCTTCTCTGCTTTTTGCTACTTGCCTCCCTGGCTCCAGCACGCGACAAACAGGAAAGCTGGCTGCAAATCGATAGCCCGCACTTCACCGTCATTTGCGAAGGGAACGAAAAACAGGGCCGGCATATTGCCGACCAATTCGAGCGCATGCGCCTCCTGTTCCACACTGCCTTCCCGAACATGAGAGTCGACCCGGGGGCGCCGATTGTTGTGATCGCTGTAAAGGACGGAAAGGCTTTTCGTACGCTCGAGCCCGAAGCTTACCTCGCGAAAGGGCAGATTGAATTAGCCGGACTCTTCCTGCGCGCCCCGGACAAAAATTACGTTCTGCTCCGGATGGACGCCATTGGAGAACATCCTTACGCGACTGTCTACCACGAGTACACTCATCTGTTGCTCAGCAAAATCGAGTGGATTCCCCTATGGCTGAACGAAGGTCTGGCCGAGTTCTACCAGAACACGGACATCAGCGAAAAAGATGCTGTCTTAGGAAGGCCCAGCGATTACGACATCCAATGGTTGCGCCAAAACCGGATTCTGCCTCTCTCCACGCTTTTTGCCGTTGACCAAAATTCTCCGTACTATCACGAGGAACAAAAGGGATCGATCTTCTACGCGGAATCATGGGCGCTTACTCACTATCTCGAAGTCAACGACGTCCAAAATCACACCGACAAACTCCGAGATTATTTAGTAATTATGGGAAGTCAGGTCGATTCCGTGACGGCTGCCACCCGCGCCTTCGGCGACCTTAAGCAACTGCAATCCAACCTCGAAAAATACATCTCCCAATTCAGCTTTAGCGCATTCCAGTTTATGAAGCCCCTTGTGTTCGACGACAATTCCCTCAGGGTGCAATCAATCTCCCCCGGTCAGGTGGATGCGTTCCGGGCGGACGTTCTAGCTTACGATCAGCGTGAAAAAGACTCCCGCGAATTGCTTTCTCGGATCCTTCATGATGATCCGAATAACACCTTGGCGCATGAAACCATGGGCTATCTGGAATTTCGAGCCGGACACCTCGAGCAGGCTCAGGATTGGTATGGGCAGGCTGTGAAACTCGATTCGCAGAGCTATCTGGCGAACTATTATTTCGCAGCCATGGCGTTGAACCGAGGAGAGCCGGGAGATGCAATCGACACACAGATCGAAACTAGCTTACAGAAGGCAATCAAACTTAATCCGAATTTTGCGGCAGCGTATGACTTGCTCGCGATATTTTATGGCAGACATCACAAGAATCTCGATCAGGCACACATGCTTGCACTGCAGGCTATCCAACTCGAACCCGGCAATGTGCGTTATCGCGTGAACACTGCTTTCATCCTGTTGAGCATGCAGCGCGAAACCGACGCCATAGCCGTTCTGCAGAATGCGCTCAAGTTAGCCAAGACTCCCGGGGAGGTAACGGTTGTCCAGAACGAACTGTTTGCGGCCCAGCAATCCCAAACCATCCGACAACAAAGCGAAGCCAACGCCCGCGAATTTCATGAGGCGACCGTGACATCCGAGCACTCAGAAGGTGCTCCCTCGCCTTTATAAGGAAGAAGAAAAGCCGCTGACGGGACCTCATCGTACGATCATCGGCTTATTAAAGAACGTGCATTGCTCTGATCCAGCAAAAATGGACGCCGACCTCGTTTCGGAGAGCAAAACCATCTCTCTTCAAGCACAGAACTATTACAAAATCATATTTAGCGCTCTGAACTACATGCCTAAGCCAGAATTTCAACCTTGCACCGACCTTGAGGGTCTCCACGCCAAAGTGGAATACGTTGAGAGCGCTGCCACTAAGACAAACGGCGTGATTTCGATTGAAATGCGCAAGTAGTTGAAAACCTTCTTGCCCCCCTCTGTAGTTAGGACTCGCTTCTGTGTTTAAAATCATCCATCCATGTCCGTCACCGTCAGATCCTTCGCCAAGATCAACCTCGGCCTCTACATCGGAGCGCGTCGCGACGATGGCTTCCATGACTTGCGCACCGTGTACCAGACCATCGCGCTGCATGACATCATTCGCGTGAGTATCGAACGCGGAAGCGCCATTGAGATCCGAAGCGAAGATCCTCGTGTCCCCAAAGACGAGTCGAACACCTGCCACCGCATCGTCGAGCGCGTTATGGCCGCGCTCAATGCCAAAGGCCGCGTCATCATCGAGATCGAAAAGCGTCTGCCGGTCAAGGGCGGACTGGGAGGCGCATCCGGCAATGCGGTTGCAGCGCTACTCGCGCTCGAGCGGGTTCTGAAAAAAGAGTTGCCGGGGGCGGAAAGACTGCGAATTGCCGCCGAGGTCGGATCGGACTTGCCGTTGTTCCTCATCGGAGGCACCGTCCTGGGAGTTGGCCGCGGGGAAGAAGTTTTTCCGCTGCCAGATCTCCCGCCCACGCCTGTCTTGATTGCAACCCCAGAAATCGCAGTCTCCACTCCCAAGGCATTCAAAGACTGGGATGAGGCCGTCGAGCTTCGCTCGACCCCGGCCGCCGAGGGCGGCCGTCCTCACACTGTCTCTTCAAAATTGACGCCCTCTTCCGCGTCCGATAGAATACTGATGTCCGGTCGCGCCTTGTCGGCGTGGCTGAACACCCAGAGCAACAGCAAGTCTGGGAAGGGTTTATCCGGTGTCCCTGCGCGTGGCAGGGGCCGGGCCGAGACCCCGCTTCTCGACCTTGTCCGTACCGGGATCGAAAACGACTTCGAGCAGGTCGTCTTTCCGCAATATCCCGAATTACGCGAGGTCAAGCGTGTGCTTGAGCGGACTGGCGCGTTTTACGCCTCGCTTTCAGGCTCTGGCTCGGCGATTTATGGGTTGTTCCGGACCCAGACGGCCGCGGAGAAAGCCGCTGCGAAGCTTGAAAAGTCCGGCACTCCGGCGCAGGCGACCACAACTCTGACGCGACGCCAGTACTGGAAGAAGATTTTTGATTGTTGATTTTTGATTGATGATTGACAATAGTGTTGCCCGATTTTCAATCGACAATCGCAAATCAACAATCGAAAATCAGGACTTCTGGGCCGTCGACTAATGGTAGGTCAAGTGCCTTTGGAGCACTTTGTCTAGGTTCGAATCCTAGCGGCCCAGCCAGAAAAAAGTCAGCTGTTAGCAGAAAGCTGACAGCCGAGAGCTAAAAATGGCCACTCTTGCGACAGCGACTGAGAAGACCGAAAAAAAGGCTCAGATGAGCGCCGACGACAAGCCGGAGCGCAAGCCCGTGCGCGCTCGTGTGGACGATAAGTTCAAAATCTTCTGCGGCACGGCCAACGAGCCGCTTGCCGACGAGGTTTGTGCTTTCCTCGGCCTGACTCGGGGCCAGGCGCTGGTTACGCGCTTCAGCGACGGCGAGGTTTATGTCCAGGTGCAGGAGAACGTCCGCGGTGCCGACGTCTTTGTTCTGCAGCCGACTTGCCGCCCTGTCGATGAGCACCTGATGGAACTGCTGCTCATGATGGACGCCTTGAAGCGGGCCTCGGCGCGCCGCATCACCGCCGTGATCCCGTACTTCGGCTATGCCCGGCAGGATCGCAAAGACAAGCCTCGTGTCCCGATCTCTTCCAAACTGGTTGCCGACCTGCTCACCACCGCCGGGGCCGATCGCGCTTTGATCGTCGATCTGCACGCGCCGCAGTTACAGGGCTTTTTCAATATTCCGGTTGATCATTTGTTCGCGTCTCCGGTGCTGGTTGATTACTTTAAGCGAGCAGCCCTCCCCAACCTCACCGTGGTTTCGCCGGATGCAGGTGGTGTGGAGCGCGCGCGTTTCTTTGCGAAAAAAATGGACGCGGCCTTGGCCATCGTCGATAAACGCCGCGTGGAAGTGAATGTCGCCGAGGTCATGCACGTCATCGGCGATGTCAAGGGCCGCACTTGCTTGGTCATCGATGACCTCATCGATACCGCGGGAACCCTGGTGAAGACCGCAAATGCCCTGATGGAAAACGGCGCGACCGCGATTTATTCCTGCGCTTCGCATGCCGTGCTTTCCGGCCCGGCAGTCGAGAACATCTCGCGGTCTTGCCTTAAGGAAGTCGTGGTCACCAATACCATCCCTCTTGGCGAAGCCGCCAGGAAGGAACCTAAGATTCGGGTTCTGACGATCGCTGGTTTGATCGGAAGGGCCATCCAGTCGATTCACGAAGAAACGTCCGTCAGCAGATTATTTTTGTAAACAGGAATCAAAATTATGGCTACAGTCACAGAAAGTAACTTGTTGGAAGCGCAGGCGCGAACCGCCGGCAATAAGAACGACGCGCGTCGCGTGCGCCGCGGCGGCAAAGTTCCCGGAATCGTGTACGGCGCAGGCAAGCAGGCCTTGTCGGTGAGTCTCGATCCCCGGCAGATCTCGCGCATCCTGCATTCGCAAACCGGCTACAACACCATCTTCGATCTCACTCTTGACGGCGAGCGCACCAAGGCCATGATCGTCGATTGGCAGTATGAGCCGATCAAGGGCTCGCTGCTTCACATCGACCTCAAGCGCATCGCGATGGACCAGAAGCTGAAGGTCAATGTCCCCATCGTTCTGAAGGGCGAAGCCGAGGGTGTGAAGCAGCAGGGCGGCATCCTGGAGCAGGTGACCCGCGAGGTCGAGGTCGAATGCTTGCCGGCCGACATTCCAACCTCCATCGAGTTGGACGTCTCCTCCTTGGTATTCGGCAAGGTTCTGCGTATCTCGGACCTGGTTCACAGCGACAAGGTGAAGTTCCTGAGCGATCCGAACCAGCCCGTGGCCCACATCATCTCGGTGAAGGAAGAAGTTGCGGCGACGCCGGAAGCGACGGCAGCCGAAGCAGCGGCGGGACCGGCCGAACCGGAAGTCATCAAGAAGGGCAAGCAGGAGACTGAGGAAGAAGGCGCCGAGGCCCCGGCTGCTGAGAAGGCTGAAAAGCCTGAGAAGAAAGAGAAGAAATAGTGCTCGCTTGGGGACGGGCGCCCTCGCCCGTCCGGTCGAGCGCAGCTCGACGGCTTGTACCCGAGGGACATTGAGAGCGCGTGAAGCTGATTGTTGGCCTCGGAAATCCGGGAATCGAATATCAGTTCACGCCGCACAATCTGGGATTTCTCACCATCGATCGCCTTGCGGAACGATGCGGCGTCGAAGTGAGGAATCGTCAGTGCCGGGCGCTTACAGCTCGAGCGGTAATTGGTTCAGAAGCGGTTTTGCTGGCCAAGCCGGAAACGTTCATGAACCTGAGCGGCCTTTCGGTGCGCGAGTTGATGGCCGAGCATGGCGCGCAGCCTGAGTCGGACCTGGTTGTGATTCAGGACGAATTGGATTTTCCGATGAATACGGTTCGCATTCACCGGAATCGCAGTTCGGCGGGGCACAATGGAATTGAATCGATCATCGGGGCCCTGGGCACGCAGGATTTCCTGCGCATCCGGATGGGCGTTGCTCCTGATCGCAAGGTCGAAGACGGTATCAGTTATTTGCTGACGCCGTTTCGCAAGGCGCAGCTGGCGGTTGTTGACGAGTTGATCGACGTCGCGGCCGATGCTGTCGAAGTGATTTTGAAAGAGGGTCCGGCGGCGGCCATGAACCGCTTCAACCGCAAGCCGGAAGAAGAAAAGAATTAGCCGCGGATTTTAGGGAATGTGGGTTTTCCCTGGGTTATCCGCGTGGTCCGCGTGATCCGCGGCGATATGGAGAAAAGATGAATCGCACTTACGAACTGATGTTTATTGTCCGTCCGGATATGCCGGAAGAAGACCAGGACAAACTGATTTCCACGTTGGAGTCGGCCGTCACCTCGACGGGCGGACAGGTGAAGAACGTCGAACGCATGGGCAAACGCCACCTTGCCTACATCGTCCGCAAATTCCGCGATGGCATTTACATTCTGCTGACCGTCGAAGGCAGCGGCGGGTTGATCCATGAACTTGAGCGCCGGTTGCGCGTGTCGGAACCTGTGATCAAGTTCCTGACCGTACGCGTCGACGAAGAACAAAAGCGCCTCGACAAGATCAAGGCCATCCGCGACGCCCGCCGCAAGACATCGACCGCGGCGGCCGCGGCAGAAGCAGCGGGCGAAGCCCCCGCAGTGACGGCGTAGAACCGTCCCGTCGCTCATCCCGTTTGCCAGGTATCTCGCGGATGACCGACGACCAACGACAGATTCTTAAGGAGCATCATGGCTGAAGAAACTCGAACAGCAGCACCTAGCGAAACACCATCAGGCGATCGCCCATTTAGCGGCGGCGGCGGCGACCGGCCGGATCGCGGCGAACGCCGCCCACCTCGTTCTGCCGGACCTGGAGGTCCGGGCGGACGCGGCGAGGGAGGTCCCGGTGGCCGCAAGTATTTCCGGCGCAAGAAGGTCTGTAAATTCTGCGTCGAGAAGATCGAAGCGATCAATTACAAAGACATTCGTCTGCTGGCGCAGTTCGTCGCCGAGAGCGGAAAGATCGTCCCTCGTCGCCTGACTGGCGTCTGCACTCCGCACCAGCGGCGTCTGTCCACGGCCATCAAGCAGGCCCGCAACATCGCCCTGCTGCCGTTCGCCGGACGCGCTTCGTAGAAAAGATTCGCCACGGGTTGACGCGAGTCTTCACGGATTAACAGATCAAGAAGATTTATCCGTGAGAATCCGTGCAAATCCGTGGCCCAAAAATCAGGAGTCATCTATGGAAGTCATACTGAAAGAAGATGTAGCCAAGCTGGGCTCGCGCGGCGACGTGGTGAAAGTCGCCGAGGGCTACGGCCGCAATTACCTTTTGCCTCGCAAGCTGGCCATTCAGGCGACCGCCAGCAACAAGCAAGTCATCGATCAGATGAAGGCTGCTGCTGTCCGCCGTTCTGCCAAGGAAAAGGCCCAGGCGGAGGAGCTTTCCAAGCAATTCGACGGACTTTCGGTTTCGTTCCAGCGAAAGGCTGGCGAACACGATCAGCTCTTCGGCTCGGTCACGGCCACTGACCTTGCCGATGCCCTCGAAAAGAAGGGGTTCAATGTCGATCGCCGCAAAATTCAGCTTCACGAGGCACTGCGCACCTTGGGCGAGTTCACCGTTCCTATCAAGCTGCACAAGGATGTGACCACGCACTTGAAAGTGATGATCGAGAAGGAAGCGGCAGAATAAGTTGGACATCAGGGCGTTGGCACGCTCGTGTGCCTCGTGCGAAAGTCCCATCACCGCTAGGCGAACAGACGGCGCAAGCTTGTGCTATCGCCTGATTTCGCCATTTACAAAAACCTAGCTCAACAACAACCGCTCGACGGATTCCAGCCCCAAGTCTCGGTATGGGACGGTTACAATGTGGTACCGCTGATGTTGGGGCGAGGCTGGTCGATGAAGTTGATGTCAAAGTCGCTCACCGTTCCCGTTTTCCTCGCGGTGTTCGTTGCCAGCATCGCCGCGGTGTCGGTTCCCCAATATCGGTTCCTTAATCCGGGCAACTATCCGGGCGCGTTCGAAACATTTCCCAACGGCGTCAGCTCTACCGAAATCTCGGGCTACTATTTGCAGCCTGGAGGTGGCACCTACGGCTATCTTCAGACGTCGAAGGGGTTCGTCACCGCCCAGCCCGTCGGGAGCGCAAGTTCATACCTGGGGGGAATCAATCTGTCCGGTTTGGCAGTGGGCGGGTTCTGTCAGGGGTCCCATTGTGACGGGGCACCGTTTGCCGCGCATGGGTTACACTTACGATTCCACCACCGGGTCAACCACGACCATTGACTACCCGGGTGCGATGTCGACGGCGGCCTACGGCATTAGCAGCGCGGGCCAGATCGTAGGGGGCTTCTGCCCGACCGATCCGGTATGCCCAAGGGACTTGTTCTACGTCGCGCGCCACGGTTTCCTCGACAACAACGGCGTCTTCACCCAATTAGACTTTCCTGGGTCCGAAGGCACGACCGCGTTCGGAATCAACAAGGCTGGAACAATTATCGGTGAATACGAGACAAGGCTGTTGAACCACAGTTTTATCTACCAAAACGGAGTCTACACCGATTTGAACTACCCAGGAGCGAACTGGACCATAGCGACTGGAATTAACGACCTGGGAGTCGTGGTGGGCCACTATCAGGACACTCTAGGCAACGAGAATGGATTCATGTATTGCAAAGGACAGTGGGCGCAGATCTTCGTGAAGCCCGGATACCCCGGCTTGATGGGCGGTATTAATAACGCTAACGACTTGGTGGGCAATTGGTTCAACTCAAGCGGCGCGGTGCCATTCCTCGCAGTCACGAAGCCTTAGCTGGCCGCGATCCGCTCCATGCCCGAAGTGCTCGCGGTTTTTCCTTGGGCCGGGACGAATCGGGCAACTCACTCAGGAAACTGCACGACACCTCTGAGGTCAATTGGCGTAACATCGCGATTGCACTCATAACCGCGTCGGAGATTTAGAATCGTGGCTGGCCCCCCGGGAGGTTAGTCTTTGTTCGTCGCAGCGCTTATCGTTTGCTTGATCTCAGCGGGCATTCTGAACATTCTTCGTTTTCGGATGAAGTTCCGCCTTATGGCTGTAGGCCTTTCGGTGGAATGGTTCATGGCGCAATGGGACAACCCTAGGATGTGGCGAACGTACCTCAGTGAAGCACCCGCTAGACAATGGCCCATTTGGCACTTCTACGCGTATCGGTTGTTTCTGGTTTGTTTCGTGATTGCGGGGGGTGTCGTCGTGCTTAACATCGACAAACTCGGTGTGACATTTGGGCGGTGACGCCGCTCATAGTTGGCGATAAATCCCCTTTACGCTCATTGACTCGGTGTGGGCCGAAATCGTTTTCGATAAGTCAACCCGCAGAGCGCGATACCCCCAATGAAAGCTACGGCGTACGAAGCCGAATGCGCCCACCGATCTGCCATGAAGCGGTAGCGCATCTCTGGTGAATCCGTGAACGACAGCCAGTCGGTAGCTAATACGCCGTGCCGAGCAAGCAGGTATCCGGTGATGCCGGAGAGAATGGCACAGGCCGCCATTGATGCAAGCAACCACACGATACTCGAGAGAAGTTCCCACGCTCTCAGCGTCGGGCGAGAACCAGCGCGTGCGGCGAGGATCAACGGCACAGAGAAGAACGCTCCGACCCACCACGTTGCAACGATCCCCCACCCTATACCGAGCAGGGTCGGAGACTGCGTGTGAAAGATAGGCGGATGAAAAATGGTGAAGTACTCAATGCAGATTCGAGCTGTGATCTGATCGTGAATGATACCGTACACAATCGCTGCCACGACACACAAAACAGCTATCTTAAGGGCTTCCATGCCGATGAAGCGATTCTACCGCGTCGAATACCCACCTCAGTTGACGCAAAATCCCCATTACGCTCATTGAGGTCAATGAGTGCTATCGCCTGTTCTCGTCAGTTAACCTCCTGCCATAGAATAACCGCATGAAAACGGGAGACATTGTGAAGCTGACGGGTATTCCTCCAAATCTCAAGGATGCGGAAGACCTGCCGACTCGAACATTGTTCGAAAAGTGCTTGGGACAATTGTTCGTGGTCGCCGGAGTGGACTCGGTTGACGGTGTGTCGACTCCTTTGGCGAAGCTAGACGTTAGTCACGTCGTTGGGGTGGACCCTTGGAAGCACACGATCTGGGTGGAACCGGAATATCTCCAGTCCGTTGATCCCTATCGCGTGTTTGTTGTGCTTGATCGGGAGTACGGTGAACGTCTTTCCCAACTGGTTGGTCAAGCACCAGTTTGGATTGTTGACACCCCGACGAATCGTCTTGAGGCACAGAAAATATGGGCTGCCGATTCGAATCGTAGCCACTTGAACGGCGTAACCACGTTCAAGACAGAGGGCGACGGTTCAGCGGAAGAGGCGCTCATTAAGGGTTAGACACCATTGGCGATCACCACGGCATCTACTCCGCAAATCCGCCCTACACGGTGGTTGAAGTGATCGGGACGGGCATAAGCGACAGACTAAGAAACAAGTTTTCTCAATTCGGCTTCAACCAATTCGAGTCAACACCGCAAGGTTTCTGCGCGATCCGTCCACTGCCGAGTGACTATTCCCCTGATCGTTGGCGATAAATCTCTATTACACTCATCGACCCTGACCCGCAGTTTTGAGTCGCAAGCTGCACAAGGATGTGACCACGCACTTAAAAGTGGTGATCGAGAAGGAAGCGGCAGAATAGGTTACGATGGGAAGGGCGACAACGTCCGCCCCACCTTCATGCCTCTTAACCTTCCTCCCTGCAACTGTTTGCCGCCATTCATTCCCGTCCCAAAATGCCTCAAACCCCCTATAATTCTGCTCACGGTTCTCATCCTGAAACGTCCATAGCTATGCGACCGGGAACGATAGCGAAGGCACCCGGAGCAGCCGAGGACAGAGACACACAATATGCCGGCCGACGCGTTGGCGGTACCATTTACGGTTGGCGCCAGTTCCCATCGGGAACAGAACCCCAGGGGAGAACGTAGCAGGGCCCAGAATTCCCCGTCTCGGGACCTTATGGCCGAACGAAGTCTAGGCCGTATCGATGACACGGTGCTGGTTCGTGAAGCGCAACGCGGCAATCGCGGCGCCTTCGAAGAACTGGTGCGCCATTACGACCAGGCCGTCCTCCGCCTGGCTATGCACCTGACCGGCTCCGAGGCCGAAGCCCAGGATATCTATCAGGAAGCGTTCCTGAAGGCCTATAAAAGCGTCGGCAATTTTCGCTTCGAATGCTCCTTCTACACCTGGATTTATCGGATCGTCACCAACCTTTGCCTCGATCATCTGCGAAAAAAGCAGGTGCGGAAGGAAGACGCGCCGGTCGCGACCGACTCCAGCGGCGAAACCTACGACGTACTCGAGCAGGTCGCCGATATCCGGGCCGGAGCGAATCCGGAGCGCGACCTGATGCGGCGCGAACTGGGCACACGGATTTCGAGCGCTCTCGAGAAACTGACGCCGCGGGAACGCATGGTATTTGAACTGAAGCACTATCACGGACTAAAGTTACGGACCGTGGGCGAAGTACTGAATACGACTGAAGAGACCGCCAAGAACACGCTGTTCCGCGCTACACAAAAACTGCGCGGCGCCTTGGCTGATATGAGATGAACGTGGGGACAGCCGCTCTCGGCTGTCCAAGCGGAGCGAAGCTCGGCGGAGATTGAAGGATGCAATTATGAAATGTGATTGGGTTAAAGAAAACATTCAGCTCTATGTCTACAACGAGCTGCCCGACGATGCCCGCTTTGAGTTGGAGCAGCATCTGGCCCGCTGCGTTGATTGCACAGCTGAACTCAAGACGACGCGCAAGTTCCATGCTGTGCTTTCCGAGCTTCCCGTCGAAGAGCCGTCGCCAAACCTGGTGGCTTCCTCTCGAATGCGGTTGCAGGAAGCTCTGGAGACAACCAAGCAAGGCAATTTTTGGACCCGTCTGATCTTCGATCCCGCCATGTGGCTCCGTCAGATGCGCTTTTCGCCGGCTCTGGCAGCGGTTCTTCTTATCGTCGGATTTGCCGGTGGCATTGGAGCAACTTATAAGATCCTCCGCAACGGCGGCACAAGCGTAGGCCCAATCGCCCTGACCACAGCGCCAGCCCCGGCCGAATCTTCCATCACCGGTATCCAGTCCATTACGCAAGAGCCCGGATCGAATCAGGTCACAATCAAATACAACACAGTCTCGACGCAGGAAACACAGGGTTCGCTGAACGATCAGCGCATTCAGCAGTTGCTTTTATTTGCCGCGCGAAACAACTACAACTCCGGAGTTCGCATGGATTCGGTGGATCTGTTGACTCAGCAACCGAATGACACTCACGTCCGCGAGGCTTTGATTTACGCGCTGCGGTACGACTCGAATCCCGGGGTCCGGCTCAAAGCCCTCGACGGATTGGGCGCCTATGTAAAGAGCGATCCTCGCGTGCGCGATACCGTTCTCGAAGCGCTTATGAACGACGGTAATCCCGGAGTTCGCACCGAAGCTCTTCATCTGCTTGAGCCCGTGCGGGCCGATAGCAGTGTGCGCGCAGTTCTGCAGCGCCTGGCTGAGAACGATCAGAATCAGTACATCAAAGGTCAGGCCCGCAACATGATCGCGCAACTGCCCGAGTTCGACTAGTCTATGTAGCCGCGGGCGTCTCGCCCGTGCAGATTTTGTACCGCCGGCGTCTCGCCGGCTGTCGCCAGGGCATTCTGCCCTTGGGTTTGGGACAAGTTTGGTGTGGGCGCGGATTTCTCCGCGCGGTGAGGATGAGAAATGGATGGTGAATGTTGAAGCATATCTCCAAATTCGTTGCGGTGCTGCTGTTGCTTCTGCCTCTGGCCATGGCGCAACAGACCCGCGTGTATGGGGACGGGGGAAATTGGACGCAGGAGATCACCGGATCTCTTGCCGCAGTAAAGAATCTGAGAGTAAAAGTCGATGTTGGTTCGGTGCGCGTGAATGGCGGCGGGCCGCAAGGCATTAACTACGAAGTTCGTATCACTCCTACAGTTCATCAGAGAACAAGGCGCGCCGGGACTTCGACAACTACAAAATCAGCGCTTACGTCCGCGGCGACACCGCCTGGATCGTAGGCGATTGGCAGGGCGGCAAGCCGCACCGTTTTTCCGGCGAATTCAATATCAGTGTTCCGCGTGAAATGGAAGAAGTGAAGGTTGAGACCGATGGTGGCAGCGTTTCCACCATGGGCGTGACCGGCCGCGTCGGCGCCGAAAGCGGTGGCGGCAACATTCGCCTGGACGACATCGGCGGCCCCGCCAATGCCGAAACTGGCGGCGGCAGCATCGATGTTGGCAACGTCGCCTCCGATGTCAGCCTCCACACCGGCGGCGGATCGATCAAGATTAACTCCGCCAAGGGAAAGATCGTCGCCGAAAGCGGCGGCGGCAGCGTGATGGTCGTTTCCGGCGGGCAAGACGCGGAACTCGAGACCGGCGGCGGCAGCATCCAGGTCGAACGTTGCAGTGGACGCGTAAAGGCCTCCACCGGCGGCGGCTCGATCGATCTGGGCGATGTCGGTGGGCCGGCAGAAATTTCAACTGGCGGCGGCAGCATTCGCTTGAACTCCGCAAAGGGCCCAGTCCGGGCTGAGACTGGCGGCGGATCCATCGAGTTGATGGGTGTGCCTTCCGCGCGCGCCGAAACCGGCGCTGGAGGCATCGAGGCCAAATTCATTTCTGCGAACGGCGAGCGCAATGACTCTGTCCTCGAAACCTCCGCCGGTGACATCACCGTTTACCTCGCGTCTAACGTAAGTCTGAGCGTGCGGGCCTCGATTGAGGTCGCCAACGGCCACAACATTCGCACCGATTTTCCGGAGATCAAGGTGACCACGGAAGGCGGCGATTATGGACCGAAAACCGTGACCGCCGAAGGAAGCGTGAACGGCGGTGGCCCGGTGCTGAAGATCCGCACCACGACCGGCGACATTACGATCCGCCGCGCCAATCGCTAACAATATCGGGGAGAAATGACATGCGAAAACTAATCCTGATTGCCCTAATGATTCTGCCCCTTGCAGCCTTTGCCGAAAAGGGACGCTTCGGTCCGAATGATGTGTTCGGTTACTCGAGCGAAGACTGGGGCGGCGGCTCTTACCTGGGTGTCGATACGCGCGACATCACTCCTGACCGCCTTGGCCCTCTCCATCTCAAGGAAGAGCATGGCGTTGAAGTGACCATGGTGGATCAGGATGCTCCAGCCGGAAAGGCCGGACTCAAGGAGCAGGACGTCATCCTGACGCTGAACGGCGAGAAGGTGGAAAGTGTCGAGCAGTTGCGTCGCATGATCCGCGAAACCCCGCCCGGACGCGTTGTAACCCTCGGCATCAGCCGCAACGGCCAGACCATGTCCCTGAAGGTCCCGCTTGGGGACCGCAAGGAGAGCTACGCCTGGAATGGGAAGATGAAAGACTTCCATTTCGAAATGCCGCAGATTCCTCCCATCCCCGATATCGACGTGCCGGTTTCCATCGTCGTTGTTCACTCCTCGGCTCGCAGCGGCCTGATGGTCGAAAATCTCACTCCGCAACTTGGTGATTTCTTCGGCGTCAAGAACGGCCAGGGAGTTCTCGTTCGTTCCGTCGAGAAAGGCAGCCGCGCCGATAAGGCTGGACTCCGCGCTGGAGATGTAATTACCAAGATCAATGGTGAATTCGTTCATGACAGCAGCGACTTCTCTCATGCCCTCCGCGCGCGCAAGGACAACACAGCCTCTATCAGCATTCTGCGCGACAAGAAAGAACTAACCATTACCATCACCCTTCCCGAGCGCAAGCAATCCAACGGCTGGTGGCAGACCCTGGATATGCCGGAGATGGATGCCCAAACCCGCGAGGCGTTGAGCCATCTGCAGTCCGATATGGCGCGCATGAAACCGGAGATGGAGCAGGCCCTCAACCGCCAACTGAAACTCGCCAAGCCCGAGATGGAACGCCAGACAAGAGAGCTGGCCCGTCATAGGGAAGAGTTGCAGAAGCAGATGCGCGATCTTCAGCGGCAACTACACGATCATCAGCGGGAAATCGAGTGGGAACTTCGAGATAGCCTGCGCAAGGAAAACGAGTTCTAGAATATTGGCCCAGTCAGTCCGGCCGCATGGGCTAGTTTCCGCGACGAATCGGGCGCCAGGCACACGCGGTTTCGTCCCGCCTGCTTGGCCGCATACAGGCCGGCATCTGCCGCTTTCACTAATTCATCTCGAGTCGTGCCATGTTCCGGATAATTTGCCGTGCCGGCGCTGATCGTAACCGGCCGCGGAACCCCAGGGAATTGCCAGGTCTCGACCATCCGTCGCAGCTTTTCCGCCACCGCCAACGAATGCTGTGGCGTCGTCTGCGCCAGCAGAATGGCAAACTCTTCGCCGCCATAGCGGCAGACAACATCGATTTTCCGCAATTGCTGGTGGAATAACGATGACACCTGCCGCAAGACTTCGTCTCCTAGCAAATGTCCGAACTCATCATTCAGGCGCTTGAATTGATCGAGATCGATCATGATCACGCCCATGCCGACGTTGAAACGCCGCGCCCGCTCCATCTCTTCCGCAATTCGCAGCTCAAAAAAGCGCCGGTTGAAGATTCCCGTCAGCCCATCCAGATAAGCCAACTGCTTGACCCGTTCTACATAATGCGCATTCTGGATCGCCGTGGCGCAAATGTCAGCCATTGACTCGAGTGGCTGCGTGTCATTGGGATTGAACGCACCAATCTGGTCGCTCTCCAGCACCAGCACGCCGAGGGTCTGGCCGAACGACACCAGCGGAATGCACATCCGCGAACCAGTCTCCTTATACAGCCCCGCTTCACGGCAGCTCTTTGTATTGTTTTCGAGTAGCGTGCTCGCCGATGCCAGTGCCCGGCCCCACGGCCCGGCTCCGGCAGGCATTCGCCCACCCTCGGAAAAATTCGGCGTCAGCTTGCCATGACTCGCTCGCAAGGCCAGGTCGTCTTCGTCCTTCAATAGCACTGAAACCTGTGCCAGCTGAAAGGCTTCCTGGATCAGCAGGCAGACCTTCGATAAGAGCTCCTTCAGATCGAGCACCGCCGTCGTCTGTTGCGCAATCGCGTTGATGGCTTCGAGTTGCGATGCCCGGCGTCTCTCCAGCGAATACAGCCGCGCATTTTGCAGCGCCATCGACGCCTGCGTCGAGAACAGCGTCAGCATGTCCACTGTTTCGGAATCGAAGTGGTTCAGGTTCGCGCTTTGGCAATCGAGCACTCCCACCACTTGGTCCCGCACCATGAGTGGAACGGCGAGTTCCGACCTCGTCGCCTTTGCCGATTCGATGTATCTCTCGTCTTTGCTGACGTCGGGTGTATAGATGGGCCTCTTCAGCAGCGCCGCGGCTCCGGTAATCCCTTTTCCTAATGGCAATCTGGCCTTGTCGCGATCCGCATCCCACCCCACCTGTCGGCGCACATACAACTCCTGCGTCTCTTTCTCCAGCAACAAGATGGCGACATTTTCGAGGTGGAAGTAATCCCGCGCAATCAACAGGATTTGTTGCAGGACTTCATCCAGGTCAAACGTCGACAGCACCGCCTGGCTGGCGTCGTAAAGGATGGCGATTTTTTGCATGGGTGCGCTGGCGAAATTCTAACTGGCTTGCGGTCACTTACCGAAGTTCCGAAAGTAACCACAAAATGTCGCTGTATTTGTCATTCCGAGTAGTCCCGCTAACCTGCCCTGAGCGCCGTCGAAGGTAGGAATCTGTCTTTGGGTTTTTTCGCGCCCTTGGCGACCTTATGTGCTCTTTGGCGGTTACCTTTTCAGCCAGCTTGCCTGTGTCATTCCGAGGAGCGCAGTGACCAGGAATCTGCTTTTTCCCGCGTCGGGGGAAGTCATTCAGGCCGTTAAGATCCTCAACACTCTACTTCTCCACCGTGAAAACCACCGAGCCTATCGGGCTGATGACCGGCGAATTTCCGGCTGAGTTCCCCGTGGGAAGCCCCGCCTGCACCGTCGCCACATCCCCCACGCTGGCGTAGGCGTACAGAATGTGCCTTCCCGTGGTCAGCGTGGGCAACTTGATCTTCGCGCCCGAGGTCTGGGTTCCGGGCTGCGGGATCAGAGTCACCGGTGTCCAATTGCCCTGCCACCCGTCAACCTGGTAGAACGCATGCCGCGGAACCAGGTCTTGGAACGTGCTGCCAAACTCGCTGGTGGCGGCAATGATGAAGCTCGGCTGAGTATTCCGTGTGCGGAAGATAGGCTTGGTCGCAATGGTCTGGCTGTCGCTCACCCCGGAATTAACTACGGCAATGGGGACCGAGAGGCCGCCGGTCAAATCACTGGTCGGAAAGAACAGATTGGTGTAGCTGTACCCGCCTGCCGCCAGCAGTCCCCAACTCA
>Ga0209168_10001265_pt1 | contig 20415 bp, 36 predicted proteins | sample Coa_R1_FD_187156 | JGI IMG/M metagenome (GOLD analysis project Ga0209168, IMG submission 187156) | Surface soil microbial communities from Centralia Pennsylvania, which are recovering from an underground coalmine fire - Coalmine... | ecosystem: Environmental > Terrestrial > Soil > Unclassified ...
CGTGACGATGGAGGCGGCGTTGATCACGCCGATCGCGTTGGAGGAAGGGCAGCGGTTCGCGGTGCGGGAAGGCGGGCGGACGGTGGGGGCGGGGGTCGTCGCCAAGATCCTCGAGTAGGTCCCGGCCGACGTGATAGGACCTGTCCCCGCGACGACGCGGGCGGGCGATCGTACAGCGGGGGCAAAGGAGCGGGGGATGGCACAGAAGATCCGGATCAAGCTCAAGGCGTATGACCACAAAGTCCTCGATCAGTCCGCGGAAAAGATCGTGGACACGGTCAGGCGGACCGGCGCGCGCATTTCCGGCCCGGTGCCGCTGCCGACGGATCGGAACGTGTACTGTGTCATCCGCTCACCGCACATCGACAAGGAGTCCATGGAACACTTCGAGCTGCGGACGCACAAGCGTCTGATCGATATTCTCGAGCCGACCCCGAAGACGGTGGACGCGCTGATGCACCTCGATCTGCCGGCGGGTGTGGACATCGAGATCAAGCTGTAACCTGAGATTGTCGTCGTGAGGAGTGGGGTGCGATGCCGGCCATCCTAGGCAAAAAGCTCGGAATGACCCAGATCTTCGACGAGGCGGGCAACATGGTGCCGGTGACGATCGTCGAGGCCGGCCCCTGCGTCGTCGTGGGCCTGCGCACACCCGAGCGTGAGGGGTACGCGGCGGTGCAGCTCGGGTTCGGCGCGGTCAAAGAGGGCCGCGCGACCAAGCCGTACAAGGGCGTGTTTGCCAAGCGGGGCCTGCAACCCACCCGTGTGATCCGGGAGGTCCGGACGTCCAAGGACGAGACGTTTGAGGTCGGACAGGCGCTTCGGGCGGACGTGTTCAACGGCGGCGATCGGGTGGACATCGTCGGCGTGAGCAAGGGCAAGGGGTTCGCCGGCGCGATGAAGCGTCACAACTTCGGCGGCCAGCGGGACTCGCACGGCAACAGCTTGATGCACCGCGCGGTCGGCAGCATCGGGTCGAGCAGCATCGCTCGCGTGTTCAAGGGCAAGCGGATGCCCGGACGCCTCGGCGGCGCGCGGACAACGGTGCGAGGACTGCGCGTCGTGTCGGTGGATTTGGAGCGCAACGTCCTGCTAATCCGGGGCGCGGTGCCGGGGCCGCGGGGCTCGATCGTGCTGGTCCGCGGGGCCGGGGGAGCGCGCGCATGAGCACGGCGACGGTGTACGATGCGGGCGGTAAGCGGGTCGGCGAGATGGAACTCGCCGCCGGCGTCTTTGGCGTGACGCCGCACACGGCGGTCCTGCACGAGGTGGTCACCTGGCAGCTTGCCGGACGCCGGCGGGGGACCCACTCCACGCTGACCCGCGGCGAGGTGGATCGGAGCACGCGCAAGATCTATCGGCAGAAGGGGACGGGACGGGCGCGGCACGGTGGGCGAGGCGCGCCGGTGTTCGTCGGCGGCGGCATCGCATTCGGGCCGCATCCCCGGAACTATACGTACAGTGTGCCGAAAAAGGTGCGGCGCCTCGCGATCCGGTCCGCGCTGTCGGCCAAGGCCGCCGAGGGACGGATCGCCGTGCTGGAACGGCTCGACCTCGAACAACCGAAGACGAGCGTGCTGGCCCGGCTGCTGCGCGCGGTCGACGCCGAGGGGAAGGTGCTGCTCGTGACGGCGGCTCCCAACGCGATCGTCGCCCGGTCCGCGGCCAACCTGCGGGGGTTGTGGGTGCTCCCGGCCACGAGCCTGAACGTGCACGCGATTCTCACCGCGGACCGGGTCCTGATCACCCGGGCCGCGCTGGACCGGATCGTGGAGGTGCTGGCATGAACGACCCCCGTGAGGTGATCCGCCGGCCGATCGTCACCGAGAAGAGTATGCGTGGGACGACGATCAGCAAGTACACATTCGAAGTGGACGGCGGATCGCCCAAACCGGTGATCCGGGACGCGGTCGAGCGGTTGTTCCAGGTCCACGTGACCAAGGTGAACGTGATTCGCATCCGCGGCAGGCAGCGGCGGCGCGGCCAGCACTACTATCACGAAGCCGGGTACCGGAAGGCGATCGTGACGCTGGCGGGCGGGGACAAGATCGACCTCGAGAAGCTGACGTGACGGGACGGCGGGACGCAACCCGCGGCGGATGCGCGGGACGTCGGCGAGCGGAGGCCTAGAGCATGGGCATCAAAAAGTTCAAGCCGGTGACACCGGGGCAGCGCTTCAAGACCGGGCCCACCTTTGACGAGATCACGAAGACGACGCCCGAGCGCGCGCTCGTGACGCCGTTGTCGTCGCGCGCCGGTCGCAACGCCCAGGGCAAGGTGACCGTGCGTCACCGGGGCGGCGGGCACAAGCGGGCGTACCGCGTCATCGACTTCAAGCGCAACAAGGACGGGGTCGCGGCGCGGGTCGCCAGCATCGAGTACGACCCGAACCGGTCAGCGCGGATCGCGCTGGTGCACTACGCCGATGGAGAGAAACGGTACATCCTGGCACCGGTCGGGCTCGGGGTCGGCGACGTCATCGCGTCCGGCCCGGAGGCGGAGATCAAGCCCGGCAACGCGCTCCCGCTGCGGGCGATCCCGGTGGGGTCGACCGTGCACAACGTGGAGTTGCAGATCGGGCGAGGCGGCCAGCTCGTGCGGAGCGCGGGCAGCTCCGCACAGCTGATGGCGAAAGAAGGGGACTACGCGCAGATCCGGCTGCCCTCAGGCGAGGTCCGGATGATCCATATCGACTGCCGGGCGACGATCGGCCAGGTCGGGAACCTCGAGCACGAGTCGATCAGCGTCGGCAAGGCCGGGCGGACGCGCTGGATGGGGTGGCGCCCGTCGGTGCGCGGCGTGGTCATGGACCCCAGCAGCCACCCGCACGGCGGGGGCGAAGGCAAGTCGCCGATCGGGATGCCCGGGCCGGTCACGCCCTGGGGCAAACCGACGCTCGGGTTCAAGACGCGCAAGACGAAGCCGAGCGACAAGTTCATCGTGAAGCGGAGAAAGTAGCCGTGGGCCGGGGACGCACGCCGGATGCACACCGGATGGGGAGGCGGAGGTAGATGGGCCGATCGGTAAAGAAGGGCCCGTTCGTCGACGCGCATTTGTTGGCGAAGGTCCAGACGCTCAACAAGACCCGGGAGCGCCGCGTGATCCGGACGTGGTCCCGGCGCTCGACGGTCGTGCCGGAGATGGTGGGGCATACCATCGCGGTGTACGACGGGCGGAAACACGTCCCGGTGTACGTCACCGAGAACATGGTCGGGCACAAACTCGGCGAGTTCGCAGCGACACGGACGTTCAAGAGCCACGGCGCCAGGGTGGAGAAGACGACGTCGGTGAAGCCCGCGGCGGCGCCGGCGCCGTCGGCTCCCGCGGCGGCGTCGTAGGGGGGCGGAGCATGGAAGCCAAGGCGGTGGCGCGGCACGTGCGGATCTCGCCGACGAAGGTCCGGCCGGTGATGGCGTTGATCAAGGGGAAGGGCGTCGACGACGCGTTGGCGGTCCTGCGGTTCACGCCGAACCGCGCCGCGCGGGCGGTGGCGAAGGTCGTGATGTCCGCGACGGCCAACGCGGAGCACAACCTCGAGCTGGATCGGGATACCCTGCGGGTCGCCAGGGCGTACGTGGACGGTGGGCCGAGTGTCCGCCGGATGCAGGCGCGGGCGCGGGGGCGTGCGGACGTGCTGAAGAAGCGGAGCAGCCATATCACCGTGGTGGTGGCGGACGGTGAGTAACGGTCAGCAGTGCGCTCAGGGCTCCCGGCGGACGGCGTGGGTCGGCCGTCTGGCGGGATGGGGTGCATAAGGGAGGCGCGTCGTGGGGCAGAAGATCCATCCGATCGGCCTGAGGCTCGGGATCATCAAGGATTGGGAGTCGAAGTGGTACGCCGAAAAGAATTTCCCCGACCTCATCCAGGAGGATCAGACGCTGCGCCGGCACATCAAGCAGAAGCTCGGGCGCGCGGGGATCTCCCGCATCGAGGTCGAGCGGGCGGCGAACCGGGTGCGCATCACGATTCACTCGGCCCGGCCCGGGATCATCATCGGGCGCGGTGGCACGGGGATCGACGCTCTGAAGAAAGAGCTCGAGGCCCTGACGGGTAAGCAGATTCAGCTGAACGTCCAGGAGATTCGGCGGGCGGAGCTCGAGGCGGCGCTGGTGGCGCAGAACGTGGCGAGCCAGCTCGAACGGCGGATCGCGTATCGGCGGGCGATGAAGCAGGCGGTCGCCCGCAGCCTCCGCAGCGGGGCGAAAGGGATCCGGATCGCGTGCGCCGGCCGGCTCGCCGGTGCCGAAATCGCGCGGTACGAGTGGTACCGCGACGGCCGGGTGCCGCTCCACACGCTGCGGGCGGACATTGACTTCGGGGTTGCGGAAGCGCTGACGACGTACGGGCGAATTGGGGTCAAAGTGTGGATCTACCGCGGGGACGTGTTGCCGGAGCGGCGGCGGCCCGGAGAGATCCGGGGTCGGTCGGGTGACACGACCGTGTTGCCGTCGAGGCTCCCGCGGGTGAATGTGCAGAGGAGGCAGGACGCGCATGCTGATGCCCAAGAGGGTCAAGTTTCGTAAAGCCCAGCGGGGACGGATGCGGGGCGACGCGCACGCTGGCGCGTCCGTCGCGTTCGGCGAGTTCGGACTCCAGGCACTGGGTCGGGGGCACATCACGAGCCAGCAGATCGAGGCATCCCGCCGGGCCATCACGCGGTTCATCAAGCGCGGCGGTAAGCTCTGGATCCGCGTGTTCCCGGACAAGCCGGTGACGAAGAAGCCGGCCGAGACTCGCATGGGGAGCGGCAAGGGCAACCCGGAGCTGTGGGTGGTCGTGGTCAAACCCGGTCGGCTGCTGTTCGAGCTCGCCGGCGTGACCGAGAGCGTGGCCCGGGAGGCGATGACCCTCGCCGGCCACAAGCTGCCGATCCGCACGCGGTTCGTCCAGCGTGAAGAGCTTGGGGACGGCGCGGCGGTTGGGGGAGGGGCCCAGGCATGACGTCCGTGTCGCTCCGTGACATGACGGTGGCGGAGATTCAAAAGCAGTTGCAGGAGGCGAGGCAGGAGCTGTTCACGCTGCGCCTGCAACGGGCGTCGGGCAAGCTGCAGAATCCGGCCCGGGTGCCGCGGGTCCGGCGAACCGCCGCGCGGTTGCTCACCGCGTTGCGCGAGCGCGAGGCGGCCGGGGGGAGGGCGTGATGGCGGAAGAGCTGGGGCAGGCGGGCGGCGCGGAGATCCGCGCGCGGGGCCTGCGGAAAACGCAGATCGGTCTTGTCGTCAGCGACAAGATGCAGAAGACAGTGGTCGTCGAGGTCGTCCGCCGGGGCCGGCATCCGCTGTACAAGAAGATCATCCGGCACAGTCGCCGGTTCAAGGCGCACGACGAGCAGAACGATGCGCACGTCGGCGACAAGGTGCTGATTTCGGAGACGCGCCCGCTGAGTAAGGACAAGCGGTGGCGGGTCGTCCAGGTGCTGGAGCGCGCCCGCTGAGGCGGGACCGCGGGTAGGCCACAGGGTCACGGGGGCAGGCGATGATTCAGAACTATACACGGCTCAGGGTCGCGGACAACACCGGCGCGCGCGAGATCATGTGCATCCGCGTCAAGGGTGGATCGCGGCGGCGGTACGCCGGCATCGGCGATGTGATCGTCGCGACGGTCAAACAGGCGATCCCGAACAGCCCGGTCAAGAAGGGCGAGGTCGTGCGTGCGGTCGTCGTGCGGACGACCCGGCACACCCGACGGCCGGACGGCTCGGCGATCCGGTTCGACGACAACGCCGCGGTGCTGATCAGCGACCAGAACAACCCGCGCGGCACGCGGATCTTCGGCCCGGTCGCGCGGGAGCTTCGCGAGAAGCAGTTTATGAAGATCATTTCGCTGGCCCCGGAGGTGCTGTGATGGGCGGGGCGCGGACCGCGGTGCACGTGCGGCGGGGCGACACCGTCGAGGTGACCCACGGGAAGTACCGGGGCAAGCGCGGCAAGGTGCTGCGCGTGATGCCCGCGGAGGGGCGGATCATCGTCGAGGGCGTGATGGTCGCGAAGCGCCACAGCAAACCGACCGAGCGGATGCCGGCGGGCGGGATCGTGGAGAAAGAAATGCCGTTTCCGGCCGGCAAGGCGATGCTCGTGTGTACGCGCTGCGGGCGCGCGGTGCGGTTCGGACACCAGCGGCTCGACGACGGCACCACGGTGCGCGTCTGCCGGCATTGCGGCGAGCTGATCGACAAGGCGTAGTGGCAGATCGAGGTGCATGATGGCACGGTTGCGTGAGAAGTATAAGACCGAGGTGGCCAGCGGACTCCGGCAGCGGTTCGGGTACACGAACCCGATGCAGGTGCCGAAGGTCGAGAAGGTTGTCATCAACATGCGTGTCGCGGACGCGCTCCAGGACCAGCGGCACCTCGACAAGGCGGTGGAGGAGCTCACCCTGATCAGCGGGCAGCGGCCGGTGATCACGCGCGCCCGCCGGTCGATCGCCGCGTTCAAGCTGCGCACCGGCAACCCGATCGGGTGCAAAGTCACGCTGCGCGGCGAGCGGATGTACGAGTTCCTCGACAAGCTGTTCAACATCAGCCTGCCCCGTATCAAGGACTTCAAGGGCCTGTCCAGCCGGTCGCTGGACGGGCGGGGTGGGATGAACATCGGCCTGCGGGAGCAGTTGATCTTCCCGGAGATCGAGTACGACAAGGTGGACAAGATCCGCGGCATGGACATCTCGATCGTGACGACCGCGCGGACCGACGAGGAGGCACGAGAGTTGCTGCGTCTCATGGGGCTGCCGATGCGGGAGACCGCGCAGGTCGGGGGGGCCGGGTAGATGCCGAAGAAGGCCTTGCTCATCAAGTGGCGGAAGACGCCAAAGTTCAAGGTGCGCCGATACAGCCGCTGCCGGAACTGCGGCCGGCCGCGGGCGGTGTTCCGGAAGTTCGGGCTCTGCCGGATCTGCCTGCGCACGCTGGCCCATCGGGGCGAGATCCCCGGCGTCGTCAAGGCGAGCTGGTGAGGTGACGGGAGTGGGAGTCATTACCGATCCGATCGCGGACATGCTCACGCGGATCCGCAACGCTATGATCGCCCGGCACGACTCGGTCGTGATCCCGGCGTCGCGGATGAAAGTGGAGATCGTGAAGATCCTCAAGGCGGAAGGGTTCATCGCGGACTACCATGCCGAGAAGACGACGCCTGAGGCGATCCGGATCCAGCTGCGATACGGCGAGCGCAAGCAGGGGATCATCACGGGCCTCAAGCGCGTCAGCCGGCCGGGCCTCCGCATCTACGCGCGCCGCGCGGATGTGCCGCGCATCCGCGGAGGGCTGGGGGTCGCGATCCTGTCCACCTCGCGCGGTGTGATGACCGATCGCGACGCCCGCAAGGCCGGCGTCGGCGGCGAAGTGCTGTGCTTCGTGTGGTAGCGCGGGGGAGGAGCCGGAGATGTCCCGTGTAGGCAGAATGCCGATTCCGATCCCGCAGGGGGTCGAGGTCAAGGTCACGGATGGGACGGTCAACGTATCCGGGCCGAAGGGCAAGCTGGCGCGCGTCGTGCACCCCGACATTGGGGTTGCCGTGGCGGACAACCACGTCCTGGTCTCGCGGCACAGCGACGACAAGTTCCACCGCGCGCTGCACGGTCTGACGCGCGCCCTCGTTGCGAACATGGTGCACGGGGTTACCCAGGGCTATCGGGTGGAGTTGGAGATCCAGGGGGTCGGGTACCGCGCCCAAAAGCAGGGCGCGGCGCTGGCGCTGCAGGTGGGGTTCTCACACCCCGTGGAGATCAAGCCGCCGGCCGGGGTGACGCTGGACGCGCCGCAGCCGAACCGGATCGTCGTCGGGGGCATCGACAAGGAACAGGTCGGCCAGATGGCCGCGACCATCCGCGCGCTCCGGGAGCCGGACCCGTACAAGGGCAAGGGAATCCGGTACCTCGGGGAGCGGGTCCGGCGCAAGGCGGGTAAGGCCGGCAAGGCCGTCGGCGGGGCAAAGGGGTAGCGCACCGACCAGGAACGCCCGTCGGGCTCGCGCACGAGGGCGTTGTCGGGGGGGCGACAGGGGTGGACGAATGATCAAGCACAAAGATCGTAACGAGGCGCGCCAGCGCCGGCATCTGCGAATCCGGCGGGGCGTCCGGGGTACCGCGGACCGCCCGCGGCTATCGGTGTTTCGCAGCCTCGCCCACATGTACGTGCAGATCGTCGACGACGGGGAGGGGCGGACGCTTGCGACCGCGTCGACGCTCGATCCCGAGATCCGCGCCCAGGCGGCGGCCGCCAACAAGTCGGCGGCGTGCAAGATCGTCGGGCAGCTGATCGCGCGGCGCGCGCAGGAACGCGGCGTACGCCGGGTCGTGTTCGACCGGGGCGGGTACCTCTACCACGGCCGGGTGCGTGCGGTCGCGGAGGGCGCCCGCGAGGGCGGGCTGGAGTTCTAGCCGGGAGGTCCCGGCACGCGAGGAGGCGTGAATGCCACGGACGAAGGGCAAGGGGATCAAGGGCAAGAAGGCGAGGGGCAAGGCCCGAAAGGTCGAGGCGCCTCCAGCCCACAAACCGGCCGACCTCGAATACCTGCACCGGCGCGTCAATCCGGATGCCGTGAACCTGACGTCGGAGAAGGCGATCTGGATCAACCGGGTCGCTAAGGTGACCAAGGGCGCGAAGCGGTTCAACTTCAGCGCGCTCGTCGTCGTCGGCGATGAGCACGGCCATGTGGGCGTGGGGCTCGGCAAGGCCGGGGAGGTGCCGGACGCGATCCGGAAGGGGACCGAGGACGCGAAGAAGCACCTCATGCAGGTCGCCCTGACCGGCACCACCATCCCGCACGAGATCGTGTCCGAGTACGGAGCGGCACGGGTGATGCTGCGGCCCGCGGCCAAGGGCACGGGCGTCATCGCGGGCGGCCCGGTGCGGGCCGTCCTGGAGGCGGCCGGGGTGCGCGACATTCTCACGAAGTCGCTCGGTAGCAACAACCCGATCAACCAGGCGCGCGCTACCCTGAAGGGCATGCTGGACGTTCGGCGCCCGGAGGAGGTCGCGAAGATGCGGCACCGGTCCGTGGCAGACCTGATCGGACGGAGGGCGGAGCGGTGGCAGACGGCGTAGCAATGAAGGTGCGGGTCACCCTGCGCCGGAGCCTGATCGGGCACACGGAGTCGCAGCGGCGCACCGTGTGGGCGCTCGGCCTGCGGCGCATCGGCGCGGCGCGCGTGCACACCCTCACCCCGGCGTTGCGGGGCGCGCTCCGGAAAGTCGAACATCTGGTGGCGGTGGAAGAGGTGGCGGATGGTAAACATCGGTAAGCTCAAGCCGGCGCGGGGTGCGCGCCGGCCCGGGCGTCGGATCGGCCGGGGGCACTCGTCTGGCAGCGGCAACACCGCGGGGCGCGGCCACAAGGGACAGAAGGCGCGGTCCGGAGGGCAGACCCGGCCGGGGTTCGAGGGCGGGCAGCTGCCTCTGATCAAGCGCATGCCGTACCGCCGGGGCATCCGGGGCGCGGGCAGCAACCACGTCGGCGGGGGGCCGCACGTCCGGATGGGTGAGGTGAACATCGGACGCCTGAGCGCGTTTCCGGCGGGCAGCGAGGTGACGCCCGAGACGCTCCGTGCCGCGAAACTGCTGCGAGCGGCGCAGGTCAAGATTTTGGGCGAGGGCGAACTCGACCACGCGCTGGTCGTCCGCGCGCACGCGTTCAGCGCATCGGCCCGCCGGCAGATCGAGGCGGCGGGAGGGCGCGCCGAGGTGATCGCATGATTCCCGGTCTGGCCAACATCATCCGGATCCCGGATCTCCGGCGGAAGTTCCTGTTTACCATCGGGATGCTTGCGCTGTTCCGGTTGGGATCGCACATTCCGGTGCCCGGGGTCGATGTGGCGCGGCTTCAGACCCTCTTCTCCCAGCAGGGGAACGTGTTTGGATTCATCGACCTGTTCGTGGGCGGGGCGTTGTCGCGGTTCGCGCTGTTCGCGCTCGGCGTGTTCCCGTACATCACGGCGTCGATCATCTTCAGCTTGCTCGAGGTCGTGTTCCCGCGCCTGAAGGAGATCCACCGCGAGGAGGGCGAGGCCGGCCGGCGCAAGATCGGGCAGTGGACCCTGTATCTGTCCGTGGTGCTGGCGCTGGTCCAGGGGATGGGGCAGACGATCCTGATCCGCAACCTGGGCGCGATCACGAACCCGCGTCCCCTCGTGTTCGCGGAGATTCTCATGACCCTCGTCGCCGGGACGATGGTGCTCACGTGGATGGGCTCGATCATGACCGAGTACGGGATCGGGAACGGCGTCTCCCTGATCATCTTCGCCGGGATCTGTTCGCGGCTGCCGAACCAGCTCTCGCAAACGATCGGCCTGGTCAACGTCGGCGAGGCCTCGGTCTTCCGGGCGCTCGCCGACGTCGCCGTCATCCTGGTCAGCATCGTGGCGGTCGTGCTCGTGACGCAGGCCGCCCGCAAGGTTCCGATCCAGTACGCGAAACGCATCGTCGGCCGGCGGATGGTCGGCGGCCAGACGACGCACCTTCCGATCCGCATCGCCTCGTCCGGCGTCATCCCGATCATCTTCGCGATCTCGGTGATGCAGTTCCCGTCCACGATCGCTCAGTTCTCGCGCGTCCCGTGGATTCAGACGATCGGCAATCTGCTGAACCTGAACGGGGTCCTGGGAGGGTTCTTGTACTTCGCGCTGATCATCGGGTTCACATACTTCTACACCGCGGTCAGCTTCGACCCGGAGGACGTCTCGGACAACATCAAGAAGTACGGCGGGTTCATCCCGGGCATCCGTCCGGGGAGGCCGACGACGGATTACCTCACCCGGATCCTGGAACGGCTGACCCTGGTCGGCGCCGTGTTTCTGGGGCTGATCGCCGTGGGACCGATCTTCCTGTCGCGCTTCACCGGCCAGCTCACGTTGTATCTCACCGGGACATCCTTGCTGATCGTCGTCGGCGTGGCGCTGGAGACGATGAAGCAGATCGAGGCCTATGTGTTGATGCGGCATTACGAAGGCTTTATGAAGTGACCGGGGCGGCATGGACCTGATCTTCATGGGGCCCCCGGGCGCCGGCAAGGGGACGCAGGCGGAGATTTTCCACGAGCGCCACGGGTTGCCGCATATCTCCACGGGGGACATTCTGCGACAGGGCGTCCGCGACGACACGGAGGTGGGGCGCCGGGCGTTCGCCTACATGCAGGAAGGCGACCTGGTTCCCGACGAGATCGTGGACGAGATCGTCCAGATTCGGCTTGCGGAACCCGACACCGCCGGCGGGTTCATCCTCGATGGATACCCGCGCACGCTGCCGCAGGCGGACGCCCTCGACCGGTGGCTCGCGCGCGAGGGCCGCAGTCTCGATGCGGTGGTGTGGTTCGAAATTCGCGAAGAGGTGTTGCTCCGCCGGCTGACGGGCCGGCGGGTGTGTCCCGTCTGCGGCGCGATCTACCATCTCGACTACAAGCCGCCGAGGGTCGCCGTTCGTTGCGACGTCGAGGGTGCGGAGCTGGTGCAGCGGCGAGACGATGCCCGGGCCACCGTCCTCCACCGGCTCGAGGTGTTCCACCGGTGGACCGCACCCCTGGTCGACCACTATCGCAGCCGCGGGCTGTTCCTGACGGTGAACGCGGAGCGGCCGGTCGTGGACGTCTACGACGAGATCCGTGAGTTCGTGCAGTCCCGGGCCGGCCGAACCGATTGAGGCAGATGCCGACGATGATCGCGCTCAAGTCTCCCGCGGAACTCGCCGTCATGCGGCGCGCGTGCGGCGTGGCGGCGCAGGCGCTTCGGGCGGTGGTGGACGCCGTGGTGCCGGGCATCACCACGCGCGAGCTCGACCGTGTCGCCGAGGATCGGATCCGGGCGCTCGGTGCCGTACCGGCGTTCCTCGGGTACCGGGGCTATCCCGCGAGCCTGTGCGCGTCCGTGAACGACGAGGTGGTCCACGGAATCCCGGGCCGCCGGCGCCTGCGGGAAGGGGAGATCGTGAGCGTCGACCTGGGGGCCGTGGTCGAGGGATTTCACGGGGATTGCGCCGTGACCGTCCCGGTCGGGGTGATCTCGGAGCCGGCGCGCGAACTGCTCCGGGTTACCGCGGAGTCACTCGAAGAGGGAATCCGGGCGGTGCGCGCCGGCGCACGGCTCGGCGACGTGGGCGCGGCGATCCAGCGCTACGTCGAGCGCCACGGGTTCTCGGTGGTCCGGGAGTTCGCCGGACATGGCGTCGGGCGGCGTCTCCACGAGGACCCTCAGATTCCCAACTTTGGACGGCCGGGGAGCGGGGTCGCGCTGCAGTCGGGGATGACCCTCGCGATCGAACCCATGGTGAACGCCGGGACCCATGAGGTGACCATGGATCCGGACGGGTGGACGGTCCGGACCAAGGACGGCAAGCTGTCGGCCCACTTCGAACACACGGTTGCGGTGACCGCGGAGGGGGCGGAGGTACTCACTAGACTTCCCGAGGACGCCTCGGTATAATAATTGATCGCGGGTGTTAGCGCCCAAAGGAGCGTGGATGGCAAAGAAAGACGTCATCGAAGTGGAAGGCACCGTCGTGGAGATCCTCCCGAACGCAATGTTCCGGGTGGAGTTGCCGAGTGGTCACAAGGTGCTCGCCCACATCTCGGGCAAGATGCGCATCCACTTTATCCGTATCCTTCCTGGCGACCGCGTGAAGGTGGAGCTGTCGCCGTACGACCCGACGCGTGGCCGGATTACGTACCGGTTCCGGTAGGTACCTGGTGAGATGACAAGGAGAGAACAGCGATGAAGGTCCGAGCGTCCGTGAAGCGCATGTGTGAGAAGTGTAAGATCATCAAGCGCGGCAACCGCGTCATGGTGATCTGCGAGAACCCGAAGCACAAGCAGAAGCAGGGGTAGACGCTGGGCGAGCGGCCCGGAGGCGGGGCCGCAGGGAGGGACGGATGGCGCGCATCGCAGGGGTGGATTTGCCGCGGGACAAGCGCGTGGAAGTGGCGCTGACCTACATCTACGGCATCGGGCGGAGCCGTGCCGGGGAGATTCTCCAGATCACCGGGATCGGCCCCGACACCCGCGTGCGGAACCTCACTGAGGAGGAAGTCACCCGCCTGCGTGAGGTGATCGACCGCAACTACAAGGTCGAAGGAGACCTGCGCCGCGACGTCGCCATGGACATCCGGCGGCTCGTCGAAATCGGCTGCTACCGGGGTGTGCGTCACCGCCGCGGCCTTCCCGTGCGCGGCCAGCGCACGCGAACGAACGCGCGGACCCGGAAGGGTCCAAAAAAGACCGTCGGAGCGCGCCGGGCGAAGGCGGCACCGGCCGGCGCCGCGGCGTCGTAGCGGCGGGCAGGAGACGAGGAGGACGACATGGCCACGGGCAAGCGCAGAGAGCGCAAGCACATCCCGGCGGGCATCGCGCACATCCAGTCCACGTTCAACAACACGGTGGTGACGATCAGCGATCTCCAGGGAAACGTGCTTGCCTGGGCGAGCGCCGGGACGTCCGGGTTCAAGGGCTCGCGCAAAGGCACCCCGTTTGCCGCCGGGCTGGCGGCCGAGAACGCGGCCCGCAAGGCGATGGAACACGGCCTCCGGCAGGTTGAGGTCTACGTGAAGGGCCCGGGGTCCGGTCGGGAGGCGGCGATCCGTTCGCTGCAGGCGGCCGGCCTCGAGGTGAATCTGATCAAGGACGTGACGCCGATTCCGCACAACGGGTGCCGACCGCCGAAGCGGCGGCGGGTGTAGGGGAGGAACCATGGGACGCTATCACGAGGCGGTTTGCCGGCTCTGCCGCCGTGAGGGCATGAAGCTGTACCTCAAGGGCGAGAAGTGCTACACGGACAAGTGTCCGGTGGCGAAGGACACCACGCCACCGGGGATGCACCCGCCCAGCCGGCGCAAGCCATCGGACTTCGCCGTGCGCCTCCGGGAGAAGCAGCGCCTCCGGCGGTTCTACGGTGTCTACGAGGGGCAGTTCAAGCGGTACTTCCAGGTCGCGGCCCGGGCCACGGGTGTCACCGGGACGCGTCTCCTCCAGATCCTGGAAACGCGGCTCGACAACCTCGTCTATCGGTTGGGGTTGGCCGCGAGCCGCAAGGAAGCGCGTCAGCTCGTGGCGCACGGGCACATCACCGTCGACGGCCGCAAGCTTTCGGTGCCCGCGGCGATCGTTCGGCCTGGAGCGACGGTCGCCGTCGCAGAAGGCAGCCGGAGCCTGCCGCACTTCAAGGCGCTCGCCGGGAGCGCGCCGACGCGGGGCCTGCCCGCGTGGTTGGAATACCATCCGGAGACCTTGAGCGGCCGCGTGCTGACGCTGCCGGCTCGCGAAGATATCGACGTGCCGGTGCATGAGCAGTTGATCATTGAGTACTACTCGCGGTAATCACGACAGGCCGAGGCGGCGACATGGCGTTGGACGAGCAAATGCTGGCGGCGGTACGCGCACCCCAGAGGGGGTTGACAGGCGTGTGGGAGATTACGAAACCGAAGATCGAGTATGCCGAGCTATCCGATACCTACGGCAAGTTCATCGTGGAGCCGCTCGAGCGCGGGTTCGGCGTGACGTTGGGCAATGCGCTGCGGCGGGTCCTGCTGTCCTCGATTCCGGGGGCCGCCGTGACCTCGGTGAAGATCGAGAATGTGCTCCACGAGTTCTCTACGATCCAGGGCGTCGTCGAGGATGTGACGCAGATCATCCTCAACCTCAAGGAGCTGTCGTTTAAGCTCCACAGCGACAAGCCGAAGCTGCTGCGCCTGGACGTGAAGGGGAAGAAGGATGTGACCGCGGGGGACCTGCAGCCGGACGCCGAGGTGGAGATCCTGAACCCCGACCTGCAGATCGCCACGCTCGACGGGAAGAACGCGCACCTCGTGATGGAGCTCGTCGTGGAGCGCGGCAAGGGGTACGTCCCGGCGGAGCGGCACCGGAAGAGCGAGCACGTGATCGGTGTCATCCCCGTGGACTCCGTGTTCTCGCCGATCCAGAAGGTCAACTACGGCATCGAAGACACGCGGGTCGGCCAGGCCACCGACTACGACCGGCTGGTGTTCGAAGTGTGGACCGACGGCAGCATCCGGCCGGAGGAGGCCCTGCAGGAGTCGGCGCGTCTGCTGATCGACTACTTCCGTCTGTTCGTCGGCACGACCGCCGGTGCGGAGGTTGCGGTCGGTCCGCAGGCCGACGAGACGAACAAGCTCGCGACGATGCCGATCGAGGAACTGGATCTGTCGGTGCGGCCGTACAACTGCCTGAAGCGCGCCGGGATCAATACCCTTGGCGACCTGCTCCAGCGGACCGAGGACGAGGTGGTGAACGTCAAGAACTTCGGCCGGAAGTCACTGGACGAGGTCAAAGAGAAGCTCGCGGCCCTCGGGCTGGAATTGCGCCGGAGGGGTGCCTGATGAGCCTGGGACAGAAGGGACGGCGCCTGGGACGGGACACCGGGGCGCGGCTCGCCCTGTTCCGCGGTCTGGTGTCGGCGCTCATCGTGCACGAGCGGATCGCGACCACCGAGCACAAGGCGAAGGAGACGAAGAAGATCGCCGACCGGATGATCGACCTGGCGCTCCAGAACGACCTGCACGCGCGTCGGCAGGTCGCCCGAGTGCTCCCCGATCGTGCGGTGATCAAGCGGCTGTTCTCCACCGTGGCGCCGAGGTATCAGAAGGGGCGTGGCGGGTACACCCGGGTGATCCGGACGGCGCCGCGGCGCGGCGACGCAGCGCCGATGGCCCTCCTCGAGTTGGTCAAGTAACGTCCGCCCACCGGACGCCGCGACGGGCCCCGGCGGGCCTGCGACCATGATAGACGTTGCCCCCGCGCTCATCCGGGTTCGGGGGCTTCATCACACGTACCACGCCGGGTCCAGCGAGCCGGTCCTGGCGCTCCGGGGGATCGACCTCGAGGTGCGTCGCGGCGAGTGCGTCGCCGTCGTTGGCGGCAACGGCTCGGGGAAGAGCACGCTCGCCAAGCACCTGAACGCGCTGCTGTTGCCGACCGCCGGGGAGGTCGTGGTGGACGGTCTCGACACGCGCGACCACGACGCCGTCTGGGCGGTCCGCCAGCGTGTCGGCATGATCTTCGAGCACCCGGACGATCAGCTGGTCGCGGCGGTGGTCGAGGAAGACGTCGCGTTCGGCTGCGAGAACCTCGGGCTCCCGTCCGCCGAGATCCGCTCGCGCGTCGACGCGGCGCTGCGCGTGGTCGGGCTCGCCGCACTCCGCCGCCGGCCGCCGCACCTCCTGTCGGGCGGCCAGAAACAGCGGGTTGCGATCGCCGGGATCCTCGCGATGCGTCCGCGGTGCCTCGTCTTGGACGAAGCCACCTCGATGCTGGACCCCTCTGGGCAGCGCGAGGTCATGGACACCGTGCTGCGTCTCCGGCGCGACGAAGGGCTCACGCTCGTCCTGATCACCCATGCCATGGAAGAGGCCGCGCTGGCCGACCGGATCGTGGTCCTCGCCGAGGGCCGCATCGCGCTCTCCGGGACGCCTGCGGAGGTCTTCGCGCGGGAAGACCTGCTGCACGACCTCCGGCTCGAACCGCCACAGATCGTGCTGCTCGGGCGCCGCCTCGCCGAGGCGGGGCTGCCGCTGCCGCCGGGCCTGCTCACGGCCGAACAGCTAGCGGACGCGGTGGCCGCCCTTCGCGGTGGCCCGGCGGGGGCCGCGTGATCCGCTGCGAGCGGCTGACCCACGTGTACCAGCGCGGTTCGCCGTTCGCGGCGACCGCGCTCGACGATGTGTCGCTGGAGATCCGGGCGGGCGAGATCGTGGGCATTATCGGTGCCACCGGCTCGGGCAAGTCCACCTTGGTCCAACACTTCAACGGCCTGCTCCGGCCGACCACCGGGCGCGTGTACCTCGACGACGTGGATATTCACGCCCGGGAGGTCGATCGACGGCGGGTGCGGCAGCAGATCGGCCTGCTGTTCCAGTATCCCGAGTACCAGTTGTTCGAGGAGACCGTGACCGCGGACGTGGGGTTCGCGCCGCGGAACCTCGGGCTCGGGCCGGACGACGTCCACGAGCGGACGCGTCGCGCGCTGGAGCACGTCGGGCTCGACCCGGACGTGTTCGGTCCGCGCTCGCCGTTCGCGCTGAGCAACGGGGAGATGCGGCGCGTGGCGATCGCCGGGTTGCTCGCGATGGAGCCGCGCATGCTGATCCTGGACGAGCCTACGGCGGGTCTGGATCCGCGCGGGCGCCAGGAGATCTTGGACCACATCGTCCGGCTGCGCGACGCCCGCGGGCTCACGATCGTGCTGATCACGCACAGCATGGATGCGGTCGCGCGGCTGTGCGCGCGTTTGGTCGTCATGGACCGGGGTCGCCTTGTCGCCGACGGTCCCGTCCGCGAGGTGTTCGCCGATCCCGCGCGGCTCGCCGCGCTCGGGCTTGGGCTGCCACAGGTCGCGGTGTGCGCCCGGTTGCTGCGGGAGCGAGGGCTGCCGGTGCGGCCCGACGTGCTCACGGTCGATGAAGCGCGCGCGGCGATTCTCGACGCGCTCGCGGGGCGATAGCCGTGGATCTGCTGCGCGGGCTGATGCTGGGTCAGTACGTGCCGGTGGACTCGCCGATCCACCGGCTCGATCCGCGAACGAAGATCCTCGGCACGTTGTGGCTCGTCCTCATCGTGTTCGGGATCCGATCGCTCGGCGGGCTCGTCGTGCTCACGGCATTCCTCGCCGCGGTCTTGCTCGTCGGCCGCATCCCTCCAGGGTACACGTTGCGCGGGCTCCGGCCGGTGTTCTGGCTGGTCGGTCTCGCCGTGATCTTCCAGGTGTTGTTCGGTGACAGCGGCGGCCACGTGCTGGTGGGGCGCGGACCGCTCGTCATCACGCGGGAGAACCTCGTCGTGGGGGCGTTCTACGGCTACCGGCTGATCCTGCTCGTCGCGGCCACGACGCTCATGACGTTTACGACGTCGTCGGTTGAACTGACCGACGGTCTGGAGCGATTGCTCCGGCCGTTCCGGCGCGTGGGCGTGCCCGCGCACGAGCTCGCGCTGATGATGACGATCGCGCTCCGGTTCATCCCGACGCTGCTCGAGGAGACCGACAAGATCATGAAGGCACAGATGGCACGCGGCGCCGAGTTCGCCAGCGGCAACCTGGTCCGGCGTGCGCGCGCGTTGGTGCCGCTCCTCGTCCCGTTGTTCGTCAGCGCGTTCCGCCGGGCCGACGCGCTCGCGCTCGCCATGGAGGCGCGCTGCTATCGGGGCGGCGAACACCGCACGCGCATGAAGGAGTTGCACCTGGCCGCGCGCGACGGCATCGCGGCGGGGGTGCTGGTGGTGGTCTCTGCCGCCGTCCTCCTGCCGCCCTCGCTGTGGCGGGCGTGGTAAGCGTGCGCACGAGGAGGCGGGCGTGCGGACGCTGAAGCTGGTCGTGGAGTACGACGGCACCGGCTACTGCGGATGGCAGCGGCAGCAGGGGAGCGCCGCCGCTGGGGCGCCGTCGGTGCAGGCGACGCTCGAAGCGGCCGTGGCCGAAGTGGCGGGCGAGCCCGTGGCCGTGGTCGGCGCCGGCCGCACCGACGCCGGCGTGCATGCGTGCGGCCAGGTCGTGAGCCTCGCGACGACGAGCCGGATCCCGGCGTCGCGGTTCCCCGCGGCGTTGAACGGGCACCTGCCGCCGGACCTGCGCGTGCTCGAGGCGCGGGACGCCCCCGACGGGTTCCACGCGCGGTACGATGCGGTCGCGCGTACGTACCGGTACGCGATCCTGAACCGCGCGGCGCCCTCCGCGTTGTTGCGCGATCGCGCATATCACATGCCCGAACCGCTGGAGTTGATGGCGATGCGCCGCGCGCTCGCCCCGTTCACCGGACGGCACGACTTCGCCGCCTACCACGGCGTTGGGAGCGATCCCAAGACGACGATCTGCACCGTGCGCGAGGCGTCCTGGGAGCGGTCCGGCGACCGGCTCACGCTGACGATTACCGCGGACCGCTTCCTCCGTCACATGGTCAGGATGCTGGTTGGGACGCTGGTCCGCGTCGGCCGCGGCCGGCTTGATGCCGACGCGCCCATCGCGCTGCTCGCCGATCGGGACAACCAGCGCACGGGACCGACCGCACCGGCGCACGGGCTGTATCTCGTGCGGGTGGACTATCCGGAGGCACTTGGCTGATGCGGGGGCCCGCGTGCTCCGCACGTCACCCTGACCCCTCGGCGGGGCGGGCGCAAGCAGGAGGGGAGAGATGAATGGGATCGGAGGCCCCGCCAGCGGCGGGGTGGTGTTGGTCACCGGGGGCAGCCGCGGCATCGGCGCGGCGGTCGCGCGACTCGCCGGGGCCCGAGGATACACCGTCGCCGTCAACTACACCCGTGACGAAGACGCCGCGCGCCGTGTCGTAGAGGAGATCGCGCGGGGCGGCGGGCGGGCCGAGGCGATCCGGGGTGACGTGTCGCGGGAAGCCGATGTGGTCGACGCGTTCGAACGCACCGGACACGCGCTCGGGCCGGTGACGGCGCTCGTAAACAACGCCGGCGTGGCCGGCCGGCCCGGGCGGTTGGAGGCCCTGAGCGCGGACGAGGTGTGGCGCCTGCTCAGCATCAACGTCGCGGGGACCATCCTGTGCGCCCGCGAGGCGGTGCGCCGGATGTCGACGCGCCACGGCGGCGGCGGCGGCGCCATCGTCAATGTCTCTTCCGCGGCGGCGCGCCTCGGGGGCGCGGGCGAGTGGGTGCACTACGCCGCGACCAAGGGCGCCGTGGACAGCTTCACGATCGGCCTCGCACGCGAGGTTGCCGCGGAGGGGATCCGCGTCAACGCCGTGCGTCCCGGCCTGATCGAAACGGAGATCCACGCAACCGCCGGCGACCCCGGCCGCCTCGAGCGGCTCGCCCCGACGGTGCCGGTCGGGCGGGCGGGCACCGCCGGGGAGGTCGCGGAGGCGATCCTCTGGTTGCTGTCCCCGGCGGCGTCCTATACGACCGGCGCGATCCTCGACGTCACCGGGGGTCGGTGACGGTCAGGGAAGCTCATCTCCCGGGGGCGCATCCGGCGCCTCCGTCGCGAAGTTTCATGCGGCGAGACGCGTATAGACGATCGGGATGATCACAACGGAGAGGAACGAGGAGCTCAGCAGCCCGCCGACCACCACGACGCCGAGCGGGACCGCTGACCGCCGCCAGGGTCGACCCCCAGGGCCATCGGCAGCATCCCGAAGATCATCGCAAACGTCGTCATGATGATCGGCCGGACCCGCGGCCTCGCGGCTCCGCGTACGGCGGCGAGCCGGTCCGCGTCACTCCTCCTCGATTGGTCGGGGACCCCTACGACGCGATGCAGGTCGGGGCGGCACTAGTTGTAGTTCCCAGATAGGTTGTTGACACATGAGAGCCTTCCAGCGTTCCTGTGGGGCAGAGCAGCTACGCCCCACTCTGGGAGGCGTTTATGGGCCGGGCACGCGGCAAACTCACACCAGCGGGGCGGCTGCTGCTGGTGCAGCGCGTCACGGTGCTGCACTGGCCCATAAGTCAGGCGGCCGCCTCGAT
>Ga0209168_10001267_pt1 | contig 20403 bp, 18 predicted proteins | sample Coa_R1_FD_187156 | JGI IMG/M metagenome (GOLD analysis project Ga0209168, IMG submission 187156) | Surface soil microbial communities from Centralia Pennsylvania, which are recovering from an underground coalmine fire - Coalmine... | ecosystem: Environmental > Terrestrial > Soil > Unclassified ...
AAGCGCAGCCGAACCCAGAGGCCCTCCGTCCGCGGGCGAGTTGTGAAAGTCTTGCGGTTGAGAGATTCGGTTTCGCCAAACTCGCGGACGAAATAGACGACCTTGATGTCGCGAAGGTCGATGGCGACGACATTGCCGGCGGTATTGAGCAGCTCAAGCTTGCCATCCCGCACGAAATCTGCCGGGGCGACGTATCCGTTGACCGAATCGCGATCAATTTTTCGAACTACGACCTTTTTGTGTGTGGAAGGCATGTGGTGCGATGGAAACCGCTCCGGTCGCGCTTCGGGCGACGGAACGTAGTCAGATTCTCATAACTCTGCGGCGGAACATAGTGAGTCATCGCATTCGCAGTAGCCAAATTGTCAACGTTGTGGTATTTTTTGTAGTTTGCCAGAGTCAGACGCAATCCGGATAAGTCTATTCTTAAGAGCGGTTTACGTCGCCATTGGCGACTCTTCGTCCAGCCCCGTCGGTACCCTGTGGAAACCTTGTGGAAAGCAAGAGTCAGCGGCCGCAGCCGGTGGCTTCAAGTAAACCATGGCTGATTACATCTACACGATGGAAATCCGGCTTACCCCCGATCAGCAGCGGGGAGTGACGCTGGTTCAAGATATCGCTCGCGAAGCCGGAATGAATATCTACCTGACCGGCGGCGCGGTTCGGGACATTATCAGCGGCTTTACGATCCGTGATCTGGATTTCACAGTTCAGGGGAATCCTCTCAAGCTGCAAAAGGATTTGGAGCGACGCGGCGCGCTGATTTCTGCGGCCGACGATGATCGCAAGACGCTATACCTGGTGCTGCCCGGCGGTGTTCGCGCAGAAATCAGTTCGGCGCGCACAGAACGTTACGAAAAAACCGGCAAGCCTCCCATCATTGCTCCGGCCACGATTATCGAAGATCTGCGGCGGCGCGACTTCACGGTCAACGCGATGGCGCTGTCTCTGAATCCGGGTTCGCGCGGTCTTTTGATGGATCCGTTCAACGGCGCGGCGGATATCGAAGCGAAGCTGATTCGAGTCCTGCACAACTACGCTTTTGTTGAGGACCCATCGCGGCTGATCCGGGCGATGCGTTTCGCGGCGCGATTTCATTGGCCGCTCGAGGAGCGCACGCAGCAACGGTTTCAATCGGCGAAGGAAAACAACTATATCGAGTACATCACCGATGCGGCGATCGGCCTGGAGATCGAGCAGATTGCCTACGAAGACGATCCGTTAAACATACTCCGCGTGCTGGAAAAAGAAGATTGGCTCAAGGTTCTGCACCCGCATTGGACGACTGCGAAGGTGGACACCAATGGCCTGGCGAACCTGATGAAGACTCGCCAACAGATGAACGAATTGGGCTACTCGCCGGATCCTGCTCCCGCAGTTTTGTATTTCATAACCGCGCGGCTGGGAGACAAGGACGTTGCGGACATTCGTAAACTGATTCCGCGCAAGGATCTGGTGGCCGCCTGGAAGGATCTGGAAGACAACGCGAAGGAACTCGCCAAACGACTTACCGGCAAGGAAGCGGCGACCCCGTCCCGTGCGTGGAAACTGCTGTCGGAAGCGCGTCAGGAGATGGTTCTATTTCTGGTGGTTACGGCGCGCCAGCAAGCAGTGGCGCAGAAAATCAAGAATTTCTTTACGAAGTGGCGCCAGGTACAGCAGAAGCTGCCACTGCCTGAGATGGCAGAGTTGCACATCACGCCGCAACTTCCGACGTATCCCAAGATTGCCCAGGATGCCTTCATGCTCCTGCTGGATGGGAAATTACGATCGCGCACTGAGATTTTGAAATTTTTGAAGCCGTTGGCACCGCCACCGCCGCCACCACCGCCTCCGACAAAGCGAGGGAGAGCGGCCAAAGGCGCGGCAGCGGCAACTACTGCCGCGGGAGTTGCGCCAGCGGCACCGACTAGCAAAAAGAAGGGAAAAACTCCAGCGGCGGCTGCGCCTGTGGCGATTCCCGCTCCGACACCAAAACCGGCGCCGGCGCCGGCTGCCACGAAGGCGAAGCCCGCGAAGGCCGCTGCGACGAAGAAATCTGCCAAGACTTTGTCGAAGAAACCGAAAGCAAAGAAGAAGCGCTAAGACGACGCGGACGGTCCCAGCCGTTATAGGAAATCGATCGCTGTGGGGCGTACCATGAAAACTGTGGGGAAGATCCTCTTAGTAACGGCTATCGTTATTCTTCTTCTGCTTGCGATCACCATTACGTTCACCATCGGCTGGCGACCATTTCTTGGGCCAAAAGCGCGACCATTGACCGCACGCAAGTTCGAAAGCACTCCCGAACGCGTTGAGCGAGGGAAGTACATCTTCAACTCCGCGGCCGCATGTGTGGACTGCCACTCGGAGCACGATAAGACTACATCGGACCATCCAGTGCGGGCGGACATGCGCGGAGCGGGCGAGATTATGCCTTTCGCAGATTTACCGGGACGAATCGTGGCTCCCAATATCACGCCGGATCCCCAGACCGGCGCCGGCAATTGGAGTGATGATCAAATTGCCCGCGCGATCCGCGAGGGCGTTGGTAACGACGGCAGAGCGCTATTTCCAATGATGCCGTACCAACACTACCGAAAAATGTCGGACGAGGACGTGGCATCCGTGGTCGTCTACATGCGATCGATGCCAGCCGTGCGTCATGAACTGCCGAAGACGGAGATCATATTTCCGGTGAAATATCTCATTCGTTCTGTGCCGCAACCAATCACCACGCCGGTCAACGCGCCCGACCGCAACAATCGCGTCGAGTGGGGTGCTTATGCCGTGAATATGGCCGGTTGCATCGATTGCCACACGCCAGTGGACGATCACCATCAACCCATGGCTGGAATGGAGTTTGCCGGGGGACAGGTGTTCCGCGGAGCGTGGGGCAGCACCCCGGTGAGCACAAACATCACGCCGGATGCATCGGGGATCAGCTATTACGACGAGGCATTATTCATTCAGGTGCTGAAGACCGGATATGTCAGGGCGCGCAAACTCGATCCCCTAATGCCGGTCGAGCAATACAGCGGCTTAACGGACGATGATCTGAAAGCGATTTTTAGTTACACGCGCACCGTGAAGCCGGTAAAACACCGGGTGGATAATTCCGAGCCTCCGACTTTCTGCAAATTGTGCCGCGCTCGGCACGGGGCGGGGGACGCGAACTAGCGGCTTGCGTCCGGGACTATAATGTGAGGATGGTTGGCTGGCTGCGAGTTGCGGCTCTGGGCGCGACTTTCATCGCATTGCCAGCGTTCGGGCAAAGAGGTGGCCACGGTGGTTCTGCAGGCCACGCGGGATTTGCCTCTCATGGTGCGGTCGGCGGGATGCATGGCACCATCAGTGCGCGCGGCGGATTTGCGGGGCGTCCGAGTGCCAGTGCGCGGTGGGCAGGAGGAGTTCATGGGGGCTTTCGCGGAGGTTTTCGCGGCAGGCCTTTTCGGGGCCGCTGCTTTGGCTGTTCGCACCATCGCTTCCCGCGATATTACGGATATGGATGGTATCCAGGTTGGGGATGGGGTTGGTACGACGACGCCGGCTACAACGATTCCTATTCGGAGCCAGACTATCAAGCCTACGACTACAGCCCGAACTATTCTGCGCAAGATCAGCAAACCGAGCGACTGCGGGATGAAGTGGATCGCTTGAGCGATGAGGTTGCGCAGCTAAGAGAAGAGAGGGAACAAGCGTCGAAGCCTCTTGCGAAGAAAGAATCGGAAACGGCAGAGTTGATCTTCCGAGACAAGCATACGCAGGAAGTGCAGAATTATGCGATCGTGGGGCAGACGGTTTGGCTGCTGGACAGCAAAACGGCCAGGAAAGTTTCTTTATCTGAATTGGATATTCCGGCCACGATCAAGGTGAACCAGGAGCGTGGTGTTGACTTCGGACTTCCGCGGTGATTCGTCAGGCGGCTCGGTCCCGGCTGTCCTCTTCATTCACACATTTCTGTAACAGGCGCCGCCAGCCGAGGCGATGTTGAAGCCATTCTGCGACGACGGTACGACGCTCCACGTGGGTGCGGAGATCATTCGAACTGAGCGTGTGCCAGTGGTCAACGGCATGCGGATCCAAGGTTCGGACTTCGACGGTCTCGTCCTCGATCTTGTACTCCATCGGTGCTGAGCCGTCGAGAGGTTCCAGGCGCAGATGAGTAACAGGAGATGACATTTTTCGTAGCCCGCCATTTCCGGCCAGACTTATAAATGGTGCCACCGGAGCCGGCGCGGGCAAATCGGGTAAATTACGGATTTTTGGGGCGAAAGAATTGGATTCGCGATGTGACTAAACTGTGGCTAAGTTGTGGATAAATAGTACCTTGGCGAGATTTGTTTATGGATAGAATGAGGCCGTAGAATCAATATACAGTCCATGTCGCAATTTGTTCACCTACACCTCCACACCGACTATTCCATGCTCGACGGCGCCTGCGATGTTGAGAAACTATGCCAACGGGTAAAAGAACTGGGCATGCCGGCGGTCGCCATGACCGATCACGGCAACATCTTCGGCGCAGTTCACTTTGTGAACGCGGCGAAGCATGAGGGGATTAAGCCGATCGTCGGCTGCGAACTGTACGTCTGCAAGAAGGATGATCACAACATCGAGCGCACCCCTCCCGAGGGCGACACCTACAACCACCTGCTGGTGCTGGCTGAGAACGAAGAGGGCTACCGTAACCTGGCCAAGATCACGTCTGAGGCTTCGCTTCACGGCTTCTACTACAAGCCTCGAGTCAGCAAGAAATTTCTGGCAGAACATTCCAAGGGGCTAATCGGGCTTTCAGGTTGCCTGAAGGGCGAAGTGGCAGAACGGCTGATGGAAGGGAAGTACGCAGCGGCGAAAGAAGCTGCGGGTTTCTACGGCGAGCTTTTCGGCAAAGGCAATTTCTTCCTGGAGATTCAAGATCAGGGATTGGAGCAGGAGCGTCTCATCCATTCGGATCTCTTCCGGCTGGAAAGAGAGCTAGGCCTGCCGATGGTTGCCACGAACGACAGCCACTATTTATGCGAAGAGGATGCCCACGCACAGGATGTGATGGTTTGCATTCAGACCGGGAAGTCCATTCAAGAGCCGAACCGCATGAAATTCCAGGGCACGGACTTCTTCGTCAAGAGCCACGATGAGATGTACCGCGTGTTCAAGGATGCGCCAGACGTGCTCACGCGAACCCTGGACATCGCCGAACGATGCAGCATGAGGCTGGAGAAGGTCAGCAGCCCATTCCCGCACTTCGATGTGCCTCCGGGTTACACGCTGGACAGTTATTTCGAGCATGTAACGCGAGAAGGATTCGCCCGCCGGCTGGAGCAGTTGCGAGTTCTCGAGCAGCAGAAAGCCCTGAGACATGGGCTCTCCGAGTACGAGCAACGGCTGGCGCGCGAAATCTCGATCATCCGGCAGATGCAGTTTTCGGGATATTTCCTGATCGTCTGGGATTTTATTCGTTATGCGAAAGAGCACCAGATTCCGGTCGGGCCGGGCCGTGGATCTGCGGCCGGATCGCTGGTTTCCTATGCGCTTGGGATCACGGATCTAGATCCGCTGCAACATGAATTGCTCTTTGAGCGCTTTCTGAATCCCGAACGCATTTCCATGCCGGATATCGACATCGATTTCTGCATGAACCGGCGCGGCGAAGTGATCGAGTATGTTACGCGCAAGTACGGGCGCGACAACGTGGCCCAGATCATCACCTTTGGCACCATGGCGGCGAAGGCGGCGATCAAGGATGTCGGCCGGGCGATGGATATTCCGTATGCCGATGTAGACCGCATCGCAAAGATGGTGCCGACGACGCTGAATATCAAGCTGGATGATGCGATCAAAGAATCGCCAGCGCTGCAACAGGCGTACGAGAACGATTCGCAGATCCGGCAATTGCTCGACACGGCGCGAAAGCTGGAAGGGCTGGTGAGGAATGCTGGAGTTCATGCGGCAGGCGTGGTGATTTCGCCGCGTCCGTTGATTGAACTGGTTCCCCTGCATCGTACGAAGAACGACGAAATCGTTACGGCGTTTGACATGGTCGCCATCGAGAAGATGGGGCTGCTCAAGATGGATTTCCTGGGCCTGACAACGCTCACCATTCTCGATGACACCCTGAAGCTGATTGCGCAGACTCGCGGGGAAAAGATTGCGCTCGATGACATTCCGCTGACCGACGAAGAGACTTACAAGAAGGTTTTCTACAGCGGACTGACGTCGGGTGTTTTCCAGTTCGAATCGCACGGCATGCGCGACGTGTTGCGCCGGTATCAGCCGAACACGATCGGCGATTTGACTGCATTGAATGCGCTGTATCGTCCGGGACCGATCCAGGGCGGCATGATCGATGACTTTATCGATCGCAAGCATGGGCGCAAGCGGGTTGAATATGAACTGCCAGAACTGAAAGAGGTTCTTGAGGAGACGCTGGGCGTCATCGTGTATCAGGAACAGGTGATGCAGATCGCGAATAAGCTGGCCGGGTACTCGCTGGGTGAAGCTGATCTGCTTCGACGGGCGATGGGCAAGAAGAAGCCCGAGGAAATGGCGCAACAGCGCGAGCGCTTCGTCGAGGGCGCCGTGCAGCGTGGGTATCCGCCGAAAAAGATCGAAAAGATTTTTGATCTCATGGCGCAGTTTGCCGGGTACGGGTTCAACAAATCTCACTCGGCTGCGTACGCGCTGCTTGCGTATCACACCGCCTATCTGAAGACGCACTATCCGATTGAATTCATGGCTGCGCTGCTGACTTCAGTTACTGGCGATACTGACAATGTGGTCAAGTACATCAACGAGTGCCGCGAGATTGGGATCGCTGTCGAACCACCCGATATCAACGTAAGCGACGCCAACTTTACGCCGCATGGTCAAGCGATTCGATTTGGATTGGCGGCCGTGAAGAATGTTGGGCACAATGCGATCGAATCGATCGTGGCAGGACGTAAAGAACTGGGGCGCTACCGCTCGATTTACGAGTTCTGCGAGAAGGTTGATTTGCGGTTGCTCAACAAGCGGGTGCTGGAATCGCTGGTGAAGAGCGGCGCCATGGATTCGTTCGGACACCGGGCGCAACTGATGTTCGTCCTCGACAAGGCGGTTGACCGGGCGGAAAAAGCGCAACGCGACGCCGAATCCGGTCAACACGGGTTGTTTGGCGTCTTTCAACAAGAAGAGGCGCACTCCGATAACGATCGCTTGCCGGAGATGCCGGAATGGGATGAGCACACACGTTTGGCGGCTGAGAAAGAGATCCTTGGATTCTTTATCACCGGGCATCCGATGGAAAAGTATCGCGAGAAGTTGGAAGATTTGCGGGCGCTGAGCACGGCGGAAATCGGCTCCGTCAAGTCGTCGACCGGCAAAGATGAGACGATCACGACCGCCGGAATCATCACGAATGTGCGTGTGCAGAAATCCAAACGAGGCGATTTCTACGCGCAAGGCGCTCTGGAAGACATGGAAGGGTCGGTCGAGATGATCGTTTTCCCCGAGGCTTACCGGAAACTTGGTGAAAAGGTGAAGCTCGAAGTACCGGTGCTTATCAAGGGTGGGTTACGAATCGAAGAAGGGGCGAATCCAAAATTGACCGTCAATGACATCATTCCATTGGAGGAAGCGAAAGTGCCGCTACCACGATCTCTTCGCATTCGCATTCCGGTGGAGACGGCAACAGAAACTACTGTGGATCGCCTGCAGGAGCTTTGCGCGCGAAGCAAAGGCGAAGCGAAGGTATTATTCGACGTCGAACAGGCGGGCGATTTCATGGTGGTGATGGAAGCAGAAGGCTATAATGTCCAACCAGACCGCAATTTCATGGCGCGGGTAGAAGAGCTCTGTGGCCGCGGCGCGATTCGGGTTATTGACTGAACTCAGTTCGAATGAGAGTTTCCAAAAACAGGAGATTCGAGAGCAAGGCACCTGCGCACGCGTCCACCGAAGACGCCTCGCTGGCGCTCACGAGTGCGGATTTTCTTCTCTCGATGGTGGAATCACGAGCCGCCCGCAACGGCGATGACAGAAAGGTGGAGTTGCAATTGAAAGCGGACCAGGAACTGCAGCAGATTGAGCAACAACTGGAGAAGCTGCAGTCGCTGCCGGGGCAGAACGACGACGTCCGCCAGCAGATTGAAGAACTGCACGACCGCATTCATTCACTAAGAAGCCAGGTGTCTATCGTGCCGGATGCATGGCAGAAGACGGAACTGGCACGCCATCCGCAGCGTCCCCAAACCCTGGACTATATTGAGCGCCTGTTCACCGATTGGAGCGAGATCCACGGCGATAGGGGTTTTGGGGATGATCCTGCGATCGTCAGCGGGATGGCCCGATTTCACGGCCAGGAAATAATGGCCATCGGGACGCAGAAGGGCCGCGACATGAAGCAGCGGGTGTTTCGTAATTTCGGGACGCCGCATCCGGAAGGCTATCGGAAGGCTCTTCGCGTGATGAAGATCGCCGAGAAGTTCAGCCGGCCGATTCTGACTTTTGTAGATACGGATGGGGCTTATCCCGGTTTGCATGCCGAAGAACGCGGGCAAGCGGAGGCCATCGCTCGAAATCTCCGCGAAATGTCGCGGCTGGCAGTGCCGATCGTAACGATCGTGATCGGCGTAGGTGGAAGCGGGGGAGCACTGGCGATTGCAGTCGCCGACCGCGTGCTGATGATGGAGAACTCGATTTACTCTGTGATTTCACCGGAAGGCTGCGCTTCTATCATGTGGCGTGACGCGACGAAGAAAGTGCTGGCTGCTGAAGCCATGAAAATTACGGCGTCGGATCTGAAACGTTTAGGGTGTATCGACGGCATCGTTCCCGAGCCGGGCAGCGGGGCGCACACGGACCACGCGGCTGCTGCGGAATTGGTTTCCACGGCCTTGCAGCAAGAGCTTACTGAATTGCGAAAGGTTCCCGTGAAGGATTTGGTCGCATCACGATATAATAAGTTCCGCAACATGGCGCAGTTCTTTCGCAGTGAATCCTGATTCACAATCCATTCAGCAAATGTGCCGATCGAATCGTCACTGTTCGAGTCTTCCGCCGTGCCGTATAATTGCGGGTACGCCTCATAGTTGCTCTACATACCTGGGCGGGTCGAACCCGCGCCCATTAAAAGGATGAAGGAATGGCCACAACAGATGTAGCGCTCCGGCAAGGGTCCGCTCACCCGGAGCATAAACGCGTCGTCAACGACATGAGCATTCAAGTGGCGACGGTCAACGGTTCTGGATCGCAGAGTTCAAACTCTGTGCTGCTGCGCAGTATCTTCCAGATGGGTGTGCCGATCTCAGGCAAGAATCTATTTCCCTCGAACATTGCCGGGCTGCCAACGTGGTACACGATTCGAGCGAACAAAGATGGCTACATCGGACGCAAGAAGGAAATCGACTTTCTGGTTGCAATGAACGCGGAGACGGGACAGGACGATGTGATGTCGCTGGCGCCTGGCGCGGCCGTTCTGTATGACGAGCCGCTCAACTTGAGTCCGCTACGCAGCGACCTGATCTTTTATTCGGTTCCATTCGACAAATTGGTTGCTCCGGTTTGTCCGGAAGCCAAGCTGCGCAAGCTAGTCAAGAACATGATCTATGTGGGAGTGGTGGCAAAACTCCTCGACATCGACATGGCGGAAGTAGAGAAGGCGATTAAGAAGCAATTCGCCACCAAAGCGAAAGCGGCGAACTTGAACTTCGCTGCTGCGAAGGCCGGATACGACTACGCTACAGCCAGCCTGACGAAGCAAGACCCGTATTTCATCCAGCGGATGGACAAGAACGCGGGAAAGATCATCATCGACGGCAACTCGGCGGCTGCACTCGGTTGCATGTTTGCAGGGGTGACGGTGGTGACGTGGTATCCAATCACGCCGTCGTCGTCGCTGGTTGAAACCCTGATCGATTACATGAAGGACTACCGCATCGGCCCGAATGGAAAAGCTACGTTTGCGATCGTGCAAGCAGAAGACGAGTTGGCTGCGATTGGCATGGTGCTGGGCGCAGGTTGGGCTGGAGCACGGTCAATGACTGCCACGGCCGGGCCTGGCATCTCGTTAATGTCAGAATTTGCGGGGCTGTCGTACTACGCGGAAGTTCCCGGTGTGGTGTGGGACATCCAGCGCGTGGGGCCGTCAACTGGCCTGCCGACGCGCACCTCGCAAGGCGACATCATTTCGACCGCATTTCTGTCGCACGGCGACACCAAGCACATCATGCTGTTTCCGGGATCGGTCGCCGAGTGTTTCAGCATGGCACAGGATGCGTTTAATCTGGCCGAGCAGTTTCAGACCTTGGTTTTCGTCATGTCGGATCTCGATCTGGGAATGAACAACTGGATGTCGGAGCCATTTGAATACCCGACTACCCCGATCAAACGCGGCAAGATTTTGTCGAAGGAAGACCTGGATCGACTCGGCGGTTTTCATCGTTATCAGGATGTCGATGGCGATGGCATCCCCTACCGCACGTTGCCGGGGACGGATCATCCGAATGCAGCGTACTTTGTGCGTGGCAGCGGCCATAACGAAAAGGGGCTTTACAGCGAACGTCCGGACGACTTCGAAAAGAACATGGAGCGCGTCAACAAGAAGTTCGAAACGGCGCGGTCCTCCGTGCCTCGCCCCGAGGTGATAACGACTGGCAAGGCAAAGATCGGAATCCTGGCTTACGGCACGTCGCACTGGGGGATTGTCGAGGCGCGGGATCAGTTGCGGAATGAATATGGCATCGAGACAGATTATTTGCGGCTGAAGGCATACCCGTTCACACGCGAAGTGCACGAATTTATCGAGAATCATGAGCATGTTTACGTCGTGGAGCAGAACCGGGACGCGCAGATGATGGCCTTGTTGAAGCTGGATCTGAGGCCCGAGCTGATTACCCGGCTGCGAAGCATTGCACATATTCACGGGCTGCCGCTGGATGCGCGCTCGGTAACTGACGAACTGACCAGCATGGAGGGAAAGTAGATGGCAACCACGCCAACCAGCACGCCCGCACCAAAAACCAATCGAATCGGGCTTACGGTGCTCGATTACCGCGGCAGCAAGACAACGTTATGCGCAGGTTGTGGCCACAACGCAATTTCTGAGCGCATCATCGACGCCATGTACGAGATGGGGGTGCAGCCGGAACGGCTGATTAAAACGAGCGGGATCGGGTGTTCTTCGAAAACTCCCGCCTACTTCATGGGGCGCGCACACAGTTTTAACGCGGTGCATGGACGCATGCCCTCAATCACGACGGGGGCGGTGCTGGCCAACCACAAGTTGATGGCGATTGGCGTCAGTGGCGACGGGGATACGGCTTCGATCGGAATCGGCCAGTTTGTTCACCTCATGCGGCGCAATCTGCCGATTATCTACATCATCGAAGATAATGGTGTGTATGGTCTGACAAAAGGCCAATTCTCGGCGACGGCGGACCTCGGGTCGAAGCTGAAAAGCGGGGTGATCAACGACCTGCCTCCGATCGACACGTGCGCACTAGCGATTTCGCTGGGCGCGACATTTGTTGGGCGATCATTCTCCGGAGATAAGAAGCAACTGCACGCGATGTTGAAAGCAGGGATCGCGCATCGCGGCACGGTCATGCTCGACGTGGTGTCACCTTGCGTCACTTTCAACGATCACGAAGGCTCAACGAAATCTTACAAGTACATGAAAGATCACGAAGAGCCGCTGCAGGACATCAACTTTGTTCCGGCGTTTGAAGACATTGATGTCGATTACGATCCAGGCGCGACGGTCCAGGTGACTATGCATGATGGGTCGCGGCTGCGGTTGCGAAAAATTGAAGAGGATTACGATCCAACCGATCGAAGCCGAGCTATCAGCCGCCTGTACCAGGCACATGAGAAGAACGAAGTGCTGACTGGCATCTTCTACGTGAATCCGACCGCACCTACGTTCATCGACATGCTGAATGTGGTCGATGAGCCGCTCGCGACCTTGCCCGAATCCGCCATCCGGCCGGGCAAGGAAGTGCTCGCGGAAGTCATGGAAAGCCTTCGATAGACTACGCCGACTTGCGACGGCGCGGTTCCTCGGGTTCCCCGGAGTGTTCGGGATTTTCTCCCGGCTCCGGGAAGTCCGTGTCTGAGGACTTCAGCAGGGGATCTTGATCGCGATGCCCCAACTGTCCTGCCATCGAAGTGTTGTCTTGTTCTTTCCCATCTCCTTCTACTGCTCCCTTGAAGCAATCCTGATCTTTAGTCTTCGACATGGTCTTAAGATCTCCTGAGAGGGGAACCTCCCGAGCAATGAGGTTAAACCGAAACTTTGTGAACGAGGGAGGTTTGATCCGGTATATAGTGGCAAACATCTCCTGGGAAGTCGGTGGAAGGAACCGTATGAAACGTCTTCGTGTTGCGGTGGTGTTGATGTGCATCTCGATTTTCTTCGGGCAACCAACGCGTGTATTTGCGGCTAACGCACAGCAGGGAAGCGGTCAAGTTCGGTTGGTCCGGGTGAAAAGGCACGCTCACAAAGCCCACAGGCATAGATCTCACAGGGCAGACAGGCACCGCGCCCACCGCGCAGGGGCGTAAGTCGCTTATTGGGAGCGTCTCGCGGTTGTACCCACCGAAGCTCCTAATTTCCGCAACTGTTCACGGGCTTGCGTTGCCTCATTTGTGCGGGGATAGCGCTGGACCACATGTCTCAGCTCTGAGATGCCATCATCTTTCTGACCAAGTTGGATTAAAGACAAGGCTCGTTTCAAGTCCGAAGAGGCCGCTTTGTTTCCCGTAGGGAAATTCTGCAGTACCTGATCATAATTCTTGACTGCTCCCTCGTAGTTGCCCTGCTTGAAATTGATCTCTGCCAGATAGAAGTACGCGTTTCCCGCGAGATCGGTCGTGGGATAGAACTTGATGTAATCCGAGAATTCCTGGATCGCAAGGTCGGTCTTTCCGGCATTGTAGTCCCGGAGCGCGTTGTTATAGAGCACATCCGGGGGCGGTGCCGCGGCCTGTGCCTGCTGTTGGGCGGTCGCGGCCGCTGAGGAGGCAGCCTGGTTTTGCTGTGCGGCCTGGACGTCCTCCAGTTGCTTGCTTACCTTGGCCAGTCGCGCTTTGAGTTCGTCGAGCGAATCGTTCAAAGCCTGAATTTGCCCCGACAGTTGGTCGACCTTGGCACCGTTGTCGTTTTGGAGTTTCTCAAGCGTACCTTGCAGCGAATTGATGGCCGTCGTCACCTTATTCATGCTGTCGGTGTTCTGGTCCATCAGGCTCTTCATCACGCCCATGCGCTCGTCGAAGGACTGCTGCATGCGCGACATCTGATCTTGAAGCGCTTGGACCTGGGTCTGCAGTTGGACCATTTCCTTGCTAACGCCGAATGCGTGGGGAGTGCCAAGCGATGCCAGCATCAACATCGCGATAACTGGTGAAAAGAACCGTATAAATTTCATGGTGTATTCCGTTTGGATGCAAATTCGTAACGAGTCATGAGCCAAGGATCATGCTCACGACCTCTGGGTGAAGGATACCGCGTCCGGGACGCAAATGTCGTGCTGGGTGTGCACGAGGGTGCCGCGGCGCCAAGAACATGGGTGCGGAGCCCGCGGCCCCGCACCCGATCGATCACTTCTGGTACACGAAATGGCCACGGCGGTTCTGCTGCCAACAGGACTCGTTGGATTCGGTGCAGAACGGTTTCTCCTTGCCGTAGCTGATCGTCTTTATATTGCTGGCGCTGACGCCTCCGGAGACCAGCGCGTTGCGCACTGCGCTGGCGCGGTTGTCGCCCAGGGCCAGGTTGTATTCGGTTGAGCCGCGCTCGTCGCAGTGTCCCTCAACGGTGAAGTGAATATTGGGATGCTGCTTCAGGAAAGCGATATCGGCCTGCAGCGCACTCTGCTGGTCGCCGCGAACGTCGGCCTTATCGTAATCGAAGTAGATGTCCTGCACGCTCTGTGCGAACAGCTCTTCTTCGGTCGCGGACGGCGGAGGTGGCGGAGGCGGAGGCGGCGCTGTCACGGTCACGCGCGCAGTTGCCGTCTGCGTTCCGCCAGGCCCCTTCGCAGTCAGCGTGTAGGTCGTGGACTGCGTCGGACTCACCTGCTGCGACCCATTCGGCTGAACTGCACCGACGCCGTCAATGCTTACGTCTGTGGCATTGCTGGTTTGCCAGTTCAAAGTTGTGGGCTGCCCGCTCTGGACTGTATTCGGATCAGCCGAGAGCGACGCCGTCGGAGCCGCCGGCGGTGGTGGAGGTGGCGGAGGCGGTGGCGGAGTTTTCTTATGGCAGGCACCCAGGAACAGAATGGCACCCAATGCGAGTACGAGCGTTATCCACTTCAGTTGTCGCTGCTTCACTTTTCCTCCCTGCATTTCTTGCGCAATGGCGCGATATGAATGCATAGACTGCCTAGTTTTTTAATGAAACGAAAGACTACGCCAAACAACAATGAAAAACCAATCTATTACTTCCAACTCCAGTTGGGCTGCGTGTTACTACCGCTAGACGTCAACTGCTTCACACTTGTGCCGTCGGCCAGCATGGTCCAAATCTGATCGCTACCGGAGCGGCTGGATTGAAAAACGATATGTCGGCCATCCGGCGACCACGACGGAAAATCGTTGCGGCCTGCCTTGTCGGACAACTGAACAAATTGCTTGCTGGCGACGTCCATAATGTAAAGATCGTTTCCACCGGGATCGCCGGCCCCGTAGTGACGGGTCCACGAAAAAGCGAGAAACTGACCATTTGGCGACCACGATGGCGATACCGCGTATCCCTGGTCGGTAATCCTCTGCACGTTGGTTCCGTCACTTTCCATGGTGTAGATCTGCGGGAGGTCGGTGCGGCCGCTGACCCATGCGATCTGGGCGCCGGTCTTCGGATTCCAGACCGGCGATACGTCAGGTAACCGTGATGTTGTGAGCCGCTTTATCCCACCACCGGACTGATCAACCACGTAAATCTCGGGATCGCCGAGGCGTGAAGAGGAAAACGCCAGCTTTGTGCCGTCGGGGGACCAGGCTGGCGAGAGATTAGTGCCTCCGAAGTGAGGAAAGGAGACCAGGCGGTTCAGATCCATCGAATACATCAGGATGTCCCAGCCGGATTTTGTAAGAGAGCTGAAAGCCAGCCGCGAGCCGTCTGGCGAAATTCGCGGTGACAGCGAGATGGAGGCCAGATGAGTGACCTGGTGCTGGTTCGCGCCGTCATAATCCATGGCCCAAATTTCTTTGTGGCCACTGCGCGTGCTTACAAAATAGATCTGGCTCTCGGCGATTCCCTGAATGCCGCCGCCCAGTCGAAAGATGATTTCGTCGGCGAATTTATGCGCGGTGAGGCGTGCGGCATCCGTGGTTGCGGCGTCGGTATATTGCTTGCCCAAAACCTGGGGCGAGGTGACGTTTTTCACGTCATAGAGCCAGCCCTGGACCGTCATCCCGTTGCCGGAGACGCCAAGATTGCCGAAGGCCAGCATGGAAGCATTGGGCGGAGGACTATTCCAGGCCTCAAATTTCACATCGGCCGGGGTTCCCGCTTCTCCCAGCGGATAGAAACTCTTCGAAACCATGTCGAAGATGCCGGCATTGTCGAGATCGTTCCAGAGCGTCTCGTTAAAAGTTTTCAGGAGGTCGGCATTCTTAGGATCCTGCGTGGAGGCTTTGAAGTCGGCAGCAGCCAGGCGAACCTTTTGAACGCCTAAGCCTGTGCCGGTGCGAATCCAATCCTGCGCAAGTGCAGGAGAAATGGACAAAGCCGTGACGGCGGCGACGAGGAACGCATACAGCTTCCACGAAAATCTGCCGCGAGGCCGTGGGGTACGGGTTGCTAAATTTAAGTTTGCCGAGATGCTATTTATCGTATGGAGATGTAAATGAGACCGCAAGTTATTCTTCCCAGTCATAAGGATGTTCTCGGGCGAATTTTGGTTACGCGCGAGTTTGTAGCTACTTCTTGTAATCGAACCAAAATTCAACTGAAACCTTGCTTCCTGAATAATCCGACGGCAATGGTCCGAAGGTATCGATCCGTTGCAGAGCCCTGACGGCGGATTGGTCCAGAGATGGAACGCCGCTCGACTGCTCGACCTGCACATTGGTCGGCTGTCCAGACCGATTGATGTCGAACTGAAGATAAACCCGCCGCGCCTCCGAGATGCGAGGGTCCACTTCGTACTTTAGCCAATTCTCAGAAACCTTTTGCTGGACCACTCGGACGTACCACGAGTAGCGTGATCCGAAATCGCCGCCGCCTCCGCTAAAGCCGAAGCCTCCCTTGGCACCGCCAGCGTTAAAAACACCGTAAGGTCCGCTTACCGGGCCGCCTTCGCCATAGGGCACGACGTTATTGGCTTCCTCTACCGGTTCGGGAGCCGGTTTTCGTTGCGTTGCCGTCGGAGCAGGCTTGGGTTTCTTTTTTGTCTCTTTCTCGGGAATCGGAATCGCGTCCGGCTCTTTCACTTCTGTTGTGGGCACGGCCTGACTGAGCCCCTTCGATTCGTTGGCGACGATATTTTGGGTTTGCACGGGATTGGCAGGCAGAGGAACGGAGCTTACAAGAGTGACGCCGAGGGCATCGCCTCCACCGCCTGCGCCCCATGAGCTGCCACTGCGGCCCGGTGCAATCACCGCGTAGAGAACAATCGCGATCGCGACGGCGACATGCAGAGCCAGAGACCAGCCCAGATTGCGGCCCCAGCGGTCATGCTCAAAGAAAATCTCAGCGTCGGCTGCCATTTGAGGGTAGCGGTTGGGTCACGATACTTACGTTCGTGATGCCCGATTGTTTGACTGCGTCCATAACAGTGGCGAAGGCCCCGAAGGGAACATCCTCGTCGGCGCGGACGAAAATCGATTGGTGCTGCGGATCGCGGATTTTCTGCTTCAACTGAGCGGCGATGTTGTTGATGTTGATGGCGTCATTGCCCAGGAATACTCGCTGCTGCTTGTCAATGCTGATGACAAGCCGCTCCTCGGTGATCTCTTTGACGGTTTTGGTTTTTGGGACGCTTACTTCGATTCCCGATTGCAGCACCGGCGCGGTGACCATGAAGATGATCAACAGCACCAGGACAACGTCCACCAATGGCGTGATATTGATGTCGGAGAGAGAAGTTTGAGTCCGCCCGTTAGCAGCCGTGAAGGCCATTTACCGGTGTGCCTCCGCGGGCGCGGGAACCACGGCAGCCTGTCTCTCGACTGCATTCAGCATCTCGAGAGAGAAGTCGTCGCCGCGTGCGGCGAATTCACGAATCGAGCTGCCGATGAGGTTATAGGCGATGACGGCGGGGATGGCGGCTGCCAAGCCGGCGGCAGTTGTGATCAACGCCTCAGAGATTCCGGGCGCAACCGCGCGAAGAGTCGCAGCGCCAGCAGTGCCGAGGCCGTGGAACGCGTCGATGATTCCCCAGACCGTGCCGAACAGACCGACAAATGGTGTAACGGCCCCGGTGATAGCCAGCCAGGGCAGATTGCGTTCAAAGCGCGTCAACTCTTCGGAATTCGCGATCTGCATAGCGCGCTGAATGGCGATCACGCTTCGAACGATGCCAGTCGGATTACCGCCTTGCCGCCGAAGTTCCTGAAATCCGCCCTCGAAGACCGCAACCAGCGGACTCGGCTTGAACTGCTCGGCGACTGTCGAAACGTCCTGCAAGCGTTGCGCCTTGCGGAATGCACGGACGAAGCGTCCGCTTTGCACACGCGCGCGCCGCAACAAGCTCCATTTTGAGAGGATGATCGCCCAGGAAATCACGCTGAACAGAAAGAGGATCAGCAGAACCACTTTGGCGACCGGGCCAGTTTCGCCCACTAAGTCGACGATTTCACCGCCGACCACGAGTGCGAGCAATGAAGAAAGATCCATTTTTACCAGTGAGATACTTGTTCCGATTATAGACGAGCGAAAGCGATGGTTGCGGAAACGAATCCTGTGGATTAACAGGTATTTGCTGTAGGCCGAGAGTTTTCCTCAGCAAATCGGCAATGGCGGGGTGTACGTCTGTGCTGTCGTGCTATTCTGCGCTCACAATCGTCGTTCCAGGAAAAGCCGTGCTGGCTGAACTGCGCCTCGAAAATTACGCTGTCATCGACAACGTGGTGGTGGAGTTCCATTCTGGGCTCAATCTTCTAACGGGCGAAACCGGGGCCGGCAAATCCATTTTGATCGATGCTCTCGCGCTGCTGCTCGGGGAAAAGGCCTCAAGTGATGTCATTCGCACCGGGGCCGACCGCGCGGTGGTATCCGCCGTATTCGAGATCGAGGGAAGCGCGTCGAAGACGGTTCAGCGCATTCTTGAAGACAATGGCGTAGATGCCGAAGAGAACTCGCTGATTCTGCGACGCGAGATTGCGGCTGGAGGTAAAGGGCGCGTGTTCGTCAATAATCAGCCGGCGACTGTTGGAGTTCTGCGCCAGCTTGCGTCCTATCTCGCCACCATCCATGCACAGAATGAATCGCTGATGTCATTCGATGCCGCGGCACGGTTGTCACTGCTGGATGCGTACGCAGGAAGCTCATTGGACCTTGTTGCGGAGGCATATGCACGTTGGAAGGGAATCGCGAGCCGCATTGACGATCTTCAAAAAGACGAGCAGGACCGAATGCGGCTGGTGGATCTCTGGACTTTTCAGAAGAAGGAAATTGAAGACGCCAAGCTGCAGCCGGGCGAGGACGAGAGACTGGCGGCGGAGAAGCGAGTGCTAGCGAACTCGGAGAAGATCTACGGCGCGGCGATGAATGCCTTCGATTTGCTTTATGAAGGCCAGGCATCGACTTCGGCGTCATTGCGTGCGGCGCAAAAGCATGTGGAAGAACTCTCGCGCTACGAGCCTAAGTTTCAGGACGCATTGGCGGCCATCGAAACCGCGCGCATCAGCGTCGAGGATGTTGGAGCGACGTTGCGCGATTATGCGGGCGGAATCCAGGCTTCGCCCGAGCACTTGGCGGAAGTTGAAGATCGGCTGGCATTGCTAGATCGCTTGAAACGGAAGTATGGGCCAAGTCTTGACGATGTGATTCGGATGGGCGAGGAGGTCAGTGGCAAGTTATCAGAGATGGAGAATAAGGATGAAACCCTTGCGGTCCTGAAAAAAGAGTTGGCGGCCGCGGCGGAGCAGTACCTTGCGGCCGCACGGTCGGTCTCGAAGAAACGGTACGACGCGGCCCGAAAGTTGGAGAAACTGGTGGAAGCCGAGATCAATGACCTGGCGATGAAATCCAGCTTTCACATCGACGTCCGCGGCAGCGATGACGACAGCAACTGGACTGCTTCGGGCTTCGATGAAGTTGTCTATCTGATTGCCACGAACCCCGGCGAGCCGATGAAGCCTCTCGATCAAATTGCCTCTGGCGGCGAGCTTTCGCGAGTGATGTTAGCTTTGAAAGCAAGCGTGGAAGCCGGCGCCAGGAAGACAGGCGCAGCGAAAGCATTGTCGCAGCGAACGATGGTGTTTGACGAGATTGACACAGGAATTGGCGGCCGGGCGGCCGAGGCGGTGGGAAAAAAGTTGAAGGCGCTATCGAAGGGCAATCAGGTGCTGTGCGTGACCCATCTCCCGCAAATCGCGACCTTTGCCGATCATCATTACGTGATTGAAAAGCGCGTTTCGGGCGAGCGCACCAAGACGAGCGTTCGGCTGGTTACTGGCGAAGAACGAACCGAAGAAGTGGCCCGCATGCTCAGCGGAGCCAAGCTCACGGAGACTTCTCGAAAACATGCGGAGCAGATGCTGAAAACAAATGGGTAAGTCTGCTTGCGAGCCCGGCATGTTAGCTAACATCACAACCGTTACGATTCACCAGGCCAAGACGGATCTTTCTCAGCTCATCGAAAAGCGTGCCGCGGGGAAGACGTCCTGATTTCTCGCGGAGACCAGCCGGTCGTATCTCCGCCGAATCCGGTGATTCCGTTCGCTGCTCAATTCTTCCAGTTCGCTGCTAATTGTCTCAATTTCAGAGGCTTACGTTGACCAAATTGGTTCTTTCATTTAGCCTAATATCTATAAATCCATAGTGGGGAAGTGTACCCTAGAGGAACTTTCATCGTGCCAACTGGCAACGGCAAAACACTGCTTTTATTGAAGCCCCGGGGTTTCTGCGCCGGGGTGGTCCGGGCAATTGACATCGTGAGGATCGCCCTCGAGGCCTTCGGGCCGCCGATCTACGTCCGCAAGGAAATCGTTCACAATCGCTTTGTCGTCGAGGAATTGCAGGGGAAAGGCGCTATTTTCGTGGATAGCGTCGACGAGGTCCCGAACGGCGAACGTGTCATTTATAGCGCGCATGGAGTCTCGCCCGAAGTCCGCGATGCCAGCGAGAACCGCAATTTGCGTGTCATCGACGCAACGTGCCCCCTGGTGACCAAGGTTCACGTAGAGGCGGTCAAGTTTGCCAAAGAGGGTTATTCACTCATCCTGATCGGCCATCATGATCACGATGAAGTGATCGGAACGCTCGGGGAGGCGCCGGCG